>Ga0160419_101307_pt1 | contig 10491 bp, 12 predicted proteins | sample CelAP2metagpilot_2_FD_108196 | JGI IMG/M metagenome (GOLD analysis project Ga0160419, IMG submission 108196) | Phycosphere-associated microbial communities from Cellana algal ponds in Kailua-Kona, Hawaii, USA - Cellana AP2-4-25 metagenome pilot ... | reverse complement strand
TTCCCCTACGGGGCGGGCTTATTTTGGTGCTCCAAATATGATAGAAGGAGATGTCTTTATGCCGGTAACAAGGCTCGTTATGGTGATTAAAACCCCAAAAAAGTAAAAAGAGCAAAAAACTTACATAACTTTCTGTAGTATCAGCGTTGCAGCTCTTCAATCTCAAATCCGAGAGTATGTGACTATTTTTTCTCTGTTGAAGAAAAGGCGAAATGAAATAAAGACGATGAATCTCAAGCTGCGCACGTCTTGTTATCTACGTAAAGTCGAAAGGGTTTTCAATGCGACGTTAGTAAGATTCAACCACCGTCAGATGAAGGGTTTGAAAGAGCTTCAGCAAGTATTTCTTTTTCTCTTTTTATTTGATCTTTTTCTCGCTCGCCAGAACCAAATTCAGATAGAGTATTTGCGTCCACCCACCTCGCTGCCCAAAATATATACAACTCATTCACTCCCAAAATGGCAACAAAACTATCAAATATGACAGGGACCCTTTCAACTTTTGACTCCAGACCAAAAACCCGACAATGGGTGCGTTTAGTAATACTAAACTCTCTCATTTCGAGAAGTTACCTTTTGCTTACACCAGTCTACTTATTGTGGCAACCACAGCATATTTGGGGCTGATTCGGGGACATATTTATGAGACCGCTTGTTGGCCAATTATGTCGCAGGCTGCTGCATCGGAAGGAAGCCATTCAAATATGGCCAACAAAACAGGATCTCATCGATCAACACCTGAGATGCTTGTGCAGACAATATATGGTACAAATATAAGTGGGAGGCCTATTTATGTCTCGTCCACTCATAGTAACCTGTATTATATCCCCACAACAACCATGTGGGATAACGTGTATAAGGGAATGCTTTTCGATGACAAACAGAAGATTGTGCCTTTTTCATCCTTTAATGCACTTGGAGGTTTAGATCGGGCTCCTCTCGAAGAGGGCCTCAAACCTCTTGTTACCATGGCTGATACCGAGGCCGATCGCATAGATGAAAACGTTGTCCTGATTACATCCTGGCATCAGTCATGGGGTCACTTGATAGACTCAATATGTGTTCTTACGGACTTCTTTTATCGCCATCGGCTTAATGAGCTAGGGTACAAGGTCATGCTTTCAGTACCAGAATGCCCATGGGCAGAAAATGTACTCGAAATTGCACGAACGCTACTTGGAAATCATTTCGTCAACCTCCGGGAGCTTGAAGATTCAAAACGACTCCTGTCGTTTCAAGAAGTAATCCTTGTTCACCAGGCGCCTTCCAAGGTGTCCTTTTTGAGTTTTCCACAAAATGTGGTGAATATCTTGCAAAATCAATGGAACGATGGGATTGAAAATAATGCCTACAACGTTTTCCTAACTCGTAGTACCACCAATGTGTATCGAATACTCGAGAATCATGGCGAGGTTGAACACTTCTTTCGAACTCATGGGTTTTTGATTATCGATCCAGAATCTCATTCGAATGAAGCTCTTTTCAACTTGCTGAAAAACGCTAGAAACATAGTAATCACCAACGGCTCAGCCCTCTCCAGTCTGATTTTTTTCAGGCTCACAAGTAGAATATTTTGCCTCAATTCTGCCGGATATCAACCGAAGTGGCGCCAGGGCATCGCATCGGAAAGAGATCTTCCTTCCGATGCCAAAGAAAGAGAAGATTTTGAGAAGAGAATCTGGAGAAATGCAGTGAGTCGATTCAATTTCACCTATGTTGATGCATTTATGAACCGTATATCTGATGAGCAGTTGAATGATGTTATTGCGGCGGTGAATAAGGATGTCATGAGCCATAATGCGACAACTCAGTGACACTTGACCGTTTGAGTGTAACTATTAAGAGCCATTATAATTAAACGAGATAAAAGCATCAGCCGATGCAACAAAACCATGCTTGTCATAGGAGAAATGAGTAACAAAATGTGAATGATCGGAGGTAGCACACTGATAAGGAGAGTGAAGCCACATACAAAGACAGCCATGAGACTCAATACAAGAAAAAACATAATTTCTAAGGATCAAAGCATCAAGTATGTTCTCTACTTTCAAGCAAGGGCGGACACGTGATCCGATATCTCGTCCCGGGTCGACCCGGTATGGCCGTCAACCCAGCGGAGGGATGTGTTGTGGGAGGAGTGGGTCAGGTGTTAGCCCCTACCCTCAACCGTCGTGAGCTTCGATGGGCGCCCCCCCCTCCCTCAGCGGAAATCCTCGTTTAGATCATTTCGATACTTGGTCACCCGGGGACCCGTGACCAGACCCGGGTCTTTCTTTGACCTAGGTCCACTTCCTGTTTGTGCCGTATACGATCTATCCTTCCTCCACAGGGCCTGTCCACGGCAGTCCACGCCTAAATTTTTCCCAAAATGATCTGACGAGATGATTTTGCGAGAGTTTAGCCATGGAGGGTGTTTCTCCACCTTTTTTGTTTCTCTTTCGCCACAATGAACCGATTATTCTAAAAAGTGTTCACTTTTCTTCTTCTCGCCGGTGCGATTCCAGGGCTGTGCCGAACATGATGTTCAATTTTTATACCATAAGCTGTGTCTCGCGTAAATGTACCTGGAACGAACGTCGACGCGTCATGTCAACGTCACGTCACATCAACCCCACGTCGACGTGACGACTCGGACGTCGTGGGGTTGAAGTATGGACTTCTTGCTTCTAAAGGCCAGAAACAGCGACTTTGTGTTCACGGAAAAATTATGCTTTTTTGTCAGCCCTCAGATCATGGAATAGCAGTCCCTCTCAATTCCTTACCATGCACACTTTTCTCACTAATCATGAAGATATATAGATGTTTATCAAAGATCCACAAAATATTTCGACAAATTAAGATGCTCAAGCAGAATCAATATTTATCTCACAAACCAATCAATCAATCGATTAATTCAACCAATCAATCAATCAATCAGTCAATCAAGAAACATCTCTCCCAAAATCCGTAAAGCTACTATCACGTAGTTTTCCACTCTATGAATATTCGCAGTCGCCAAGTAGACCTTTTGGCACATTCCTGCTCTCATTAATATTATCCAATACATTTATTCAGCATGACAGTCGTACAATGCACCGTTCCCAGGATGCACAGGACGATGAGAATAACAATATTTATCGTCGTTTTGGTCACCCTCATCATGAACAAGCGACTTATTGGTGTGCGAAACGATCCAATACTTGCATTGAGTCGGACTCCGTGGAGGACTTATGGACACGTACATATAGCAAAAACAGCGGGCACCACGCTAAATGGAGAGCTGGCAGCACATTTCGAACGCGTCTGCGGCCATAAAGGGTACTCATTCGATTTTGCCCGTGCTATCCAGCGATATACGAATAAGCTGCTGGAAGATTCTTACTCAAGCATTATGCAAGGATATTCTCGTCTGCGAGTGCCTGAAAAGATTATGGATGAAATCGGTTACGAAGACTGCGATTGGATAAGCGTGGAGAGACATGCTATATTTTGGTCTCAATTCGCATCATGGCCGCTCCCTTTGGAGCTACATTTGCCCTGTAGAGATCCTCTCGACCACCTTATGTCACAGTGTAATTGGAGGAATATTGTATTTGATTGTGCTAGTGAGAACATGGAGCAACAAATCAAATCTTGTGTCTTCGAAGAATTGATTCGATTCTCCATCGATCTCGCGAATACTACTAACATCGACCTGAAGTGCTACAACTATAATAAAACCTTTCCCAATTACATCCAGTACATGGCGACGAAACTTCAAAGGAAGAGAATAGAGAGCGAGTATGTGTTTCGAGCCACCAACAAGGATAGAGCAAAAGAACAGGAGTGCATATGGGGAGATGCGGACTTGCAGGCAGCCGTTCGTACATACCTTCTGTCAAACTATGATTATTACGGCTTTTGCGACACTTGCATTGGTTCCAAAAGCGAGTTGCCCTTAGGAAAAACACAAGCATCGAATGCACCTGGAGAGATGGAGAAGAAAGGATGAGAGGGTGAATAACGAAAGAAAAAGGAAAGAGGGAGATGAGAGGGGAGGCGAAGAAGAGAGGAATGAAGACAAAGTGGAAGGAGAGGGAAGAAGGGAGGGAACGGAGGAGGGGGAGGAATGGAAAGGGGACAGAGGAAGAAGGGATAGAGGAAGAGGGAAAGGGAGAGACAGAGAAGCATGAACGGATGAGATTGAGGAAGGGGAAGGATGCAGGAGGGAGTGAGAAGGTTGAAATGGAGGAATGGGACGGCTGGAGGAGGGAAAGAGAGAGAGGGGCTTGGGGAAAGGAGCAGGGCGTAGCATGAATATTCCCTCGTGCCCTCTTCAAAGAGACAATGAAAAAAAATCCACCCTCTAGAGCTGTCACGTATTTATTTCTTGCAGATCGAACGAAGATGAGCGCTGTAGGGGAGATCTGGAAGGAGGTGCAGAAGAGGGAAAGAAAGGGAATAAGCGATCGAATAGAGAAGTGGGAGTAAAGATACAGAGGAAAAGAAACATACGCTAATTTCCGCAGGCGAGTTTCCTTAGGAACGATGAAAGCATTCTTATCCTGAAGAGGAACAACTCATCCAAGATGGCATATGCGCTCAGTTAAGACGGGTGGAACAGCTGACCATGTTCCGTTTTTTCAAGTGCCTTCTCTCGAGGTTTCGCGCAGAAAACGAACCAAAATTGAGCTGATGACGGAAAATTCGCCTAAATCTAGCAGTTTCGAATGTTTCTTCACATTTTTCATCTTTTAATGCTACACAAGTTGGCGCAATTAAAAGTAAAAACGAGGTTCTTCGTCTCGCCAAGGCGATTCCGGGGCTGTACCTGGCTCAGTTGGCGCCATTTTGATTGCCAAGCGCAAAAAATCTCCCCCCCTATTTCTTTCCATTTTATCTCGCGAGCACGCCTATAAAAGGGCGTACACAAATACTGTCAAGGAGAACATGGAGGAGATGCAGAGCGAGGTTGTTGGATTCGGGATGCATTGACGCGTGCAAAGGGTGCAGCACGACGCTGTCTTTCAAGGCCCTCTGCGGCAGTCGGCATTTTGAGGATTCTACACTAAGCATTCTTATGAAAAGTCTTTATCAAGGCCCATTCGCTCGAAACAAATGAAATAATGTAGTGGAGGCGACATATTTTCCTTTGACGGCCTTGTCGAGCAGTCGCTTGCTATCTACAGTATGAATCGATTTTGGTCCGACTGTTGCGCACTTAAAAACGATGGTTTTCCGCGTTCTTCTCCTCCCACAAACCACCAACGCACATGCGTGCTAGGCAACACACATGGAGCAAAATATAATGCACAAGGCTTTATGCAGTTTTTGTGATGTCGCCCCGTGTTTTGTGTGGTTTTGAGCTTCCCGTATATGTAGAAGGAGTGGAACTTGGACCAAGTTCCACCGTTCCGATCCTTCCCACAACTCAACGAAGTCAACTAAATGGCCAAAAATACTTCCAAGGAACGCATTTGTTTCTTCTTTCTATTGTATTTTTTATGCATCTTTCTTCGTCGTCATCTTCGATTTCTTCTGGGCTTCATCCGACCTCTACTGTTTCATCCTGACTATCTCCGACCTCGACGTTTTCTCCCTTTTCTTTTTTTTATGGAGGATCAAGCCCATGTGTGCTGCAGGTGGTGTCACAAGCTCCATTGGTCCAGGATTAAAACTGATCCCGCAGACACTACTGTCTCCAGCTGAGTGATGCTTCCGTTTGTTCTGCTTTCTTCCCGGGACGTCTCTTTATTCTCGCTAGTTTTTCATCTTCACTATCATTATCTTCTTCTGCTTCTTCCTGCCTCTGTATTTTTTCTGCTTCTCCCTGTTGTTCTAGTTCTTCCGCCACATCATATTTTCGTGTTTCCTCATGCACTTTTTGCTCATCATCATCATCATCTTCTTCTTCTTCTTCTTGCTTATCATCATCATCTTCTCTTCTTCTGCCACTTCATAGTGACGTATTTCATTTTGTTCTCCGCATGCTTTCTCTCTTTCGTTTTCCATCTTCCTGAATTGTCTCCGTTTCCACACTACTAGCTTTTCTTATTTCTTTCAGTTTCTTTTCTTCGTTTCCTTGCTGCGTCATTTCACCCCTTTCTTGCTGCATCTTTATCGGCATAGTGACATCTCCTTCTATCATATTTGAGCTAAATCATACAAAAACACGACTTTCGATAGCCAATTTGAGTGATAAGCCAATTTGAGCAATAATAAGTATTTGAAAAGTGACCCAGGTAACTGGCGATATGGTCAAAGAACCAAAACTCTGGGAACCAAAAGCCTTGGCCATGGGACCAAAACTTTTAGCCTTGGCCACAAGCCTTGACCTTTGGGAACCAAACGCCTTAGCTATCATCACTTGGAAATCAAACTTCCTGGCAACCCATACTTCACTCCTGAATCATCAAAGCGCGAAGCGCTTCAATCAATACAAGAACACCAAAAATAACATTAACCGTACGGACTATACAGAAAGTTATGCAAGTTTTTTGCTCTTTTTACTTTTTTGGGCTTTTGATCACCATTACGAGCCTTGTCACCGGCATCGTGACATCTCCTTCTAGTATAATTTGAGCACCAAAATAAGCCCGCCCCGCATGACGGGGAAGCTGCCGGCATCAGTCTCACTCATTGCCGCGGGATCAGTCCCACTTGTTGGCGCGGGATGACGGGAAAGGAGCGGCTTGTTTATAGAGCGGGATGGCGTCATCGTCCCCCGAAAACGCCAGTGGCCTGATGCCGGCAGCTTCCCCGTCATGCGGGGCGGGCTTAATTTGTTGCTCAAAATATGATAGAAATAGATGTTACCATGGCGGTGGCAAAGCGCCTAGTAACGAACATGCCCCCAAAAAAATAAACTCAACAAAAAACTTAAATAACTTTCTGTATAGTCCGTATCAGTTTCCTTTCCTTCTTTCACTACCTTTCGTTCAAATACTTTGCCACTCTGTCTTTTCTGGCTGGGGAGACTGCAGATACGTAGGGACGGGAGGGAAGTACGTCAGTGAATTATTCAGTATTAAGTATGATGAGACTGTCATGTGTACATGATGTTGTCATACACACATATTTTGTCCTATTTCTTTCCAAATAGGTGTAATTCTACAAACTAAAATCCCTTCTTATTATTACTGATAATGTCCACAGGCGGAGACAGCTATGCGTCACGGTATTCATTCATGAAGTTTGCAAGTGTACGCCTGCAAAATACAGGTCTGGCCATATTTTCATGTTGATAAAACGCTCATAAATTACCACTCGACTTAAAAACTATGAAGGGCAAAACAATTCATTTATTTGGAGCTTTAATTTTGTTATCGTACATACTATTTAAATGGATGCTATTGGGTAGCTCCACTCATGGGAACCCCCTGATCCAACATGAGAACAGAATTTACTATATAGATGATGGTGTTTCTAATACCCTTGAGACCAAGCGCCGATTTCAAAATTCAGGAATCAACACCTTCCTTTCCATTCTGGAAGAGGTCCTTCAACCTAAAGTCGACCAAATAGTCCTGGTCTGCTTTATTGATCAATTAGGTTTTTGTGGCGGTATAGGTGACCGGATTAAGGGTATACCCTATGCTGTGGCGCTTGCTCGTCTGTCTGGGCGCCAGCTCATTCTTCACCGTTCTCTACTTGAAAATGTCCCCTTTGATCAGGATTTGACGCTCGATACCCACCATCACTTTGTTGATTTCAGCTGCACGAGTGAAAACGTGGAAAATCTGATGAAATCAGATGCTAAAACTCTTTCTATCACTGTCAACTGTCACCCTCTGGATCCTTCTCTCCTCTCATCGCAACATTCCCAGCTTATCGACTTGCAAGCTATCTTTGAGGAATGTGCCATTCCATATCTCTGCGGGGCTGCAGCCGTTCACCAAGCTAATGTCTTCCAAGATGGACTCAATGTTGCAAGACGTCTGGTGGCTGCCATGCCCATGTGGCCATTTCGGAATTATACAGCCCTGCATATTCGTGCGGGAGGTTCCAATATTACGATCGACAACACCTACACAATTAAAGCCGTAGATTGGGAGGATGGCTATGCGTCAGATGTTCCCCAATACTGGATTGATGTCTTCAAGGAATCAGTATCGTCTATCCATTGTGATAAACACCTCGCAATTGTATCTGACTCTATTCGTTTAGTGTCTGAATTGCAATTTAATGCTGGAGATTGGCTGATGATGACACGGTGCTGCAGCCAGCCTCTTCACAGGGACCGCACGCGTCGTCAAGATTTCTTCCTTCAAGAAGTCATTGATCTATTTATTCTGGCTCGTTCTCAGAAAATAATTGCAGGTTATGGAGGATTTGCTGTGCTAGGACGCTATTGGTTGGGTAGAGATGGCCCAGAAATGGAGGTAGTCGTAAGTAAAGATGACATTCGAAGCCAAATGAATATGATTCGACTAGAAAGTGGTTGTAAATCGAAGAATTAGTTGTGTCCCGGCTTTCGTGGGGGGTTGCATCACGACCAAAAAAACAAATTCAGCAAGAAGGCCAAGGACAATAGCGTGGAGGTATCGTCGTGTGGCCTCAAGCCAGACGGCCTGAAGTTCGACGCCATAGAGAGCACGCGGTAAGAGGAGCTGAAGGCAAGGATTGAGGCAGTGAATGACGGCAAGGCTGTTCAGACCTAGCTCACCGGCTTTCCTGTGGCGAATAGCCCTGTGGTGTGTCCCTTTCCCTCCTGCCATTCGGTTGTGTGGAAGTACAAATTGATGATCCACATGTGTGGCATGCACATCCATCTCTTCGTCAGGGTTAACCCTAACCCTAACCCTAACAGAAGGATTAGCACCATAGTGGGGGGAGGGGGGGGGGGCTTGAAGGCCTTATCGCTTGTCACAAGGACATGGGGGAGAAACCAAATATCTCGTGAAGTTAGACGATTTGCGACGCGAGATAGTCACTACTGAGCTCGGCAAGACGAGAGGAAGCAAAAAACGATATTCTTACATCAATTCATGGCACAGAGTGACCAAGGGGTAGTTCTGTGTGGCAGCTTCTCACATGGCTGATCGATCCGCCCACTTCAAGTTCCTGCATCGTAAATGTCCCTAACACCAGGCCATAACATCGATTTGTAATAATACAAAGGGTGATATTGACTTTCTTTTTGCATTTCTACTAAATCATTGCTTTGTAAATTCTGGCTTTGTCAGCGCCGCTTGCAGGCCGGACCTGCGTCCCCCTCATCCGACAGTCGCTTTCCCCGCGAAGCACCTACCCCTCCCTCTATCCCTCCCTCTCCCTCTTCGTCTCCTTCCGCCTCCCCCTTCGCTTCCTCCTCATCTTCCTGTCTTTCTTCTTCCACCTCCTGCGCCGGCCCCTCAATGCCGTGATTCCCTGCCCTTGCCGTTCCCCCTCGGCATGGACTTGAGCGGCTTTTGCGGCCAGCGGGTGGAGTGATACTTTGCAAGGGCTGCCTTGCTCTCCCACACCATCTCCTCCAGGCAGAGAGGTTATCACTGGTAGTCGCCTTTCTGTAGTCAGGCAAGGTCCTCTTCGGCGGTCGGCTGGTAATGTTCTCATCCTCAAATTCCTCACCTCCACACACACCCAACCCTCTGTTGAATTGCAATTCCTCCAACATAACAATGATTACATCTTCGATCTTGCTTTTCACCAGCGTAGCGTGCTCTTTGGAGTCCACCATCTTGTCTACCCTCTACCCACTTCATCTTCATTAGGCCAGGGTGTGCCAAAGCCGCTGCATCAAAGAGGTAAAAGGTTTTTCGCAATCTCCGGTGGAAGGGTACCTGTCCTTCACAAAACGCTTGATAATGCCCTCACGCAGCAGCCTCCTGCTCTTTGTTCCAACATCCGTCAAAGCAGCTGCGGGTGCAGCCGTGTGACCCAGAGGCAGGACAGGCCCCGCTCCTTCTTCCTCTAGGTCCACTGCCTCATCCTTTTTCTCCACGACGGCAGGGTCTATCACAGTTAGAGGCTTGTCCAAAGCAAGCTCGTTTGGTAGGAGGAGGACCACACACATGACGAGGAGAGGCCCGGACGTGACAGAGGAGCCCTACAAGTCCTTCAAAAAGGAGATTGACCCAGTAAAGCAGGCTATATAGTTCCACCCATTTCTGCCTCTTTTTTCCGAGCTGCACCCGTTTGCTCCGTATATGATATGTCCTCAGGATTGCTCTCCAATCTGTGAGTACACGATAGAGCGTTCGCTCAGCAGATGACCACCGCTGTATGGCCATATTAGTGAACTTGAGGGACTTACCGACCAATTCCGTCTGCGACTCGTCACACACAGCTTTCATCGGAGCAGACTTAGAGATATGTGTGATCATCTTCCGCCATCAGCAATATTCTCCCACCCTCGTTTGCCGTATCTTCCTCTGCCTCCGAATATCCCACCCCTTCCATAATCGTACGGTTCAACATACTCTGTTAGGGTTAGGGTTAGGGTTAGGGTTAGGGTTAGGGTTAGGGTTAGGGTTAGGGTTAGGGTTAGGGTTAGGGTTAGGGTTAGGGTTAGGGTTAGGGTTAGGGTTAGGG
>Ga0160419_101304_pt1 | contig 10514 bp, 8 predicted proteins | sample CelAP2metagpilot_2_FD_108196 | JGI IMG/M metagenome (GOLD analysis project Ga0160419, IMG submission 108196) | Phycosphere-associated microbial communities from Cellana algal ponds in Kailua-Kona, Hawaii, USA - Cellana AP2-4-25 metagenome pilot ... | reverse complement strand
GTTGATTGAGAGGTCCCAATCGTCAGACAGACGCGCCCATTTCCAAAATCACGATACTCAAATCACCGCGCCAACCTCACCACACGCGCCCCTGCCGCGGTAGCGGCTTCGTCCTCGTCCGCACATCAAACCCTTTACCCCCCGCGTCTGGAACCTCCGCTCTGCATCGAAAACCCGCAACGCTCCACAGCTTGCCCCCTCCAGCACCGCAGCAGCGCGCTGTCACAAAAGCTTCAAACCGCTTTTGCACCACAGTCATGTTGGAGCGCTATCGCCTGTCTGGTAATCACCTGTCACACAGAGGGAGCCCAGCATGAACCGCAAGGACATCATCGACAGTCAGGACTACGGCAACAAGGCCGAGGCCTTTGAAGCCTTTGACGACATTCCCACAAACCCGCATCTGGGCAATACCATCGGGGATGTCATTCAGGAGCGGTATGGCCGGCGGGATTTTCTGCGCGGATCACTGGGGGTGGCGGCGACAGCGTCCCTGTTCGGCGCCACAGCGCTGACTGCGCCGAAGCAGGCCGCAGCGGCAGGACGGCAGAGCCGGTATGTGTTTGATGAGCTGCAATGGGGCAATGACGTCAATCACCACATCGCGGAAGGGTACAACGCGGACATATTGGTGCGCTGGGGCGATCCGATCACGGCGGATGCGCCTGATTTCGATGTGATGAACCAGACGCCGGAGGCACAGGCCCAGCAGTTTGGCTACAACAACGACTACGTGGGCTTTGCCGAAGTGGCGCCGGGGCGCGGGATGCTCTGTGTGAACCATGAATACACCAATGAGGAGGTGATGTTCCCCGGTCTGGGCCGTCAGGACCGCGCCGGGTTCGAAGGGATGACCCGCGAGATCGTGGATATCGAGATGGCCGCCCATGGCGGGTCGGTCTTCGAGATCGTGAAGGGCGAGGGTGGCACATGGGCGCTGAACCGTGACAACCCGGCCAACCGCCGCATCACGGCCAATACGCCGATGACCTTTGATGGCCCCGCCGCAGGGCACCCGCGGATGCGCACAAGTGCGGATCCCGCAGGCATGACCGTCTTGGGCACCATCAACAACTGCGCAGGGGGCATGACACCCTGGGGCACCTATCTGATGGCCGAGGAGAACTTCCACGGGTATTTCTGGACCGATGTGGTGGATGCGGACGGCAAGCCGGATCTCAGTCTCCAGCAAGAGGCCGCACAGATGGAACGTTATGGCGTGCCGGGGCGCTGGTATGCCTGGGGCCAGTTCCATGACCGGTTCAACATCGACAAGGAACCCAATGAACCCAACCGCTTTGGCTATATCGTGGAAGTGGACCCGCTGAACCCCGACGCCATGCCGATCAAACACACCGCACTGGGCCGCTTCCGCCATGAGGGGGCAGAGACGACCATTGCCGCTGACGGCCGTCTGGTGATCTATTCGGGCGACGACAACCGGTTTGATTATCAGTACAAATGGGTCTCGGCCGATCCGGTGACGGAGGAGAACAGCCATTTCGGGTCCGCGTTGCTGTCGGACGGCACGCTCTATGTGGCGCGTTTCGATGCGGATGGCACGGTGGTGTGGCTGCCGCTGGTGCACGGGCAGGGGCCGCTGACGGCGCAGAACGGTTTTGACAGCCAGGCAGATATTGCCATCGATACACGCCTTGCGGCGGATGCCCTTGGGGCCACGCCGATGGACCGCCCCGAAGACGCGCAGCCCGGCCCGAATGGCACCGCCTATCTGATGCTGACCAACAACTCACGCCGGGCGCCTGAGCAGGTCGATGCCGCCAACCCGCGCGCCAAGAGCCGTTTTGGCCACATCATCGAGATCCGGGAAGACGGCGGCAACCATTCGGCCACCCGAGGCACATGGTCGATCCTTGTGCTGTGTGGCGATCCCGGGATCGAAGAGGTCGGCGCGATGTGGAACCCGGAGACGTCGGAGAACGGCTGGTTCGGGTCGCCGGACAATTGCGCTTTTGACAGCGCGGGCCGGTTGTGGATTTCCACCGATCAGGGCCGCAACTGGGGCCGGACGGGCAAGTCGGACGGGCTTTATGCGCTGGAGACGGAAGGCGATCTGCGTGGGCATTCCAAGCTGTTCTTCCGCTGCCCTGTCGGCGGAGAGCTCTGCGGGCCCTATTTTGCGGATGAGAGCAAGACGCTGTTCCTGGCGGTGCAGCATCCGGGCACCGATGGGACCAAGGACTTCGCGGGGTTCGAGCGGGACTCGACCTTTGAGGATCCCGCAACCCGCTGGCCGGATTTTGATCCCAAGATGCCGCCACGCCCTTCCGTGGTTGTGGTGACCAAGGCGGATGGCGGAGTGATTGCGGTCTGAGGAGGGCCGGGCGCCGGGGCTACATCAGCTCCACCACCGAGGCTTTGCGCGTGAGCCCCATGTCGCGGCGCAGAGCGGCACGGGCGCGGGCCAGACGTGACATCACCGTGCCGGGGGGCAGGCGCAGCCGTTCGGCCAGCGCCTGCGGGCTGCTTTCGCCCTGCATGACCAGCACCATCAGCCGGGCCTGATTGCGCGGCAGGCGGGCGATGGCTCTGCGCAATTCGGCGCAGGCAAGGCGGGCGGGGGCTGCGGGGGGTGTTTGCAAGAGCCCCTCGCTCAATTCCTCGGTCGGGCGCTGTCTGCGCCAGCGGGCACGCACAAGGTTGTGCAGCATCACCATTGCATACCGGTCGGGGGCGTCGATATCCGCCTCATCCTTTTGCAGTTGCAGCAGGCGCAAAGCGGTTTCCTGCGCGAGGTCTTCGGCTTCTTCCGGGTTGCCGGTCAAGCGGCGCGCCCGCGCCACGAGGCGGGGCATCAGGGTGTCGATCAGGTCGGGGGGCGTTATCGGGGCGGGGGGCGTTCGTGGTTCTGTCATCGGGTGCCTCATGGGTTGCAGGCGATTGGCTTTCGGGAATGCGCAGGAGCGGGTATCGGTCCTGTCCCGGACGCCATAGATGGCCCCTCTGTTATGCCACAACCACCCCGAGAATTTCCGCCGATGCCGGGCGTGCCCCCTTTTTGGGCAACCCTTTGCTCACCCCGAGGGGCGGCGTCGGCAGGCCTCCGCGCGCGGGTCGGTCGGGCCGGACGCAAAGCCGGTTTGGCGCATCTATCCCTGTGAAGGCAGCAAAAGCCTTCGAGCAACCAAGACCAAGAACCTCTAAAGGAGTATCCAATGACGTATCTTACCAAGACGGCCGCACTGACCCTCTTTCTGGCGCCCAGCCTCGCACTTGCGATGACGGCGGCGGAAGTGGATGCAAATGGCGACGGTCTGCTGAGCGTGGCTGAAGTTCAGGCGGTTTTCCCTGACGTCACAGCCGAGCAGTTCTCAGCCATGGATCTGAACGCCGATGGTGGGCTGGATGATGGCGAGGTCGAAGCGGCTCAGGAAGCCGGGCTGATGCCAGCGGCCTCCGAGGGCTGATCAGACAAGGAGCGGGCAGGGGCACGAACCCCCCGTATGCAGCCCCTGAATGCCGCTTGGACGGAGAGGTCCGACAGTTTCTGTCGGGCCTTTTCGGTTTGGCGGGTTGGGGGGTGTTTGGCGCGTCCTGTCTTTTGGGGCTGCGCGGTGCGGGTGTGGTGCATTTCGGAGGCTCTGCCTCCGGACCTCCGGGATATTTATGGAGAAAAGATGAGGGGGGGCGTGGTGAGGGGAGAGGGGAGGCAGACTGCCACGGCGGGGTGGCAGCCTGGAAGAGCGGTTGTTTACGGTTTGAGGTGGATGTTGAAGCGGGCGCGCAGGGCGGCGTCCAGCGCCGGATCGAAGGCGGCGCGGGAAGGTTCGGACAGGATGGTTTCCTTGCGGGCGCGGGCGGTTTCGATCAGGTCGGGTTTGCCGTTTTCCTCCCACTCCTTGGGAGAGTTGCGGTTGCCGTAGGTGGGGTAGACGTGGTCCTGCTCCATCCGGGCCAGCGTTTGTTCGGTGCCAAGGTAATGTCCCGGCCCCCCCATGCAGACCTGGCGCATCTGGTCGAGTGCCAGGGTTTCCTCGGTCACTTCGATGCCACGGACGCAGCGCAGGGCCTGGCCGATGATGTCATCCCCCAGGATCAGGGATTCGTGGCAGAAGCCCAACAGGGAGGCGTGCATGCCTGCGGCTTCATAGACCATGTTCAGCCCCGACAGCCCCGCCATCACATTGGAGCACATCTGTTCCCATCCGGCCTGCATGTCCGGCAGTTTGCTGTCGGCGATGCCGGCAGCGGCACCACCCGGCAGGCCGTAGAACTTGTGCATCTGCGAACAGCCTGCCGTCAGCAGCGCCTGTTCGCCCGATCCGCCTGTCATCGCGCCGGTGCGCAGGTCCAGACCGAAAGGCCAGGTGCCAAAGACCGCCGGGTGGCCGGGGGACACGGCGTTCACATAGACCAGCCCCGCAAGGCATTCGGCCACCGCCTGCACAATCGCGCCTGCCACGGTCGAGGGTGCTGTGGCTCCGGCCATACCGGCAGAGAGCAGCAGGATCGGCATGCCGCCTTTGATACAGGCCTCCATCACTTCGCAGCTTTCGGTCGCGAATTTCATCGGCGGAACCACGAAACAGTTGGAGTTGGAGACAAACGGGCGTTCGCGCCACGCCGCTTCACCGCCTGCGATCATGTGCAGCATTTCCAGCGCTTCGGGCACGTAGGCAGGATCGGTGAACGACGCGCCGATCTGCTTGGTGGTGCCCGAACAGCAGGCGTAGATCGTGTTGAGGTCCAGTTCCAGGTTGTCGGTCACATCGCGGGCCACCATGGGGCGCTGCACGAAGTGGATGTTGTCGAGCCGGTCGCAGATGCGCGCGGCATCGTGCAGGTCCTGCAAGGTGCTGTGCCGGTAGGTGCGGCCGTCCGGTTCGACCATGTTCACCGCTGCCCCCGCAGTGCCGTAGTGCACACGGGTGCCCGACAGATGCAGATCATGGGCGGGATCGCGGGCGGGAAAGACCACTTCGCGGTTGGCGCGGGTCAGCATGTCTTCGACCAGCGCGCGGGGGAAGCGGATGCGGCCATCCTCCCCCTCAATCGCACCCGCACCAGTCAGATAGGCAACGCCCGAGGGCGGCGCGTCTGCCAGACCAATGGTCTCCAACGCATCCAGGGCGGCGGTGTGGATGGCCTGCACATCCGCGTCAGAGAGCGGCTTGTAGGTGCCGCCTTCCATGCCGGGGCGGATGGGGCGCAGATGATCGGGCAGGGCTTTGGCGCGGGCGGCACGGCGGGCCGCACGGCCGCCGCTGCGCATGGGGGAAAGTTCAGTCATATCGGGTGTCCATTTTTGGAAATCAGGGAAGGGTGACGCGCGCCTCTTCCGGCGCCCCCCGCGCTGCACGGCCCCGCGGCGCACCGATGGTACGCTCAACCCGTATGACAATGCAGCGGTCTGCCTTCATCTGGCCTCCTGACTGTTTCAGCAGACAAAAATCCCCAGACCCCGGCTTTTCCGTTTGCGACGCGTCGACCTGTTTGCGACCCGTGCAGGTGCAGCAAATGCCTGAAAAAGATGCAGCATCCGGGAAATTCTACCTGAACGGGCGGATTTTGGCTCAAAACCGGGTCAAATGAGCGCAAAAATTCGCTGATCGGGATGCTGTGAATTGATCATGAGGGAACATGCACCCATGTGTAGCAGTGAGCAGATGAAACCCGTTTGCGCGCAGGCGCGCGCGTGAGCGATCAGCACGTGTAACGGCACGTCTCACAAGGAATGGAGCAAGAAATGACTTTTGGCACCACACCACGCCGCGTTACAGGAATGGCGGCGGGCCTTCTGGCCGCAACAACATTTGCCTCCGCAGCGCTGGCGGGAAGCGTCGGACAGCCGACAGAAGCGCCAGTGGTCAGCGCACCACCCCCGGTTCAGGCATACGATTCACAAAGCTGGACGGGCTTTTATGTCGGTTTGCAGCTGGGCTACGGCGAGATAGATGGCGGCGGTCTGAGCGGCGACAACGAGATTTTTGGTTTCCACTCCGGCTACGACCATGACTTTGGCGATTTCGTTCTGGGTGGCGAGGTCGACTTTGACCAGACCAGCATCAGCCTGAACGGGGGAGCTGCCACAGCGGACACTGTGGGGCGTCTGAAGGTCAAGGGCGGTTACGATCTTGGCAACACGCTGGTGTACGGCACCGTCGGATATGCCTTCGCTGACACCTCTGTCGGGGATGAAAGCGCGCCGTTTTTTGGCATCGGGGCAACCTACCGGATGAACAATGGCTACAGCATTGGTGCGGAGCTGCTGGAGCACAGGTTTGACGACGTCGGCGGTGTGCCGGGTCTGGATCTTGATGCGACAACCCTGACCATTCGCGGCTCCTTGCGGTTCTGACCCCCCGGAACTTGAAGCTGCAAAGCCGAGGCACCCCCCAGTGCCTCGGCTTCTTTTTTGTCAGGTCTGGCGTTCCGCAAAGGTGCACAGGGCACGCAGGGCTTGTTCAAACCGCGTATCCTCCACTGTCATCGCCACCCGGATATGGCCTGCGGCGGCGGCACCGAAGCTTTCGCCCGGCATCACTGCGATCTGTTCGGCGTCGAGCAGCGCATTGGCAAAGCCTTCGCCGCTCATCCCGGTGCTGCGCACATCCAGCATCAGGTACATCGCCCCCTGTGCAGGCACCAAAGCCACCGCATTCTGCCCTGCCAGCACCTTTTGCGCGATGGCGCGGCGGCGGCGGAAGGGGGCGGCGATGTCATCTTCAAACGCGGTGCCCTGATCGAGGGCAAAGCGGGCGGCGTCCTGAATGAAACCCGGCACGCCGTAGGTGGTATGGGTGGCGAGGTTGATCAGATGGTCCACCATATCCACCGGGCCCAGGACCCAGCCGATGCGCGACCCGGTCATGGCGTGGGATTTGGACATGGAGCCCACCACGAGGGTACGCCCCTCCATCCCCGGCAGCGCACGGGGAGAGATATGCGCCCCCTCCCACACTTGAGTGTCGTAGACCTCATCCGAGATCAGCCAGAGGTCGTGATCCGTGCAGACCTGCGCGATCCCGTCCAGCGTGGCGCGGGAGTAGACCACGCCGGTGGGGTTGTTGGGGGAGTTGATCAGCAGGGTTTTGGCCCCCGGCGCATGGGCCGCGATGTCAGCAGCATTGGGTTGAAACGCCTGTTCGGGGTGGGCCGGGATCGCCACAGGGTCCGCGCTGACCCCGCGCAGGGTGCCGGGGTAGGTGGCATAGAAGGGATCGATATAGAGCGCGCGGTCACCGGGGTTGAGCGTGGCGAAATGCGCCGCATAAAGCGCCGATTGCCCGCCCGGTGTGATCATCACGTTGTCGCGGGTGGTGGGCACGCCGGTGCGCGCGGTGACACGGGCTGCAATCGCGTCGCGCAAGGCGGGCGTGCCGGGGATGGAGGCGTAGCCGGTATGCCCGGACAGCGCCGCACGGTGCATGTCTTGCAGGATGGGCGCGGCGGTGCGGATGTCATGCTCGCCAATGGTGAGTTCGGTCACGGCAACCCCGTCCGCGATCATCGCGCGTGCGCGGTTGAACACGTCCCAGCCGTCGGACCCGCCGCCAAGGATGTTACTGATGCGATTTGATGCCTGCATGAGATGCCCCTTCGTCTTTGGCGCAGGGGCGCAGAGGTGGTTTGATTCGTCAATTGTCCTTGACCCAATGCCCCCCGGCGGTTAGGCACGGCGCATGACCAAGCTGACCACAATTATCTGTTGCAAGATTACCTGCTGAGATATTCCTCGCGGGCGGCTGTTCATGTCCATCTGATTTTTTGAACCTGTAGCATGCCCGCGCCCTAATTGCGTAAGGACGCCGCCATGACCCGTGATCTGACGATCAAGCTGTACAATACCAAAACCCGGAAGAAGGAGGTTTTCACCCCGATTTCTGCGGATGATGTACGGATGTATGTCTGTGGCCCCACCGTCTATGACCGCGCCCATATCGGCAATGCGCGGCCGGTGATTGTGTTTGACGTTTTGTACCGGCTGCTGCGCGAGGTCTATGGCGCAGATCACGTGACCTATGTGCGCAATTTAACGGATGTGGATGACAAGATCAACGCGCGCGCCGCTGAAAGCGGGCGGGAGATTGGCGAGATCACCCAGGAGACCACGCGCTGGTTTCTGGAGGATATGGGCGCGGTGGGGGCCTTGCAGCCTTCGATCCGCGGGGGCGATCATGAGCGCGCGATGCCCCGCGCCACCGCCTATATCGCACCGATGGTGGCGATGATCGAAGATCTGATCGCCAAGGGCCACGCCTATGAGGCGGAGGGCCATGTGCTCTTCCGGGTGCGGTCCTACGAGGCCTATGGCGCGCTGTCGGGGCGGTCTGTGGATGACATGATCGCAGGTGCACGGGTTGAGGTCGCGCCTTACAAGGAAGACCCGATGGATTTCGTGATGTGGAAGCCATCGGATGCGGACACTCCCGGTTGGGACTCGCCTTGGGGCCGGGGGCGTCCGGGGTGGCATATCGAATGCTCGGCCATGGCGGAGGCGCTGTTGGGCTCCCGGTTTGACATCCATGGGGGTGGCAACGATCTGACCTTCCCGCACCATGAGAACGAGATCGCGCAGTCGGTCTGCGCAGGGCATGATTTTGCCAACGTCTGGATGCACAACGAGATGTTGCAGGTCGAGGGCAAGAAGATGTCCAAGTCCCTGGGCAACTTCTTTACTGTGCGCGATCTGCTGGATCAGGGCGTGCCGGGGGAGGTGATCCGGTTTGTGTTTTTGTCCACGCATTACCGCAAGCCGATGGATTGGACGGAGAAGAAGCGGGGTGAGGCGACCGGAACAATTTCAAATTGGCATAGACTTGAGCGGCATGGTCTATCCAAGCCACTGTCAGAGGAAGATATCGTTAAATATGTCTCCTCCGAGGTACTTGAAGCACTGGCGGCAGACCTCAACACTAGTCTGGCCATGACAAAACTGTACGAACTTTTCACTGCCGCAAGACTATCCGAACCGGACAGCGATGAAGTGAAAAGGTTCTTTGCTTCAGTCAGGTTTCTTGGCTTCAATGATCTTGATGTCGAGAGGTTGTCACGGATGGAGTCAATTGAGTTTGGTTTGCTTCGAGGCTTTGAGAAGTCTCTCGCTGAAGTGCGTACCGAGGCAATGAAAACCAAGGACTTCGCTGAAGTAGATCGCATCAAGTCAATGCTACTTAACGCTGGTGTTGAGGTTCGCATGTCCAAAGACGGGGTCGAATTGGTGCCGGGACCGGATTTTGATGCAGGCAAGTTGGATGTGGTCGGATGAGTGGGGTTTTTGAGGCTTGGTGCGTTGGCGCGAGGTGGGTTGGCGCGAGGTGGGTTGGCACCCACCCTACGTGGGGAGGTGGGTCATGAAATCCCGCCTCTCCCTCTTCGACACAACCCTGCGCGACGGGCAGCAAACCCAGGGCGTGCAATTCTCCACTGAGGAGAAGCAACAGATCGCCGAAGCCCTCGACGCGCTGGGGGTGGATTACATCGAAGGCGGCTGGCCGGGGGCGAACCCGACGGACAATGCCTTCTTTGACCACGCCCCCAAAACCCGCGCGAAGATGACCGCCTTTGGCATGACCAAACGGCCCGGCATCTCGGCCCAGAACGATGATGTGCTGGCCGCCGTGATGAACGCGGGTACTGCATCGGTCTGTCTGGTGGGCAAGACGCATGAGTTCCATGTCACAACCGCGCTGGGCATCTCGCTTGAGGAAAACCTGGGCCTGCTGCGCGACAGCGTTGCGCATCTGGTGGCAAGTGGCCGTGAGGCGCTGTTTGATGCGGAGCATTTCTTTGACGGCTACAAAGCCAATCCCGACTATGCGCTGCAATGCCTGCATGCGGTGAAGGATGCGGGCGCGCGCTGGGTTGTGTTGTGTGACACCAATGGCGGCACCTTGCCTGCGGATGTGGGGCGGATCACGGGGGAGGTGATTACGTCCGGCATTCCCGGTGACCATCTTGGCATCCACACCCACAACGACACTGAAAACGCGATTGCCAACACGCTGGCGGCGGTGGACGCAGGCGCGCGGCAGATCCAGGGCACGCTCAATGGGCTGGGCGAGCGCTGTGGCAATGCGAACCTCACCACATTGATCCCGATCCTGCTGCTGAAAGAACCCTATGCGAGCCTCTATGACACCGGGATCACCCGCGAAGCGCTGGCAGGGCTGACACGGACCAGCCGGATGCTGGATGAGATCCTCAACCGGGTGCCGCATAAGCAGGCGGCCTTTGTGGGATCAGCAGCATTCGCGCACAAGGCGGGGCTGCACGCCAGCGCGATCCTCAAGGATCCCACGACCTATGAGCATATTGACCCCGCCGAGGTGGGCAATGCGCGGATCATCCCGATGTCCAATCAGGCCGGGCAATCCAATCTGCGGCGGCGGCTGGCAGAGGCGGGCATTGATGTGCCCAAGGGGGATCCGGCGCTGGGCGAGATCCTGACACAGGTCAAGGCGCGGGAGGCCGAGGGCTATTCCTATGACACGGCACAGGCCAGTTTCGAGCTGTTGGCGCGGGACGTGCTGGGGCAGTTGCCCGCGTTTTTC
>Ga0160419_101299_pt1 | contig 10543 bp, 13 predicted proteins | sample CelAP2metagpilot_2_FD_108196 | JGI IMG/M metagenome (GOLD analysis project Ga0160419, IMG submission 108196) | Phycosphere-associated microbial communities from Cellana algal ponds in Kailua-Kona, Hawaii, USA - Cellana AP2-4-25 metagenome pilot ... | reverse complement strand
TGGTATGTGCGCCCTCAGCAAGGCAGGCGCTACCCGAAAGTCCTATAAAGGAAAGTCCCGTCGTCTTCAGAGTCAACAACCCACATATACGGTCTTGGATGGAAGCCAAGCAGAAACAAAGCATATATATACGGCCGTGGAAAGCCAAGCAGAAACAAAGCATGGTATGAAATCTGGCCCGTGCGTCAGATATTGTAAGCACGTCCCGCCCCAAATCTGAACATGTCGCTGAGCAACCCCCAATGGAAGTGCATTCGTTAACTCTTCCTCTCTTCTTGTCCAAAAAATATTTTGACAAGCTTTTTGGGACATTCTGGGACGAGGCATACGTACTTGGGCATTGGCTTCAGGCTACTCTAGGCCAGTTATTACATGTTGGACAAAAGCTTTTTGGGACATTCTGGGACGAGGCATGCAAGCCACTCTAGGCCAGTTGTTACGTGTTGGACAAAAGCTGCTACACTACCATGATGGTAGATTACCAGGTGCAGTAGAATGCCTTCCCCTCCTCCCAAGAGCCGAGGCAAGCGTGCGTGGCACGCGGCTGTTTTGTTTACTGCCGCCGCACCCACACATCACCCCCCCTCCCTTCCCTCCTTCCTACCCACCTATTAACCGCGCCACACCCACACGCCCACAGCTGATCCCCCCGGGCGTCAGCCTGGAGGTGAACGACAGTAGCGTGGCCACACCAAAGGGATAGGGGGGCGCCGAGGCAAGCGTGCGTGGCTCGCGGCTGTTTTGCAAAGCATTTCCTTCCAGGGCCACATCTGCCTTCTGTCATCCTTTTCCGGTCCGATCAGCACCGCGACTGCAACTTACATTTTGCCATTGTGCCAAGGACAACAACACACCCTCCATTAGAGCCGTCAAACTTCCTCTCCATCCCCCCCCCCTCCCCCCCTCCTCAAATCACAGAAATGTTCTCGTCAACCGAGACTACTAAAGCCACACGACCGGATGTGGCCGCGCGGAAGGAGCTGCAGAAAACACTGGAGATGCAATGTGTAAAGTGTTGTCTGTCCAAGCGACTGGCGCCAGGTTGGCATCCGACAGTGAAAACTGTCCTAGAAAGAGGGGATCCTGGAAGGGTAGGAGTGGGAGGACTCGGGGCGGCCGAAGCAGCAACTGGAGGAGGAGGAGAGGGAACGAGAGGAATCCCCACTTTGCTCTCTTTACCCGGAGAAAAGGCAACACGAGCACTTGCAACCATTGCTAGAATTCGCGCAGCACTTGCGAGGGGAAGGGAAAGGGGAAAGAGAAAGATCATTCTCTTTGAATGGAACTTTCTCTTTCCCCTCTCCCTTCCCCTCGCACGTGCCGCACTAACCTAAAACCTAACCTAACCTTGCCTTGCCCCTTGCTTTGCTTTGCTTTTGACTCAGTCACTCAGTTCCGAGAAAAAAAGTAAATGTGCCATACTCGAATGGGGACCGGCGGGGCGAGAAAGAACAAAAACATGCCCTGTACGTTGTCTGTCTGCCATCCATCCTTTGTGTCCTCATCGAGCCGGTTGTGTTGTCGGTTGGGGTTGTTCGACAATCGATGCGATGGGCCGTGTGTCATCGCGCGCCATGCGCATCGGTTGACGATGATCATGATGATTTGAAATCACTCGCATGCGCGCCTCCCTTCAGTTTACGATGGATGCTAGCCAAAGCAAAAAAGATGCACAACGGTACCAGCACGTTTATACTCATGCCAGCATTCGCTTCATCACTCACATCCAGGGCTATCAACAATGCCAATGGCTGCTTGCGTGCCAAGGCCCATTGCTCGTCATCTCATTTTCGGTGATCATCCTGCCCCCCTCCCCCCCCCTTGGCTATCTACCCTCGTGTCGTGTGCTTTCATTTACTCACACCACACTCCACAATACGCACCACACAGCACTATAGTAGCCATGCGCGAGGTGTCGGCGGCGCCGGCTGATGGCAGGAGCGGCAGCGACGACAAGCGCTTTAGAGTCAAGCCCCAAGGCCTCGAGGGGGGAGGCACATCCTGGTCGCGTACGGGTGTCACCGTGTCGGCGCACCATATTAGCTATGCCGTGCCCCCGCCGACGAAACGGGGTAGAAATCAGAAGAAGAAGCGACCCACTATGTTGTTGCGGGATGTATCGATGCAGGTGCAGCCCGGTGAGCTGTGTTATCTCATGGGACCTTCGGGAGCGGGTAAGACGACTTTGCTCGAAGTCCTTGCGGGGCGCTTGCAAGTAGGAACGCTACGGGGAGAAGTGCTCTTTAATGGTCAGCCCCGCGATGGGACTTATTGGCGTGAGAGCTCATATGTGAAGCAGGATGACGTGCATATTGCCCAACTGACGGTTCAAGAGACTTTGAGGTTTGCGGCGCGTCTACGGATGACCGGTCAGCTTTTCAGCGATGCAGAGCGGGAGGCTCGTGTGAATATGGTGGCAGATTTGTTGGGCTTGGATGTGTGTTTGTATAGCATTTGTGGTGATGCGATGAATAGGGGCATAAGCGGGGGGCAGCTGAAGAGGTTGAGCATTGGGGTGGAGATAATGAACATGCCCAGCTTGATCTTTCTGGACGAGCCCACTAGTGGCTTGGACTCGGTCATTGCGCTAGAAGGTGATCATAAAGGGTGTGGTAGAGGGGATGTGTGGGTGTGTGCGCATTTTATTCAGACTTTTCAATGAATCTTAATCACATCACTCACACCTTTCTACTCGCCTTCCTTCTTGCCTATTCCCCTCCCCCAGTCATGTCTTTCGTCCACAAGCTCGCCCAGCAACGCCGTACAGTCCTCGCCACCATCCACCAGCCCTCCCCCGATACTTTCTCCTTAGCCAGTGCGGTCGTTCTGCTTTCTGGGGGCCGGTTGTGCTATTGCGGCCCAAGCCAAAAAGTGATCGAGTATTTTCAAAATTTGAATTTTCAATTTGAGGGGTTTTCGAACCCAGCAGACTTCGCCTTGTCGGTCGTGGGGGGTTCCTTGGGGCCACGCCCGCCTGCGATAGGCAGCAGCAGCAGCAGCAGCAGCAGTAGCAGTGGTGGGGATGGTGGTGTGAGAGAGGGTGGTGGAGGAGGAGGGAGGGAAGGAGGGAGCGTGAACGGGAGCACCAGCGCCGGTACCAGACCTTGGAGCCCACGAGAGCTGTCAACTCACTTCAAGGCTTCTCCTGGATACCGTGCCACCATTAGCAGCACCACCAACGGCAGCATTCATCATCCGCTTCCCTCCCGCCCATCTTCTAAGCTCTCCTCCTCTTCCCGTCCCTCCCTCCTCCGTCACTCCCATCCCCCTTCCTTCCCCACCTCTCTCCCGACACAATGCCGGGTCCTCCTCGCACGTGCCTGGCTCACCCAAACCCGCCAAGTCGACTTCATCCGTGCTCAAGTTGCGAAGAACCTCATCGTCGCGCTTGTCTGCGGCGCCATTTTTTACGGCCAAGGCGCTGTGTCCCCCCCCTCGGACCAGTTCAATCAAGAGTCTTTCAACGTCTCCTCCATCCTCTTCTTCGCCATGATGTACACCATCATCAGCAACCTGCAAGCCATCCCCCAGCTCTTCGCCCAACGCGTCCAATACGTCCGCGAGCGCTCCGCCTTCCTCTACTCAACCTTTGCCTTCTGGTTCGCCAATGCCCTTGTCAACCTGCCCCTGGTCCTGGCCTCCCACCTCCTCTTTCTCAACGTTGCCTATTTCCTCGTCCAACTCGACCACTCCCCCTCCGTCTTCTGGTACACCCTCTTTATCACCATGCTTAACAACCTGATCTCCTTCTACTTCGCGCAATTTCTGGCCGCTGCCGCCCCATCCTCCCAGGTGGCCCTCGCCATCTTTCCTGTCACGTTTTTGTTCCTCACGTCCTTTGCGGGCTTCACGGTGCCGTTGCAGGACTTGCCGAGTGGCTGGGTATGGGCCAGTTACGTGTCATATCCCCGGTGGTGTTATGAGGGGATGGTGGCGTCGCAGTTCTCGGTCCGGGCCGACGGGGCGAGCACCATGGAGTACTACGGCTTCAGTGACTGGAGGCCTGCAGAGAGCTTTCCGGTGCTTTTCATCTTCCTCCTCTTAATGAATGGGAGTGTATACTGGGGACTCTTGCCGAAGAAGAGTCAGTTGGTGTATGTGGGAGGGAGGGGGCGGGGGAGGGAGAAAGCAAGGGGGGAGGAGAGGGAGGAGAGAGGGAGTGCCTTGAGGGCCACGTTGTTGTTGGAGAGGGAAGAGGAGGACGAGGAGGAAGACGAGGACGAGGACGAAGATAGCATTAACGATGAGGACGGGGAAGTGGACGAGGAAGCGGGCCTACGAAGGGGCAGGAGGGGAGGGAGGAAGGGTGCTTATCACCTGTCGAGCACAATTGCTGATGTTGCAGGTCAATACAGGCCTCATTCTTCTGCTGCCCCGGGGGGGACAAGTAAAGGGTTGAGACAGAAGCTACTGGCTGCAGACGAGAAAGATCTGGACATTCCGCGGGTGTTGCTGGAGAGCCTGACCGGCACGAGCGACACGGCGTCGATCGACTCGAGGCTGAACCGAGGGGGAGGGAGGGAGGGAGGAGGGGGAGGAGCGTGGGGCTTCCAGCAGCCGTACGGTGAGAGTGGGCCAGAGGAAGGGGGAGGGGATGGGGGGGAGTGCTTGGATGTGAAGGACTATGAGTCGCGGAGTTCGAACATCCAAAAATGTGGGGGCATTCGGCTCGTGTTTCGAAATTTAACTTATTCCCTGGATAGACCCCTCGCTGGGCGACGCAGCAGTCGCCGTAGCAGGAGTGATGGGGCGGAGAAAGAGAAGATGCTGCTGAAGGGAGCCAGTGGAAGGATCAACCCCGGGGAGATGTGCGCATTAATGGGGGGTAGTGGGGCGGGGAAGACGACGTTGCTTGACGTCTTGGCGGGGAGGAAGACCTCGGGGTACATCGTGGGGGAGGTTTACTTCAATGGCAAGGCCGGGATGCCAAACCGGACGAGGTGTTCATATGTGACGCAGGATAACGTCCACATAGGGTGTTTCACGGTTCGGGAGACGTTGTGGTTTGCGTCCTTGTTGCGGATCAAGGAGTCGGTGGGGGTAGCGGAGAGGAAGAAGCGGGTGGAAAACGTGCTGGGGATGTTGGGGCTGGAGTTGGTTGCTGACGTCCTGGTGGGCGATACCTTGAGGAAGGGCATCAGTGGGGGCCAAGCCAGGCGGCTGACTATAGGTGTGGAGATCATTAATCTGCCGGGTATAATTTTCTTGGATGAGCCGACGACGGGATTGGTGAGTACGGGGGAGGGATGGAGGGAGGAAATGAGGGAGGGCGGGGAGTATATGTATGAAGATGGTGAAAAGTTGTGCCTGTCCTTTTACTATATGAGGATCTTATCCTTCTATTCCTCCCTTCCTTTCCCCCTCATTTCCTCTCTTTCACTTTCCCTCCTTTGCCCCAGGACTCCAACATCTCTTACGAAGTCATGGCCGCCGTCCGCAACCTCGCCAATCAAAACCGGACAGTGTGCTGCACCATCCACCAGCCCTCTATCGAGGTCTTTGCGCTCTTCGACAAGCTCATCCTCATGGCGCAGGGGGAGCAGATCTATTACGGGACTACGCACGAAGCCGTCAAGTACTTCTCGAGCCCGGCCTTGGACTTCATGTTCAGCAAGGGCATGAACCCGGCCGAGTACGTGATGGCCGCCTCCTCCGGCACCTTGAAGACGAGGGGGGGAAGGAAGAGGGATGTAAGAGAGTTAGCAGCATTGTATCGGGCGTCGGAGCTGTGCGCGCAGTTCAGTGATAGTTTGGATGCGGCTGTCCTGGGGGGGAGGGAGGGAGGGAGGGAGGAGGGGGAGGCGGGGGCAGGGTTGGAGGGACGGCTGTTCCCAAGGGACATGCTCCAGATCAATCACATTCTGGTGAAAAGACAGTTTTTGAAAATGAGGCGGAATCGACGGCCGGTGGTTGTGGGCGTGTTGCGGCATATCCTGGTGGCATTGTTTTATGGGAGTTTATATTGGCAAGTAGCATCGACGGCGATTCAAAGCAGGTTGAGCCTGCTGTTCTTTGCCATCATGTTTGTGATGGTTGGGAACCAGCAGACGATTCCCGGAGTGCACGAGGATCGATTGCTTTACTACCGCGAAAAGGGGGCGCATGTCTACGGTCCTTTCTCCTACTGGATGACGTGTGCCGCTTCCTACGTCCCCCAAAACATCCTCAACACGCTGCTGTACAGTGCCATCGTCTACACCATGTCCGGGCTCCACAACAGCTTTGCCTGTTTTGGGTACTTCTATCTGATCATCATGCTCTGCTCCCTCTGCGCCCTCTTCTTCTGCCAACTCCTCTCCATTACCCTGCATAGTCCCCAAACGGCCGTGGCCGTCTTTCCCGCCACCCTCTTCATATTTTCCTCCTTCGCCGGGTTTATCGTGCGCTTGCCCTCCCTTCCTTCCTGGCTTGGGACGTGGTGCCCGGATGTGAGCTTCGCGAGGTGGGCTTTTCAGGGACTGGTGATTAATGAGTTCGAGGGAAACGCGAGGGTGAGTTATCGGGATCTACCGGCCGTGTATTACAGTCCCGATCCGTATCAGACTATGGTGGAAAGCCTGGGTTTTGAAGGGTTCTCGAAATGGTTCACGGTGCCGATTTTGTTGTTGAACATGGTGGTGTTCAGGGGCTTGACGTACGTGAGTCTTGTGTGGGTTAATCACGAGAGGAGGTAGAGGATGGAGAAGGGAGGAAGGGAGGGAAAGAATAATGCTTGTTATTCTATGTCTATGTGGGTCTACGTTATGAAGCATATACGCGTAGATTCCAGGTTGGAGAAGCGCAGCATTCACAGTTGTAGGTTGCAGCAGCAGCAGCAGAAGTAAAAGAATGGGCATACAAATAGTAATAAAGTCTTTTCAGGTAGCAGGCAGAAGGTGGATTTAGAAAACACACATATCCATCACCAACAATAATAATACATACCAGCGAAGGAGCATAAAGCGAAAGAGGAGAGGAAACAAGTTCAAGGGGAAAAAAGCACATCGAGTTCTAACAACCAGAAATCCTGACCTTTCAATGGGGGGTAGAGACAGCCACCTCCTTTCGCACGCATAAAGACGATTTATACTTATCAAGGCTTGATGATGTTTCGTAGTCTAATCCTCCTTCCCTGTCTCCCTGTTTCTCTCCTGTCCCATTCTCCCTCACGCAAACAAATGCGCCAAGTGAAAACGCAAAAACATGGTGCCAAGACAACAAACCACTTGTAACAGCAACAGCAGCAGGCACAAAGTCCTCTCGTGCAATGGCCCCAAAAGTCTCAAGACCGCATTAATTAAAGTCAGATTTATGAAAAAATCATTTTCAGGAGACAAGCCAAACAAGCGCTTCACCCATACGTAGTCCCCCTTCCCACATGGACATATGGAAGGCAAGAGCCGCCCAAGGGCAGGGTCAAACCGTGGTAGCCTGTGACGAGGACACGGGACCAGCTTGAAAAGCTGAGGGAGGGAGAGGAGGAAATTCGCGATTTGGGGAAGGAAGAGGAAGCAGAGGGTTTTAGAAAAATGTCCGTGTACCCCGATGACGGCGAAGGTCATCCCGGCAAAATAGCAGAAGGTGTCACCGACAAAGGCACGAGCGGGGTAGAAGTTGTGGTAGAGGAGGCCGAGGACGACGCTGATGAAGGGGAGGATGAGGGTGAGGGATAGCACTTGGGCGGGTCCCGCTTTAGGAAGAAGGAAAGGCGGGAGGGGAGAAAGGAGGGAGAGGAGGCTTGTGAGACTCTTATAAGCTTTACTTCTCTGTCTCTCTCATTCCTGTATTTGACTTACCTTTCCCATCATTTTCATACAGAATTTCCCACAATTTGAAAACCAGAATCCCCACCCCAATCACAAGACTCTGTCCCGCCTCCAAGCCATTGATCCCCGCGTATATGTTAATCGCATTCGTACAAAAGACAGCGAGCAATGCCATGTATATCATGAAAAACAAGCCCAAGTCCACTATCTTCCCTCTAGCCTGGGCGTCCACCGTCACAAATACACTCAACAAGTGCCCTAGTCCCGTCAGCCCACCGCTGCTGCTGCTGCTGCTGCTGTTGCTCCAGAGGAGGGAGCGCAGGGGCTTGGGGATGATGACGGAGGTGGAGCCGCTGTACGAGCAGAGGAGGGGTAGTGTGGCGATGGGCGGGAGAATTAGCTTGTACCGCCACGGGAGGTCCTAGTGAGCGATGGAGCAAGCGAGCGAGGGGAGAGGGATTATGGATGCGGAGGGCGAGCAGAATAAGGAAAGAAGGCATTAAACAAAGTACGGGCCATAAAAGCAGTAGAATGAAAAGTCGAAGAATGTACGTACCAGCACATCATCGACAAACCCTAAGAAGAGCATGAAGCAAATCGACAGCAGGGACGAGTTGTAATTAGCCAGACTCTCAGGACTCTGGGTGTAAAGCATCTGACACGCAATGATGATCACCAAATAAATTATACCCGGTGCCAAGCCCTGCGATTCTGGAATAGATACTTCACCTAAAGGAGTGCCTTTCTTGCAAAGATCCATGCCGGTTTGCTGCTTCCGTCGGCAGTAATCCCCCATCACATTCACCATGTGCACCACCCCAAAGAATCCCGCGGCCGCAATGCCCAATTGCTCCAAGATATATTTGCGAGCATTGGCTGGTTCTCGTCCAAATGCATCTGCGGGTAGATCAAGCAAGAGCTTGAGGGGCAGAACCAAGAGCAAGAGCACGTAGAAAGCGTCCCACAGCTGGTAGGATGATGCTGCAGAGGGGAGGATGAATGGGGTGGTGGAGGCCGAAGGGCTAGAAGAGGAAGGCATGTTGTTCCCATTCTTCGCTTTGCTACTGCGTAAGGCAGGCGCCATCCTGTCTTTGCTCGCGCATGGGATGGAGCGTTGTTGGTGAGGCATTTGAATGAAGAAGGTGGGTGTGGCCGTTGCTTTTTTTGTGCTTTTCCGTTGTTACGAGAGTGTTGTTCTTTGGCCCACATTTTCATTTGGTCCCTGGTTTTTGGCTACTTTCCTCCGTATCGAAGCTCAGACACATTTCACCTTACACACAGGCATGCGATCAGCCTCTTCTTCATTCTCCTCAACCCCCAAAAGGCACCTGCCACCGTCCATGTTCCTATCCATGCATAAAACCACATCGGGTTTGGGTGGTACCATGACTCGAAAAAGAAGCTCGTGGTTTGGGCGTACCAACACCTCTGCCTCGAGCCTCGTAGAGGAAAATGGATCAGGATGCGGAAAAAGAGTTCCCGAAAAGGAAGAAGTTTTGGGCCTGGACATGACCCTGGGCACCATGGGGAAGACACGGATGGTCTTTACCGACGGCGGCTGGCAAGTCGACGACGCTCTTGTGCGAGAGTACGAGGAGAAACTGCAGCAACTGACAGAGCAGCTTAGTGAAGTGCGGTGGGAGCAACAAGTAGCTCGAGCATCCGAGACCGAGGCAGAGCAACGTCACCGGGCCGCGCAAGAAATTGCGGCTGCCTCTGCAGCGACTGTCGAGGAGGTGGCCACACTCAAATTCAAGAACCAGCTCCTGATCGAGATGCTGGCGATTGCGCAGCTGGATGAGTCGCATACATTGCAGAGCTATGATCAAGAGAGAATTAAGGCAGAGGAGTACCATCGGGAATTGGAGAGGTGTTATGCGCGGATGCTTAATCATGGCTTGGACCCAGGACTGACGACAAGCAGCGGTTGCAGCAGTAAGAAGAAAGGCAAGGGCGAGGAAAGATACACGATTAGGGGGAAGTAGAAAAAGAAAGTTGTATATGACTTGGGCTCTCGTCTTCTTTTTCTACTTGTAATGGTCCATGAATACAGAGCTCGGATTTGTTTGGCACATATACACATCACCAAGGAGGTGTGATTCTCCCTCCTCCCTCCTACCCTCCCCTCTCATTCCATTTTCCTCAAGTATTTTTTTTCTCTTTTCACCATCTTCGAAGAGACAGCACATTTACGTTTCACCCATTCTTGTGTGTTGCATGAAAATTCGTTTCAGTGGAAACATATATGATTTTCGTGTGAATCGTGCACTCTCAATATAACGCGAGGGCAGGGTCTCTTTTCCTCTTTCTTTAGCAACAATCAATATGTGCCGGGCCTTACTTACCATAAATATTTATTTTCTTGGTTTGTATTGTCAGTATTATCCTCCCTCCTCTATTATCCTTCATTACCTCTTCCTCTTTTCGCTCCTAATTCGTGTACATTGCTTCACAAAAGGGGGATATATACAAACGCAAACTGATAAACAAGCGGTAACACAAGCGTCTTTTCCTCTTATATATCACTTATCTATTCCTCCAGATATCTTTTCCTCTTATATATCACTTATCAATTCCTCCAGATACTTCAATTTGATTTAAAGAAAAATAAAAATGGAGGATTAATGCCGCTCCTCTTGTCCCGTCCCCGCGGGCAGGGCGCTCCCGAAGCTTCGCCATTTCCTCCTTACTTTCCCCCCCCCCCCCCCCCCCCCCCCCCCCCCCACCCTACCACCAAGGCCCCCAACCCCAGGCCGGTGGGTCCCCCCCCTCCCCCTCCCCCCGGGCTTGGAAAGGGT
>Ga0160419_101298_pt1 | contig 10544 bp, 10 predicted proteins | sample CelAP2metagpilot_2_FD_108196 | JGI IMG/M metagenome (GOLD analysis project Ga0160419, IMG submission 108196) | Phycosphere-associated microbial communities from Cellana algal ponds in Kailua-Kona, Hawaii, USA - Cellana AP2-4-25 metagenome pilot ... | reverse complement strand
GCTTCCCGCCCCCTCCCACCCCGTGCCTCCCTCTCCCCCCACCCTCCCTTCCTCCGCCCATCCTTCCCGCCCTCCCCCCCTCCCTCCCTCCCTCATCCCTAGGTATACCATGAGTACTGCCTTAATTACGCCGTTTCGACCAACCCAAACGTCCGGTGGCACTGTCCGAGGCACCTGTGTGCTGCCTGCGCGGAGAAAAAAATCAACTTCTGCTGTCGGTAAGCACTCACGAGGGACAGGAGAGAAAAAAAAGAGGAGGAGGAGGAGGACAACGAAGAGCAGAGGGATAGTGCTGCGAGTGATAAAGACAACGATCGAGGCCCCTGACTGGCCCCTGACTATCTTCCTTCTTTGCTCCCTCCCTCCCTCCCTCCCTCCCTCCCTCTCTCCCTTGCCCTCTCCAGGTACTGTCCCAATAGCTATTGTCTTGCACACGTCCCCGCCCTCGCCCACCGCATCACTGACCAGCCCAAGCCCCCCGAACGTCCGCCCCCTTACCCCGTCCCTCCCTCCCTCCCTCCCTCCCTCCCTCCCTCCCCCTCTTCCCTCCCCTTGTTCTTTCAAAGGCCTTTCATCAACATCATCCTGTTTTTTTTTCCATGACGTTCTTTTTCCCCTCTCGTCCTTCCTCCCTCCCTCACTCCCTCGCCCATCCAGTGGCCGCCCCGCATCTGCAAGAGATCGTTTGTCCCGACTGCGTACGCCTCGTTATCCGGGCACGGTATCGCCAGGTATATATGTATTTCTGCTCCTCCTTTTATTCCTTCTTCCTCTTATCATGATTCTTTTCCCCGTCAGCCTTTCTCCTTCCGTCTCGTCCGCATTCAAGTCCCTTCGTCTCCTTCACCTGCGTTTTACTCCCTCCTGACTCTTTCTCGCGTTATCCTCTTCTCCTCACCTCTTTCCCTTCCTTTCCCCCTTACCTCGCAAATGTAGGAGCTCAAACCCGGTTTCTGTTCAGTGGTCGACGACATCCAACACGGTTACATTGATAGCCTCAGTCAACCCCGACATTGGAAGGAATTCGGTGTGCGTCCGTTCCACTCCGTGTTGGAGACACGGTTTGTCGTTGAGGGTCATAGCTTACCGTGGGCTGTAGAGGAGGAGGAGGACGACGAGGAGGAGAAGGAAGAGGAGGAGAAGGAGGAGGAGGAGGAGGAGGAGGAGGAAGAAGAGGGGCAGGGAGGAATGCGCAGTCGGGAGTGAGGGAGGATGCGAGGGGTAGGAGGGGGGGTGGGCATCAAAAGTACATATGACAGGTAAACGGATGCATATGTTGATTATGTTGAAATTAAATGGATTCAAAAAAGTAAATAATTAAAGAGGGTGGGATTGTGCGCTTGTGCTTGTTGGCACCAGTGTGTGAGAGGGGGAAGTGATTTTTTTTTTTGAACGCTTCAACTGCCACTAACGGTCGACGTTGACTCACGCCGTTTCATCCTCAGATCGCCCTTGCGTCGAGTTATTGTCGAATTGACTTCACACTCGCACATCACTCGCGTCAAATCATCAACACGTACCCATTAAATCTCATTCCATACAGACATGCTGCTCCCACAACCGCAACCCCCACCAACACACCCGAACAACACAAAAGCCCCGTCACGGCGTCTTATCCTCAAGACGTTGGCTTTCCTCGTTCTCGCTGCTGGCACAAGCGTCGGTGGGCTCTTGCTCCTGATTGACAGCATCAACCGCGGCTTCATCTCCCACCCTGTCCCAGATGTCTTGAAACCATCCGCATTAAGCGAAGCCGGGATCTTTTCCCGGCAGCTCTACCACACGTGCACTACGCATCTCCGCCTCCTCCTTGACACCTTCATCACATCGCCCATCCATAAAGCGCTCTCCTCGCTCGGCGACCTGCTCCTAGAAATCCAGCTATGGTTATTGCGGGTCGATGGCGAGCATGCTGAGGGTGTGTGGGCCTTGACTGCCTCTATGCTTCACTACGTGGAACGAGGCCCAGGGGAAGGAGGAGGAAAGGAGGGAGGAGGGGGGGGGCGGCACTTGGACATGGCGGCGGAGCTCTTGACCACAACCCAGGTACATTACATGCGCCATGCTCCAGACTGGCTGCACGAGTTGCTTCACTTGGGTTTGAAAGTGGTGTGTGCTTTTGTGGCCGTGGCGGCGTTGCGGTGGGGGCATCGAGAACATGAGGAGGACGAGGAGGCGGAAGGGGCTGAAGAAGAGGCAGAGCAGAGCAATGATGCAGCAGCTATTGACGCTATATCTTCCCCTCTTCCTTCTTCGCCTCTTTGCCCCATTTTTCCCACTTCCACCTCTGCTACCACCTGTCTTTCCACTGAAGCTCCCCTCCCTCCTCCTTCCCACCCCTCCCACTCCTCCCTCCGTCCTCCTCATCATCACCTCCATAATACTCGCCGCCTATGCGAAAAATTTACGACGGCCTTCTTGCTCACCTTCGGCTTTGCTCTAGGCGTGGGCATCCTTGCCATGGACATTGCACAGCGTGACACGGAGCAAGATTTTCTCTCCTCCCCGCTCACGGTAGATGTACTCGAAGGGAAGGAGGTAGGCAGGGAGGGAGAATCCTCTTCAGCTTCATCCTTCTTGTCTTTTTTTAAGGTGCAGGAAGGAAGAAATATAGAGTCGTTGTCCTTCTCATCATTCTACAGGGTGGAGGAAGGGAGGGAAGGGGGGAGAGAAGAAGGCTACTCCTTGACTTCTTATCGTAAGGTCGCTACGAGAGGGGAGGGCGAGAGGGAGGGAGGGCTGCCAGAGTCTCAGCTGCCGCCTGCGGAGAAGGGGTGGGTCTCGTCCTTAAGTGCGTGGAGGAGAACCACGCCCCGGGCAGTCGCGATGACGGTGAATGAGTCAGATAAGGAGGGAGAGAGAGACGAAGGGAAGGATGGAGGAAAGGAAGAGGAGATGCGTTTTGAGGAAGAAGAGGAGGAGGTGACTGATGATGAGGGAGGGGAGCAAATTTTCAATGACAAGGATGATCTGTGGCCAAGAGTGTGCGAAGAGGACGAGGGATGGCGGGAAACGTGGGAAGAAGGGCAGTGGGTGGAGGATGAGGATGAGGATAAAGAGGACAAGGAGGAGGAGGACGATGACGAGGAGGAGGACGAAGAAGAAGAAGAAGAAGAGGAGGAGGAGGACAAGGAGAAAGAAGAAGAACAGGAGGACAAGGAGAAAGAAGAAGAAGAGGAGTTGCCGCTTCAAAGCGAGGTGGACGAGGAGGATCAGGGACGGAAGGGGGGGGCTCTTCACTACCACCGACAAGACCTACTACGACCTCAAGAAGGGGACGGACAACGTCCCCCCCTCGCCCTCCCTCCCTCCCTCCCTCCCTCCCTCCTCCCTGACGCCCAAGGCTGGTCTGTCATCCACCACGCTGCTTGGCAAGGCAAGACCTCCCTCCTCTTTTCCCTCCTCTCCTCCACCTCCCCCTTCGCCTTCCTCCAACGTGGACCCGGGGGCGTCACCCCTCTGATGCTGGCCGCAAAAGGAGGACATGTAGAGGCAGTCAAACTCCTTGTGGGTATCGAAGAGGTGCGAAGAGTGGGAAGGGCGAGGGATGAGAAGGGAAGGCATGCCTTGCTAGACGCGTGGGAGGGGAGAAATGAGGGGGTGGTATTGCCGTTGTTACAGTGTTTTGGGGAGGAGGTGGGAGGGAGGGAGGGAGAGGCAGAGGCTCCTAGTGCTGCATTTCTTCCGTTACCGACTTTGAATGACTTGCATTGGCAAACGGGACGGTCTTTATTGCATGAGGCAGTAAAGGAGGAATGGAAAAAGGTCATAAAGGCGCTGCTGGTCATGGCATCAGCACCGGAAGGGAAAGGCGGAACAGTAGATGTAAATGTGAGGAGTGGAGGCTGGGGAGTAGGGTGGGGAAGAGGGAGGACCCCTATGCAATTGGCAGTATGGAGGCAGGACGAAGAGATTGGGCGGATGCTGTGGGCAAGGGAGGAAGTGAGAGAGGAGCATCGGTGGGACTGGATGGTGAGGGGGTGGGTTTGGTGGAGGGGGGTTGGGGGGAAGGGAGGGAGGGAGGAAGGGAGGGAGAGGGATTGAAAATGGGTCGTACGAGTTGAAGAAAGGTAGGTAGGTGTATGTATGTGTGGTTGTAGACGCGAAGTGTAAATGATTTCCTGAGAGCTTGAAGGCACCCGAGGTGAAGGAAGGGTGTGGCTGTGGAGGAGTCAGGGAGGAAGGAAAGCGAGAAAGCGAGAAAGCGAGAAAGAAGGAAGGCTGCTGGTTGTATTTAGTCATCTTCCTCATCTTTAGTTGTTTCTATGTCCCGCCACTGCTTACCCTATTGCCCTTCTCCATGCAGGACGCCTCATTTCTTTGGCACACTCCCAGCACTACTGCAGTTGCTGCTGCTGCCGCCGCCTGATCCTCATTTTTTTGCCCCTCCCACAGAGGCAAATCCCCTTCCACCTCCTCATCTCCTTCTCCCCGTACTCCTCAACAACCACCCTACATGTCCTCCGCCAGGTCGTTTTCGCCAAAGCTCGTCATGGACAGACGCCCTCGGAGGCTTGGAGGGTTGGAGGGTAAAATGTGAAGGTGCAAGGGAGGAGGAGGTCGAAGTATAGAATTTGGCGAGGCAGCGAGGCAACGTCCATCTTCCTTCTATTCGGTCCTCCGCTACCCCACTGAGTGACACAGGTGACAAATTGCATGGGAGTGGAGGGCTTGCGGAGGGAGCGGGGGACAATTTTTCATGTATGTGTATGCGGTTTCCTCCCATTTGACGTCCACAACCCTAGTCTCATTTCATTCTCCCTCACCTCATAAAACCCCACACATTTGAACAGCTTGAAGGAGGACCCGTGCCTTCGTGACCAATATCGCAACTAGAAGGCTGCTGATGGCGGTTCTCCTTGCTCAAGCCTCTCAGCTCCATTGACTTCCTGCTACGAGCTATTCCCCCCTTGAAACATAAACGCGTGCACCCGCTCCCTTCGACTTCGCATCTGTTCCCGTACGAATCATGTGAGAAGCCTTGGACGTCCGCGGAGCCTTCGTTGTGGTTTTCATTTTCTTGGCATGACCCTAACTATTCTTCATGAGCAGAAGAGAAGGTGCTCCGGAGGTAGTCTCCTCGTTCTCTCGGAAAAATGAAAGATGGAAAAGAAAGTGGGAAAGAGGAGTAGGGGTGATGGGGAGAGAAGAGGGGAAAGAGGCTATCTCGCCTAGCAATAAGCGTGCGCTTGGAGGAGATTATAATGGAGAATGGGCACGTGAATGATGGATGAGAATCACGTGGATAGATGGACGGGCGTGAGGGGGCACGTGTGGAAACGAGGAGAAAATCGAAAGGAGGAGAATTCGAGAAGACAGAGGGAAGAAAGACAGGAATAGACAGAAAGGGAAGATTGTCGGCTAGGAACCCTGAACCCTTTCAATGTGACTATAAGCAAGTCTTATATGAATGTTTTACGTGCCAATCACCTCGTCCTTAGAATTGAACAGGGTCTTGGATCCGTCAATACTCTGGATTTGGAGGAAAAGAGAGAGATCGCCTCGAATAGGCAAACGCAATTGCCCAACTCACACTTACATCACACATTCGCCACATAAGCCATACAGTGATAGCATGCAGCCACAACAAGCGGCATTGGCGGACGATGAGAAGCTCCTCCAGATGCTGTATTGCAGCCTCAAGCGGGCCATCGCCCCTTTGCACGAGACTGCAGGTCCAGATTCTCCGCGCACCCCAACACCCTCCCCTCAGATGATCCCCTTGTTAAGTTTAGTCGTTCTCGGTGATAAGGGCCACGACGAAACCCTTCTCCTCACCCAGAATCACCCCCTAAGTCAAAAGAACCCACTAACACTGGATCCTGCCCTGCAAACAAGTAGCACCAACACCCGCGCCCTGGCGAGCCACTTGAATCAGGAGTTGCATCTTGCTATGCAGGCAGACATTCCCTTAGGTGCCCGCGCCTACGAAATTTCCCAAGCCGCCTTGTGCCTGCGAATCGCGCTCATGGAATCTACGGGAGTGGGAGAGCGTGATACCGACACAAGCAGGGGGCCAAATATGATGCAGCAGCACGAGGGGCTACAGCCACAGCTACAGGAACAACAGCAGCAATCGCGTCAGCAGCCAGGTGTGGCGGCGTCGGAAGGCTCACTAGCATCTGACTCGCTCATGCAGAGGAAACGGCTAAAGACAAGGCAGAGTGAGGCCACGGGAAATTGTGCAGGGCAAGGACAGGAGGAAGGGGATGAGAACGACGAAGATGAGTGGTACCACAGGAACAAGGGGGCCAAGCCACTGTCACCAGTTGATTTCAAAATGGTGGTTGGCGTATTATTTTCCCTTCATATCTTGGTGACCCAAGGGCCCCTGAATCTTGTCTTATTTCTGGTGGCCTACTTAGTCATGTCCGCAGTTGTTAAGATGTTGCTGGCGATTATGTCTTGATTCTCGCCGGTCCAAATAGGAAAAAAATAAAATAAAATTGCTTGAAACATCCACCAGCATTACGCTAATGAATTTCAATCTTGTACACGTTTACTTTAACCACTCTTTCACTCTGTAACGTATCGCTTGTCAAAAAAGTGCACATTAAGGTGAAAGACGAACATGCACCACCCAGCGAGAGAATAGGAATGTTTACAACAAATGAGGCTGACATGGTAAGCCAGCTACTTCTTTTTCCCCCGTGAGCCTTTACGGCTCCGATCTGCACATTGGGTTTCATCCATTCTGGTGATATCCGAAGACTTTTCCTCTCTCTTCGCATTTCTTTTCTGGAAGAATATGCACCTTGCTTTCGTCAAACACCACAATTTACCGGCTTCCTATTTTCGCCCATTACTTTTTCCAAGATCCACTACCATTTCTGCCTTATTATTGCCTCGTCCTGCATACTCAACAGAATTGGCAGCAGATTGAATGCCAACGCCATTACGACTGCGAACACAGCAGGTCCACCTCCAAACCGCGAATTTCTACTACTGCCAGTCCCTAACCCCAGCTAAGCACGCTGCCAGGTGCTGCCAAACCATAATCGTATCGTAAAACTCTAGCACAGGCCTTTCACACTCCCCACATTCACAATGGAAGTCTTCCTGAAAACGCACGATGGAAATGCGGGCATGCACGTGCAAGGAAAAGGAAGGGTCATCGCCTGTCGAGTCCACGTCCTTTTCCCTCTCTTCCCTCCCACAATTGTTCATCAGAAGCTGTATGCTATGTTGAAGCGTGCATGTACCCGTCTGCAAAACGTCGTACGGCAGCATGTGATCCTCGCCCAAGCTGTAGACTGGCACAAAGGCTCCAGATTCGTCGTCCACCTGATCATCATCACCCGAGAGTAGGTCGTAATTGGTGGACAACAGCGCTTTGGCTATGCGCACGTCATCCTTTCCATCCTGTGCGACCTCCAAAAACGTCATGGTCGTCTGCAGGGACGCAACGGCATCGTAATCCTCCAGGTCCAGACCTCGTTCCTTTTCGTCTTCCTCTATGCGCAAATGGATTCCATAATCCCCGAACAGTTGTAGCAGCCCATCCCCGTCCGCCAGACACACCGATTCACTCGCCAACAAACGTTTCTTTCGTTTTGTTACGTCCTCGTCTCCATCGTTGTTTTCCATCACCCACAACTGCACCTGCAAGTACGTGAAAGCAAAATGTCTCTTCCAACGTGCTTCTTCCTCTTCTTCCGCGTCGCCGTCTTCTACTTTCTTGCAGGCGCCATGGACATCCAGATACTGCTTGATAAAAAGACGCTTGAGGGTCGACTGGTGCGAGGATGGGGACAGGTGGGAGGACGAAGAGCAGGAGGAATGCAGAGATAAGTGGCTTCGCGGGGTAACATCCTTAGCGGTCTGCAACTCCACCGCGTTTATCACAGGGGCCAAAGATGAGCCAAAGTGTCGCAACAGCAGGGCTTTCCACAATTCAGGCTTTGTACTAGTACGCCACCACTGCGTATCGACTTCGGAAGCTGTCAGCAAAGCGCGCAACGGCAAGTAAGAAAGCATGGAGCGGATCACATCGTCGGAGGAGAAAGTGCGTTGAGCGAAGAGAGCATGGGAGGAAAGGAGGGATGGGCAACGGCTGCGGCGACATGTGGAAATGCTATTGCTGGTGGGGGTATGATACGTCTTTGTCGCCTTGTCTGCGCTCCGGATGTTCGAGGGGGTCATGCTTGAGGGATTGAGTAAGCGCGATGATGAAGGTGGGTAGCACCTAGGGGGATAGGAAAGAAGGGCCAATGGTGGACGAGATTGTGAAGAAAGAGGCACCAGTAGGACCTACAAAAAGCATTCTACTATTATAATCTTTCATTATGAGGGAATGTTCATCCTTCCCTTCAAAGATGCCGTGAAAGTGTGTTGTACACAAGTACGACGAAATTTCGCCGCCTTCAAGGTCAAGTGTATTTCCTTTCCGTTATCATACGAGGTGGCTTTGATCAAATCTGGCGCATCCATCGCACTGACACGCCAGCTTGAGCGCCTACATGTGCATATTCCTATGCCTTCGTGCGCGAGAATAGAGGGGAGGTGTGGAGGGGAAAGCACAAAAAATGGAGGTTCGGGAGCGTATTCTTCTGTCCTACAATCCAATAGAACAATCGCATGCGACCTGACGTCCTCTAGGCAGGCCGGGGGTCCTCGAGGCAGATCGGGGGTTGAGAGTCATGAATTGAAGTCTTTATTTTGAGCTTATACATAGTATATAATGTGCGGATGGTTATACCTTAGTATGGTGAGCTCAGAAAGTAAAAGATATGAATGAACACTGTACCTCCCACAGGGTGTGGTTGTGTAATGGTGCGATGACGCGAGAACCGATGTGCCCCCCTTTCTGGCGGTCAAACGTCATGTCGAACCAAGACAAAACATCTTGCGCAAATGATAGCAACACTTATTTGCAATATCATAGCGTATTAATCAGGGGCCCTGGTGCACGTTTCATATCGGCATGGACATGGACGTTTTGTGTAATAGAATTGAAGTGTTAGAGTGCGAAAAAACAAAGCTTTTTACTTTCCAACATCTAAGTGCACGGTGTGTCGTTTTTCCATTTAATTTCTTGATCAATAGTCATGAAATTTCAGTCGTGACCGCCTGTTACCAAAAAATATACAAATCGCGTTCTGCGACTCTTCCCTGCCCTACTCGTCCCTGCATTCGTCGCCTTACGCTAGTGCCATGGGGGTCCCGGACCCAGCACTGACACGGCGAACAAAAAGTCCAGCCCCAGGATGGTCGCCACTTGAGGCAACATCTCCTTTAGAGATCTGTGAGTAATGGCATTGGTCAGCCAGATCGAGGAGGCGGCGCCGATGAAGAGCGTGACGAGTTGGAGGAAGGCTACTAGGTCGTTGGAGAGTGTAAGGTGGGGTAGCCAGGAGTAGGCGGTCTCGGCGGAGATGCCGACGCTCATGGCAGTGACAGGGATAACGTTTGGGGCCTGAAGGAGGAGAGAGGGACAGAGGCACGGTGTGAGGTGCAGCGAGTGGCTCGTTTCATGTTCCGTGAGCCGCGCTTTTACAGCGTGAGGGAAGAGAGGATAGTGCATTTAAGTCTTTCACTGCTTTTCTCGATCAACCCTTTTCTCCAAGTTATAACCTACTTTTCCGTCTCCACATACCTCTCTCAAGAAGAATTCCCCCCAGCTGGCAGTGTTGGCAGCCCACGCCAAAGGTAGATAGCCATAGGCAAGATTGACGAAATCGACGGGTGCTGGCTTTAGTTCATTCGTGAGACGCACTGAGGATCTGCAGGCGGGAGAAGGAGAGGGAGGGAGGAAGGGTCTATGAGAGCAGAGGGGGGAGAGAGGGCATGGAGTGGACTTACCCGATTTTCGGTGCTTGGAAGACGCGATGCACGCCGTAGGTGATCACCGCGGGGAGGAAGAGGGCGACAGTGGTGGCGGCAGTGTGGGTCGGGAAGGAGTCCAGCCACGAGAGGGGGAGGTGAAGGGTGGTGAGGATCTGCGATGGGAGGGAGGGAGGGAAGGGGAGGACAAATGAAGTCAGCAAGGTTAGAGAATGTGACCCACTGATGGAAACGTCCATGCATGGAGGCGAGGATATGAGGAATGGATTGGAGGAGGAGGGAGGGAGAAAGGGAGGAGCGGTCGGCACGCACCTGCGGCAAGCGACGCATGAAGACGTTGCCCATAAGCAGCAGCATCAGGCACACCTCCCAATCGCGGGCCTCGTGGGAGCCCGAAGATATGTCGACGGCCAGGGGCCGGATGTAGAGGCTTGAGGGGAGGAAGGGCGGGAGGGAGGAAGAGACAAAGGCTTGAAGAGATGGACGAGATGACCTGACAAATTTCCCCTCCACGTTATCTGTGTGTGTTTCCCTCTCTGTTCCTCCCTCCCTCCCTCCCCCCACCGGCCTTACCCCACGTTGTCGTAGGGGCAGTTGTCGGTGGCGCATTGCAGGCAATTAACGCACTGACTGTTGTCAGGGAGCTGGGACGGGATCAGGTTTAAGGGGCAGCCTTGGGGGGGGGGGGGGGGGGGGGGGGAAGATTGGAAAAAGCTTTCCGGGGCGGCCTCGCGGGGGGGGGGGAGGGGGGATGGGAAGGG
>Ga0160419_101294_pt1 | contig 10572 bp, 11 predicted proteins | sample CelAP2metagpilot_2_FD_108196 | JGI IMG/M metagenome (GOLD analysis project Ga0160419, IMG submission 108196) | Phycosphere-associated microbial communities from Cellana algal ponds in Kailua-Kona, Hawaii, USA - Cellana AP2-4-25 metagenome pilot ... | reverse complement strand
TTTTATTTTTTAGAGGAAGAAAAAAATCCAGAACAATTACTAAAACGGTTTATAAGCCACAAATAAATGGCTAATAATGAAAAAAATAATTATTGCAGGAGGAAGTGGTTTTTTAGGAGAAATCCTAAAAAACCACTTTAAAAAAGAAAAATATGATGTGTATATTTTAACTAGAAATCCTAAACATAAAAATGATATTTATTGGAACGGAAAAGACATTGACACATGGACTAATCATCTAGAAAACGTAGACGCTATAATCAATTTAGCCGGAAAATCTGTAGACTGTAGATACACTAAAAAAAATAAAAAGGTTATTTATGATTCTAGAATTGAATCAACTAAAGTTTTAGGATTAGCTATAAATAAATGTGAGAATCCACCAAAATTTTGGATAAATTCATCAACTGCTACAATTTATGATAATAGTTTTGAGAGAATCAATACCGAAGATAACGGAATTATTGGAGATGATTTTTCAATGAACATTGCAAAATCATGGGAACTTGCCTTCAATGAAATCAACACTCCTAAAACCAAAAAAATCATACTACGCACATCAATTGTTTTAGGTAAAAAAGGTGGTGCAATTATTCCTTTAAAAAAAATCACAAAGTTATTTTTAGGAGGAAAACAGGCTTCAGGAAAACAAAAAGTGAGTTGGATACATGAAGAGGACTTTGCAAATGCCATTCAATTTTTAATTGATAATAAAAAAACAAGGCGTTTTTAATTTATGCGTACCAAAACCTACAGACAATAAAACTTTAATGAAGTCTTTAAGAAAAGCATTAAATATTCCTTTTGGAATACCACAACCAAAATGGTTAATAAAAGCTGGAGCTTTTTTAATAGGCACAGAACCAGAACTAGTAACAAAAAGTAGAAATGTATACCCAGAAAAACTTTTAGATAATGGTTTCCTATTTAAATACACTAACATAGAAAATGCTTTGAAAGATATTTTGCACTAAGTAAACTCTTATCATAGTGTTAAATAAGCCAAAAACCGTGGTTTTTTAGTTATTTTTGAAAAAAGAAAAAGAAAAAAAACAACTAATGCCAAAACACTTTTTAAATCCAAATAATTGGGTAGATCTTTACAGTGACTACCTGTTTAATTACACAATAACGCGTGTAAACGACCGTGTTATTGCTCAAGATTTAGTGTCCGAAACTTTTTTGGCTGGGTTAAACGCTATGAAAAACTTTAAAGGTGAAGCAGCCGAACGTACTTGGCTTATTTCAATTTTAAAGCGAAAAATTATTGATTATTACCGTAAAATTAATTCTAATAAAGGTAAAGCCGAAGTTAGAATGACTTACAACGATTCTGATTCTGAAGGCGATTGGTTAGAAGAACGTATTGCAGATCCTTTTGATAGAACTGCTGAAGATACGATTGAAAATGAAGAGTTAGCCGAAGCAATCCAAAACTGCTTATCCAAACTTCCTAAAAAACAAGCCGAAGTTTTTAAAAAGAAAACCATCTTAAACCAAGAAACCGAAACCATTAGTAAGGAATTAAATATTACAGCGTCTAACCTATGGGTAATTGTTCACAGAGCCAGAGTTGCTCTTGCAAGTTGCCTTGAAAAAAATTGGTTTTAATCATGGGATTATTTTTTATTAAATGCGAAGAAGCAGGTCATGTTTGTGATAAACATCAATATGAAGAAGCTTCGATTACCGAAAAAATAAAGCTAAATATTCATTTATTTTATTGTTCTGCTTGCAGAAAACACTCAGCTACCAATAAAAAATTAACTTCGCTATTAAAAAATATTTCACTTCAATTTTTATCTTCAGAAGAAAAAGAACAACTTAAAAAAACTTTTGAAAAAGAACTACAAAAGCATCAACATTAGCCAAAAAATAGGCAAAGCTTCTACCCAAAAAGAGGTGTAGTATTTATTTCGATTTTTAGAAGAAAACAAAATAAATAGCATTAAAATAAAAGTCATAATTACTTCTTTGTAAAGAAAGTGAGTTATGATTTCTTCTTTAAAAACATTCAACCCTAAAAAAATTAAAAGCAACAAAACACCAAGCATTTTGGTCTTTTTTACACCAATTTGCTGCGGAATTGTAGCCAGTTTTATACTATCAAATTTAAGATCTCTTATTTCAAAAGGAATCATTAAAGCCAATACAAAAACAAAATTTTGTAATACAGTAATCCAGACTTTAGTTGTTAATTCTTGATGATTATTAAGTAATGGTAAAACAACTGTTGTAAACGCCCAAACTGCTGCTATAATATGTACTTTTAATCCGCTAATTTGTCTTAAATTTTGTTGCTCGTCTAAATACATTCGTTTAGGTAAAAAAGGGATAGCATATAAAAAAGTAACTACACCTAATCCAGCTAGAATAAATAGTACTTTAGCTTCTAACTTAAAGGCATAAAACACCATTAACATAAAACTAAAAAAAGAAAATACTTGAATTACTTTTAGCCATCTTGCCAAACTACGATGGTGCCATTTAGCAATTCCAAAATATTTCACAAAATTGTAACCTGTGATTGTCGCATAAAAATTAAAATACAGGATATTTTCATCATAAGGTAAATCAAAAATTAGAAGTGTAATCCAACTTAAAGCATACACCGACAAAGCAACGTGTATACTGCTATTTATATAAAAATCTAAAAGCTGTTTGGCTATCTTCATTAAACAAAAATAATCAATCTGTTAATAAAGCACTTAAATGGTTAAAAACTTTCAAATTTTAACTAAAAAATGCTCTAAGATTTCATTAATTTTGCAATCGCATAAAAACGCGTTTTTTAACGCTAAAACAATTTGTCATTCTCATGAAAATGAGAGCTTAACAACACAACACTAATGAATACAAACGCTTTTGCTTTGCGCCACATTGGACCTAGAGAAAATGACATTAAAGAAATGTTACAAACTGTCGGTGCAGAAAGTATTGAACAACTAATTTACGAAACTATTCCTTCTAATATTCGTCTTGAAAAAGATTTAGATTTAGACGACGCTATGACGGAATACGAGTATTCTACACACATTAACAACTTATCTAAACTAAATAAAACGTATAAGACTTACATTGGTTTAGGGTATCATCCAACAATTTTACCTGCGGTTATTCAGCGTAATATTTTAGAAAATCCCGGCTGGTACACTGCTTACACGCCTTACCAAGCAGAGATTGCTCAAGGTCGTTTAGAGGCTTTATTAAATTTCCAAACCATGATTACAGATCTTACGGGTATGGAACTTGCAAACGCATCATTACTTGACGAAAGTACTGCTGCTGCAGAAGCTATGAGCCTTTTATTTGCTGTTAGAGAAAGAGCGCAGAAAAAAGACAACGTCATTAAGTTTTTTGTTTCAGATGCTGTTTTACCTCAAACTATTTCTGTTTTAAAAACACGTGCACTTCCTATTGGGATTGATTTAGTTATTGGAGATGAAACTACATTTGATTTTTCTTCAGAATACTTTGGTGCTATTGTGCAATACCCAGGTAAAAACGGACAAATTACAGATATAAAATCTTTCATTTCTAAAGCAAATGAAAACAATATAAAAGTTGCAGTTGCTGCAGATATTTTAAGTTTAATAAAGCTTGAAGCTCCAGGACAATTTGGTGCCGATGTTGTTGTTGGTACAACCCAACGTTTTGGTATACCAATGGGTTATGGCGGTCCACACGCAGCTTATTTTGCAACAAAAGAAGCTTACAAGCGTGATATTCCTGGTCGTATTATTGGTGTTACCAAAGACGCTAATGATAACCGTGCGTTACGTATGGCGCTTCAAACAAGAGAACAACACATAAAGCGTGATAAAGCAACATCTAACATCTGTACAGCTCAAGTTTTATTGGCTGTTATGGCTGGCATGTATGCAGTGTATCACGGACCAAAAGGTTTAAAATTTATAGCTAACAAAATACATAATAGCGCGTCAACTTTAGCTTCTACCCTATCAAATATGGGATTAGAGCAAGTAAACACATCGTATTTTGATACGTTACAAGTTAAAGCCAACGCTGCTAAAGTAAAAGAAGTTGCAGAAAATAATGAAGTTAACTTCTTCTACGAAGATGACAATACAGTTTTAATTTCTATAAACGAAACAACTTCTATTTCAGATTTAAATGAAATTGTTAAGATTTTCGCTGAAGCGGAAAACAAAAAAGCAATAGAAATTTCTGAATTATCAGAAACAAATAATATAGACACTAACTTAAACAGAACAAGCGACTTTTTAACGCTTGACGTATTTAACAGCTACCATTCTGAAACCGAATTAATGCGTTACATCAAAAAATTAGAGCGCAAAGATTTAGCATTAAACCATTCTATGATTTCTTTAGGATCTTGTACAATGAAGTTAAATGCAGCTTCAGAAATGTTACCTTTAAGTCAAACAAATTGGGGAAGCATTCACCCATTTGCTCCAGTAGATCAAACTGAAGGTTACCAAAAAGTATTAAAAGCATTAGAAGATCAATTAACAGAAATTACTGGTTTTGCAGCAACATCTTTACAACCTAACTCTGGTGCACAAGGTGAATACGCTGGATTAATGGTAATTAAAGCGTATCACGAATCTCGTGGTGATCATCACCGTAACATCTGTTTAATTCCTAGTTCTGCTCACGGAACAAACCCTGCAAGTGCTGTAATGGCAGGTATGAAAGTAGTAGTAACAAAAGCAGACGAGAACGGAAATATTGATGTAGAAGATTTACGTGAAAAAGCCGAATTACACGCAGAAAACCTTTCTGCTTTAATGGTAACTTACCCATCAACACATGGTGTATACGAGTCAGCAATTAAAGATATTACAAAGATCATTCATGATAATGGCGGACAAGTTTACATGGATGGCGCAAACATGAATGCCCAAGTAGGATTAACAAATCCTGGAAATATTGGCGCAGATGTTTGTCACTTAAACTTACATAAAACGTTTGCTATTCCTCATGGTGGTGGCGGACCTGGTGTTGGACCAATTTGTGTTGCTAAACAATTAGCTCCGTTTTTACCTGGTAACCCAGTAATAAAAACTGGTGGAGATAATGCTATTACAGCAATTTCTGCAGCTCCTTTTGGTAGCGCTTTAGTTTGCTTAATTTCTTACGGATATATAAAAATGTTAGGTGCTGAAGGATTAAGAGCTTCAACAGAAATAGCCATCTTAAACGCTAACTACATTAAACACCGTTTACAAGGTGCTTTTGAAACGTTATATTCTGGTGAAAGAGGTCGCGCAGCTCACGAAATGATTATAGACTGCAGACCATTTAAAGCTAACGGAATTGAAGTAACAGACATCGCTAAACGTTTAATGGATTATGGTTTCCACTCGCCTACTGTATCATTCCCAGTTGCAGGAACAATGATGATTGAGCCAACAGAAAGTGAAAGTAAAGCTGAAATGGATCGTTTTTGTGATGCTATGATTTCTATTAGAAAAGAAATTGATGCAGTAACAAAAGAAGACGAAAACAACCCATTAAAAAATGCACCACATACTTTAGATATGCTAACTAATGACGAATGGTTACTTCCTTATTCACGTGAGAAAGCAGCATACCCATTAGAATATGTAAAAGAAAACAAATTTTGGCCTTCTGTACGTCGTGTAAATGATGCCTATGGAGACCGTAATTTAATTTGTACTTGTGCACCAATAGAAGAATATATGGAAGCATAGATGTTTTTGAACATCGTAAACTAAAAAAGTAATAAGACTGCCTTTAATTAAGTTACTCGTATATTTGTATATTAGTAAAAATTAAAGGCAATCTTTTTTTATGAATATAAAAATCACTGGTTCTGGTAGTTTTATTCCAGAAAATATTGAAAAGAACGAAGACTTTCATCAACATGAGTTTTTAAATGTAGACGGTTCTGAAATTAATTCACCAAACGAAATAATTGTAGAAAAATTTAAAGATATTACCGGTATTGTTGAACGTCGTTATGCAGATGATAAATTAACCGCATCAGACTTAGGCTATTTAGCTGCTGAAAAAGCTATAGAGGACGCTAAAATTGACAGAGAAGATATTGATTACATTATCGTAGCTCACAACTTTGGAGACGTTAAAAAAGATGCTATCCAAAGTGATATTTTACCTTGTTTAGCTACTAGAGTAAAACATAAATTACGCATTAAAAACCCTAAATGTGTTGCTTACGATATCTTATTTGGTTGTCCTGGTTGGGTTGAAGGTACAATCCAAGCACAAGCTTTTATTAAAGCAGGAATGGCAAAAAAATGCTTAGTTATTGGTGCCGAAACATTATCTAGAGTGGTAGACAAACACGACCGCGATAGCATGATTTACAGTGATGGTGCTGGCGCAACAATTATTGAAGCTACAGATGAAGAAGGTGGTATTTTAGCACACAACACTGCAAGTTTCACTTTTGATGAAGCTTACTATTTATTCTTCGGAAATTCTAACAATCCAGAATTAGACAAAGACACAAGATATATAAAAATGCACGGTCGTAAGATTTATGAATTTGCTTTAAACAACGTGCCTTTAGCAATGAAAGAATGCTTAGACGAATGTGGTGTAGACATTAAAGACGTTAAAAAAGTACTGATTCATCAAGCTAACGAAAAAATGGACGAAGCCATCATAAAACGATTCTACAGACTTTACAAAACACCTGTTCCAGAAGGTGTAATGCCAATGAGTATTCACAAACTTGGGAACAGCTCGGTTGCAACCATACCAACTCTTTTTGACTTAATTAGAAATAATAAATTAGAAAATCAGCATATAGAAAAAGGAGATGTTATTATATTTGCTAGCGTTGGTGCAGGAATGCACATAAACGCTATTGTTTATAAATATTAATCCGCTTTCGCGGAAAATAACTAATGTACGAAAACACATTTCCGCATAAAAGATATAAGCTTACGTTTCAATTTTTAGAAAAACATATTTCTAAATCCGAAACCATTTTGGATTTAGGTGTAGAAAATCCGTTTACCAAAATACTAAAGGCTAACGGATTTTCTGTTGAAAACACTAAAGGAGAAGATTTAGATATAGATACTTCAACTATAGAAAATTCCGATGCTACCGTAGTCACAGCTTTTGAAATTTTTGAACATCTACTCTCGCCTTTTACCGTTTTAAAAAGTATAAAAGCCAATAAATTAGTAATTAGCGTACCATTGCGTTTATGGTTTTCTTCTGCTTACAGAAGTAAAACCGATATGTGGGACAGACATTATCACGAGTTTGAAGATTGGCAATTAGACTGGCTACTTGAAAAAACAGGTTGGAAAATTATTGACCGCCAAAAATGGACTAATCCAACAAAAAAACTAGGTATTAGACCAATTTTAAGATGGTTTACACCAAGATACTATATTGTTTATGCTGAACGAATTTCAAAATAATTTAAAAATGAAATTCTGCATTATCATACCAGCTCATAACGAAGAAGACTCTATTGGATTAACGTTAGATTCTTTGGTTAAACAATCCTTACTTCCGCAGGAAATTATTGTGGTAAATGATAATTCTACTGATAAAACACAAGAAATAGTTGAGGATTTTCAGCAACAATTCAACTTTATAAAACTAGTTAATAATACCTCATCAAATCAACATTTACCTGGCACAAAAATCATTAATGCTTTTTATAAAGGTTATGATATTGCAAATAAAGATTATGATGTGATTTGTAAGTTTGATGCCGATTTAATTTTTCCGCTTAATTATTTAGAACAGTTAGCATTTCATTTTAAAAAAGATAAAACTATAGGAATGGTTGCGGGATATTGTTATATCGAAAAAAACAACCATTGGGTTTTAGAAAATTTAACAAGAGATGATCATATTAGAGGTGCTTTAAAAGCTTACACTAAATCATGTTTTGAAGCTATTGGTAAACTAAAAAAATCAATGGGTTGGGATACTACCGATGAACTTTTAGCTAAGTTTTACAACTATAAGATTTTATTAGACAAAAGCTTACATGTTAAACATTTAAAACCTACAGGTATTAGCTATAATAAGTCTGCAAAACACCTTCAGGGAGAAGCTATGTACAAGATGCGGTATGGATTCTTACTTACATTATTGACAGCTTTTAAAATGGGTTTAAAAAAGAAAAGCTTTACATATTTTTATAATTTTATAATTGGCTATATCAAAGCATTCTTAAACAAACCTGAACAGTTAGTAAGCCAAGAACAAGGAAAATTTATTAGAAATTTACGCTGGAAAGACATTAAAGAAAAACTTTTTTAATCTTTTAAACTCCAGATTTTATAATCACTTAAAGCTTCTATTTTATTTTCTACCTCATCATCTAATTCTGGAAAAAAATCTATACCTGTTAAAGCCTCTACATGATCTACTGAAGTCACAAACTTGTATAATGGTTGATTGGATTCTTGATGAGGAAATATAAAAGCTATAACTTTTGTTTTTCCGTTATTATTATCTAAAATAATTTTATAAAACTGGTTTGGCACTGCAACGTCTTCTTCTCCAATAGTTTTAAGATTTCCTTTCAAAACTCCGCCAGTTACTACAAAGACACCATCATATTTTTTTGCCCAATAACGTATTTTTTGCTCTAAACGATTCCAGATACCAGCATTAAAATCGTGATTTTGTGGTGAAATATTACTGGTTAAAAAAGTTTCATCATGTGCTTCTTTACTGTATCTTCTATCTCCTGCAGGACATAAATGACCGCGATCATAACCCGATTGCTTATAGTTACGCCAATGTGCAGCACCTGTTTTTACCGCTTTATCTATTTCAAAGTACGGACGCTCAAAATCTGTGTTGCTTAAGTGAGATTTCTTAAGCTCATAAGCAACCCATTCGGCTTGTTCATGTGGTTCGCTATAACTTAAACTATAACCGTTATGATGAATTATTTGACCTGTTGTGCTTATTGGTAAAAAGTATTCATTTGTGTTGGTTTTGATTTCTTTTCCAGCTTCTACTTCAGCTTCCTTTTCTTGATGTTCATAATAGAAATTATAAGAGTATAAGGATATTAAAACTACTGCTGTTAGTAATGAAACCTTGGTTTTATAAGTCATTTTATTATTCTTTTTGGGAGATAAAAATAAATAAAAAAGACCTTTTCTAATGAAAAGGTCTTGTGTTTAATGCAAATATGTTATCCTATTTTTCTTCTTCGTAATCGGCAATTTTATTTAGTTTATCAATTTCTTTTTGATATTTTTTATTCGCCTTTTCTATGTTTCCTTTTTCAATCTGCTCATTATATTTTTTAATAGCTTTTTCATTAACTTTCATATACTTTTCTACAGTTTCGGTTAACTCTTCTTGTAAATCTGCATACTTTTCAGATACTTCTTCTATATTCTCCTTATATTCTTTTTCAGAAGCATTAGGTTCTGCCATCAATTCATTGTATTCTTTTTGAATATCATCAACATCTTCCATAACTTCTTCAGTTTTTAACCAATCAGGAATACTATCATCTAAAGTTGCAATTACACCTCTTAAATTACCTATTCTTTCTTTAGTGTAGATGTTTGCTTTTTTCATTTCTTCCAACTCATACGTTAGAATATTAAATTGTTTCCAACCTTCAAATCCTACGATGCCTGCTTGGGTAGTTTGATAGTTAATGTTTCTACCATCGTTCATTGCATATTCTTTAGACATCACTTGGTCTGATGGCATAATGTAATCACTTTCTGAATTGCTTTTTGAAGATTTATCCATTTCGTTTTCTAAATCATTCACTTGTTCTTCTACAGTATCTACTTCTGTATCTTTTGCCTTATAATCATTTTTACAAGACATAAATGCTAAACCAGATACTACTAATGTTGTTGTTACTAACTTAATTGATTTCATAGTTTTTAGTTTTATGGTTTATATATCTCCAAAACTATAAGTAACTTTTATGTAGTAGAAATTTTAAAGCACAAACTAATCTTAAATATTTATTGAAAATTAACAGAAACACACAGGTCTTTAACTTTTTCTGAAAATATTATGTTAATTCATTTATTATATTTAAATATCGACCAAATAAAAAAGCTCTAAAAAATAACTTTTTAGAGCTTTTAGTAAGATGTATTTATTAAGCTTATTTTAAACTCGCTAAACTAGCTTTAAGTGTTTCAATTTTTGCTAACGCGTCTGCTTCTTTCTTTTTCTCAGAAGCTACTACTTGTTCTGGCGCATTGTTTACAAAACGCTCGTTAGATAGTTTTTTCTGTACAGATTTTAAGAAACCTTCGGTATAATTTAACTCTTCAGTTAATTTTTTGATTTCGGCTTCAACATCTATTGCACCAACCATTGGCACAAAATATTCGTTAGATTTTACCCTAAAGGTTAAAGCACCTTCTACAGGTTCAGACACATATGCTATAGTTTCAAGATTACCCATTTTTTCAATAATGGCATCAAAAGTTGAGTTAATCTTTTCATTATTTATTACTGAAAAACCTATCGCATCTTTAAAAGCAATATTTTTTTCTTTTCTGATAGTTCTAATTCCTGAAATTACTTCAGAAGCAAAATCAAACTCAGTTATTAAAGCCTCATTTATTGGTT
>Ga0160419_101292_pt1 | contig 10584 bp, 8 predicted proteins | sample CelAP2metagpilot_2_FD_108196 | JGI IMG/M metagenome (GOLD analysis project Ga0160419, IMG submission 108196) | Phycosphere-associated microbial communities from Cellana algal ponds in Kailua-Kona, Hawaii, USA - Cellana AP2-4-25 metagenome pilot ... | reverse complement strand
ACTCAAGTAAACAGCCTCCGGTTGGAAGCTCGTTCCAAGAGATTTCTATCTTGCCCCCTCCGTGGCCAATCGCCCCGTACTTCAGAGCATTAGTGGCAAGCTCGTGAGCTGCCATCGAAAGGGACTGAGCTTGCTCCATCGAAAGGAGGTATTCTGGCCCCTCTATGCTGATGCGTTGAAGGACTTCCTTCCCATGGACGGCAAGCTGATGTTCAAAGACGGATCGGATGGTCTCGTCATGCGAAGAAACCCCGCCCGCCAACTGCTGGTTTACCTGGATTAGTGAGTTCAGCCTTTCTTCAAAGGCTTTCAGAAACTCAGGAACAGTGGCTGCAACCCTTCCAGTCTGCCGGGCTATTGCAAAAACAATAGAGAAGAGGTTCCCGGTACGGTGTTGCAGCTCTCCCATCAGAGCATTTCGCATCTCGCGTAGTTTTACCTGATCGGTGACGTTCTCGCTGAACTGGATCATGAAGCGTTCGGTTTCATTCTGCCCTTGAAGGGGTGCATGGTGGGCAGTCCACCATTGCTCCTTGATTGTCCCATCCACCGAAAGGCGAAAGGGTATCTCCGAGATTGAGGTTTCTTCCCCCGCCAAAGTGGCTTCGAAGATCGCTTTCATGCTCTCAACCCTGTCTTCAGCTTCCGGGAAAGCGTCAAAGACATACTGGTCAGAGAGGTCATCCCACCCTTTGCCCACCATTTCCAAGTATGCTGGATTTGCTGCCTTGAAGCGTAACTCGCTGTCCAGGATCATCGTCGGCGCGGGTGATCTTAGAAAGACGTCTTCAAAAAAATATGCCAAGGCTGGTGTCTCATGTGCTGACTGTCAGTTCCGCCGCCTAGTATATTTGAGACACAGCAGTCCGTCTATCGCTCAGCTGTCGGAGGACATACAGCTCGGAATGCATGTGGTTAGCTCAACCCTGAGATGCGCTCCACCAAAGGACAAGTGGCAAGAAGGGTCGTTTTTGTCACCATGGCTGAACAAACCAGAACCCTTGAAAAACCTTGTGTCACAAACCCTTGGCAAAATCTCGTTTGATTTTGGCACGTTTTTGCCCGCCGAACTAATACCGAACCTTCGCTACCCTGCGGCAATCTGGTAGGTTTGGGCTCTGACTCGTCCTTCTCTGCGCTTTGGACGAACTGGTACTCAGCGGACCGAGTTGCCGTTCCCGGAGGAAGCGCCTATGTCAGCTTTGCGCTGACGCGACCGGAACCCGCGCTTCAATGCTATCCAGGAAGTCGCTGATCAGCCGAGGCAGGTTTGGATGCTCAGAGCTTTCTGGGTGATCCGTTTCAGCAAGGATCTCCAAAGAAAAATCCGGAAGAAGGTCGGCGAGCCGTTCGATCGTTCTTTTCTCGGGATCCTCTGAGCCGACGAGGCCAAAAGTCGGTACAGCCAGCTGCGCCATAACGGTCTCAGGGACATCGATGATCTCTGGGATCGAAGCCACAATTGCCTGAAATGTCTCAAGATCAGGATTTGGTGTGAGCCAGTCTTCCCCGTCCGCAATGGCTTGCGGGAGCCAGCACAGTATCTCTGCATAGCCGTCCAGAGCCAAATCCAGCTCCGGTCCCGGCCAGCCTGACGAGATCAGGACAAGGGATCGTATGCGGTCTGGGCATTCCAATGCTGCACGCCAGGATACTTCCGACCCTTGAGAGAAACCGACGAGATGGGCTTTGTTCTGACCCTCGGCATCCAGAATTCGGAAGACGTCTTCAACCATTCGCATCCCGAAATCCTCGGACCTCTTTGGACGACTGCTATAGCCGTGCCCGCGACGATCCGGGAGAATAACTGTGAAGCGTTCACTGAGGCGTTGGGCGACACCATTATCTATCCACATCTGCGACCACTGACAAAACCCATGCAGCATCATAACGATAGGCCCGCTGCCTATTGCTTTGTAGGAAAGCTTCTGACCGTCTTGGGCCAGAATCTGTCTTTGCTGCACGTCTTTGCCCATGTTAATTTCTCTACCTTGCCAAAAACTAGCCGACACTCGCTGTTAGCGCAGCATCCGTCACTCTGGGCTCGAAGCCGTCTTGCGGCGGTGCGGCAACAGGTCTGCAGCGAGATCATGTGCGCCCTCAGTTACCCGACGACGGGTGTCAGCCCAATCGCGACATTCATTCAAGGCGCAGCGAAGGGGTCTCTGCGAGCGCGAAAGGCTTCCGGAAAGTAGACCTTCAAGTCTGCTCAGTAGGGCCAGGCTATGCTGCGCTCTAAGCTGATGTCCGCGAAGCGCAGATAGCGACATTTGCAAAGTCTCAGGATCTGCTACCTGGGCAACGGTCCCTTGCTGCACGAGCAATGGAGGGAACAGACCTTCGCTGCAGGTGCAGCCGACAAACATCATCGAACGGAAGGGGTGTGGGACAAAGCGTGAATTTTGCCGCGGCTGCGCGAGCGTCGGCTTTGATCAAGGCGCTTCGTCATAGGCGCTCGTTTCTGTCTCTGGCGAAACGCACGTGGCTTGGCGTATGGGCCACTCCCTTTCGAAAGCGGCCCAGGAAGAATGAAGTTACGTTAGCATCTGCTTGAGCTTTGGAGCTCGCGACAAGATCAGTGCATCCAAAGTCAGGACCGCCAGCAGGGTCAGGCCAGCTAGGGGAAAGGCCATCGACACGGCCAGGCCAACCAGAACAGCGCCCTGCCACAAGGGCATGTCTTTCGGCATCGGCGGAGCGGCCAGCCGGGAGACCCCAGCCGGGCGACGTTTCCACCAAAGCACAATCGCGCTGACGGACAGGAAAATCACTGCCAGACAGAACACTGTGTTTGCCAGCACGCTCCAAAGACCCATTGTGCCCATATGCAAGGCGATACCCACGGCCATAAACTTGGCAAAGGGCGAGTAATCCTCGTATCGGACATCTGCCAGGATGTTACCGGAATAGGCGTCAATGTGGACGGTGCGATCCGCTGTTGGGTTGGGGCCGTCATTGCTCATGGAGTCATGGCTGAGCGTCCACACACCCGTCGCACCTTGTGGCAGCGAAAGCTGGTAACGCTCTGTGAATCCAATTTCACGGGCAAACCGGTCAACCGTATCCAGTGTGAGCGGGTTAGACGGGTCAACGCCAGCGTCTCCGGCAACCGATCCAGAAGCTGGCATCGGTGTAAGCTCCAACGCCCAGGGCACCTCTTTGATGCCGCCGTTCATACTGGCGTGCGTTTGGTCTGACAAAGGCGCCCCCCACTTTTCAGCGGGAAACTGGTTCCAAGCCTGCATCATTTTTTCACCCCAGACACCAGCCCAGGACAAGCCCGACACAAGGAAAAAGAGCAGAAAAATCGAAGACCAGATACCAACCACACCGTGCAAGGACTTCCACAGGGATCTGCCTCGCCCAAAGGTTGGGATCAGGGCGCGCCGCCATGACTGCTCACCACGAGGCCACCAGATGTAAAGGCCAGTCGCGACAAGAACCATACCGAGTGAGGCGGCGATTTCGATCATTCGGTCGCCGGTCACGCCCAAAAGCAGACTACCGTGGATGTTGTCGGCGAGGTCATAAAGCCCTTGCCTGCGCGCATAGTCCGCAAGCACATCGCCCGTATAGGGATCAACCGCCACCATAATCGGCCCATCTGCGCCATCCACGCGGAACACTGCCGCAAGATCAGGCGCGCGCGGGGCGATGTATGTCTTTAGCTCTCCATCCGCCACAGTATCGACCGCTGCTTGGGCTTGTTGGGATACGGAAATAGGGGCGTCCAGTCGGGTGACAGCGTATCGTTCGCCATCGCGGCCATCCAGGAAGGCAAGCCACAGCATCAATAACCCGGTTGCGGCGAGCATGATAAAGAATGGGATGACATAAAGACCGGCGTAAAAATGCCAGCGCCATGCCGCAAAGTACAGTTTGTTCACGCCGCCCTTAGGCTGCGCAGAAGTTTCAGCGAGTGTCATAAGAGGCCTCCAAGCCATTTCACCGCGCATCCGACAAGATGCGAGCGCATTTGATTTCAAGTGGATGAGATGAAATCAGGCTTGTGGTGGTCCCCTTGTTAGCCGGGTCGGATCGAGGTCATTTCGCTCAGCGATGCGTTTGGCGACAAACGCAAAGGTTCGTATCTCAACCAGCTCTCGGAACACGTTGTGACTCGTTCTGGACAGGACGATAGTGTCGACTATTCGGCAGGCCTCGCATTTGAAGGATGCGGGTGCACCCTCGCCATCAACTGTACCGCAAATATCGCTCAACTGACCGCCAGCGGCGACATAGGCCGCAAGTTCCGGTTCCATACCGGTAGATGGCGCCCGGTGCGCAAAACCCACGAACGTGAGCGCAATTGCCAATGCAATCACGACACACCAATCACGGATTATGTAAGCTACAACGCGCATAGCGAGTGCCTAGCCAATTTATCACATCGAAGCTAGCTGTTTTCGGCAATGCAAAAGTTTGCATGCACAACGAAAGCGGACGTTTTTTCTCATCGCAGCACCAGCTACTTTGGGAGCAAGCAGCAACACCATGGATCCGCCGAGAGGATATCTGCCAAATAACTCCGAGCTTGCCGCTCGTCCTCAAGGGCCACTACCTGCGCTTCGTTGACGTTTGAGCGAGGTGCAGCATTGCCATAGCCGATCGGGCGGCGTGGGATGTCCGCTTCCCGGAAATTGCTCGGGATCTTTTGCCCTCGCAGCAGAGTGCCCACTGCGCCTGGCTCGAATGTCTTGTTTGGGCCGTCCGTGAAGACGGCCCAGCCGTTTAGATTTCGATAGCTTCGGCGATTGCCAGTGCATCTTCAAGTTCTACGCCAAGGTATCTGACAGTGCTGTCCATCTTGGTATGGCCCAACAAAAGCTGGACGGCCCGAAGGTTACCTGTCTTCTTGTAGATTTGGGTCACTTTGGTGCGCCGCATCGAGTGCGTGCCATAGGCGCTTGCCTCCAGACCAATGGATGTCACCCAGTCACGCACAATTCGCGCGTACTGACGCGTCGAAATGTGAAGCCGTTCGTGAATGCGCCCAGGCCAAAGAAATTCGGATCTGATCATCAGCGGCTCCCGCATCCATCTTGCTAGCGATAAGCGGGTGCCTTCAGAGATTTCGAAACGCACAGGTTTGCGTGTCTTGCTTTGCATAACCGATGCGCGCTCCTTGATTTTGCCTGACGCCATGACATCAACCACCTTCATCTTCACCAGATCACAGCCACGCAGCTTGCTGTCTATGGCTAAATTGAAGAGGGCCAGATCACGATGTCTTTCCGCCAGCTCAAGCCGCACTCTGATCGCCCAGACATGTTTCGGCTTAAGCGGTCTTTTCTGGCCGACGATCCGACCCTTGTTCCAGGCTGGGCGCAATGCGCGGATGGCGGGTAAGTTTGGTGTTTGCATGATGGTTCCTCCGATCCACCACGCCCTCCACACCGACAACCCGATGTTGACGATGTACAATATCACGGAATGCTGCGCCGCAAGTCGGCTTTGAGTCCCAGCTGCCATCGCCGCCTGGCTTGGATGCTGCAGGCACATTCACGACAAACATACTCGATGAGTATTGCGTGGTCGAAGCGACAAATGTGTGTCCCTGTAGCTGTCCATCAAAACGTCCAAGTCTTCTAGAGTTCTCCTGCCCACGGTGGGTTTGCACCGGCTCGCGATACGGTCACTGCGGCAGCCTTGGAACCATGTTGCATCGCCTGATGCAAGGCATCTGCCGACAGCGACGAAAGTTGCGCCTTCGTGAGGCACCCGAGTTCCGACAGCTTGGCCAGGAAACCTCCGTTGAACGTGTCCCCGGCGCCCACGGTGTCTGTGATTTCGACCCTCTGCGCGGGCACCTTAACCACGGGCCCATCCGCAATGAAACCGCTCGCGCCCTCCCCACCATGCGTCAGGATCAGGACAGAGGGGCCACGCTCCAACAGTATCGCCACTTTCTCTCGCATGGAAAGAGGAACGGGCAGAAACCAATTCAGGTCCTCGTCTGACACCTTGACGATATCGGCCCGCGAGATCATACGATCCAGCCGGGCGCGATAGCGGTCGATATCCTTGACGAAACGCGGGCGGATGTTTGGATCGATCATTACCACGCGCTTTGCATATTCCTGCTCTAGTAGCGCGGCATAGGCCTTGGCTGATGGCTCACAGGCAAGGCTGATTCCGCCGAAGAACAGCGTCGAGACCTCGGAGCAAAGCACCGGGAATTCGGCTGTATCCAGCATGCGCCCGGCGGAGTTTTCATCAAAGAAGCAATAGGTTGCGTGGCCATCAACAAGCCGCACAAAGGCCAGTGTCGTGGGTCGCTCAGAGACGACTACATGGGATGTGTTGACATGGCTAGCTTCCAGTGCCTCGACCAATTGCCGCCCGAACATGTCTGCGGAGAGCCCGGTCAGCATCCCGACTTGCACCCCCAAGCGGCCCAAAGCTATGGCGGTGTTGAACACCGCCCCGCCAGAATGGGGCACGAACCCGTCTGGGCCAGCCGTCGTCGGGGTCGGAATCATGTCGATCAGGGCTTCTCCACAGCACAGGATCATTCGGCTGCTCCTTGATCGACATAAGCCGAAAGAGTGGCCGCGACGCCGTTTTTGCAGAGCATGCCCAGCCAACGCGTGAATGCGTCGGAAAATTGCGAGTTGTCTGCGAGACTCCCATATATTTGACGCTGCTCCAACCAAGCCGTTGGCCGCTGTTTTGCGGTTTTGGCTGTGGCGGTAAGGTCTTTCCAGATTGGATCATTGTCATCGATCAGAGATCCGTCCTCGCGAATGCCACTGCACATCCGAGCCCACAAAGCTTCGACGAGGGCCAGACCGTCGATCTCGCCGTCAGCTTCCAACGCATCACGAATGATTGGCAGGATAAACCCGGGATGGCGTGACGACCCATCAAACGCAACACGACGTGTAGTGTCACGAATTGCTGAGTTCGAAAACCTTTCGGCAATCAGGTCTGCATAGGCCGATGGCGTTATTTCTGGAACGGGATTGACGTAGGGAACGATCTCGTCCTTTTCTACCTTGCGGAAGAAAGCAGAGATTAATGGGTGCGCCATGCAGTCGGCGATGGTCGCGACCGAAAGAAGCTCGCCCGCATTAGCCAAGACCTGATGCCCTCCATTCAGAATGCGAATCTTCATGGCCTCGAATTCATGAACGGCAGGGGTGAAGATCGCGCCGACCTTATCCCAATCCGGGCGTCCCGCACAGAAGTTATCCTCAATGACCCATTGGCGGTAGTTTTCATGGGTGACCGGAGCTGCATCTGCAACTCCAAGGTTTTGGACCAGCGCCAGTTCATTGGGTCCGGTTGCTGGGACGATGCAATCCACCATCGAGTTGGGAAAGCTGCATGCGGCGTCGATCCAATCCGCCAAAGTCGGATTGGACAGTCGGGCCAGAGTCACCACTGCCTCGCGGGTGATGGCGCCATTTCCACGCAGGTTGTCACAGCTTTGGACAGTGAAGGGCCCCGCACCGCTGTCACGTCTGATCTTCAACGCGGCAACGATGGCCCCAAAAACAGTGCGCGGGCGATCCGGATTTGCCGCGTCGTGCCGAATATCAGGGTGGCCCGCGTCAAAGCCCCCCACGGAAGGATCAACGAAATATCCGCTTTCAGTCACGGTCAGCGAGACGATGCGGATGTCCGGTTCAGACATGCGTTGGACCAAGGGGGCGTTGCTGTCCTCGATCGGCAGATAGTCAATCATCGAGCCGATTACCTCGGCTGAGGAGCTGCCGGGCGACAGTTCGATCAAAGTCGTTAGACAATCCTGTGTAAGCAGGCGGTCGCGCATGGCAGCATCATAGGCACGTACGCCTGCTCCGATGATTGCCCAGTCGCCCGCAAGACCCTCTTGCATTAGGCGGTGGAGGTACCATGCCTGATGGGCGCGGTGAAAATTGCCGAGGCCAATATGTACGATCCCAGGCTTCAAGGCGGCGCGGTCATAAACCGGGCGCACAATCTCTTTTGGCAAAATTGAGAGATTGCGATTTGAAAGAGCCGTAGTCAAAGCCGAATTCCCTGCTAGTTGCATTATTCGATCCGGAGCCCATCGGCGCCGAACTTATGAATGCGTTCTGCACGTGGCGTTAGATAAACCGTGTCGCCGTGGCGTGCGCTGAACTCTCCGTCGACACGTACGGTCATGGTTTCGCTCGGGCTCACATCTGAGTGGATATAAAGGAAGGTGTCGGATCCCAGATGCTCGGCCACGCCGACGGTGCCTTTCCATTGGCCCTCGGTGGTCGAAATCGAGATATGCTCCGGGCGGATGCCAATGGTGGTGGCACCCAGTTCGGCGGCTTCCTCGCCTTCAATGAAGTTCATCTTGGGCGAGCCGATGAAACCGGCGACGAACTTGTTGCAGGGGCTTTCATACAGATCGAGTGGACTGCCGACTTGTTCGATCACGCCGGCTTGAAGTACCACGATCTTGTCGGCCATGGTCATGGCTTCGACCTGATCGTGGGTCACATAGATCATGGTGGTCTTCAGGCGTTCATGAAGTTCCGAGATCTCAAGACGCATCCCGACACGCAGCGCCGCATCCAGGTTCGACAGGGGTTCGTCGAACAGAAATGCGGCGGGTTCGCGGACAATAGCCCGACCAATGGCGACACGCTGACGCTGACCACCGGAAAGCTGACCGGGGCGACGGTCCAGATAGTCCGCCAGGTTCAGCGCCTTTGCGGCGGCGTCGATGCGACGGTCCTGTTCGGCCTGATCAATCCCCGCCATTTTCATCGGAAAGGCGATGTTCTTGCGCACCGTCATATGCGGGTAAAGCGCGTAGGATTGGAATACCATCGCCAAGCCGCGTTTCGCAGGCGGTACATTGGTGGCATCTGCGCCGTCGATGCGGATCTGCCCGGATGTGATGTCCTCAAGCCCCGCGATCAGGCGCAGAAGGGTGGACTTGCCGCAGCCCGAAGGGCCGACAAAGACAGTGAACTCGCCATCTTCGATGGTCAGATCCAGTGGGGGGATAACCTCGACGTCGCCAAAGCTTTTAGAGACTTTATCCAGTGTGATACGTCCCATAATTCAGTCTCCTTACTTCACGGCGCCAAAGGTCAGGCCGCTGACAAGTTGTTTCTGGCTGAACCAGCCGAGGATCAGGATTGGTGCGATGGCCATGGTCGAGGCCGCGCTGAGTTTGGCGTAGAACAGGCCTTCGGGGCTGGAATAGCTGGCGATGAAAGCTGTCAGGGGTGCCGCTTTGGCAGCGGTTAAGTTGAGCGTCCAGAATGCCTCGTTCCAAGCCAGGATCACGTTCAACAGAAGCGTCGAGGCGATGCCGGGGATGGCCATGGGCGTGAGGATATAGATCACTTCCTCGCGCAGGGTCGCGCCGTCCATGCGGGCTGCCTCTAGGATCTCGCCGGGGATTTCCTTGAAATAGGTGTAGAGCATCCAGACGATGATCGGCAGGTTGATCAGCATCAAGACGATCATCAGCCCGATTTTGGTGTCCAGCATACCGAATTTGATGAACAGCAGATAGATCGGATACAGCACGCCCACGGCGGGCAACATCTTGGTGGACAGCATCCACAGCAGGATATCTTTGGTCCGTTTTGACGGTACAAAGGCCATGGACCAGGCCGCCGGGATGGCGATCAGAATGCCCAAGACAGTCGAGCCGCCAGCGATCACGATCGAGTTCCACAGGAAGCGGCTGTAGTTGGAGCGCTCCATCACCGCCTGATAGTTTTCAAGCGTCCAATCGAAGCCGATGAACACGGGCGGGTTCGCGATGGCTGCGGCTTCTGTTTTGAAGCTGGTCAGGATGGTCCAGAGGATCGGGAAGAAGATTAGGAAACCGACGCTCCAGGCGAGAAGGGTGTTGATGGCCTTGCGGCGCGGGGCAATGGATCGTGCCATGGTCAGTCCTCCTTCACGCGTCCAGGTTCTTGCCGACAATGCGCACCAGGAAGTAGGCAACGATATTGGCAAGGATGATTGCATAGACACCCCCAGCCGAGCCTAAGCCGACATTCTGGCTTTCCAGCACGCGCTGGAAGATCAGGTAGCTAAGGGTCTTGGTGCCGAATGCACCGCCGGTGGTGACGAAGATCTCCGCAAAGATCGACAGAAGAAAGATCGTCTGGATCAAGATGACTACGGTGATGGCGCGGCCAAGATGCGGAAGGGTGATGTAAGCGAAACGTTTATGTGCGAGGGCGCCATCCATTTCGGCTGCTTCGAGTTGCTCGCTGTCCAAGGACTGGATTGCGGTCAGCAGGATCAGTGTCGCGAAGGGCAGCCACTGCCACGACACGATCATGATGATCGAGGGAAGCGAGGCCTGGCTGAGCCATTCAACAGGCGTTGCGCCAAAGAGCTTCCACAGATGTGCCAGGAGGCCATAGTTCGGGTCCATGAACATGTTCTTCCAGACCAGTGCCGATACGGTGGGCATGACGAAGAACGGGGCGATGACCAGAATGCGGACCATACCTTGGCCCCACATCGGTTGGTTCAACAGTATCGCAAGAAAGATGCCCAGAACCACGGTGATGGCCAGTACTCCACCGACGATGACCAGCGTGGTTTGAACCGAAGGCCAGAACGCGCTCGAGGTCAGGAAACGGGCGT
>Ga0160419_101290_pt1 | contig 10600 bp, 6 predicted proteins | sample CelAP2metagpilot_2_FD_108196 | JGI IMG/M metagenome (GOLD analysis project Ga0160419, IMG submission 108196) | Phycosphere-associated microbial communities from Cellana algal ponds in Kailua-Kona, Hawaii, USA - Cellana AP2-4-25 metagenome pilot ... | reverse complement strand
TTTCCTTTAATAATTTCGGCGTAAGCCTTATCAACACTCATCCCAGGAATGGTGTCTTTTACTAAATCTAAATGTCCCCAATTGTGCGCTTCTGCTTCTGTTAAAGGCGCTTCTTTAATTGGCGTATTGTCAATATTTTCAATTGGTGTTGAAAGAATAGGTGCATTACCACCACAGCTTGAAAGCACAACTGCTGCAAATGCAGACAGCATTAATGGCTTGTAATTAATTGTCATTGCTTTGTCTTTGTGTTTAGTTTTGTTAATTAAATATATCGTTGCACGTGTAAGCATCTTTTAATCGTACGCCTTTTTCGGTATGTTGTACGGTTATAATTTCGTTGTGTGCATCGTGTTCCAAAAATAAGTAATAATTATTATCTGCTGCTAGGTTTAAGAATTTTTCTTTTTCGTCTAACGTCAGTAATGGTCTTGTATCATAACCCATTACAAAAGGTAAAGGTAGATGTCCTACGGTAGGAAGTAGATCTGCCATAAAGCAAATGGTTTTTCCTTTGTAATTAATCATTGGTATCATTTGCTTGTCTGTATGTCCATCTGCAAAAAAGATGTCAAAGCCAAGCTCTGAATTTTTTAAAATATCATCTTGCGGAAGACTTGTAAATTTTAAGTGACCGCTTTCTTCCATTGGTAAAATGTTTTCTTTTAAAAATGAAGCGACTTCACGACGGTTAGGTTGTGTAGCCCATTTCCAGTGGTCTTTATTGCTCCAAAAATGAGCATTTTTAAAGGCTGGTTCTAATTTTGTACGGTCTTTATTATAGTTTATGCTTCCGCCACAATGGTCAAAATGAAGATGTGTCATAAATACATCTGTTACATCATCTGTAGAAAAACCTGCTGTTTTTAAAGATTTTTCTAAACTGTCATCGCCCCAAAGATGGTAATAGCCAAAGAATTTTTCGCTTTGCTTGTTACCCATTCCTGTGTCGATTAAAATTAAACGATTGCCGTCTTCTATTAATAAACAACGTGCAGCAATATCTATCATATTGTTGCTATCTGCAGGATTGGTTCTGGTCCATAAAGATTTTGGGACTACACCAAACATAGCGCCGCCATCTAATTTAAAATTACCAGCTTGTATGGGATATAATTTCATAAAAGAAAGATGATTTTTTAAAGATGTTGCAAATTACTAATAATAGAAGAAAACTTAAGACTTATTAGGGAATTATTAAGAAAAATAGAATAATTAAATAATTTACTAAATTGACGCTGTGTAACACAAAATAGTTTTTTGATGTATTTGACTAAATTTGGGTTAAAATTTATAGCATGAGTTGTAGAATTACTATTTTCACGAAAAACAAGTTTAAATGTTAGAATTAGCAGGAATAATTATTTTAGGAATATTGGCACAATGGGTAGCATGGAAGTTTAAAATTCCGGCAATTTTACCCTTAATTTTAATAGGATTATTAGTTGGTCCGATTGCTGCAGAATTTATAACAGATGATGGTTCTAAATGGATTGAACCAATTTGGAATGAAAGAGAAGGCTTGTTTCCTGGAGAAAGCTTATTCTACTTCGTGTCTTTAGCCATAAGTATTATTTTATTTGAAGGAGGATTAACCTTAAAAATGGCTGAAATAAAAAACGTAGGTCCTGTAATTACTAAGCTAATTTCTATCGGATCTATTGTAACATTTTTTGGGGCAGGTATTGCTGCTCATTATATTTTTGGGTTAAGTTGGGAAATTTCTTTTCTATTTTCTGGATTAATTATAGTTACTGGTCCAACAGTAATTACGCCTATTTTAAGGAATATTCCACTTAAAAAAGACGTATCTGCAGTCTTAAAATGGGAAGGTATTTTAATAGACCCAATAGGAGCTTTAGTTGCCGTATTAGTTTTTGAATTTATTAGTGTTGATGCTGGTGGCGAGTTTACAAAAACCGCATTAATAGAATTTGGTAAAATTGTGCTTTTTGGTGCTACATTCGGGTTTACTTTTGCGCACGCCATGAACTTTATAATCAATAAAAAATGGGTGCCACATTACTTACTTAATGTATTTGCTTTAGCAGCAGTTTTAGGTGTTTTTGTGCTATCAGATGCATTTGCACATGAATCTGGATTATTAGCAGTTGTAGTTATGGGTATGGTTTTAGGAAACTCAAAATCACCTTACTTAAAAGACTTACTATACTTTAAAGAATCTTTAAGTGTATTATTGATTTCAATATTATTTATTCTTTTAGCTGCTAATATTAATTACAGCGACTTGTTATTAATTTACAATTGGAAAACGGCTATTTTATTCGCAATTGTTGTTTTTGCGGTAAGACCTTTAGGTGTATTTTTAAGTACACAAGGCTCTAAATTAAAACTGAATGAAAAACTATTTATCAGTTGGGTTGGTCCTCGTGGTATTGTAGCTGCTGGTATTGCTTCACTTTTTGGTTTAAAATTAGCTAGAAATGGTGTTGCAGGAGCAGAATATATTACACCATTAGTCTTTGTAATCGTATTAGGAACAGTACTTTTAAACGCAACTACAGCTCGGTTATTTGCTAAGTTAGTTGGTGTATTTTTAACAAAATCTGGTGGAATTTTAATCGTTGGTGCATCAAAAGTATCTAGATTAATCGGACATTATTTAGAATCTAACGGAAGACATGTTGTACTTATTGATAGTAACCAAAACAATATAAATAAGGCTAAAGAGTTAGGCTTAGAAGCTATCAATACCGATATTTATTCTCAAACGCTAATTGATAATATTGAATTAAATGACGTTGGTTATTTAATGGCATTAACAGGAAACAGTGACATTAATAAATACGCCATTAACAAATTTGGAAAACAATTTGGAGAAAACGGAGCTTTTAGATTAGTTTCTTCTTCAGAAATGGCAGATAAAAATAATAGCCCAAAAGAAGGATTATTTTCTCATACAGATGATTTTAATTCTTTGTCAGAAGTGACTAGAAAATATCCTAGCATTCAAGAAATTGAAATAATTGATAAAGAACATTTAGACGACTTAATTAAGACAACTAATAACGATAAGGATATCATCCCTTTATTTATTAAAGATAATGAAGGTGAGCTACATATCATTTCATCCTACAATACAGAAATTACAGATGTAGAAAAAGGTTATCATTTAGTCTATCTAGGAAAACCATTAGATGTCGAAAAAGTAGAAACAGTACAAAGCTCATAAAACAAAAAACCTTCAGTTAATGCTGAAGGTTTTTTTTATATCTATAAGCTTTAAGTTTTAATCATTCAATTTTAAAACTGCCATAAACGCCTGTTGAGGTATTTCTACATTACCCACTTGACGCATACGTTTTTTACCTTTTTTCTGTTTTTCTAAAAGTTTACGCTTACGCGAAATATCTCCACCGTAACATTTAGCGGTTACATCTTTTCGTAATGCTTTAATAGTTTCTCTAGCAATAATTTTTGCTCCAATAGCAGCTTGAATTGGAATATCAAACTGTTGACGAGGAATTAATTCTTTTAACTTTTCACACATTTTTTTACCAATGTGATAAGCATTATCTGCGTGTATTAAAGCCGAAAGCGCATCTACATTTTGTGCGTTTAGTAATATATCTACACGTACTAATTTTGAAGCACGCATACCAATTGGATGATAATCAAAAGAGGCATAACCTTTAGATACAGTTTTTAAACGATCGTAAAAGTCAAAAACAATTTCGGCTAAAGGCATGTCAAAACTAAGCTCAACACGCTCGGTAGTTAAGTAAGTTTGATTGGTAATTTGTCCACGTTTTTCAATACATAAACTCATTACATTACCAACAAAGTCTGATTTAGTAATAATTGTAGCTTTAATATATGGTTCTTCAACACGATTTAAAGTTGAAGGTTCTGGTAAATCTGATGGGTTATTAACAATAATAATTTCATCTGGATTTTTATTGGTAAACGCATGGTAACTTACGTTTGGTACGGTTGTAATAACGGTCATGTTAAACTCACGTTCCAGACGTTCTTGGATAATTTCCATGTGTAACATTCCTAAAAATCCACAACGGAAACCAAACCCTAATGCAGCCGAGCTTTCTGGCTGAAATACTAATGATGCATCGTTAAGCTGCAGTTTTTCCATAGAGGCACGAAGCTCTTCATAATCTTCAGTATCAACAGGATAAATGCCTGCAAATACCATTGGTTTTACGTCCTCAAAACCGCCAATTGCATTTTTAGTTGGGTTAGCAGCATCGGTAATGGTATCTCCTACTTTTACTTCTTTAGCTTCTTTAATACCGGTAATGACGTAACCAACATCTCCAGCTTTTATTTCTTTTTTTGGTAACTGTTTTAGTTTTAAAGTACCAACCTCATCAGCACCGTAAGTTTTTCCTGTTGCGATAAACTTAATTTGTTGATTCTTTTTAATAGAACCATTAATAACTCTAAAGTAAGTTTCTACACCTCTAAAAGGATTGTAAACCGAGTCAAAAATTAAGGCTTGTAAAGGTTCATCTTCGTTACCTTTAGGTGCAGGAATACGCTCTATAATTGCTTTTAAAATATTGTCTACACCAAAACCTGTTTTTCCGCTAGCGTGAATTACTTCTTCTGGGTCACAACCTAATAAATCTACAATATCATCGGTAACCTCTTCTGGATTAGCACTTGGTAGATCTACTTTATTTAAAACAGGAATAATTTCTAAGTCATTTTCTAACGCTAAGTATAGGTTAGAAATAGTTTGTGCTTGTATACTTTGTGCTGCGTCTACGATTAGTAAAGCACCTTCGCAAGCAGCGATAGAACGAGAAACTTCATAAGAAAAATCTACGTGACCAGGAGTATCAATAAGGTTAAGTACATAATGTTCACCTTCATGAATAAAATCCATTTGAATGGCGTGAGATTTTATTGTAATACCACGTTCACGTTCTAAATCCATGCTATCCAAAAGCTGATCTTGTTTTTCGCGTTCGGTAACAGAACCAGTGTAATCAAGTAACCTATCTGCAAGTGTACTTTTACCGTGGTCAATATGTGCAATAATGCAAAAATTTCTAATGTTCTTCATAGTCCAAATATCTTCATTAAAAAAGACGTTGCAAATATAATGTAATTATTAAGGATTTAAATATATTTATTTATATGCTAAATGATTGAAAATTGAGGTTTTTCCCACAACAAAAAGTAATTAACAATTATTATCTTGCACCTTCTATTAATTTTTAAATGAAATACTTAGCCTACATTGTAATTTATTTACTGTCTTTTTATGCAATTGGACAAGAGGCAACTATTATTGGACAAGTATTAGATCAAAACAATCAACCACTATCTTTTGTTAATGTTATAGCAACCGATGCATTAGATAATTCTATCTTAAAAGGCGCAAGTACTGATGAGTCTGGTAAGTTTACAATTACGGGGTTAAACTTTAAGGCTTATATTTTACAAGCTTCATTTTTAGGGTTTGAAAGTTATTCTGAAAACATTACGATTACAACAGCAACTTCAGAAAAAAATATTGTTTTAAAAGAAAGTACAGAATCTTTAGACGAAGTTGTAGTCACCGCTAACAAACCAACCTTAAAAAAAGACGTAGATCGATTAACATTTAATGTTGTTAATACGTCTTTGGTTGAAGGTACTATGTTGGAAGTATTACGTAGTACGCCAGGTGTGTTGGTTTTAGGAGGAAATATATCGGTTAAAAACAGTACGCCAACCGTTTTTATAAACGATAGAAAAGTGCAACTATCAGCTTCAGAAGTTACACAACTATTAGAAAACTCGCCAGCAAACAGCATTAAAAAAGTTGAGGTTATTACAAATCCTTCTGCTAAGTACGATGCGGAAAGCGGCGTTGTTATAAATATTGTAATGAGTAAAAACTTAATTACTGGTTATCGTGGTAATGTATTTTCTAATTACACACAAGGTGTTTTTCCTAGATATAATGCAGGAATCAATCAGTTTTACAAAACCAATAAAGTTAATATTAACCTTAACTATAACTATAACCACAGTAAGATTAACAGAGATAATATTAACGAAATAAACTATTTAGATAATAACAACACTATTTCAGAGAATTGGTATTCTACTTTAAACAGAAATACAACTTCCAAAACACATAACGCAAACTTAAACTTTGATTACTTTTTAAGTGAAAGAAGCACGCTTAGTCTAACTTCAAATTTTCTGTATTTACCATATTTTGATTATTTAACAAAGGGTAATACAACAGTTAATGACTTACAAGGAACAGACGATTATAATTTTAATGTAAATAATAATTCAAGCGACGATAAATATAATCTTGGAGTAGATTTAGACTTTGTTCAAAAGTTTAAAAATGAAAGTTCTTTAGCAATTAATGCGCATATGACTAAGTATGATTATGAAAGACATCAGCAAGTAAACTCTCAATACTATTTTACTAATAGTAGTTCTAATTTTGATACAGCTTTTACAACAGATAATAACCAAACCACTGATATTTTAACATCACAAATAGATTATAACACACCTTTAAGTGATAACTCTTCTTTGTCTACTGGTGTAAAAACATCTGTGATTAATACTGAAAGTGATATCTTTCAATTTGATATTGACCCCAATACAGGACTAACAACATTTAATGCGCAATATTCTGATGCGTATAATTATGACGAGTCTATTTTTGCTGCCTATATAGATTACCAAATTGATTGGGAAAAGTGGAGTTTCTCTGGAGGATTAAGAGCAGAGCAAACCAATATTGAAGGCCAGTCTGTAAGCACAAATGTGTTAAACAAACAAGATTATTTAGAATGGTTTCCAACGCTTAATTTAAGTTGGCAAACTTCTGAAAATGTAAATATTTACACTAATTATAAAAGAAGTATTAATAGACCAGATTATCAAGATTTAAACCCATTTAATTTCTTTTTAAATGATAATACGATAGCCACAGGTAATCTATATTTACAACCAACATTTACTGATAAATTTGTTTTAGGAACATCTATAAAAAGCAGATACACTTTTGAGTTTTATTATAAAGATATTTCAGATCAAATACATGAAATACCAATTCAAGACAATACTAACAACATCTTAATCTATCAACCAACTAACATTGGTAAATCAACCGATTTAGGTTTAGATTTTATCACTTATTTTGATATTTCAAATAGTTGGTCTGTATATTTTGTAACGTCTTTTTACAATATTTCAGAAGAAGCTTTTCTAGACAATCAAATAGTTAAACAAGATCAATGGAGTAACTATTCTGTGTTTAGTAATGATTTTTCTCTCTTAAAAGACAAAAGCTTATCGGCTAACTTTACTGTTATCTATACAAGTAAAAATTTACAAGGTTTTCAAACGGTTGATGGTCGTTTAATTTCTGATTTATCCTTTAGTAAAAAGCTTTTTAATGATAAAGCAACATTATCCTTAGCTTTTGCAGACTTATTTAATAAACAAGATTTTGCGGTTAGAACTAAATATGGTAGACAAAATAATTATAACTTTCATAACCAAGATAACAGATACATTAAATTAGGTTTTAGTTATAAGTTTGGTAATACCACCTTACAAACCAATGAACGTACCAAAGACAAAAAAGAAAGAGACCGATTAAAATAAAAAAAACCTGAATACTACTCAGGTTTTTCTTTATAAAAGGGTTTTAAAACTTAATCTTGCCATTCAGCAATAAATAAGTTAGTGTCATGTCCGCCACCATTATTTCTGTTAGAAGAGAAAATTAAATGTTTACCATCGTTAGAAAACACAGGAAACGCATCAAAAGTTTCACTATGTGTTACGCGCTCTAAGTTTTTCCCATCAATATCTATTAAATATAAGTTGAAAGGAAATCCGCGTTCTGCTTCAAAGTTAGAAGAGAATAATACTTTTTTTCCGCTAGGATGAAAAAACGGACTCCAATTAGCATTTCCTAAATCTGTTAATTGACGTAAGTCGCTTCCATCTGCATTACAAATGTAAAGTTCCATATCGGTTGGCTCTACTAACCCTTCGGCTAATAAGTCTTTGTATTCTTTAATTTCTTTTTCGGTTTTTGGTCTTGAAGAACGGAAAATAATTTTTGTACCGTCTGGCGAGAAAAACGCACCACCATCGTAACCTAATTCGTCAGTAATTTGTTTTACATCAGTACCATCAATATTCATGGTATATAATTCTAAATCGCCACTTCTAGTAGAGGTAAATACAATTTTATCACCTTTAGGAGATACCGTAGGTTCTGCATCATAACCAGGTTCGTTAGTTAATTGGCTAACAATATTGCCTTCTAAATCAGCCACAAAAATGTCAAACGTATCGTAAACAGGCCAAATGTATTTTCCGTTTTTACGTAAAGGCGTGTCAGGACATTCTTTATCACCTAAATGCGTAGACGCGTAAATAATATGTTTATTGTCTGGTAAAAAGTATGAGCAAGTTGTGCGTCCCATACCAGTACTTAACATTGGTGGTGCGATGCTGTCGTTTAAAGTTTCATTAGCACGTAATAAAAACATTTGATCACAATTTACGCCCCATTTTTTGTTGTTAGATTGAAACACCAACAAGCTGTCATTAAAACTCCAATAGGCTTCTGCATTATCGCCACCAAAAGTGACTTGGCGTAAGTTTTTAAAATGTTTTTCTTCAGCAAAAATAAGAGGATTATCAGTTGCTTTTACCGTTTCGGTTGTCGCAGAAGTTTCAGTTTCTGAAATTGATTTTTTGTCTTCTTTACAGGAAAAAATAGATAGCGTAAGTAGTAAAATTCCGAATAATTTCGTCTTCATAATAATCTTTAATAACTGGCTAAAAATGCCTAATTTTGAACAAAATTAACACTTTCTCATTATGAAATTTATAAAACTACTGGTTTTTTTATTGGTTTTTGTTGCCTGTAAAAAAGAAACGCCAAAGCAAGTGACCATTAAAGACGATGTGATGTTTTTATCTAATGATAGCTTAGAAGGAAGACAAACAGGATCTGAAGGCGAGCAAAAAGCCGCAAAATACATTGCGCAACGTTTTGAAGATTTAGGATTACAACCAAAGGGAACTAACGGTTATTTTCAAGAGTTTTCTTTTAAACCAAAAACAAATCCACACCAAAAAGTAAGTTACACGGTTAAGGATGGAGACAGCACAATTACAGGAACAAACGTAGTTGGTTTTATAGATAATCAAGCAGAAAACACAATTATTATTGGCGCACATTACGACCATTTAGGTTATGGCGCAGAAGGAAGTCTATACAGAGGAGACACCAAAGAAATCCACAACGGAGCAGATGATAATGCTAGTGGCGTAGGAGTATTATTAGATTTAGCCAAAAAACTAAAGGATACTAACAAAGGAAACAATTATCTTTTTATCACTTTTTCTGGTGAAGAAATGGGCTTATTAGGCTCTAATTATTACGCTAAAAACCCAACAGTCAGCAATGATAAAGCCAATTATATGATAAATATGGATATGGTTGGTCGTTTAAAAGCAGATAGTACGTTGGCGGTTTATGGTGTTGGTACCTCGCCAATTTTTAAACAAACATTAAAAGCGCACAACCAGAAGTTTAAATTAGTACAAAACGAATCTGGCGTTGGACCAAGTGACCACACAAGTTTTTATAATGTAGATGTGCCAGTACTTCACTTTTTTACAGGTCAACATGAAGATTATCACAAACCTTCAGACGACTTTGATAAGTTGAATTACGATGGAATGCGCACAATTTCAAATTATATTTTTGAAGTTATTACAGACCTAAACGACAACGGAAAACTTGCCTTTAGAAAAACTAAAAACGAAAGTGAAGAAACGCCACGTTTTAAAGTTGGTTTAGGTGTTATACCAGATTATTTATTTGATGGAAAAGGTATGCGTATTGATGGTATAAGTGAAGATAAACCAGCGCAAAAAGCAGGTTTAGAAAAAGGAGATATTGTTGTGAAAATGGGAGATAGTAGCGTTACAGATATGATGAGTTATATGAAAGGACTTTCTACCTTTAAAGAAGGCGATAAAACAACAGTAGTTGTTGATAGAAATGGCAAAATGGTAGAGAAGGAGATACAGTTTTAATTATTAAATGTCTTTAATACAGATAAAAGACCTTATAGAACATTAAAAGCTATAAGGTCTTTTTTATTACAGTAATTTAAAAAGCTGTAATTTTGCCAAAAAATTGTCACGTGGTAAAAATAGGTAATATAGAACTTTCAGAATTTCCGTTGTTGTTAGCACCAATGGAAGACGTTAGCGATCCGCCTTTTAGAAAGTTATGTAAAGAGCAAGGTGCAGATGTGGTCTATACCGAATTTGTGTCTAGCGAAGGTTTAATACGTAATGCAGCTAAAAGCGTTATCAAACTTGATATTTATGAAAAAGAACGTCCTGTTGGTATTCAAATTTTTGGAGCCAATATGGATAGTATGTTACAAACCATTGATATAGTTTCTGAGTCTAAACCAGATATTATAGATATTAATTTTGGTTGTCCAGTAAAAAAGGTGGTAAGTAAAGGTGCTGGTGCAGGAATCTTGAAAGATGTTTGCCTAATGGAACAACTAACTGCCGAAATGGTTAAACGCACTAATATCCCTATTACAGTAAA
>Ga0160419_101287_pt1 | contig 10615 bp, 12 predicted proteins | sample CelAP2metagpilot_2_FD_108196 | JGI IMG/M metagenome (GOLD analysis project Ga0160419, IMG submission 108196) | Phycosphere-associated microbial communities from Cellana algal ponds in Kailua-Kona, Hawaii, USA - Cellana AP2-4-25 metagenome pilot ... | reverse complement strand
CCTTCGGTAGAATCTTTTGCAACAACAGTAATTTCAAAGCTACTTCCCATTAGGATTAGCTTTTTATTAAACACATTTTGAGAATGTGCAAATACTGTAACTAAAAGAAATAATATGCTAAGTTTATTTTTCAAAAGCTGTTAATTTTTTAAAGTAATCTTCTGGTGTTGATTTTTCATACCCTAAGCTTCCTAACACTTTCCCTTCTGGTGAAAGCACAACTACATAAGGAAAATATCCGTTTGGGTTATATTTTTCGGCTAACTTGGCATTATGAGCTGTTTGCGAATCTGAAAGTTGATTTTTTTTACGTTTAGGAAAATCTGCTTGAAGCATTACAAAATGATGTTTTGCTAAATCTTGAAACTTTGCTGTGCTCCAAATTTCTTTATCTAATTTAATGCATGGTGCACACCAATCTGATCCTTGAAACACCAAAACAATATTATGATTTCCTTTTTTTGCTAATGCTTTTGCAGTATCTATATTAGTTTGCCAATCTTGAGCAAATGCACTAAAAGAAAGCAACATTGTTATTATGATTAAAAATTTTAACTTATTCATTTGTCTGTTTTTTTATTATACAACTCAATATTAAATAACCCTACCCTAATATGCTTTCAACAAAAAGCCTCAATAAAAATTGAGACTTTATGCTATTAATCAATAAATGTGTAATGGAGAATTAAATGAAAACAAATACCATTACAGAAAACCAAATTTTTGAATATACTGTTTATACAATCTATCTTTAAATTACCCTACCCCAATTATTAAATATTTTTTACATAGCTTTGAAAGGTCTATAAACACTGACTTTATTTATGGCAGAAAAATCAAAAAACGTTTGTGAAGAAGATGTTTTTAATCACGTTTTTAATACTTACATCAAAGACGTAAGACGTTTTATATACTCTAAAACTAGAGATTTAGAACTTGCAGAAGATATTGTGCAAGATGCCTTTGTTAAAATTTGGGAAAATTGTGAAACAGTTATTTTTGCCAAGGTTAAAAACTTCTTATTTACCATTGCCAACAATTTATTTTTAAACATTACAAAGCATAATAAAGTAAAGCATAATTATATACAAAACAACACTAATACAAGTACAAATCAATCTCCAGAATTCCTTTTGCTAGAAGAAGAGTTTTTACACAAACTAGAGCAAACTATTGCAAGTTTACCAGAAACGCAACGCGAAGTTTTTCTTTTAAGTAGAATAGAAAAAATGAAATATAAAGATATCGCAACACAATTAGGCATCTCTCTAAAAGCAGTAGAAAAGCGCATGCACAAAGCTTTAATTATAATGCGAGAAGAAATTGGTGATATCTAAAAGTAGGGTTTTTTATTATTTAATTGTACTTAAGTTGAAAGGCTAAACATATGACTGCTAAAAACGAAAATATAGAAGATACGTTTCTTGCAAAATGGATTGCAGACGAACTTTCTGATACTGAATTTAAACAATTAGTATCAGAAGCAGATTATTTGGCTTATCAAAAAATGAAAGAAGGTATAAACGTATATCAACATATTGAAACAGCAGATAATGATTTCACTTTAAAACAAGTCAAAAAGAAAATTTCATCTATTAATACTAAAAAGAAATCGCCTAAAGTTATTTCAATTTACTATAAAGCAGCTATAGCTGTTGCTGCATCTTTGATTCTTTTATTTGGATTAAACAACTTCTTTTTTAATGATGTAATAAACTCTACAAACTTTGGAGAACAGCAAACTATTACGTTATTAGATGGCTCAGAAGTTATTTTAAATGCAAAATCTTCACTTACTTACAATAAAAAAGATTGGGCAACTAATCGTGAAGTCTCCTTAGAAGGAGAAGGCTTTTTTAAAGTAAAAAAAGGAAGTACGTTTACAGTTAACACAACCAATGGTAGTGTTATTGTTTTAGGTACGCAATTTAATGTTTTAAATAATTCTAACTTTTTTGAAACAACGTGCTATCAAGGTAAAGTAAGTGTTGTAAGTGATGAACAAAAGTTTGTTTTAACACCAACCATGCGTGTTACGAATAACAATGGAATAATTACAAGCTCAACCATACAACCTAACCAAAACCCAACTTGGATTGATGGCATAAGTAGCTTTAAAGCAGTACCTTTAAAACAAGTGATATTGGCATTAGAAAAACAATTTAATATTTCTTTTAAACCTTATAATATTGATGATTCTGTTATCTTTACAGGTAGTTTTCACAACAAAAACTTAAAGTCAGCTTTGGCTTCTGTTTTTGAAACTGTTCAAATAAATTATACTGTAAAAAACAATATTGTAACGTTAGAAAGACAACCTTAATGCCTACCAGATTTTGTTTATTCTTTTTCTTTTTAAGTAGTTTTGCTTTTTCTCAAAATAAAGCCACTTTTTCGTTTTCAAATATTGAAGTTACAGAAGCTATATCTGTCATAGAAACAAATTATGATGTAAAAATTTCTTACGTTAATAAACTTATTGAAGGTAAAATAATTTCGTTTGAATCTAAAGAAAGAACCTTGCAGGAAAGCTTGACAGAATTAAGCGAAAAATCTCAAATTTCATTCAAAATAATAGATAATACATTTATTGTTTTAAAAGAAAAAGAGCTCGAAAAAACCTTGTCAGAACAAACATTAGACGAAGTTATAATTACAGAATATCTAACAAAAGGAATCTCTAAAAAATTAGACGCGTCTTTTAACTTAAAACCCAAACAACTTGGTGTCTTACCTGGTTTAATAGATGCAGATATTTTAGAAAGTATTCAAGAATTACCTGGTGTGATTAGTCCAAATGAAACCGCAAGTGGTTTAAATATTAGAGGTGGATCTTCTGATGAGAATTTGCTATTATGGGACAATATTAATATTTATCACAACGGACATTTATTTGGTATGATTTCTCCGTTTAACCCAAATATCACCCAAAATATTCAGTTTTATAATAAAGGGACAAATCCTAGGTTTGGCGAGCGTTTATCTGGTGTTATTGATATTTCTACCAACAATAATGTATCAGAAAACACACACATTGGCATTGGTTTAAATGGAATTAGTGTAGATGGTTTTTTAGAAACACCAATTATAAAAAATAAATTAAGTATTCTATTATCTTATCGCAGATCTTACGAAGGTTTTTTTGAGACTAATAGCTTTCAAAAAATGGAAGACAAAGTATTTCAAAACTCTTCTATTTTAGACGAAGGTAACTCAGAAGAAGATTTTTATTTTAAAGACTATAATTTGAAACTAAACTATCAAATCAATAAAAATCATCGTCTTAATTTCAGTTATATACGTATTGATAATGATTTGACACATCAATTGGATAATGTTCAAAGCAATCAAAGTTTTATAGATTTTTTAGACATTGAAAATAAAGGGTTTAGTCTTAATTGGAAAGCTAATTGGAATGATCATATTATCCAAAACACAAGTGTTAACACCTCTAATTATACGCTTAATTATGACTTTACTTCGTACCAAAATACTTTAGAAAATTTAAACAGAGAAAAGCATAATGAAGTTGAAGATTATAATTTTTTAACTGAATTTGAAATTCGTCTTAAAAATTCAAATAAGGTCGATTTAGGTGTTCAGATTTCAGAAAAAGAAGCCAGTTATATATTTAAAGAAACTAATGAGAATAATGCTTTGCAACTGGACTATTCTAAGGTTAATACATATTCTCTCTTTACAAATTACACTAACAGAACTTCTAAAATTATATTTTACAACTTAGGTTTTAGGGTTAACTACTACTCTATTTTAGATGAAATTAGATTAGAACCAAGAATTATTTTAACTAAAGATTTGACCAAAACACTAAAACTTCAAGCTACTGCCGAAGTTAAAAACCAGGCTATTTATCAAATTAATGAAAGTGTTTTAAGCGATTCTTCTTTAGAGAATAAACTATGGAGAATTGCAGATAAAAATAATGCTCCGATACTTAATAGCAAACAAATAAGCTTAGGTACCATTTATAAAAATAGTAATTGGGACTTAGATTTTGACTTTTATTATAAACAAATAAAAGGTGTTAGTGCATTTACTCAAGGTTTATTTGAAAATATTGATGATGAAGTATTTAATGGTAGAAAACGAATTTTAGGTTTTGATCTATTCGCTAAAAAAAGCTTTAATAAAATTAATGCTTGGGCAAGTTATTCTTTATCCGAAATTGATAACAAATTTGAAGGTATTAACAACAATAATTATTTTACTGCTAGAAACGAAATAAGAAATGCTCTATCAACATCTGTTGCTTATAAAACAGGTAAAATACAAATAGCTTTAGGCTGGAAATGGCACAATGGTAAACCTTTTACAAATTTTACTACTACTAATAATAATACTATTGAATTTGATAAAATAAATGACAGAAAGCTACCAAATTATCATCGATTAGATTTATCTGCATTTTACAAATTTAGCTTAGCAAAAGATACTGATGCTAAAGGAAAAATAGGCTTTTCTATTAGAAACTTATACAATAAAAAGAATTTGTTAAGTAGAGAATATATTGTTGGAGAAAACAACACTTTAGTAGAGTTTGATTATTACTCTATTGGGTTTATGCCAAACTTTTTACTTAGATTTAATTGGTAATTAATCTACCAAATCTATATGTCTGTCGTGATAACCCAATAGATATAAAACACCATCTAATCCAATACTAGATATCGAACTTTGTGCATTATTTTTAACTTTTGGTTTTGCATGAAAAGCAATACCTAAACCAGCTAAGTTTAGCATTGGTAAATCGTTAGCACCATCACCAACAGCAATGGTTTGATTGATATGAATACCTTCTTTTTTAGCTATTTCTTTAAGGTATTCTGCTTTTTTATTACCGTCTACAATTTCTCCAATATAACCACCAGTTAAAGCACCATTTTTAATTTCTAATTGGTTGGCATACACATAATCAATACCTAGTTTTTCTTGCAAATAGTAACCAAAATAAGTAAATCCACCAGATAGAATAGCTGTTTTAAATCCGTAGCTTTTTAAAGTATCAATTAATCGTTTAGCGCCTTTAGTTATTGGTAAATTTTCTGCAACGTTTTTTAAAACATCTTCACTTAACCCTTCTAACAATTTCATGCGACGTTTAAAACTTTGGTTAAAATCTATTTCGCCTTGCATTGCAGACTCTGTAATAGCTTTTACTTCTGCTCCAACACCTGCAAGTTCTGCTAATTCATCAATTACTTCGGTTTGTATTAATGTAGAATCCATATCAAAACACACTAAACGTCTGTTACGACGATAAATATTGTCTTCTTGAAATGCAATATCTACATCTAAATCGTGAGAGATTTGCATGAATTTTTCTGTAAACTCAGCTTTATTATCAATTTTTCCTCTAATAGATAATTGAATTGACGCACGAGGATATTCGTCTTTTTTAATTAATGACGTACGACCAGTTAACCTTTTTATCGCATCAATATTTAGGTTTTTATTAGAAATAACTTGAGTAACTTTTGAAATTTGCTCTGCAGTTAAACGTTCTCCTAAAATTGTAATAATATATCTATCTTTTCCTTGAAGGTTAACCCAGTTTTCATAATTTTCTAATGAAATAGGTGTAAATTTTGCTTTAACACCTAGCTCGTAAGCCTTAAAAAGTAAGTCTTTTAAAACCGCCGATGATTTGTCTCCTTTTTCAATTTCAAATAAAAAACCTAAGGATAATGTGTCGTGTATATTTGCTTGTCCAATATCTAAAATTTTGGCACCATAAAGCGATAATACATTTGTTAAACTTGAAGTTAATCCTGGTTTGTCTTGTCCTGAAATGTTAAGCAGAAAAATATCGTTGGTCATCTGGTTATTTTGTGGTTAGAAAAATCTGCTGTGCCAGCTATCTTCTGCTGGAACTTCCCAATTTTCATTAAGTTCTTCAATATTGGTCACTAAGTTGTTAAAAACAATGGTGTTTTTAGATACTGCTTTATCCTTTACCATTTTTTTAAAATCTAAAAGTGTTTTATGAGCAACAAATTGACCTTGCTTATAAGATACATTCATTTTATCCATTAAATCTACATTATAATCTTGCTCTAATTGTTGGATAAATCTTACTGAGGCATCAATACTACAACCTGTTGCAGATTGTGATGTTTGGTCTACTGCTAATATGATAAAGCGTTTATATCTAATATCATAACCTGCATTTAAATCTGCACCGTGAGCAGTCCAATTGGTGATAAATGTATCTAGTTTTTGTTTGATTTCTGTAAGTTCTTCATCAGAAAAACTTCTATTGGCTTGGTATATCCAAACTCTTGAATGTTCTGGTAGCGTGTTAAAATCTACTAACATTAATCTAAATTTTTGTTTTTGTTGTTAGGTTTACGTTTTGCCATAAAAATGCCAAAAATCCAAAATAAGAAAAAGCTAATCGTAGTATATAAACTGTTAAAAGGCATATCTCTTAAATAGTTAATAAATGTAACTATTAAAGTCCCTATAATAGCCATTATAAAACCAGTTATAACTCTTTGTTTTAACGGTAGTTTTTGTTGGTTTTCCAATGTTTATTTACTCTTGTGTATTAGCTATTAGTTCTGCAATATCCATAACATCTATTTCTGCTTCTTTTTCTTTAGCTTTAACACCATCTGTCATCATTGTATTACAGAATGGGCATGCAGTAATAATTACTTTTGGATCAGTCTCTAAAGCGTCTTCTGTTCTTAAAACATTAATGTCTTTATCTCCTTTTTCTGGCTCTTTAAACATTTGTGCACCACCAGCACCACAACATAAAGAGTGACGTTGGTTACGTTTCATTTCTTTAAAATCTACACCTAATGTTTGGATTAATTCTCTTGGTGCTTCAAAAACTTCGTTAGCACGACCTAAATAGCATGGATCATGAAAGGTAACTTTTTTTCCTTTAAATTCGGACTCTTTAACTTTTAGTTTTCCTTGAGAAATTAATTGTGACAAAAATTCGGTATGATGAAACACCTCATAATTACCACCTAGTCCAGGATATTCATTTTTTATGGTATTATAATCATGAGGATCTGTTGTTATAATTTTTTTCACCTCATACATATTCATTACCTCAATGTTAGTTACAGCTTGCATCTGAAATAAAAACTCGTTACCTGCTCTTTTTGCAGCATCGCCAGAGTCAGACTCTTCTGTTCCTAAAACAGCAAAATCTACATTAGCTTTATTTAATAATTTTACAAACGCTTTGGTTATTTTTTTTGCTCTATCATCAAAAGCACCTGCAGAACCTACCCAAAATAAATATTCTGGTTTTTTTCCTTCTGCCATCATTTGTTCCATTGTTGGCACATTTAATTGCTCGCTCATACTATTAAGAGTTTATTTGTTTAAAGCTTTAAAATCTTCTTTTGAAAGCCTTATGTATATTGATAATATTTTTATTCCGTTTTCTTTACGGTTTTTAGGATCGTTTTGCTCAAGTTCGGTTAATTTAAGCGCTTGTAATCCTAATTGGTTTTTCTGTTCTTCTGAACAATAATCACAAATTACTTTTTTTAATTTTATATCTTCTACTTTACTTTTATGATACTTTATTGCTGTGATTATTTTAAATTGTAATGAGTCTTTAGTATAATCTTGCGCTTTGGTTTGGTTTAAACCAAAGATGAACATGATTAATATTAAAACTCTATATTTCAATTTTCTATTTTATTATTATTAAAATTTGATTGTCCTTTTATTATTGCTAAACTTACTACAATACCTACTGATGATCCTATAATTAAAACTTCTAAAATGTTATAGTCTTTATTTATCAACTTATAAATTAATGCACATACTATTTGTACGCATATTATTAATGTAATTGTAAATAATTTCTTTTTCATTTTGTTTTTGCGTTAGCGATAGTAATGGCATCCTTTTTTTGCTGCCATATATGGCAAAAAAAGATATAATGGATAGCGCGACCTTTATGGTAACGCCCAAATTACACTACTCATCTTTCCATTTTAAACGATCCATTTGGTTGTATGGCCAAGGTGCACCGTTATTTTCTATATTGGTCATCATATTATTTAATTCCATTGGTGCCTCACTTTGCTCCATAACTAAATATTGACGCATTTGCATGATAATATTTAATGGATCTATACTAACTGGACAAGCCTCTACACAAGCGTTACAGCTGGTACATGCCCAAAGTTCTTCATTTGTAATATAATCGCCTAATAATTGTTTACCGTCATCTACAAATTTACCGCTGTTTGCATCAATATTTTTACCAACTTCTTCTAAACGATCTCTGGTATCCATCATGATTTTACGTGGTGATAATTTTTTACCTGTAAGATTTGCAGGACACTCGCTAGTACAACGACCACATTCTGTACAGGTGTAGGCGTTTAATAAGTTTAACCAACTTAAGTCTTGCACATCGCTTGCTCCAAATTTTTCTGGTTCTGCAGCGTTTTCGTCTTCTGCTGGCGCAGCAAATGGATCTGCATTTGGATCCATCATTAACTGTACTTCTTTAGTTACTGTTGGGTTATTAGGAAACTGTCCTTTTGGCGTTAATTTACCGTAATACGTATTTGGGAACGCTAATAAGATATGTAAATGCTTAGAGAAGTATAAATAATTTAAGAATACTAAAATACCTACAATGTGTAACCACCAAGCAGCTCTTTCTATAATGTGTAATGTTCCTTCTGATAATCCAGAAAATAAAGGAGAAATAAATTGACTAATTACATTACCTGTGTCTAATGATTGAAATGTTGTATCTGTTGCATTCATTACCAAAAACAAGGTCATTAATACCATTTCAAAATAAAGGATAAAATTACCGTCATTTTTAGGCCAACCTTTCATTTCGGCACTTAAAAAACGTCTTAATTTTATTACGTTACGTCTTATCCAAAATACAACAACAGCTACGAAGACTAATGCTGCAAGGATTTCAAAACTTCCTATTAAAAATCCGTAAATAGATTCTGGTAGAACTTTTAATCCTAATCTATGTGTTCCAAAAAGTCCGTCAAGAATAATTTCTAAAACTTCAATATTTATGATGATAAAACCTACATAAACCACAATATGTAAAAACCCTGCAATTGGTCTTTTTACCATTTTACTTTGCCCTAAAGCAATGTATACCATATTTTTCCAACGTTGTGATTTGTTATCAGAAACGTCAAGATCTTTACCCAGATTTATATTTCTGGATAATTTTTTTACGTTTTTTACAAAGTAGCCAATGCCTAAAATAAGGACAATTGCAAATAGAATATTAGGAATATATTCCATAGTTAGTCAATTTAAATTTAGTTAGTTATTGTCTTTAATCTCGTTACCTTCTGCGTCGTAGCGTTTTGCTTTTTTTCCAAAAAGAGAAAAATGCACGTAACGTTTTGGATTTAACTTCATGTCTTGTAAAAGTTGCTCCATTTGTAACGCTGCGCCTTCAAGGTTATCGTATAGTTTGTCGTCTTTTAGTAATTTACCTAAAGAGCCTTCACCGTTTTCTACGTTTGCTAAAATACCATTAACGCTGTTTAAAGTATTTTCTAGTTTTTCTATACTATTACTAATTTGTGCTTCCTTTAATTCTTTAGACAAAACAGTTAAATCTTCGCTTACTGTTTTAAAGTTTTCTAATACTAAAGCAATATTTTCGTCATTCTTTTTAACTACTCCGTTAATTGAATATGAAAGATTTTTGAATGATTTTAAAGTCGAATTTAACTCGGCAATCGTGCTTTTTAATCCGTTTTCTGAAGTATCTGTTACCAATCCATTAAGGTTGATTAATAAAGTATCTGCTGATTTTAAGGTCGAATTTAAATCGGTACTAAGTGCAGAAAAATTACCTGTTAATTTATCTACCAAACCTTGCTCTACTTCAGATTTTAAAAAATCTCCATCTTTAGCAAATTCGTTATCATTTGCAGCAATTATTGCTAGAGCATTACCATCCATAATACCTGGTTTGTATAGTCTAATGGTACTGTTTTTTGAGAATTTAATTTCTTCATCTACAGTAAAAGATACTCTTGTTTTACCAGTTTTTAGGTCGTATTCTATATTTGTTACTTTACCAACGCGGTTACCTTTTATGGTTACAGAAGAAGATGTTGATAATGCATTGTAATCAAACTCTGTGTAATACACATCGTCGTGTTCAAAAATATTATTTCCTTTAAGGTAATTGTATCCAAAAACGAATAGAAAAATCCCTGCAAGGACAATTATAGAGGTTTTAACTTCTTTGGTAATCTTTATCATATTAAAGCTTGGTTAAGTAACAAAATTAGAAATAAAATAATTAATCAACCGTTATTTTGTTTCGGTTTTTAAAGCTTCAGAAACTTTTATCTGTTTTCCGTCTTTAAAAGCAGTTATAAAAGCTGTTTTATATCCTTTGTTTTGTGCCTGAATTTGAAGTTTTTGCGCTTGATTATAATCTGATGTGTATCCGTAATAATACTTATATAAGTTACCAACTTTTTCTCTTGATACATCATTAAGTCCTTTAAAATTGTAAGGTTTAGGCTCTAATAACCTGCTACTTGCCGCTAATTGAACTTTAAAAACAATATTAGTAATTGTTTTTTCTGTTGTTGGTACGGTGTCTATT
>Ga0160419_101286_pt1 | contig 10619 bp, 12 predicted proteins | sample CelAP2metagpilot_2_FD_108196 | JGI IMG/M metagenome (GOLD analysis project Ga0160419, IMG submission 108196) | Phycosphere-associated microbial communities from Cellana algal ponds in Kailua-Kona, Hawaii, USA - Cellana AP2-4-25 metagenome pilot ... | reverse complement strand
GAATGCCTGGCCCGAGTCCATGCCTGACGGCGTGCCTACGGTGGGCATGGCCCGTGCCGAGCCTCGCGAGCTGTCTGTGATCGTGTGGGTCTACTGCTTGATCTGCTGGTTCATCCAGGACGCGGCTAAAGTAGCCACCTACGCTTTGTTGAAGAAGAACAACACCTTCGGCATCAACGACATCGTGAAGATGCACAAGGAAGATCCCGTGGAGAACGCCTAAGTTAACCCTCCCTCTTACCTCCTCTGTAGGAGCATTAACGGTAGAAGTGTGAGTTTTATGTGATGAGTGTCTAAGTGCCACAGAGCTGGAACGCGTCGCTGAGCTCGAAAGGGTGTTTGTGTGTGCGTATGCGTGTGCATGCCTGACTCTAATACCTCTGTGTGATGACGCGGTGGGGGCGTCGCGTGTGAAGGGCATATAGTCTATTAGTAATAAATAACTGTTCTGTGCAATTTGATAACTTTTCGCAGCGACGTATCAAGTAAGCCTATTGGATAAATTCGAACCCTGGGTGTGTGTCCTGCGGTTATTAAGAACGCAGGCTCGGGGAAGGAAAAGGGCAGGAAGTGGAAGTATAGGTCCGGGATGACAGATAGAGTGAGGAAGAGAAGGATTGCATTTATTTAGGAAAGCGATGATAGAGACGTTGGGCTAGAAACGATTTGTTGGCATGTGAAATCCATTCACAGAAGCAAGCTACAGGAAAGAAGTGCCTCGGCATGGTTATGGAATGTGTGCTAGACAAAGAAAGTTATAGAAATAGGCTCTACCGTGAAAAAAAATAACAAGAGAGCATATACCCAAGGAATACGAAAAAAGAAACACCCATGTTTAAGATGGTGAACGTTCACAGAGGCTTCTGCAGTCCTTTACTTGTTGCTTTTCATCATCAGTGAAATTCACTGAACCCTTGTGCGGAGGATGGTGGAAAGGTGGAGGCATGGCGGTCCTGGGCGTCAAGCTAGGAACAGACCATAAAACGAACGCAGAAAGCGTCGCCTTGAGGCGTGCATTCCTCGTGTTGTGACTCGGGGGCTGTAAGTACCGGTAAAAAGAGGCTTTCTTCAGGGTGCAAGAAGGGGGGGGGGGTGGTCGGAGAGGATGGCTTCAAGGCCATCCAGGGGCCTGCACACTTACTCATAGAGAGTGTGGTGGTTCAGGGGAGGCATGAAAAGCCACGATTACCTACGGCATCTTTTATTCGCTTGCCATGGAGAGTGCTTCTTTCTTCTTCTTCTCTTCTGCTTTTTCTTCTTCTTTTCTTTGTTCTTTCGGCATCTTCCTCCCACTGCTTGCGCCTTGTGCTAGTGGGGCTCAGGTTCAAAAGGAGGAAGAGAGCATTGGACGTCCTAATCCACCACTGGCGAGACACGAGGGTAGCATGTAGCAACCTACTCTATCTCAAGCGGGGGCGTACCTCTCCTCCTGGCTTCATTAATCCAATGCCGACCTCCTCCCCCTCTTCCCTCCCCTCCTCATCTACTACCTTTCAAAGTCGTTACATTTATACAGCCTTCGACCGACGACAATTTTGGTGCTCCGATTCCTTTAATAGTCTTCTAACTTCTCCTGCGACGAGATTGATTGCGCGTGCCCAACCTTGCATGTCTACCTCACCTGCCTCTCTCTACGCATTGCCTAGCCTCCTTTCCTCATACCTCTTCTTCGCACCTTCATTTCCCTTCTCATGCACCTCAAATAATCGTAAACATACCACAAAGGAAAATGACTTGACCGGGCACAATCTCTCCTCGCTCCCTTGCTCCTCCCCTTGCACCTCCTCCTTTTCTCCCTCCTCCCCTTGCACCTCCTCCTTTTCTCCCTCCTCCCCCGTCTCTATCTTCTTCACCATCATCCTCTTCCTCATCTTCTTCACTATGAATGTCTTATTTCTCCTCCCAGCAGCTCGTCCCCCTCTTCCTTCCTCTATATCCATACCTCATCTCCCTCCTCCCCTCACTCTTTCTCGTCTCACATTATTGAGCAAAACATCCTTGACGGCGCGTGGGCCTTCTGTCCTCCCTCCTTTCCTGCCTCGCCCTCGTCCTCCCCCATTTCATCATCCTCCTCCAACTCGGCCTCCTCGGTCGCGTGGGCCTCGCGGACTTCATCTTCCAGAAGCAGGCTGATGTCGATCTTGGCCTCCGTGTGCTCAGTGCTGCAAGGACGGAGAGAGGGAGGAAGGGAAGGAGGGAGAGGTGGAAGAATTAATTTGCTTGACCTGAAGAGGATAAGAGGGTGGGAGGGAGGGAGGGAGGGAGGGAGAAAGGGAGGGGAAGCTTACCGCATGTCTTCGAGGGCCTGTCGGTGGAGCTGCCACTGCTCGCTCATCTCCTTAACCTTTGTGGTGTTTTGATTTTGAAATTCATTTATTTAATGTTATGGGTGTCTCACGCCACGCTCTCCTTTCCATCCCACGCCTGTCTTTCAAGTTATCCTCAAGATACAGCTTTCCCCCTCCTCTATAGTTTTCCCCCCTCCCTTCTCCCCATCCGTCCAACCCTCCCTCACCTTCTCCCGCAAGGCAGCCATGTCCGCCTGAATGGTGGGGCCGGCGTTAGTGTACTTCCGGGTAAGTTTCGCAAGCTCATCTTGGAGGGCAGCCTGGAAAGGGGGGAGGGAGGGAGGGAGGGAGAAGGAGGGAGGGGGGAAATGGGGAGGAGAGTTAGGGAAAGCAGAACAGGCATGGATGGAAACGAGAGGGAGGGAGGGAGGGAGGGAGGGAGGGAGGAAAAGAGGAGGAAGAACGGAAAATACCTTGTCGGCCTCGATGCTTTGCAGGACCTCATTCTTGCTTGCCGTGGCGGCGGAGAAAAGATTGTGCAGCGTGCGTCGGACCCGATAAAGCTTGCGGATACGCTGGCAGAGGGAGGTAGGGCAGTGGGAGGAGGGGTGGGAAAGAAGAAAGAATATGAATGTGAGTGCTTGCTTGTTTAGGGAGGCTGCATTCCCGTTCGCTCCCCCTCATTCACTTGCTTTCCTCCCCTCCCTCCCTCCTTCGTTCCCTCCCTCCCTCCCTCCCTCCCTCCCTCCCTCCCTCCCCCCATTCCTGACCTCGGTCCGGCGTTGCCTGAGCATGGGCTCTACCTGCTCCTGGAGTCGGGCAACGTGTTCCAGAACGAAGGAAAGGTAGGCGTCTGTGGAGGGAGGGGGGAGGAGGGAGGGAGGGGGGGAGGGGGGGGGGAGAAAACGAGGGCAGGATGGGTGAGAGAACGAGAAAGAAGACTTCTGAATAGCCACAACTGAGCCTTCCCCCCTGCCTCCTTCCCTCCCTTCCTTCCCTCCTCACCCAGCCGACAGTCGATCGTGCTGTACAGTGCCTGTAGCTCCTGCAGATTTTCCAGGTGCATCTTGGAGGCCTCCAACGAGAGGTGGGCGTCCTAGAGAGGGAGGGAAGGATGGCAAGTTAGGAGCTGAGCAAACACTGCCATATCAGCTGATCTATGCATCTTCCATCCTCCCTTCCCTCCCTCCCTCCTCCTCACCTCGCCGGCATCGAAGCCTTCCCCTAGCCTTGCCCGCAGCTCCTCGTCAAAATTAAACTCCCCTTCCAGGAGGGTACGGAGGGAGGCCCTCTCTTCATGGAGCCGGGTGTCATTTTCCTCTACTTCCGCCGCCTTGGACTCCACCTGGTGGAAGAGGGAGGAAGGGAGGGAGGGAGGGAGGGAGGGAGGGAAAGGGGGAGGGGTCAGTTTCTTCATTGTCAGACTGTAGGTACGCCTTCACTTGCAAGCGCATGTGCTGCTGCTCTTCTCCCCCACCTTTTCCCAGCAGCCTGTGATTCACCAGGTCAGAAAGGGAGGAAGAGAGGGAGGAGAAGAAGAATTTCACAGGGAGGGAGAGAAATAGGAAAGGACGTACTTGCTCATCGTAGTGCATCTGTCGGTTCTTGATCTCCTCCTTGTAATCCTGGGCCCTGTCAACGGATGAATGAATAATCAAAGGGGTGAATGAAAAAATAAAGGGATGAATAAAAAAACAAATAAAATAATTTATGAAGAATATATGTAAGGCCGCATCACCCTCCTCCTCTCCTTCTTCCTTCCCTCCCTTACCGCCTCTCCACGCTCTCCACCGCTTTTCGGAAGGCCGCCCCATCTTCCCTCTCTTCTTTCGCGCATTTTTTGACTAGCTCCATTCTCTGGATGCATCGACGAAACCGGCCCTCTTCGTCCTCCCGTTCCCCCCCTCCGTCCTCGCCCTCCTCCTCGTCCTCGTCCCCTGGAGGAGGGCGGGAGGGGTGGAGAATGTCCATGAAGAATGCAGGAGGCATGTGGTTCCGGGAGAAGGGGGGTTCCAAGGCAGCGACGTTGAGACAAAAGTCCGTTACTTCGTTGATGACACCCCTGGAGGGAGGGACGGTGGGAAAGAGGGAGGGAGGGAGGGCAGGAAAGAAGGAGACACGGTCAGCTTCCATGCGGACGGTGCAATCACCTTCTTCCTTCTTCCTCTCTATTTCCTTTCCTCCCTTTCCTCCTCCCTCCCTCCCTTCCTACCCATCATCGAGCTTCTGCAGCACGCTCGTAATGCTCTCGGCCACTGCCTCGGGGAAGACAAGCTGCACTCCCGCCTCCTCCTCCTCCCCCTCTCCCTCGTCCTCGTTCCCCCTCCCGCCCTGGTACCTCATGCAGGCGGCGGCGGCATTCACGGCGTCCAACGCGGACTCCACTTCAGCCGGGTTGATTTCTGGAGGGAGGGAGGGGGGGAGGGAGGCAAGGAGGGAGGGAGGGGTAAAGGGGAGGAAAGGATGGAGGAGCATGAGAAAATATGCGGTGGCAGGTTCTACAGAATTCTAGGTAGATTCGGAGACGGAGGAAAGAGAAAAGGAAAAGTCAGGCAGCCGGAAACGAAAATAAGGAGGGAAAGAGAAGTAAAGAAAATAGAAGTAACAGGGGGAGAGAGGCGGCGGACAAAGAACCAATCACGGCGGGGCGCGGGCCTATTGACTCACCCTGCTCATCCATCATCATACGCAGCGAGCGTACCCCTCCCCCCCCTCCTCCTCCTCGCCCTCCTCCTCGCCCGATCCTTGTGCCCATGATGGCCGTCATCTTGGGACTCGGGCTCTGAGTCGCTAAGCTCTCAAACTCCTCCTCCTCGTCCTCCCCCTCCTCCTCCACCTCCTCCTCTTCCTCCACCTCCACCTCCTTCTTCTCCTCTTCCTCTTCCTCCTCCTCCACCACCCTCCTCCCCTTCCTCTCCCCCTTCTTCCCCTCTCCCCTCTCCCCTTCTCTCTTCCCCTTCCTCGAGGGCATGAACGACAACGACCGCCGGGAGGAGGTCGAGGACGCAAGGGAGGACGAGGGGGAGGAAGGGGAAGCACCAACAGAGGAAGAGGGAGTGTGAGGGCTCCCTATCCTGCTGAGTGTATTACGAAGAGCAGTAGCAGCAGCAGCAGCGGCCTTCCTCGCCCCCCTTCTCCCTGACGTTGAGGAGGAAGCGACCGAGGAAGGGGTCGGCGAGTGCATATTACTTCCCTTCCCAACCCCATCTCCTCCCCTTCCTCCGTCCTCCTCCTCCTCTTCCTCCTCATCGTAATATTCGCTCTTGATGGAGGGGGTGATGCTCTTTCCCACATTAAAAGTAGCGGGGGAAGCGTATGTCAGCTATGTATAAGTGGTAGAGGGAGGGAGGAAGGGAGGGTGGGAGGATTGGACAAAGGGTACCGAGAGTGCAGGCATTCTGGAGCAAAATCACCGAAAATAAGAACAGAAGCAGTAGTGTATCACCGGTAGAGGCCGATGAAGATATGATAGGTATACACAAAGAACGTAAGAGGATAAATGAGAGACAGACAGAGACACTGACACAGACACTGATACAGACGTAAATCGCACTGCACAGACGCACGTACATCAACAAGTGGCTCCTGTTCATTCACACTCGAGACCGAATCGGCCTCCTCACGTTCCCATAAGGGCGGGCTCTCCAGCAGCTTTGTCTGTTGGTTGCGGGATGGGGGTTAAGTTACACGCCTGGTCTAGGAAGGAAGCCAAACTAACTCTCCTCCTCACGTCTAGACAGGTAAATAGCCTTTTTATTAAGCCTTTCATATTCCTGCCCCCATTTTCCTGCTCAATCTCTCTTTCTGTAGCCCTCGCGAGCACCGCACCACGCTAGACGTCAGGAGGATGCTTCGGAGGTTTCTCCTCCGTCTTTCCACACTCTCTTTCCCCTCCTTCTCACGAACCTCTTTGTTGGTGCTGGCACGGGTACGGGTGGTGCGGCCTCGTGCCGTGCTGCTGGTGGCGGCCTTGGCCTTTGGCATGCTTGTGGTAAAGTTGGTGGTACTGGCGGTGTGGGGCTCGTTTCGGCCTGTGAGTGAAGAGAATGAAGCGAGCCGATGAGGATGCGTGAAGACAATGACGACGCAAATTTTGTGGCCATAGGACAGCAGTCGTCATGGATCTGGACTTAGACTCGGAACTTTGCGGCGTCGGTGGGCGAGCTGTAATTTTGCTGTTCCTGCTGCTCTACCAACGACCAGGGGCAGGCAGGGTAGTGGCAGGGTGGTGGTGGTGGTGATGATGGCGATGGTGATGAGTACGAGAGAGGCTGAAGAAAAAGACTGAACTCAATGCGCAGTGGCTGCATGTGAGCTTTTTACACACGCAATTTTCATAAGTTGATGGGTAGTGAGGCTTGTGTGGTTGTGTGTATCATCAACGTTGCTGTAGCGAGTGTTCAAAAATCGAAAGGGCGACAAGGGCGCGAGAGGCACTTGGGCGCCGCTTCCCGTCATGTCTCTTCTCTTTTCAGGCGCATTTAAGGCATCCTGACTGCACGCAAGATTGATATTATCCCCTGTCAAATGAAACGCTGCAGGCCACCCTTTTCAGTCTGTCTGAAAGTATAATTGTGTAGCTGGGAGGGTAAAATTAGATGCGGCAAGTTGTCAGGGAAGCCGCAGAGAGTGTTTGCCTGACTTGCTTGCTTCCCATTCGCACATGGCCACCACTTCCCAGTACTACCACACGCATAACATAGTTGTGATCGTACATCTTATTTAAGCGGTGTTGGCTACCTACGCCCATGGCGAAAGGAGGCGCTTCTCATCCTGCGCCGCACTCGAGCATCATCCAATCCTCACACGAGTGGTATCATGTGACCATAGTCCCTTTTCCCATACGAGACCCACCAACGCTGAGCACGCATACACGGACAGACACGGCCTAGATGATGGAGCCCCTAGCTACGCCGTCAACCTCCGCCTCCTCGTCTTTCGGCTCCTCCTCTTCCTCTTCTCGGCCTGCCCTCCTCTTGTCTCTCTTCAGCCTCACGGTCGCCTCTTCCTCAAGCACCCAACAATATGTCTACTCAGCCACCGTTCTGCCCTCTCAATCACCATTACCAGAAGACAAGGCCACTCCTCACTCCCCCGTCCCCCTCCTCGGCCGCCACCAGTGCCACCACCTCTCCGCACGCAGCCACGTTGGGAAAGGGTCACCCTCCTCTTCCTCTTCCTCCTCTTCCTCCTCCGCCTCCCTCTGCTCCATGCTAACGCGTCGCGGTGGCAGCAGCACCAGCACTATCCACCATCCCTCCCCCTCATCCCCTCTTCGGAATCGCACCGCAGAATGGGAGGAGGACGCGGCGTGGCTTACCAATCAAGTTTTGATCTATCAAGCACACCTTGCCTTGTCCTCGGAGGCGCTGGGCAAGCGGCACGCAGTGGTAGGGCCCACACCCTTCGACTACGGATTTAAGCATGAGGAGAAGTACAGGTAGGTTTGTGAATGGCTGTCGTGGTGGTCGTCGAAAGGGGTTGATATTTTAGCTGCTTGTGATGGTTATGAGGGTTGAGGGAGTGGGCTGGTCGTATGTAGTGCTTGCGAGCCTGTCATTCCCTTATTCTAATGTTTCATGCCATTGGGAACATTTTTCGCTTGGAACGCATTAAATAAATCTCCTTTTGCTCTAACGTTTTTCTCCCTCCTTTCCTTTTTCCCTCCCTTTCCTCCCTTCCCTCCCCCAGGCCCCCTTTGGAGATCGCGCAAGCCTCTCCCTCCCAGCCTTACGACTGCCGGATCCACGGCGAGGTCGAAGTGGGGGCCAAGCTTGTCGCCCCCTGCTTGTGTCGAGGGACTGGAAAGTGGATGTGGTTCGCCGATATGAACAGACGGCGTCGGCGGGACCCAGTATCCAGCCGGGTATGTGGGACTTGCCACGCACGCATCGACTATCAGGCGTATCAACAATTTGGTTCATCCCTAACGAAGCTCGTTTCCTGGCCCCTTGATCACGCACCGGCCTTTCGCGGTATGCTCTTGGCCGTAATCCTCTCTTCCTCGTTCTTCCTCTTCCTTGACCCAGTCTCAGTCCTGGTTATTCGTTTGCTGACATCCTCATTGTTCTGGCGACAACACTCCCTATGGGCACGCGTGGTATATGGCCCTTTGCCTCTGAAGATTGTGATGTACAAGTATGTTGGGCAACTGCTTTGGTCCTACTTTTTGAAGATGGAGGATGCGGTGAGAGAGACCCTGGCGGAAGCGGAAAGTGTGTTATTGGAGAGAGCGCTGCCTGTCACGGTTGGGGAGGAGTACTCAGCAGGAGAAGGCGAAGGGGAAGCAGGAGATGGAGCAGAGGAAGAGGATTAGTTTTGCTCAGTAAGGGAGTGGAAAAAAAAGAAATATTCGTATAAACTTTTCAATTGTTCATGCTATAGGTAGGCTTTGGTCGATTTACCGGGCCTGTGTCGAGCATTTTGGGACGCTCAAGTCAAGTTGCTTTTTACATTTTAATTTGTGCACCCTCTTCAAAAACATGCATGTGTGGAATGGCAGGGATGAGCGTGGAGGTGTGAGGGGGGAGGGGGGAGAGAATCGGAAACTCGAGGGTTTGTCAGGCTGTAGGCAGCACAGTAGTAGAAGAGAAGAAGTTTGTAATGCTGGCGAATCGTCATTGTTTCCTACCATTTATTGCATTTCAAACTAAACATGGGTCGATGGACCACTGCTTGTCCTGTTTCATTTCGCTTTGTTCCATGCTTCGCGCACTCCCCCATACTTTTCAAATTCGAACCTCAACGGCTGGGAATATATATAAGCATAGACGTCATCTGCATTCCCTCCCTTCGCTCTCTCGATCTGGGCCTGCCATCCCCTCCCTTCGGGCGGCATTGGCCAAAACACACGATAACATTAATCCACTGGGGATGCATAACTGGATTGGGCCGACGGAGGATAGATGGGTCATATTGTGGCACCTGTCTTCTTCGCGTCCCTCTCGTCCTGTCTTCCTCCCTTGGAAAACGACGAGCTACTCGATTGAGAAGAAGAAAGGACGACGGAAGATCAAAACAGAGACTACTCGGGGGCGTGTGCAGCTATGACCGGCCACATCCTCCCTCACTGGTCCTAATTTGTCTGTGTTTTCTAAGTGCACACTCTCGTCTCACTTTAATTATCCATTCCGCGTCTCAGCCCTTCCGGCCCACAACCACAGACGAAAAAGAAAGACCCCCCCCAGTGCAGAATTTGTTAGTTTCCTCACTTCCACTCCTCCTCCTTTGTGCCAAGGAAAAGGAGGCATCGGCAACGACCACCATATTGCCAATCGAGGGCTTCTCTCCCATGGCCTGCCACCCTGCAGCCCGCGGGCAGGCGTCCTCCCGTCGGGCGCTCAGCATTTGCTGGCCACTGCTGCTCCTGGGGCTAGGCCTAATGAATATGCTGCTCGTGAAACCCACACACGCTCAACCAGGATATTTGCAAAACCGGGCAGCGGCACATATCGATGCGGACGGAGCCTTTAGGTACGTGTCCGAAGGGGGGACAGGAGAAAGAGAGGGAAAGATAAGCAGGAGGAAGAGAGATGCAAGGAGAGTGTGTACAGCATCAAGAAATCCTTGCATGCAGCGAGTGAGGTGCAGAGCGAGTGAAAGGACGGATGACTATGGGTGCATGCATGCTTTTCAATGTTGCGAGAGCAAAATGGAGGGAGGAGGGGAGAGATGAAGGGGAGGGGGAGATTGCGTGACAGATTTTAGTATATTAGTATTAAGTGTATGCTAGGAATACAAGAAATATATGCTCTGATTCGTGTCGTACCTATACTCACGGCTCCTTTCTCCCCCTATTCCTGCCTTCCCTTCCACAGGATCATCCCAGGCAACAAGCAAGAGGTTGCAGAACCCTTTGCTCCTGCAGCCCCCGCGGCCCAGGCTGAAGCTCCTGCTGCTCCTGCGCCTCCTACTCCTCCTGTGGACGCCGACGGGGTAGCCCCTGACCCTCCTGCCGATGAGGCGGCCCCTGCCCCTAGGGGAGCTGCTGAAGCTCCTGAGGCTGATGGTGGGGTCGAGGAGGGTCTTGCCCCTGCTGCTCCTGCTGCTCCTGAAACGCCTGCTGCTGCTGCTGCTCCTGCTGCTCCTGCTGCTCCTGCTGCACCTGCAGCTCCCAAGGTGCCTGCAGCTCCCAAGGCGCCTGCTGCACCTGCTGCTCCCAAGGTGCCTGCTGCTCCTGCTGCTCCTGGTGTACCTGCTGCTCCTAAGGCGCCTCCTGCTCCTCCTGTGGACGCCGACGGGGTAGCCCCTGACCCTCCTGCTGATGAGGCGGCCCCTGCCCCTAGGGGAGCTGCTGAAGCTCCTGAGGCTGATGGTGGGGTCGAGGAGGGT
>Ga0160419_101284_pt1 | contig 10682 bp, 15 predicted proteins | sample CelAP2metagpilot_2_FD_108196 | JGI IMG/M metagenome (GOLD analysis project Ga0160419, IMG submission 108196) | Phycosphere-associated microbial communities from Cellana algal ponds in Kailua-Kona, Hawaii, USA - Cellana AP2-4-25 metagenome pilot ... | reverse complement strand
CCATTTTGAATGGCGGTGGTGAGGCCGTACGCCACCCCGACCCGATCCTCGGGGACTGTGAAAGGGACGGAGGGCCAGAGAACCGCCGCGAAGGCGCTGAGGGAGGGGAGTAGGGGAAGAGAGAAGAGTGTTGGAAATACGTAGAGCATCAAAGGGAAAAGCGGCAGAGAGGTCGCTTACCTGTAAGCTAGGCCTTGTCCGATGAGAGGCACCGAAGGGGAAAGCCAACGCCAGTATGCTTTATTATGTACGAGTGCCAGATGTAATATGTGTGTGGAAGACATTTATATAGTGTGTGTGTGAGATATGCTACGTACATGTGAGATGCCGGGTATATGAGTGAAATGTGCGATACATGTAGGTAAGATACATATGGTACATGTGTATGTGAGATGTGTACCTTGCCTGCTCCTCTCCTCATCGAAAGGCAGGCCTTTTAATACGATGGTTGGCAGCGTGCCGGTACCACGACATGGGCCTTCATCCCGCTTCCTTCCTCCCTCCCTCCCCTTCCCTTCCTCGGGAAGTTCTGTTGTTGTCGCATTTGACATTAACACTACCCACCCAGATTCCCTCCGGTTCAGTGCGATCGCACCTAATCCTTCCCTCAGAACCGAGACCAATGATGTCGACGAAGAATGCAAGACATCCTTAGCGAAAAACAGTCAAAGGGAAATTCACCGCCGTGATTTTCACACTGGGGGTGACCATAAATGTCACCTCGATTTGGTGCAGTTCGCGGCAGTTGGCATCCTCCACGTTATTCATCCTTTGTACAACCATTCGTTTCCCCTGCGCTTCTTCTCCGCCTTCTTCTTATCCTTCACCTGGCGCCAGTCAACGCCTACGAACGGAGGGCGACAAAGAGAGCGAGGGAAAAAGAAGACGAGTCAATAGGTGAGTCAACGAGACGCCTACTGCCTTTCTAGCTTCCCTTCCCTTTGCTGCATATCCGTGGTTCCTCTTCCACCTGCCTGTGCACATCTCCGCCTTCTTCCTCTTGGCCTCCTCCCGGTTAGCCGCGAGAGTGGAAGGGTCGAAGAAGTGGCTCAAAATCCGTACGTCGCGGTCGTAGGCGGAAATGACAGGAGGCTAGAGGGGAGGGGGAGAGGGAAGAAGTCAGTCAGGGGTGAGAGTGGTTGAATCAAATTTTGCTCAACCCTTCTGCTATCCATTCACTTCTCACTTTGTTTCATACCTCCTCCTCCCCTTCCCCCCGATTCCACCAATGTGGTCCCCTCTCACGAGAGGGCTCGCTCGCATACTGCTTCCCCAAAGCAGTGGCTATATACACACTCTTGACGCCTCGAAATGAACTCCCCTCTCACTACCCTGTCCTCCCTCCCGCCCTTCCCCTCTATCCTTCTCCATTCGGTCGCCGTACCTGAAGGCCTCCGTGAAGGCCTCCCTCTGGCCAGGCTGTCCTACTTTCGCCCTGAGAAAGGAAGGTAGGCGGGAGGAGGTTAAGTGGGAGGGATCGAGAATCTCAGGTACTTCTATTCGTACAAGTATTTGTTGGGTAGATACAGAGACAGAGACAAAAAGAGGCACGGATAAAGAATGAAAGCAGACAAGGGAAAGAGCAAGGAAACTATCCCACTCCCCAGCCCACAGACCTGGAAGGCCTGGGGCATGGACCATCGGGTCGCTCCCGAGACATTGTCGTAATAGTACACCCGCCCCGTGCCCTCATCCACGAGCTCAACCCAGACGGCCGCCGCCGCCTCGGAGGGCGAGAGGGGGACAGAGGATGTGGCGGCAGCAGGGGGAAACGAGGACGTGTCGGCATTAGATAGGGTGCTGTCCACCTGGTAGGGAAGATTGAATAGCAAAATGAAGGGAGGGAAAATGATGCTGTTATGAGCTGGAAAAAGGCGGAATAGCGATGAAAAAGGTGCTCAAATGAGGGAGTCGGAGAAAAAGAAGGGACGCCTTCCTTCCTCGATGCCTGTCTCAGATCAGCATCACTTAGGACTCCGGGTCAAGCCTGTTAAAATTTCCCTTCCGTCTTCCCCATCGCATTACCGTCTTTTCTTCCCCTTGGACCTACCTTGTCTAACGCCGCGTGTAGCTTGGCCAGCTCGGGGGGAAGCTGTGGTGCAGAGGGAGGGGCAACCGGGACCTGCCCAGGGTAAGTGTGAGGGGGCGACAAAGGAAGTAATGGTGGCGGTTCCCAGGAGCGCACGCCCGTCTGTTGGTGGAAATAATAGGTGGCATTCGTAGAGGGGTCTTGCGCGGCGGCCCAAAACGGAGGAAGCAGGCCGGATGGTGGGGCCGGGGGATAAAGTGAAGCCTCAACATCCTCGTCCTCCTCCTCTTCATTTTCCCCACCTGCTGCTACAAGTGGCGCACTCTCCTTGCCGTCGTTTCCATCTTCTCGCTTTTTCTTCTCCCCCTCTCCCTCTTCCTCCTCTTCCTCACCTTGCCTATCGCCCCACTCCTCGATAGCCGCTGCTATTGCTGCAGATACTGTTGTCTGAATCGCTTCTTTATCGTCGTCGCATAGCTCTCCCTCCTCCAGCCCTGCTCCTGCTGGACTCCCCGTGTCCTCATTTGCAGTCTTCTCCTCGTCGTGGTCGTTGCTCTGATTATCGTCACCCGGGCCCCGCTTCTTTGTTGCAACTGCTGCTAACGCGTCCTCCTCCTTCTCCTCCTTCTTCTCCTCCTCCTTCTCCTCCTCCTCCTCCTCTGTGTCTGCACCCCTCCTCTGAAAGGCTTTGAGACCGCGCATGGCCTGTGTGTAGGTGAACATAGAGAGAGCGTACGAGCTCGTTACTTTTCATGGTATTGTTTGTTGGGCTTCAAGTCACCAGGAGCTCTACATCTACCGTATTTCAACTTGCTCTGTCTCCCTTAACGTCACAAATTATCATAGGGAATGTGTGCGAGATGTGGGTCCACGAACATATAGATCAGATAAAATTAATACCGAAGTTTAAGACCGCAGTATTCTCTCCCGGGGGTCCGGGCCATGCTTGCTTCTCTCCCTTTAGGGGGCCCTTAGGCATTCGAGGACAGAGGCATATCTAGTAGCGTGTCAGATTTTGACTCATTTTGATTTGTTTACGTGTTGTGTGTGTCAGACCCGGCATCTGCTGTTGCTGGGACAGGGACACTCGAGTGATAATGAAAGACCCCCTTATCGACTAACAAGCCACAAATACATCCACCTGATTACCTAGTCCTACATGCATATTTACATGCTGATGTGCCTCGCTTTTTTGGGGGTTTTGGGGTCATTTCAAGCACTTGCTTCCGCTTAACTCTCCTTTACTTTTCCACAGGCGGCATCCTCGCGATATGGCTATTCACGAGTCGATCTTGCCCGCCTTCCTTCACACCATCGAGCTATGCCTGGGCCCGAGCGTGTTCATGCTCATCATGTCCTTTGCTATCTTCGTCAAGGCGCCCAGCACCACCTTTGTGAATGCCATGCAACACTTTGGTACGTGAAAAGCTAAGGGAGGAGGGGAGGCCGATTGAAGGTTAGAGAGAGGGTGACTGTGGCGGATGACAGGGAATTGGCCAACATATCTTGCATGATTCCTTGAAGTGTATGACTCCATCGTCTTTTTTAGGTCTGACAGGTGCTATTCTTGTGAGTGTGCAACATGGTGATTGATTGCATAGATTTATCCTCCCCTAGCATGTTAACCCACTTCCCTCTTTCCTACTTTCCTACTTTCTACTCCCTCAGGTGGCGGCATCGTCCTCTCTGCCGTGGCCACGGAGCTTCTGCCTGCCATGAGCAAGCAAAAGCACAGGTAGCTGTGGAGAAAGAAGAAATGGAGGGTGGGTGGACTTTCGCTGGGGATGGAATGGAGGATGCGCGGGTGCAGCAGGCGCACAAGCTCTTCACCTGAGACGCAAGGAAACGAGAGAGACTCTCAGCTGTCTTTTCTTTTTTCTTCATTCCGACTTCACCTCTCACCTATCCGTCTCATCCTCCCTCCTCCTTCCATTCCCCCTCTGCCCTGGCAGCTGGCAGAATACGGTGGCGACCCTCGTCGGGTTTTTCGGTGGGGTGGCCATGATGGTTGGCGTCGCACACTTCTGCGGCGAGCCCGAAGAGGAGGAGAACGAAAAAGAAGAAGAGGAAGAAGAGGAGGAGGGCATGGAAAAGACGAGGGAGCATGCCGTCCGTGACGATCTCTTGCCGGTGATGCCCAAGGCCAGCTCGCTCTCGGCTGGCAAGGTCCTCCCGCCCTCCCTCCCGCCCTCCCTCCCGCCCTCCCCCCTCGTTGGGAGGAATGGAATGGTCCGTGCTCCCACTTTGAGCCGACGCCGCAGTCTGATGGAGACATACCGGGTGCGTACGGTGGGAGGAGAGGGGGGAGGGAGGGAGGGAGGGAAAAGGAGGCGTGGAGTGGATGTTGATATTTATGTATGTTAAAGAATATTGTGTAATATTGAGAGGAATGTCGTTTATATCGCCAGGCTAGCGACGAAGATCGGAACGGATGAAGACGCCTGAAGACACTGCCATCCGTGCATCCATTCATCAATCCATCCACCCGTCCTTCCCTCCCTCCCGTCATTTCTTCCTCCATTCCGTCATCACAGCAAGCAGCCCTCGCGAAAGCCTGCTCCCAGGGCGCTGCCTCCCCCTTGCTCATGCGCCGGGCCGTTACCGTATCGAACCCCCGCACTGCCCATGGTCCTTCCTCCTCTGTTGCCGCACTTGATCTCTCCGTCTCTCCCCCCCCCTCCTCCTCCTCCTCGTCCCCTCACCCCTCTAAGCGCATGGCCAAGAGCAAGACTGCCAACGTCGGCCGCACCATATTCGAAGAGCATATTCCCTCCTCCTCCCTCGTTCCCTCGTTCCCCTCCTCCAACCTACCCACTGAACACACCTCTCTCCTCCTCTCCTCCTCCTCCTCCTCCTCCACCGCTGCCCTGGAAAATGGCGAGCTCGATCGGAACCTCCCCTTCATCCCCTCCTCCCCTTCGCCCTACGCTCCCCCTCCCTGGACACTGATCATCCCTGTCTATGTGGACTCGATGATGGATGGCTTGCTCATCGGGCTGGCTGCTGTGGCTGGTAGGGGGGAGGACGGGGGAGGGGAAGGGAGGGAGGAAAGGGAGGGAGGGAGACGAGTGGTTCTTGGTTGATCTGACCTTCCCTTGCCTTGTTTCCTGGTCCTCCTGTACCGCCCTCTTCATCCTTCGTTTCATTTCCTCCCTCCTTTTCTCCCTCTCTCCCTCGGTTCATAGGCAAGAGCGCGGGCCTGATCATGTCCATCGCGCTGACCATAGAGATGGGCTTCCTTGGACTCACCTTCTCGGCGGGGGTCTCCAAGGTAGGCAGGCAGGGAGGCAGGCCGAGTGGGAGGGAGGGAGGGAGGGAGGGAGGAAGGGAGAAGGAAACTGTGGAGGGTAGGATTGCTCCGTGCAAGTGTAGACAAAGGAATGCGAGGAAAAGAAGAGGAGGGAGTCACTTCCACACCCCACCCTTACGGAGGACAGCTAGAGCACACTGCCTAGCTCCCTCACGACCGGTACTGAATCTCCCTCCTCCTCTCCTTCCCTCCCTTCACCCACCCTCTGCTTTTTTTAACACGCCAGGTGGAACCTGTGCTTCGCTACGCCCTGGTGGTTGGGGCGCCGTTGATGATTCTTGTGGGAGGGACCGTGGGCGCCTTGGCAGCAGCACTGCTGGCAGCCAACCCCACCTACCAGGTAAGCGACAGAGGGCATGAAGGAGGGAGGTAGATAGACAGGAAGCAGACTCAGATCGCACTCATCCCCTCCATTTCTCCACCCTCACTATAGGTGGGCTTGCTGTCTTTCGGCGCGGCGTCCCTGCTGTATCTGATCACGGAGGAGCTGCTGGTGGAGGCGCACGAGGAGGGGGGCCCGCATGTGTGGTACGTGGACCTAATGTTCTTTGTGGGCTTCATTGCCTCCGTCTTGCTAGAGCAGAACATCCAGGACGCCAGTGGAGAGGGCGCTTAGAATAGAGAAAGACGGGCTGACGGCTCGGTGGCTCAGTGAGGGGGATGGAGGAGGATTTTCTTTTGTCGTGCATGGGTTTTCTTCTTTCTCTGCAAGCATAAGTGAGGGAAGAGGATTCTGGCTAGGAAGGATGAAGAAGAAGCGCGAGATGGGCTTATGGAGGGATAGCAATGGGGAGGATGGGAGGGAGCGCGAGATGGACTTGAAAAGGAATAAGAGCGGAAACACGCTGGAGGAGGCTAATTGAATGAGGGGAAAGACGCAGGGGATTCGAATGCGAGAACAGGAAAACTGATGATGCTTATGGCACTTACAGTCAGCGCACAAGCAAGCAAGAGTGAAGTGATATTATGGTCTCGGCAAGTAAAGCGGTATTGATGAGCACCAGCAGCGAGGAGCAATAACAGCGGTGGCAGCAGAAGGAAAGGAATTGTAATGTATTTTCTTTTCATCGATTCGAGAGACTTCGATGGGGAAAGATGAAAGTAAAACTGAAACATTTGAGCACGTTAAAGAAAAAAGAGTGAGCCAAAAAGCAGCACTCTCATGCCGATGCGCTTCTGCGTCCTCTTTTATTCTGTGCGTACGTCGGGTCCATCAACCTCTCGAGGGACATCTTTCGCGATTCAGATCCACACAAGACAACAAACTAACACAGCGGGTCCATTTTCGCCTCAAATCCACACATGAAACAATTTCAAACAGCCCGAATGCTTTTGCTCAAGCCCAGAAAACAGGATATGGGTGGCCCATTGGCCCATTCATGCTCTTGGGGCCATAGTTCAGCGCCCATATCCGCATCAACCATTGGCACCCATCATCTCCAGCATTTCCATTGTCCTATTCATCCATCATGTCCATTGCCGAGCTAATTTCTCCCTCGCAAGTGTGTCTTGTCGAAAAAAACCTTTCCTAACCTCTCCTTGGCCAATAAAGAGATGGGGGGAAACTCGAACCTTCAAGTGACGTGTACGAGCGGGCACCTCTTTTTGTCGGGTTTGGACTCACGCTCTTCTGCTTTAGGCATCGGAAGGCCTATAAGACCACAGCAACATTTCCACATTTCCAGCAAAGTAACTGATTGAGGCCCAGATCCGGGCCATCTGTGTAGACCTGTCCGGAGCAAGAAAGACAATTCTGCAAAAGCTTTGACCGACTCCCTCCCCACCTGACGGGTTATAGTGGGCGATGTGGATCACACACGCATTCGACCGACCTACACCACATTTCAAGAGACGGTGAAGGTTCAGCCATGACCCGCATCGATCTCACGAAAGGAATCATTGAATTCAATCATTAAAAAAGAGATTAATAAAGTTTAAAAGAAATTTGAGCGCAGATGGCGACATATCTCAGACGACCAATTTGTCCTTGTCTTTTCGAAAATTTTACCACACCCAAAAGAACCTCACATAAAGCCAGCAAGGCGGCATCGAAGGCGTAAAGGACATCATTCCATGCAGATCTGACCGGAAAGGAAGGCGTGGAAATGACCCACAGGACGGCACTTTCCAGTCACGAGTTGCCATACCTCAAGGTGTGTGATGTCTCCAGACACCACCACCGACCTCTCCGCTCCCGCATCTCCGGGGGCTTCACTTCCACCTCCTTTTTCGAAACGGGGCAATTCTGGGAGGCAGGCTTCAACCACCTGGTGCCTTCTAAATCATGTGTACTCTGTATGTCGAGGTCATTCGGTGGCCCAATCATTATCACCGAGTCCACACCTGGAGCATGCTAGGCCTCACCATAATCCCCAAGGAGGTGTTTCCTCGTTCCTCTGACGTTGCCAACCGAATTGAGGGTGCCGAGCAATTGGTGCCGAGCTGGTCTTTGTAGCCTGTTGATTCATGTCACCCTCCCTACCCTGACATTCTCCTCCTCACCTGACTAAAAATGGCAGACTGTCATCTCACATGCACATACACACCCACCCACATCCCACTGAACCACCATAGGGAAGGCGAGACGACAGGTGAAGCACTCGCACAAACAGCGCCCAAAACGCCGGGACGATGAAGCCTCCAACGACTGCCCCCTATGCGCAACACAGGTTCGTTTCAGGAGAAAGGAAGGGTGGGTCAGGGATGCAGCGGACAGAAGAAAAGGGTTGTGGGCAGACGGGAAGGAATGAAGGAGACAAGTGCTCGGCAAAGCCCTCTTCTCACGCCGTGTTGACCTGTCGCATAGTCTGCACGTTCTGTCGTGTATGAGGACACGACGGCTTCTCACAGACATGGAGGCATAATCAGTCTCGTATTAATACGCTCGTTTTGCCCCCGGAGGCTGCCTGGCTCGCATGCCACGGTTGAAGCCACTCGGTCAGGCCAAGTCCCCCTTGTCTTGAAGCTAAAAGCCCCCTACCTACCACTGTCCCCTTCCCCTGTATGTCCCTTGCCCTCGGCTCATGCCTTTTCCCCTTGCGCTCTCTGACAAAGCGGGCAGTCTTTAGGGCCAGCCTAAAGGCACATCTTTTTGTGGCAATTGAGGATCGGCAGTTCTCTTTCCTCATCTTCTCATCTGCCGCCCTCCCGCCCTCCCCTCTCTTACCCACACCCACACAGCTTCAGTGAAAACCTGCAGAGCCTTTCCTCCGGCTCGGGCATGAATGGACAGCAAGAGGAGGAGGAAGAGGAAGACGACCTGAGTGGGAGCTACAGCGATGTGGAGGAGGACGATGAGCTGGACTTATCAGGCTTCCAGCAAGAGGCGGCAGCGGGGGGGAAAGGAGAGGCTACTGCCGACGACGGCGCCCACTCCCTCCTTCGTTCCTCTACCTCGTCGTCCTCCATTTTTCCCAAGCCGTCGAAGACGAAGCGAGGAGTGACTATCAGCGGTGCCCACACCGTAGCCATGCGCCCAGCAGGGGCCGCGGGAGGAGGCAGGGGAGGGGGAGGGGGAGAACCAGCACTGGGGCAAGGACATCACCCGTCGTTTTCCCTGACAGGCATGCCCTTGGGCTTGTCGCAGGTGCGTTGGAGAGGAAGAGAGGGAGAGGGAGGGAGGGGGGGAGGACGGAGGGGAGCGGGACGACTTGTGAGAGTGGAGGGTGCACGTCTTCGGTTATTGGTTTTGATGATGCTGGCTACCTTCCAAGCTCGTGCTATTCCTCACCAGTGTCCCCTCCCTCCCTTTCCCCCTTTTATCTCTCCTTCCCTCGCCGCTCTTCCTTTCCATCTTGCAAACACACAGGAGCTGGTGGAGGAGCTGACCACGCCGGACCTCAAGTCCTCCCTCGTGCGACGGGCTCAGTCGTTGCCCCGCCTCGAAGAGAGCAAGGATAAGCGCCTCCTGCACGCCGTCAAGAATCAACAGGTACGCCCCCCTTCCCTCCCGCCCTCCCGCCCTTCTTTCCTTACTCGCTTCTTTTCGCCCGTCCTCTTTTTTCCCCCTGCTGTCCTCTTTCCTTTTTCTGACCACCTCCCCACCCACTTGCCTTCCTCGCCCTCCGCTTCCTCCCTTTCCACGATATGGCCGCCCTCCGCTTCCTCCCTTTCCACGATATGGCCGCCCTCCGCTTCCTCTCTTCCTCCCCTCGTCGTTCTTGTCATTGTCGCCGTCCATGTCCTGACTTCCCTCCCTCCCTCCCTCCCTCCCTCCCTCCCTCTCTCTCGTTGTAGCGGTGGCTCGTGAATTGGATCCTGACCAAGACGGACAAGGAGGAGGCCGCTGCTGCCGCCGCTGCCGAGAAGAAGAAGCAGCAGCCGCAGGAGAGCAACGGCGCCGCGGCGGGAGGTGAGGAGGGAGGGGGGGGAGCAGAGGGGGAGGGAGAGTTGGTAAATGGCGGCTGAGTGGACCAGTGACGACTCGGTGCACTCGGAGGCTCTCTTGTTAGTGGGGTCTGCTCAGCCCCTCCTTCCCCTCCCCCCCCCTTCCCTCCGGCCCTCCCCCTCCTTCCTCCAGCGACCAAAAAGGCCGCCCTGCGTCGGAGCAAGAGCACCGTGGACGTCTTAGTGCACGAGAAGGATACGGACGGGCGCACGCCCCTCCACTACGCGGCCCGGTGGGGAGACATGGAGGTGGTCAAGGTACGCTCCTCCCCTCCCCCCCTCCCTCCCCCCCTCCCTCCCTCCCTCTCTCCCTCTCTTTCTTGTGAAGCATGCGTACTATCGAATTCCTTCCCACGCACCCACACTACCTTCCCTCCCTCCCTCCCTCCCTCCCTCCCTCCCTCCTTCCCTGTGCTCCCTCTTCCCCTCCCTCCAGACCCTGATAGCCCGGGGCGCGGACGTGGGCGCGGGGGACATCCACGGGCACACGCCGGCGGACGAGGCGGAATACTGGGGCCATGCCCTTGTCAGGGACCACCTGCGAGGTAGGGAGGGAGGAAGGGAGGGAGGAAGGGAGGGAGGGAGAGAGGGAAAGTGCGAACGAAATTATTGGACGAATCGGTGGACTTATTCTCATCAACGCATGGTTCAACCTTTTCCCTTCCCTCCCTTCCTCCCTCACTCCCTCCCTCTTGCCCCCTCGATCTCCCTGCCTCAGGCCTGGAGCTCGGCAAGGACACGATGGAGCGCGTGGTGGAAGCCGGCGACGTCCGGGGCCTCAAGGAGCTCCTCCTTCGCGGCACGCACATCAAGGGCGAGGTACGTCCCTCCGTCCTTCCATCCCTCCGTCCTTCCATCCCTCCCCCCCTCCCTCCCTCCCTCCCTACCTCCCCGTCGATGGACTTGGATCCATCCATCACCCCCTCCGCTTGCTCATCTGTCAGCTCGCCCCTCTCT
>Ga0160419_101283_pt1 | contig 10706 bp, 3 predicted proteins | sample CelAP2metagpilot_2_FD_108196 | JGI IMG/M metagenome (GOLD analysis project Ga0160419, IMG submission 108196) | Phycosphere-associated microbial communities from Cellana algal ponds in Kailua-Kona, Hawaii, USA - Cellana AP2-4-25 metagenome pilot ... | reverse complement strand
TCTAACCCCCTTCCCTCCTCTCCTCCTTCCCTCGCTCCCTCCCTCCCTCCCTCCCTCCCCACCTGGTTCAAGAATCCCAGCCCAGTACACCAGCCCATGTTCTTCTTATCAGGCTCCAGACACAATGTCGCGATAACATGCAATTTACTTTGAGTCTTCAGAGCAAGGGCTACCACACATTCATATGCCGCTATTGCCACCCGTCGTCGCAGCGCGGCAACTTCCCTCCCTGCCCCTTCCTCCATCCGGCCTTGGTGCTCGTTTATCTTCAGGGGGAGTCGAAAGGCAGGTGGGACAAATTTGCCAACGGTTTTGTTGAGGCTGAACGTGGAGATTGAGGAAGAGGAGGAGGAAGGGAGGGAGGAAGGGAGGGAGGAAGGGACGAGAGGATCCAGCTTGATCTTGATGTCCGCGGCGGAAAAACGCTCGTAGACTACTCGCAGGAGGGTGTAAGCGCACAAGCGTGGCAAGAGCATGTCCGAGCTGCCATTATCCTTCTTCCCGCCCTCCCCCCCTTCCTGATCTAAACCAGAAATTTGCGCGCTGACCACGTCCACGATGCCCTCCAGCACCGTCTTTGCCTTTCCTCCTTCCCTCCCTCCTTCTCCCTTTCCCGGAACCGACGGCATCGTGGCCTTCAGGAAAGACAACAGTCCTCCCTCCAGTAGAGGCATCGACGAAAGGAGGGGCACAAGCACGTCATCGAGCAGCAGAAGCTTCTTGGCGTGGCTCTTGAACTTCAAATCCCGCATCGTGTGCCATACCATTGCTGCCACGGCCAATGACGGCGACAGTTCCTCCTTTCCGGCCTCTCTAGCTTGTTGGCCCGTGGCTGCCTTTGTTCTTGCTGCTGCTGCTGCTGCACCCAACGACGCAGAGGACGAGGCCTGCAACAAGACTCGCACCATCCCCTCCAAAGCGGAGCGGAGGAGAGGGTAGAACCTGTGAGCCTTCCCCTCTCTAAAATGATGGATGGTCACGAGAGTCAAAGCCCAGCTCCCTGACCCCGCCACCGCTTGAAGGAGGGCGCGAAGGAGGAGGAGATAATTGGCATCTTGTCTCCTCGTCGTCGTCGTTGTCGTTTCACTCCTTTCTCCTCCTCCTCCTCCTGGTCCTCCTTCCTCCTTTATTGCCCACTGCCACGGGCCCCCCACGGGGAAAAACCGTCCTGCCGTCACTCCCTCCTCCACCGCCTCCATCAACGCATTCTCCTTCCCTCCCTCCCTCGCTACCCCAGGTGACAGCACCTGAGGGAGAAGTTCGAGCGCAGCACATTTGACACCCACTTCATTCTCATTGTCTTTAAGGAGGGAGAGGAGAAGGGATTGGACCCGAGAATCTTGCCAAGCCCCCACCCGGAGGGAGGGAGGAAGGGAAACTTCGAGACGGAGGAGGCGCCGGAGGAGGGCGAGGTGGCTCATAGCCAAGGAGGTAGGAATGGAGGAAGGAGAGGAGGGAAAGGGGAAGAAGAAGCGGGCACGGAGGCAGAGGGCAAGGACAGCGGCGGCTTCCTTGTCGAGCATCGCGGGGCGTGTTAACAGCCACTCTACCACCTCCAAAAACAAGGACCGCACACGATCCTCTGCCTCCCTTCCTCCCTCCTCCGGGCCCATGGTCAGAAGGTCTGCCAAACACTCCCTCCCTTCCCTTCCCACAGCCAAAATCTCCGCAATTTCGCGCGCAAATCTTCGCTGGAACATCTCTCCTCGTGACATTCCTCCCTCCTTCCCTCTCTCTCTCCTGGCGTCCAGCAACGTGGCCAGCAGGCTCGACGAAGGCAAGAGGGAGGAAGAAAAAGGGGGGAAGGAAGAGGATAAAGGAAGACCCAAGGCCACGGTCAGAAGGAGGATGGAGCCCGCCGTGCATCGGTTGGTGGGTGACAAATCATGAGGGAATGAGGGGTCCACTAGCTGCTGCAGGAGCGATCGAGCCAGGGCCAGCACGTGGCTGTTTCCTCCTTCCCTCTCTCCTAATCTCCCTCCTAGGACCTGCTCGAGCAGGCCGAGGGCGTGAAGAGTGGAGGTGGCGCGAATCACCCACCGTTTCTCTTCGAGATCAGCAGTAGCGAGGGCGAGGGGGAGAGAGGCCGGGTGTATGGAGGAGGAGGCAGAGAGCACGTCGTGCACGGTGTCTGCCAAGGAGGGACGGGTGGGAGCATTGTCGCCAGCAGTGCCAGCAGCAGCAGTGGTGGCAGCAGCTTTCTCTAGCACGCGCCAGTGCCTGAGCAATCGACGGGCCGCTTCAGGAAGGAGGAGGGCGATGACGTCATCTTCTTCGGGGCGGTTGAAGTTGCCGGTGGTGTGAGTGGAGGGATGGAGGACATTGTGGAGCCCCCAGGGCTGGAAGAGGCACCAAGCGAGAAGGCGCTGCATTTGGGTGCTCCATAGACCGGCGGCGACAATGCGGTGGGCGAGGGGGGAGGAGAGAGAAGGGGGGGAGGAGAAGGAGGAGGAGGAGGCGACATGTCCTCCCTGCCCTTCGCTCCCTCCCTCGGCTTCGAGGAGCAGGGATAAGAAGTCCAGAGATCGAACGAGGGCAATAGCGCTCTTGCGTCGAAGGGCAACAGCTTGGGAGGGAGCGAGTGAAAAGGCTTCTTCATACCCTGAAGCTCCTGCTGCTGCTCCTCCTCCCTTTCCTCCCTCTCTCCCTCCCACAGGGGGATGGTCCCACACTGTCACCAGGACGGCGTGGATGCAAGCAAGGATGTTGGATGAGGAGGCGTGGATGGGGAAAAGGCTACCATACCCGCCTTGCGCCCCCATCCCTTCGTCCTCCCTTGGTCTTTTACTGTTGGCCGAGGACGAGGCGGAGGGTGAAAGGGAGGAAGGAGTGGAAGTGAAGGCTTCGGTTCCGGTCAGGTAAAGGACAGGGCAGAGAATGCGGCGTGAGAAGAGCCATAGATAGGCATCTAGGGCAGCTGTGAGTGTCTCGAGGCTGCATGTCACAGTAGCAAGACTTCCAGCCAGGTGCTGCTGTTGCCGTTGTTGCTGCTGCCGCTGCTCTCCTTCGTTCTTTGCTTCCTCTGCTCCGTCTCCTTCTCCGTCCGTCCTCGGCGACATCATCAACTTTTGAAGTTTCTTAATTGTCGTTAACTTGTGGTGGTGCTGCTGGAGAAGATGAGCAACAGCAGCTCCCTCAATCGTACTCACTGTCTCCGCTTGCCCTCGTGCCAACACCCACACCCGTGTCTTTGCCAGGGCCGGCCTCAAGTTCGAGAACGAGGAAGAGAGAGAGGGAGAGGTCAGTAGCGGGACCAATGCCAACAGAACTTCTAAACACTTCGACCGAAATCTTGGTTCAATCGCCCCTGCGTTGCTCCAAATCCACTTCACCATCTCTTCCAACGATGCAGGACCCACCGCTCCCGCCCCCTCCTTCCTCGCCTGCACGCTTTTCAGGAGCTCTGCATGATCCATTCCTTCCCTCAGATACTGACATAACACTTTCACCAGCGCATCCACCAGTTTTCCCGCTACCTCGCCTTCCTCCTCTTCTTGTCCTCCTCCCTCCATGCCCCCCCCCGTTCCCTCATGTCCCCCCTCCTCCTGCCCTCTGTGTCCAAGCCTCAACGCCACCAGGGCCGTCTGGAGCAATCGCAGCGCATACAGCCGCACCAACGCCGTTTCCCCCCTGAGATGCCTGACGCACTGACTTAGCGCCAAGGCACCCCCCACGCGATAGCACCGATTCGGATGCCGGGCCAAACGCTCCAAGCGGGCGAGCAGAGAGTCGATCGCCACGGGAGACGACGCCATCTCCTTCTTACTGCTCTGCTTAATTGCATACCGCACAAACTCCGCCAAAGCACTCGCGCACAATCTCCGAACCGGTCCTGACTCCCGCCTTCCCTCCCTCCTTTCCCCTCCAGCAGCGCCTGCAGTGAGGGCATCGAGGAGTGCAAGAGTTTCGGGATGCTCAGCACGGGCCTTGGCGAACCAGTGGACGAGCTGAGGGATAAGATTCGAGAAAAGCTGCCGCGTGACGCCGTTGAGGTCCAGGGCGAGGCGGAGGAGGGTGGGGAAGATAGTGCGGAGAAGGGAGGTAGTCGTGGTACGGGAGGAGGAGGACGGAAGGGAGGAATGGATGGATGACGCGCTTTTGCCGACGAGGTAGAGAACGAGGGCGTGGATAGCTTCGGAGGCGAGGACCTTGGCTTGGACACCTCCCTTTTTCTCGGCCAGCCGCAACAGGCGCGGCAACAGCACCGCCACATCCACTTCCACAGTCGGGACGTGCGTATCCTGAAACGGCAAGCTCAGCGGGATCATCCCTCCCTCATCCGCTTTCTCCCCCCCTACCTCGAGCTCCTCGGGTGGGGCGACCAGGGCCTGATTTCTTCCTCCAAGCCGGCCAAGAAAACGAAGGAGTCTCTTTTGAAAGGCTGTTCGTTCCGCTCGCGACGACCCTTCCCTTCCCCCTTCGCTTCCTCCCGCTGTATCATGCAGGTAAAGATCGAAGAGAGGAAGAACGCGGGGGAGAGCCGCTTCGAACGCTTGTGCCACACTCCCTCCCTCCTTCACTCCCTCCTGCCCTTCCTCCCTCGCTGACTGCTGCCATCGCTCTAAGGCCTCGGCCGCCACCCGGGCAGTTGGAATGTGGCCCACTCCGGTTGTGAGGGCCCGACGGAGGGCGGGCAGAAGGCGAGGGAGGGGAAGAAGGAGGAGGGGAGAGGAGAGAAGCATCTTCAGGGCAGAGGCGAGGAGTTCGTCTTGGTAGGAGTCTAGGCGGCGGAGGACTTGAGGGAGGTAGTGGGAGAGGAGCCGGTGGAGGGCGCGGGTCTCGGCACGCGAGAGCAGGGAAGTGGAGGTGGAGGGGGAGAAGGAGGAGGAGGTAGGGAAGATGATCCCACCAGTGCCTCTAGAAGGTCGTCCTCCCTCCCTTCCTCCCTCGTCCTCCCCATCATGATGAAATATGCGGGTGGCTTGGAGGGCACGTAGAAGGAGGGCGAGGAGGCGATAGAGGGCTGAAACAGCGGGGTGGGCCAGAGAGAGCCGTACGAGCAATGACGCAGTGACTGGGGCGTGTCTGACCTGGGTGGAGGCATAGAAGGAATGCTGCAGCAGCCCCTCCCAAAAGGTTGTAAGGGAGAGGAGTACCTCCTGGTCCATCGGCATGAAAGGCACCATCGCCTCCTCCTCACCCGCCTCCATCCCTCCCTCCTCCCCTCCCCCATCCCGCTGGGCCTTGGTCGACACAAGTCGATACCGCAAGTCCAAGCGTCCAACCATTCCCACCATCCCTTCTTCCAACAGGCCCCGGAGGATCATCGCGCCCACGCCCTCCCTCCCGCCCTCCCTCCCGCCCCCCCTCGTATCACACGACGCTATGATCTCCCTCCATAGCCCTGCATAAACCTCACCCTGCTCCTTTCCCACCGCCTCGTCCAGCACATCCTCCCTTACCACCACCCTCAGCATTCCTGCCGGCAATAGCGCCCTCAAAAATAACCCCAACACCCCCCCTTCCGTCGCTCCCTCCTCCTCCCCCTCCCCCTCGGTCTGTTCCCGGAGGTGGGCAAGGGCTTCGAAGGCGGCAAGAAGGCCAAGGCGGGCCCGCGGTCGCTCGCGAGGAAAGGACCAGTAGCTCTCCAGGACCTCGCTTGCCAAAGAAACGAACCAGTCAAAAGATGCCCGATGCCTGGGTGCCAAGAGGTTGATGCCTTCCTCCCTCCCTGACCCCGCCTCGACGAGGGTGAACGAGGGCACGGCAAGGAGGACACGTGCAGCGGTTTCAAGGAGGGTAGACCGCCAGCAGACAGAGAAGGATTGCAGGTAGAGAGAATACTGGAAAGATCCTCCCTCCCTCCCGTCGTCGTGCCCGAGCTGCGACAACACGCGGTCACTCAGCATCGCCAGCTCCGCCAAAAGACCTCCCACCCCCCCTCTTTCCTTCCCTCCCTCCCTCCTTCCCTCTTCTTCCGCCGGGGCTAGCACCAATAAACGAGCAAATATGGCAATTCCCCTCGCGGTGGTCAGGGCCTCAGCGCGCGTGGCAGGAGCGTCGCGCAAACGACGGCGAAAAAGGAGTAGGAAGGGAACCACTTCAGGGTGGAGGGCGGGAGGGCAGGAGGGAGATAGGGAAGGAGAGAAAGGTAGGAGCTGCAGGTGCTCGCATTCTTGGGCAAGGACATTCAGGACAGCTTCCCAGGCGGGGAGGGCGTGCTTGGACACGGTGGAAGTCTTCGACCGCACCTGGCGTGGGAGGAGGAAGGGGGGAAAGGTGAGGGGGGGCACCAGACAGAGGTGGCATATACCAATTGAAAAAGAGATGGAACGATATGGGGCCGGTAAAATAATTAAGAGAGTTCCCTGAATGTGGACATCAAGAGAGCGTTGGGCCCTCCCTCCCTCCCTCCCTCCCTTTTCACTCCATCCGCCGTCAAATGCGCCCTAAAGAAACCAGCATGGTGCTCCAGCAGTCGCAAGATCTTCCCTAAATGGGCATACCTACCTAACCGCCCTTCCACAAAATCATTCAACACCGCTCGCACCCTTACGAACAAAAACTCCACCCCTCCCTCCTTCCCTTCCTCACTGCTACTGCTGCCTTCGAAGGGCCCGGTCGTTACATTTAACAGGCGATCGATGGCCCCGAAAATCCCTGCCAACATGTCAGGGGAAGGAGGCGTAGCAGTCCGCTCTCCCAGCTTGTTCTTGCAGTACTCCAGCAGCAACTTGCTTTCATTCAGCACCATCGCCATCCCTCCCCCCTCCACCTCCTTTGACACCTCTTCCCAGAGCATGGACAAGACCAAGGCCGCCGTCTTAAGCTCCTGCCCTGTGAGTCGATTTGGTGGCTCTCGGCCTTTAAAGCCCAAACGTCGCCTCCGGAATATCCTCAGCATCTGCTTTGTCACTGGGATCTCCCTCTTGGCTGGGTTAGACTGCGACTGTGACGGTACTGGTGGTTGCAATTCTCGGCCTTGGTCGCTCTCCTCATCTTCGCTCGCCTGCGTGTCCTCCTCCTCCTCCTCCTCCTCCTCCTCCTCCATCTTGGCCATCTGTCGCTGCTGCTGCTCCAGCTGCCGCTGTCGCTGCTGCATTTTCAAAAGAACATTCGGATCTAGGTCATCATTCTCGGGTTTGACCTTCTCGTTGGCCAGCTCGGGGTAAAGACGAAGCAGCAGGGTCACCAGCCGCAAGGCGTGAAAGAGCTGCTCCGCGATGCCCGTGCTCTGTCCTGCCCCGAGACGATACATGCTCCACACTGCGTGGAACACCCGGGCTTCGTGTCCCTGTAGCAGCCCCGATGCGTGTAAAGTCTTGACGATGTCGTATAGCGACGACAAGACCAGTTCCTTGCTCTTTCGCAGCCCCCCATCGCCCCCTCCACCTCCCCCCCCTCCTCCTTTAGTTGCTGCTCCGCCGATTCCTCCCCAATGTACAAACTGTAGCAGGTCGGGCGGCTCCACGGAATGTAGCAGCAATGCCACTACCATAATTTTTTCGTCCCGCTGCACCTCCGTACTGCTTTTCAAGACCACTTTCCCGTTGTCCAAGATCTGATTTACCAGCGTGAACACCTCCCCTCGATTCCCACTTCCCGTAATATTTTCAGAGCCTAAGCGTCGAAGTGCCACATCCAGGCTGAAAAGAAGAGCACGTATTCTCTCCGCTGCTGCTGCAGGGGCTGCCATGGCTCAATGGCCACTTTGTTGCCGGTTTTCTGATGTATTATGGGGGGGTAGTGGTGAGTGATGAAGGTGTGATGAAGAAAGACGGCGGCAAGAGAAATTGGGTGATTCCAGTGAATAAATCATGGCCTAAGGTTGATACCATGAGGGGCCAGGAGCTTTGTCATTGACGACCATGTGGTGACATTTGATAGCAACTACAGAGAAGATTGGTCTTGTGACACATGGACGAACCCTTGATGGGCCGTTCAATGGTTTCTTCTTTTGGACTTTGTATTTTTTCAATGTACATTAAAATCAACAGTGATAATTTCCATCCATGCACTCGACGTTTTCTCATTCTTTATAGAAACCTAAATGGATGGCTTTTCTCTTTCCCTATTGGTACCCTGGATGTTTTCCTCCTTTTCTACTTCGGAAGTAGGGGGAGGCGAGGCTTGAAGCTTTGCCATCCCCACACAGGATTCCTCTGATTACTGATCAAGCGGGGGAAACGCATTAAATACACCTATGTAAGAGATGTCCAAAATTCGTTCTTTCGTTGGAGGGGTGATTCACTTCCCTTTTCTACTTGTGTTTCATTGCGATTCCTCTGTCCATTCCTGCTCTAATGTCCGTTGCATGTTTTTTCGTCCTTTCTTTTCCCCTTCCCATCTATATATCCTCAGAACTTGTAAAAGTCCAACCAGCCTAATGACTGGCACCGCTCGGGGTTCTTCATACAAATGCCGACCAGGACAGGCACCACAAACAGAGCCGCCAACTGCAACAGCACCCCCACCCACCGCCATAGCACCCGCCGGCGCGCCCCGTGGTGGTGCACGAGGTAAGGTGGCAGTGCGTGCGCGGGGAGATTCTTGTTATCGACCGCAGGCTCCACATTCTCGAAGCCAGATTCAGCTGTCCCACCAAAGTTCTCGGGGTCCTCAGTCACGGGCAAAAAGCGCATGGCTACGCCCAGAGGGATAGCACACAAACCCAACAGTACGGTCGCCCGCCACTCCTCCGCACTCAAGGGCTCGGTCTTGGTGAAGTCCCCACCGTATTGCACCACCAACCACTGCACCACGACAGTGAAGAAGATGACGCATACAAACACCGGGTTCTTCTCCAATCCCCGGAAGATGTTTACATCATCCGCCAGAGATCGCGCATTAAACTCGTTGAAGATCTGGCAGAACACAAAAGCGTTGAAAATCAATGTCATGTGACGCGTCGAGCCCATCTCAATGGGCGCTGGCGGGGTAGCGCCCGGTTGGTGGACCCACCAGCCTTCAAAGGCCAGGACCTCGTTCGCGCGCAAAAGGAGCAGGACGAGGATGGCGATCTGGTACGCGGACTGCACCAGTATATTGCGCCACATGGGACGGGAGATGAGGGAGGCATTGCGCTTGTAGGGGCGACGGACGAGTAGCTCAGGGGCGGGGGCCTCCGTGCCCAGGGCGAGGGCGCCCATGGTGTCCATGATCAAATTGACCCACAGCATCATAACAGCGTTCAAAGGCGGGTCATACCCAGACACAGCAGAGAGGAAGGTAATGGTGAGCGCAACTACGTTGACCGTCAATTGGAACTGAAGGAACTTGCGGATGTTGTCAAAAACACTCCGACCCCATAAGACCGCTTTGACGATACTCGCAAAATTGTCATCCATGATCACAATGTCCGAGGCCTCTTTCGCGACCTCCGTCCCACTCAAGCCCATCGACAGCCCCACGTCCGCGACCCTCAAGGCCGGTGCGTCGTTGGTGCCGTCTCCCGTTACGCCAACCACCTCCCCAACTCCTCCCCGAGACGCCGCCCATTCGGCCAAGTAGCCGGGTAAGAGCTTGTCGCGCTCGGTCTCCCACGACCGGCCAGGGTGGGCCTCTTCCCATTCTGCCTGTGTCTCGGGAAGGGTGCCATTCAAGCGCGCCACCAGCGTGTGTTTGTCGTCCGGGGAAGAGCGGGCGAGGACTTGTAGGGAGGGAAGGAGTGCGTCGAGCTGGCGGGGAGTCAAGGCCCGGAAGGCGGGCCCTTCGAGGACGGTACCGTAGGAGGTGAGGATACCGCTCTGTCTCGCAATGGCCTACCGAGGGGAAAGAGGGAGGGAAGTGAGTTGGTTCGTAATATAGGGAAAAGGATTCGATTCTTGCATTCCCTCTTTATATCTGTACCTTGGCGGTCTCTACGTTGTCGCCCGTGACCATGCGCACCATGATGCCGGCTTTCTGGCAGGCGCGGACGGCATCGGTCACCTCGGGCCGGAGAGGGTCCTGAGGAAAAGGGCGGGGGAGGGAGAGAGGGAGGGAGGGAAGGAAGGAGTGGCAGATTGAGCGGTTGCATAGTCGTGTGTTCGAGGAAGAGCTCACGGGTACTGGGGGGAAGCAAGGCGGATAGGGTGGAAGGGAGGGAGGGAGGGAGGGAGGAAGGGTGGAGGGGAGGCAGGGAGGGAGGAAGGGAAGGAGGGAGGAAGGGAGGGAGGGGAGGAAGGAAGGAAGGAGTGAGGGAGGGAGGGAGGAAGGGAGGGCGGTACCGTAATGCCCACAATGGCGTCGAGGGTCAGCTTCTCCTCGAGCTCGTCCAGGTCAAGGTTGCCCCCACCGCCCGAGCTCCTGGCGTTGGAGGAGGCGGGTGCTTCGATTTTGCGGTGGGCCAAGCTATGTTTAAGTGGGATAGGAGAAGGAGGAGGTGAAGAAGGGAGGGGGAGAGGGAGAGAAGAGAAGGAGAGAAGAAACGAGAGTGAGAACGACAGAAATCGTCATTCTATAAGCGGGTATATATATATATATATATATATATAAGCGGGTGGTAACGCGAGTTCTAAGAGACTCGGACAGATGATATGATGATGAGGCATCAACAGCAACTCCCCCACCCTCTCTTCCCTCCCTCCTTTTTCTTCTCCACACTCCCCACCTGATGGTCCGCAGGCTCTGTTTGGCCAGTGTAGTGATGTAGCTCTCGAGCTCCTTCCGCTTGGCGGCGTCGATGGGCACCGACTCCCCATCCAAGGCCCGGCAGATGTGCGTGCAGGAGGCGAGGACCATCTCGGCTGGGAGGGAGGGAGGGAGGGAGGGAGGGTTCGATCGGA
>Ga0160419_101282_pt1 | contig 10720 bp, 20 predicted proteins | sample CelAP2metagpilot_2_FD_108196 | JGI IMG/M metagenome (GOLD analysis project Ga0160419, IMG submission 108196) | Phycosphere-associated microbial communities from Cellana algal ponds in Kailua-Kona, Hawaii, USA - Cellana AP2-4-25 metagenome pilot ... | reverse complement strand
TTGTTGTTGTTGTTGTTGTTGTTGTTGTTGTTGTTGTTGTTGTTGTTGTTGTTGTTGTTGTTGTTGTTGTTGTTATAGGACATGTGAGCAACCACGTCGCCAATATTTCCTCCTTCCCTCCTTCCCTCGTTTCCCTCCTTCCTCCTTCCCTCCCTCGCCCCCGCCCCTCCACCATCACGCCCTAGACGGGATGGCACATTCACAAGGAGAGTTCTCAACTCTCAACCCGGTTCTCCCTCCTCTCCCTCACCTCCCTCCCTCCCTCCCTCTCTCCCTCATTACCTTGTTTTTGCCCTGCGTGACTGAGGCCCATCCGAGAGAGTGCATTTAATATGAGGGAGATGTCTTGGGAGTTCGCTCTCCCCAAAACGACAAGAACACGGGCACGAGCTCGGGAGAGGAAGGCTGGGAGCTGGAGGGAGGGAGGAAGGAAGGAAGGAAGGGAAGGAGGGAGGGAGGGAGGGAGGGAAGAAGATTGAATGTATGATGAAGCACAGAAACGAGGCAGAGACAGTCATAATCGCCCTCCCTCTCTCCCTCCCTCCCTACCTACCTACCTGGACATATTTTTCCTCCACGCCCCCTATGCGAACCAAACTATTTAGCATCGACGACACGTCTCTGGCCTCGAATCGGGAGAAGCCCGTGGAGAGCGTCACATTCTACTCAGAGGAAGAGATAGGGAAGGAAGGAGAGAGGAAAGAGGAGAAGAGGTGAATATCCTTATCGCGGGAAGGGGCGGAGTTAAGAATCCCTATCCGGAAGGCCAAGAGAGATTACGTGCAGAGCAGACGGAAGGGAGGAAGGAGGAATGACAGACAGACACACCCCAGTGCAATATGACGTACAATGCATGCCTGTATGAAGGTGTCCCTCTCCTCCCCCTTCCCCTCTCCCCCAAGCCGGGCCAACCCATTTAAGCTGTTGGCAATATGTTGGGGCATCGCCGTCTCGACCGTGGCCAGCCCCTGGACGAGGAGGGAGGGGATGAGGGTGGGCGAGCGGGGATGGTACTCCAGCCTGTGCATGTGTGTGGAACGATCCAAAAAATGAGCATCAGGATTCTTCAGACGCCTGCCACCCCTCCCTCCCTCCCTCCCTCCCTCCCTCACCGTGCTAGGGCGTTCATAATGTTGGCCACATGCTGCGAGGTGGCGTCTTGGATGACTCTCGGCAACGCCTGTTCCGTCAGTGTCTGTACAATACTCTCCACCTCGCTCCATCCCCCTGTCCCCCTCCCTCCCTCCCTCCCTCCCTTCCTCATTCCCCCCCTCTCTCCTCCCCCTCCTCCTTTGGAACCAAAGGCCCCAGGAAAGATGTAGCTCACTCCAGTCAGGGTATTTGTCACTTCCTGGATCGAGAAGCCACCTGCCCTTCCCTCCCACCCTCCCTCTCTCTCTACCCCTTGTGCGAAGGATGTCAGGAAGGAGGGCGAGAGGGAGGAAGGATTCACGTGCAGCTTGCCCAGGCCATTCATGATGTTCGCCAACTATGTATGTCCAAGGGAGGAGGGAATGCCCCAATAAAGGCAGAGTATTCATGAGATTAGACGTCAGAGGAACGTAGACACCTCTCCCTATACCCCTCCCTTCCTCCCCCCCTCTCTCCCTTCCTGCCTACCTGGCGGGCGTCGCAGTCCGGTAGCAAGGCCGCCGTACGATCATACAGTAGGGAAAGGAGGTACTGCTGCTCATCCTTCCGACCCCGACCTTTTCCTTGCTTGCTTCGGTAGGAAGGAGGAGACAAGGCAGCGGCTACACGGGACAATCTGCGTGTCATTATTGTGTCGTGTATGTGTGCGTATGTGCAGAGGAGATGAGGTTGACCACTCACTCTCAATTGCTCTCCAACTTGTCTATGGTCATCGTACCTGTTAATCATGGTCGCACAGTTCACTTTGTCAAAGCCCCCTACATGCTGCGCCGTCACATCCAATAGCGCCAGGGCATCCCCCTCGGCCGAGATTATGGCCTGGTTGATCTCCCTTGGGGTGAGAGAGGACGGGGGAGGGAGGAAATTAGGAGAAGGGGTGCCTGCTGCGGAGGCTGCGGCAGCGTTGGAAGGAATTAGGGGGGGAAGACGGCGATGGGTTTCCGATACAGGGACTGTTGGACATGGATGGAAAAAGGCGTGGGTCGTAGTGCTGGGAGCCAGGGCAAAAAGGAGGAGGCTGCACAGGAAAGGGGAAATGCTGCTGCTACCACCGTTTCTTCTCAAAGTACTGGTGTCGACTTGTCTAACCCTCCATCTTGGGGCAGCCTGGAGGCTCATGGTCGAGGTCACGGGTGTCCTACGTGTGCATTATGTAGTCTGTGCCTTTTACCCAAGGCGCTTCTGATCTCCTCGACCTCCTGGCTCTGCGTGTTGGTGTGTGGAGGTTGGAGGGGAAATTATGGACAGAGGACGTGAGGTCAAGGCAAGCCAGCTATGAGACGAGATAGGGGGGGTGGGGGGGGAACAACGCTTCGAAACAAGACAAGGTGGCATATCTGCGACACTAAGGGCCGCGATGGCTTAGACATTCCAATGGGTTCAACCAGGCAAGCAGCATCGCCGATGTTGATCGGCACTTCACTCCATACACTTCCCCACATTACTCTCACGTGCCGCACACACACCCCTCACAAGCAGAGACAGGTACGCCAGCCTTGAAGTTCTAGTGGAAAGGGGTACCTGCGAGCGGTGCAAAGAAAATCGTCCTCTCCCTCCATCCCTCCCGCGCCATGAACCACAAGGAGCATACCCTGGGAGAACTGGAACTCCGCCCGCTCCACGCCAAGGAAGCCCTGCAATGCATGCTCCACTCCATCCTCTTCCTACGCGCGCCTAATGTGGTGCGACCCCGTGAGGTATGTTTGAGGGTGCTTATAAAGGGAGAGAAAGGGGAGAGGCATGAGAGCAAGCGAGAGGAGAGGGAGGGACGTCTCTTAGTGCATCCTGTAGGCCAAGGTGGCATGATACTACTCACAATCGTGCATTTAATTAATGAAAGCTAGCGTAACTTATGTTGAACGGGCTGTCAGTGCAGAAGTAGGCAGGCCTGAAAGGGGGGCAGGAATTGAGTCAACGGGCGCGAGAGGCAAAGCACATATGTTGGACAAACGCCTAGAGTGTCACCCACCCAATCACCGTCGGACGATTAAATAGGTACACTGCAAGCACCTCCGACTCTCCTACGCCAAACTCGAACGCCCGTCTTCCTCCTCTTCCTCCTCCTCTTCCTCGGGCGGCTCCTCCCTGGCCCGAGTAGACGAGGTGGTAGACAGCGCCATTGACGCGTGTCTCCGAAATCTTACGCCGGCAGGACCCAAATTGAATAAAGGTAAGTACTAACAACAGCAACAGCTGCAGTAGTATTTGCTTTGATGATGTGGAAGAGTAGGCATGCGTAGGGAGAGGGCGTGCGAAGTGATCCGAGATAACCTTACATTCTCCTCCTTTCTCAATTCAATTTATCGATGCCCCCTCCCTCTATCCCTCCCTCCCTCCCTCTTTCCCTCTTTTCCTTCCTCACTCCACCGCCACATGAAAGGGCGCCTTATTCTTACCTTCTACGAGCGACGGCGGACACAGTCGTTCTTCCGGTTAATCCAAAACGAGGAGCGGGTTGTGTTCGAGGAGTGGGTCATTCCCTTCCTCATCGACAACATCGGTATGTATCCCTATATCTCTCCCTCTCCCTCACCCTCTCCCCCAAACCTTGCCTGCTTTTCTTCACTCCCCGCCCTGAGACTTTTCTTACTCATGGGCTGAGCGATAAAGGACTCGGCTAATCCGCATTTTAGCCTCTCATACGCCTTCGCTTCAACCCCTCCTCTATTCCCTCCCTTTATCCCACCCAGGCACCACCAGCCCCATCTCTTCCTCCCTCTCTCACTCTGACGAAGGTTTTGTGGGCGTGGACGCCGGCGACTTTTTCTCCCCTCCCCGCCCGCCCTCCTCCTCTTCCACCCTCACCCCGGCCTCTTCATGCGACGGGAGAGAAGAGGATGCTGCGAGAGGTGCATTTCTTTCTAGCCCTCCCTCCCTCCCACCCTCTTTTTCTCCGCTGGCAAAGTAATGATACGCTCAACCCTCCCTCCGTCCCCGCCCCCCTCTCCCCCTCCCTCCCTCCCTCGCCAGTCGTGGAGCAGCAACGGGTGCAAGCTCGGACAGAAGCCCTTCTTCGATCCCGCCTTATGGATGTCTTCACCCTCGTGAATGGTAGCATCGATAACATCCCGCCTGTCAGCTACTTGTTCGAGGTAGGGGAGGGCAGGGAGGGAGCAGGGAGGGAGGGTGGAAGGGAGGAGGAGATGTTGTGTCCGTGCGGCTCTTGGCTGGAGGCCCCCGGCCTGTGCTGCCACTGGTGCTGTCATTGGTGCTGTCGCTTAAGCTGCTTGGGTAACACCATTTTTTATTCCAACGACCCTCCCTCCCTCCCTCCCTCCCTCCCTCCCCCCTTCCCTCCCTCCCTCTTTTTTTCCAGATCTCTCACGGCGCGGCTTCCCGCCGAGACCGAGCCCAAGACCTGACCACAAAAATCAGAAACAGTCCAGCACTGATCAACAACAGCCTCTGAAGAAGGGAGGGAGGGAGGGAGAGAGGGAAGAAGGACACGGCTCAAGAATTTGCTGTACAAATATGTGAAGAAGGAGGAGGAAGGGATGAGAGGAAGGAGGAGGAATTAGGGTTGTATAAAGGGCAGTGAGGAGGAGCAGGAACAAGAACAGAGGAAGAATGAGGAGGAGGAGGAGGAGGAGGGGTGTACAGGCAAGATCAATGATGTATATGATTTGATTGAAACAATCGATATTCCACAACCATGAAGAAGTACGGAATTGGGGAGAAGGTGCTCTTTCTCGATATATTTTCCTCTTGCTTGACTATTTTGGTCGGGGTTATGCTTACTGATACAAGGCAAATATTTTTCAAATGTGCCCCTCTCAGAGATGCACATCGAGGTTCCCATTAAAAATGCAATGTCCTTTTGTTTCTGGCACTAAGTTATATGAAATCATCCACTGCTTTTTGATTTCTGTGCTATCACCTTCCACTTTGCTCGCCTGGAGCCCCCATTTTAACCCTCCCAACACGTATTTACTTGTTGGCTTCTGAAGACACGATATGTGACATTGTGCACAGACACATACACATACCCACACACACACACACCACTCGCTCCACGCTTACTTCACACATATAGACTGAGAGCTTGCACGGGAGGAGACGGGGCTGCGGCTCTTCACCGAAAACACACGCCTAAGATTCCAGTAAAAATTGTTTACCTTGGTACAAGTCACGTCCCCCTTTTTCAACGTAGAACAGGCATCGCCCACCAGCGCTCCCGCCCCGTCCACGTCGATGGTGGAGGAAGAAGCGCCGCGGGAGAAGACTGACTCGCTCCGGAAGCGGCCAAATCGGGCGGAAGACGTCGTGGATGTAGATGAAGGGACGCCTCGCTGGCAGCGCACCGATAAGGTGATGCCGAGAACACGGGCCAGATTCCAACGCTGCTTGGTGATCTTAATCATAGTGAAAGGCGTCACAGCCTCCGCCCCCTCCGCGTTCTTAGCCAGCAGTCCATCAACAACTGTCCCACCGAGCTCTTCAAAGACCGTCGAATAGATGGGGCTCCGGGCTGCCTCGCCCTCCGCCTCCTGGCTAAAGAGGTCAGCCAAAACGCTGCCGATCAAACCCTCGTCTTTAATTAGCTCGTTGTCGCCCATCCTACCCCATTCTTTGGCCATGAAGGTATCGACAAAATCCCAATTCTCATATTCACGCAGTATCGGCACCAGAAATGTGCGGCCTAAAAAAGTGGGATACAAGGCTCGCTGCTCCTTATACTGGCGCTTGTTCTTCCCGTTGGTGCCCTTCGAAAGGTCAATGGCGGTCTTGACGTCTTGCTCGTCCACATACTTGCGAGTTAGCGTGGCCGCCATCAACATGGACCCCACATCGTACGTTCCGATTGTGTAAAGTATCGAGCTGACCAGCAGGCAGGCCATGCACATTACAAAGAGGATCGAGAGCTCCATCAACAAGCTTTTCATCCTGGCAAACATCGCCTTCTTAGCGTTCTCTTCCTCCAGTCTCGCCGCCTGCGTCACAGTCCAGAGGGGCACCACCGCAATCACGCCCGCGGTCGGCTGATCCAGCCCAGCCCCCACTATGGTGCCAATAACGGCCTCGGGGTCGTCTTCTTTCGGAGAATGCTTGCTAGAACTGTAGAATTCCACCACCATATACCCCGTAGTCGAGAAGACAATGATGCACACAATGATAAAGTGGACCCAGTAACCATCGCAGGGTTTAGGGGACCCGGGGGGAAGAAGGTTGTTCTCCATGATTGCTTCCAATTCTTCCCATTTTACAAGTAGATGACTTCCATAGGCTGCCAGGCTGACAAAGGTTTTGGTAAGGAGAGCAGCAACCCGAAGAGGTCGTGGGCCCTTGAAAGCGTGGGGAGGGGGACGGACGGACTCTACAGCGTGTCGTGGGCTTAGGAGAGAAAGATTGTAGGCCTGGGAGGGGAGTAAGGGAGGGAGGGGGAGAGGGAGGGAGATGGAGGGCGAAAGGGTGATTAAAATTCGAAGGAAGGGGGTATTTTCAGTTTGAATCAGGGAAAAAACACTATTCTTACTAACCTCTAACCATTTATCGCTATTGCTAACTATGGAGAAATGGAGCTCTTCCCCTGAGGTTAAGAGGGAAGCAGTCGAACAGTCCCACAGGCTTGATCGGTGAGGATCGTACACCTGGAAGGAAGGAGGACGAAAGAAAGGTTACGAGGAGGGCATTTCGAGGAATAGAGAAGATGGGGATAGTACCAGGACAGCTTATCGCTACAGCAAGGGGCTGCGTGATGTGAGAAGAAGATGTGTGGAGAAGGGAAGAAGCACGCACTCTGTGTCAAGCCATGGGGAGGAGGAAGATGGCACCTATCTACCTACGTACATCGACAGAGTGCAGGCCCGTGCCAGTCAGTAGGATGAGTGCAGACATAATGACAATCTGGTTCTTGTATGTGTTGTTGTCTCGGAGCTTGGACAGCTCCCAGGTCTCGTTCTCTGGGGGGCAGACGGAGTTGGAGTAAGACAGGCGGGCCCTCGTGACTGTGGTGGGGCCAAGGCACAGGGTCAGGGTGCCGAACGCAGCAGCGACAGCTTGGGTCTTACGACTAAACATTATTTCGGTGGTGGCGGTGAATGGAGACGAAAGTGGTTTTGGGGCGACCTACATAATGTGTGTACGGAGGGGATTGAGGGAAAGGAAGAAGGGGCGTGAGAAAGGGTGCGACGATGGGAAGCATGCACGTAAGACGTGAGGGGTAAAATTACTAGAGGTGGCCTGCAAGTGACTCGCATAGCCCATGCCTTGCGTAAATTTCCACGGTCACCAAGCGGCTGGGATATTGTCGCAGATTTGGCCCATTGGACATTGCTCGAGTAGGTGCCTCACCAAGCAAGGCAAGTAGGCAAGCTTGAGGAGGCGCACATGCCCGGAGACGCTGGCGGGCCGGAGCAGGCTTTTCATATGCTGTTCTTAGATGCCTTCAAAGGGGGCACAAGGAACACAAGAAAGGAAAGATGCACTAGACACGCAAGTTCAAAATGCACACTCCTGATTAGACATCGGTTCCAATCTCAACAACGTCGTCTGCGATCAGAGGGACGTCAACTTGAGCTCTGACGCCATGTCCCTCCGCCATCCCTCGATTTCATCTTTTCGTACTTTTCGCATGGGTAAATTTTCACGGGCTTTTTCTAAGCGCGGTAATATAGCCGGAAATATGGCAATCTGGTCAGGTCATGTCCACCCTAACCGCGTTGTAAGATTTTCATCGAGGCCAACAATGATTGTGATCGCCCTTCCTCGTTTTTTTGTTTGTATTTTAAAAAAAGCCGTTTAAAGTCATTGCTTGCGCATGAAAGGTGTCAGGGGAGGAAAAGGGGAGCAAGGCGAGGTCCCTTTGACAAAGGAGAAAAAGCACAGAAGAGATGTGTACGAGTACCAACGAAATTAGCGCAAAGCAACGAGACAGAGACAAACGTATATAATAATATGAGCCGGCCTGTCCCATTTCCTAGTCGTTACTGCCATTCTAACGACAACAACTTTTCGTCCTTCTAATTGGAGTGATCGATATTCTTTTCCGCCTCCTATTTCCTTTCCTGCCTTACGTACATGTAGATACACTTTCACCCGCCACCTTTCTCGTGAGCAGCTCTCTTCGTCTTCTCGCTCTGCCCCTTATCCTTTCATCAAATTAAACTATTACGACGTTTGGGCTGTGGTGCTCCCGAAGGCCACGGGCGCGGCAGAGGACAAGTAGCCTCCTGTTCAAGGTATGGCATAGAAAGGAGAACGAGGGAGGAAGGGAGAGCCAGGGAGAGCCAGGGAGGACATAAAGTAAGATTCTTAACACTTTGACATTTCAGATACATTCTGCCTCCCTACCCTCTCTCAACCCTTGTGGAAAACCTACCCTGTCTTGCCCCTCCTCCCGTGACAGAGTGTAGCGTGTCCGCCCATCGTGATAGAGCCCCGTGCTTAGTTGACGAGGACCCTCCCTCGGGCCGGAGGAGGAGGTAGCCGTCGATCTGAAGAAGGGAAGGGAGGGAGGGGTCGTAAGTACGTGAGTGGGTGAGCCAAGTCCATCTTTCTTTTTTCTATGAAAGGATCAGAACGCGAGAATCAAATAAAATGTTAATCACCTCCCTTTCTCCATCCCTCCCTCCATTACCTGGTCGATCTGGCCCTTGATCCGCTTGTCTAAGATGAGGTCCACCAAAAGGGATTCGATCTCCTCGGGGGTGAGACGTAGCTCCTGGGAGGGAGGGGAGTAGGTAGGGACCGGGGAGAAGTGTTAAATAGGTGGTTGGTAAAGCCAAATGTGGGCTTGAAAACGTCGCCGGCAGAGGGGGAGGGGGAGGGGATGCACAAGACCGAGTCTCCTATCCCTTCGGAGGCGTTTAAATGTTGCTGCTTTTGTGCATATATGCGGAGGTAGGGTAATGGTAATAATAGCGTAATGATGAACGATTGAACAAATAACATAAAAGCAAAAAATAAAACAAAAAAATGCGCTTCATCAAACGCACCTTTGCGGCCCATGTCAGAGTCATCTTGGCGTATGGCTGGGCGATACTCAGCAATACCTACAAATAAGCGAGGGAGGGAGGGAGGGAAGGAAGGAGGAGTGAGCGAGCGAAAATTAGAAAAATGGAGGGAAGGGAGGAGGGAGGGAGGGGAGGAGGGGAGAGCCTGCCTACCTGTTCCCGCATGCGACGGCGGAGTTCCTCGATGTAGACGGCCATGAATGAGTCGTCCAAGATGTGGTTCGGCTTGTGCTGCAACGCCTGGAGGGAGGGGGGGAGGGAGGAAGAAAGGGAGGGCATGGTATGCTTGTAACTGCCTTTGTCTGAATCACCGTGCAATTTTTCTCTCTCCTTCCTTTCTGCCCTCCCTCCCTCCCTCCCTCCCTCCCTCCCTCCCTCCCTCCCTTGCCTTCTCGAAGCGCGGCAGGTCGTTGGCGTCGTAGGCGATGCGAAGCTCCATCATCGCCATCACCTCCCGGTCGTCCTGGAGGAGGGAGGGAGGAAGGGTGGCGGAAGAGGGAGGGGGGGAATGAGTAAACTTTGAGCAAGAAACGCGAACTGAGAAAACATAGGCAGGTAAGTAAGGAGGGAAGGAGAGAGGGAGGGAGAGCGAGCCGGAAGAAGGAAAGGAAGGAGACCTCTCACCTGGTAGACCTTTGCCTCGGTGGCGGCGAAGGGATTGATGCTGCTGTTGGCTAGGATGTTGGAGAGGGCGGCGTACTTGAGGCACTGCTTGGCCCGGCTGTTGCCTGCCTCCTGTGGAGGATGGGAGGGAGGGAAAGAGGGAGAGGGGGGGGGAGGGAGGGGGGGAGGGAAGGGAAAAGGCGGAAGTTGTGAGTAATGAAGACAGGAAGATGAATTGAAGTCCCGAAAAAAAAGGTCGAGGCCAGCTTTATTCCTCCCTCCCTCTCTCCCTCCCTCCCTTCCTCCTTCACTTCTTCCCTCTCTCGTTGCATCTCTCCCTCTCTCCCTACCTGATGAGCACGGAAGCCCTCATTAAACTCCGAGTAGGCCTCGGACCACTGCCGTTGCAGCATGTGAAGCTTCCCGCCTTCCTCGTGGATGATGCCTAGGGAGGGAGGGAGGGAAGGAGGGAGGGAGTAGTCGGGCCATTGGCATGTGGGATGAGCATGAGCAGTTTCCCGCCTTCCTCGCGGCTGATTAGTAGGAGGGGAGGGAGGGATGAAGAAAGGGATAGATGTGACTGCACCGCACGGAAAAAGGAAGGGAGGGAGGGAGGGGGGGAGGGAGGGAGAGACACGAACCCATGATTCGAGGGTCGGAGACGGCGGCGTTGAGCTTTAGAGTCTTAGGGAAAATCGACTGTGCAGAAGAGGGAGGGGGGAGGGAAGTAGTCAGAGAGAAAGAGAAAGGAATGGCGGATGAGGGAAAGTGTTGTAAGATACCTCCTCTCGTCCCCTCCCTCCCTCCCTCCCTCCCTCCCTCCCTGCTTACCTTCATCCGAACCGAGTCGCTAGTTCGGGTGCAGAGAGCGATTTCGAGGGCGTAGACTGGTTGGGGGGAGGGAGGGAAGGAGGGTTGGTGGGAGAGATTCATGGAGGGAGGAGGGAGGGAGGGAGGGGGGGAGGGGAGGAGGAGAAAGGGAGATGGAGCATGAAAGAGTGATAGGGTAATCC
>Ga0160419_101277_pt1 | contig 10793 bp, 10 predicted proteins | sample CelAP2metagpilot_2_FD_108196 | JGI IMG/M metagenome (GOLD analysis project Ga0160419, IMG submission 108196) | Phycosphere-associated microbial communities from Cellana algal ponds in Kailua-Kona, Hawaii, USA - Cellana AP2-4-25 metagenome pilot ... | reverse complement strand
TCATGGCATGTGTTTTCCTACGGATGGAAAAGGATGGTACAAAAAAGGCACACTTGTGAGAGTGTAAAAGAAAAGACGGTTTTTCAACATAAAAAGACAAATAATTTTCAGAAAGTCCTTAAACGTTCTTCACGACTTCTTCGAGCCAGATGAAGATTACAAATCATCATCGTGGCGCGCTTTGCGCATTTTTGGGATCACCAACGTTCCCCACGAATTCTTCGAGCCAGATGAAGATCACAAATCATGATCGTGACGCGCTTTGCGCATTTTTGGGATCACCAACGTTCCCCACGAATTCTTCGAGCCAGATGAAGATCACAAATCATGATCGTGACGCGCTTTGCGTGGATGGCACACAGATTCGCATCCTCGAAGAGCGAAACCAGATACGCCTCCGCCGCTTCCTGCATCGCCAGCAACGCGGTCGACTGGAAACGGTATCCATTTTCCATCTCCTGCGTAATCTCTCGCACCAATCGCTGAAATGGAAGCTTTCGTATCAGAAGTTCTGTACTCTTCTGGTACTTGCGAATCTCACGCAGCGCCACCGTACCCGGACGATATCGATGCGGTTTCTTCACGGCTCCAGTACGGATCACTGCCCGCGGCATCTTTCCTCCCGTGGAACGCTGGGCATTTTGTTTTGTTCGAGCCATGAATCGAACCTGTGATGGGGGGATTGGGCCAACGAAAATAAGGAATGGTTAGGAAAAACGCTTCTTCCATAGATTAAGCAGGACGGGCAGCCTCTGTCTCCATCTAAGCTGGGGGACAGACATGACAATACTAAAGGGTGTTCACCCACATATATGTTTCGTTCATGTGTCCTACGCGAGACAATGTCCCCCCCACCCTCAGGAATGACAATGGGCCCGTCAGTGCAGAACGGCCAATCATCATCGCCGATTTTGAGTGGGCGATTCCTTTTTTACACCGTCTCTTTTTTACACAGATACACAGACACTTGCCTCCAAAATCATGGAAGGCGGCGACCACTACATTCCCCTCCATCGGGCCATCTTGGGAAAAGATGTCATGAGCGTGGGTAAACTCCTGCGGCGAGACGTGGATGTCAATGAGATCGATCACATGAAACTATCGCCATTAATGTTAGCGATCAAGACTTGCCAAACCACCATCACCCTCGTACTCTTTGATCACGACGGATTGAATATACACCAACAAGATGCTATCGGGAAAACGGCCATGCATTACGCATTAGAACACGGCGACTGCACTACAATGACACACCTATTGATTCGAGGCGCCGACTTGAATACGACATGCAGCAATGGCCGCACACCGCTCATTGTGGCCAGCACCTTGGGCCATCTAGGCCTTGTAAGACGCATTGTCAGGGATCCTCGTCTACATATCGACCAATTCGATCATTTAGGAGCCACGGCATTATGGTACGCGTGCGACGAAGGACATGCCGCCATCGTCCGGATTTTAATGTCGTACAGTGCCAACGTGAATGCCACAAACTCGCTGATAAAGACACCCCTGATAATCGCCGCGGAAAAGGGGCATTTGATGTGTGTTCAAGCGTTGCTGACGTCGAAATTGGTACGCGTGGAGCATCGGGATAAATTTGGCTATAATGCACTATACTACGCCTTCCAAAGGAACAATCTGGAGATGGTCCAGGAACTTCTGCAGGAAGGAAACGCTTGTCTACGATATCAAACGCCATTAGAACACAAAACACTCTTAATGATTGCATCCCAGCATGGGAACCTGGACCTTGTTCGACTGTGCTTGACACACGAGAGAAACTGCCCATCAGTGAACGAAGTCGACAGTGGGCTTAGGACAGCATTATACTACGGATGCAAATATCCCGAAATCACTAAATTACTCTTGCACCATTCCGCCATCGCAGATTATGCTGACATTTCTGGGAAAACACCCGTCATGCGAGCAGCCGAAATAGGAAGCACAGAGGTTGTCGAAATTTTGGTTAAATGCAAGGTCGAACTTAATTTGATCGACTACGAAGGCATGACAGCCTTGGCATACGCATGTCTATTTGGAAGGTCCGACGCCGCAAGGGTGCTCGTACAGGCAGGCGCATCCCCTTTGATTTCCGATATGGATGACAAGACGCCTCTTATGCTCGCCGCCATCCACAGACACGAAACACTCATCGAGCTACTACTGGACATGGCCGTAGACGTAGGCCTCAATTACCGCGACTATTTGGGCTACACGGCATTGCAGTACGCGTGTACACAAAACAGTGCCAAAACCGTGGCGACCCTCTTACAGAGGGGTGCATCGACGGATCCCAACACGGGAGGCGTGACGCCATTGATGCGATCATGTCAGAAGAAGAGCTTGGACTGTGTGCGACTACTCTTGCCTTACAGCAACATTGATGCACAGGACTTTGAAGGGGAGACCGCGCTTGTGTACGCCTGTAGCGAGCCAGAAAACTTGGCGTGCGTTCAATTCCTACTGGACAACCACGCCAATCCCGCCGTGCCTTCGAACCAATCATTCACAGCACTGATGGAAGCTTGCCGCGTCAACCGCTCTGAATTGATCGAGGTCCTTCTAAATGCCATGACAGTGTCACAGATCAACATTCAAGGACGCTATGGCGACACGGCACTGACTCTTGCTTGCGGGAAGAACAACCTAAACACCATCTGCATGCTGCTGAACAAAGGCGCAGACCCATACAAGAAGTGCGACGGGGGAATGACAGCGATCATGTTGGCCGCCGCAAACGGTAATGCAGATATCGTAGAAGAGCTGGCCAGGCGAACTGGACGGTATCATCTTGACCTGGTGGACGACGACCACTTCACTGCCCTCTATCACGCATCTCTTCGCGGACACAAAGAAGTCGTAAAAGTGCTCGTACGTCAAGGTGCGGATGCAACCATCGCATCTGATAGAGAAACGACGCCATTGGTTGTGGCGTCTGAACAGGGGTCCTTTGGTATTGTCGTGGACCTTGTCATGTCGGTCCGTACGCCGGACCGCATCCGTTACATAAACAAGGGGAATGATTTCCTCGTTACTCCACTCTTTCAGGCCGCCTGCTATGGCTATCTAGACATCGTCGAGTTCTTACTGCAACATGGCGCAACGCAGTTTACCGTAGATAGACACGGAGATTCCCCATTGACCGGAGCGTCCCAACGCAAGAAGCCCGGCACAGTTCGACGGCTTCTTAAATCGGCTACCCTCACAGAAATTGATCATGTCAACAGTCTTGGAAGATCGGCACTGTACTACGCGATTGCCACCAGAAATACCAGTATCTTAGACATGCTGCACCAGGCAGGGGCCTCGACCAAACCCCTCTTTGAGTGGGGAGCCATTTGGAGAGCAGGATATCCAGACAAAATCGACACGGACCTTCTCCGTCGCTTGACAGATGACTTTGACACTGACGTGAATGCCATCAATAGATATGGCAGGACGGCGCTTTATATCCTTGCGACGATGCGATTTCCACAAAAAGAGAAAATCGTACATTTTCTAGACCGAGGAGCAAATCCATGGGTGTCGCCCGACGGAGTACTTGCCGTCGATCGCACTTCAAATCACACCATCAAGAGCTTGCTAAAAAATGCAATGCAAGAACATGAACGCTTTAAAACTCTTGATTTGGCAAGGACACTGTATGGCATGCATGAATACATGGAGAGGGCCTCCTATGCGACCAAAACACGGAATGCAAAGCGACTCAAATGCTTGGAGGTAGCTCCAGAAGTTTTAAAAAGTAGAATGGTCGTATGGGGAAAATTACCCACCTATACTCCGAATGTCTCGTCACATCCACTGATGCAAGAGATTATCGAGGAGCTCATGAAATGTCCCAATGATGATATATTCACCGAGCTTCATGACATGATGGCGGTGCCTTGGAACATTGACGAATACTTATCAGTGTAAAGTGGAGGGAGACATCACTGTTGGACGAGAATGCTTTTGGAACATTTATTTTGTAGTTCACATAATAAAAAGCAACATGGACTATCAGACAATTACGATGCGCGTTCTTAAAGTCTTACTTATTCTGGCACTAGTGAGTGCTGGACTTTCATTGCTGGTCCAAGGTGCTGCACCTCCTGGCCAGGGAAAACGTATCACTTTCACGGGTGGTAGGCGAAATGATTTTTGTGGAGTCAGTGACGGGAAAGACATCATCTGCGACAAACAATCGGGAGACCCAAGAAATGAGTTTTACGTAGAAGATCTGATGGATGGCACGTATGCATTTAAAAGTGCATCAACCGGTCAATACTGCCATGATCAGGGAAATCGCGTGGTGTGCCACAGTGACGTGGTGGGCGCGCATGAGAAATTTCACTGGGTTGAACGAGATGGAAACAGTTTCGCATTCACAGGACCGAAATCTGGCACCAAACGTCACTATTGCGCGGATGAAAAGAATGGACTTGTCTGTAACAGAACCAAACTCGGACAATGGGAGCGGTACAATTTGATGACCACCGAAACTGCTCCCGAATTTAAGGGCGCGGATTCTGGAGCAGGATTTGACATGCCGGTAGAAGCGGAACCACCATTTAACTTGTGGCGGTGGTTTTTTAGTTGGTTCATGTAATATAGTACACAAATATGATTTATTCACATTCACATATTCCGATACATAAAGTTCAGAACGATGCATTCATCTTTGTCAAGGGGGGAGTGTTTATCAATAGTACAGAATTTCAAAAGAAGAAGAAAGATCAGAATACTCTTCACAGCACCATGCATAAGCTGCGTCTTCTTGTTGCAACAATGACGCGCCTTAACGTTTTTTTGAAGAAGTACCGAGCTACGCATGCTCTGGTATATTGTTCGGCACATTGCCTTGGGACAAGTGGCAACTAACGCAATACCCCGTTTTCACATCCACGCGCACAGCTTTGACACTACTGATTACATGTCTGGACGCGGCAAGGGAATCAAGGGCCTTTGCATTCGTTAATTCTTTGCCGTGAACCTATTCATCTTTCTGCTGCTCTAACTCTTTCAATATTTTGTGGCCGTAACTATACCGCTCGTCCACGCGCGCCATTTGTGCCTCCCGTGCTTCTGTCAAACGCTTCCTCCCCTGCTCGTCTAGTCCTGCTTCTCGCAGTGTCCTAAATCTCACAAATTCCTCATAATCTCTTGCAGTCATTGGTCCGGGGATAGGACTATCCGCAACATCTGTAGTCGCTGTCCCGGGGGTAGGATTTCCTTCAACATCTCTCGAGATCCTTGGTTCAGGGGCAGGATCGGGGGACAATTCTCCCACCGCTATCAAATACTTCTCGAGATCATCGTCATGTGGTGCATCATCGTCAACGAAATAGAAAGCTAATGACAACGAATTGAGCAAAGCCATGTCTTCTGATGTTCGAATTTCCGTGCTAACGTCCAGGTCCTCCTCTATAAAAGCTATGTCTTTGTCTGCAGCTACGAAAGCCCAGCCTTCTTCATCAAATTGCACCTCCATAGACGCCTCAGTTGTATAACCATCGTCTGCGCTCGATTCTGAGTCTGAATTGCATTCCCACTGCATATCTTTAACCCGGCGTCGTTGGACGTGCTTGTACCGAGGCAAATATCGAACCTGTGTTGGGGAAATGGGAAGTGAATGCGTGTCCGTGGTAGTGGAGGCGGGGCAGCATTTGCATCTGAGCCACGGCTCCCCAAAACAATTCCAATGGATGTTCACCCACATATATGTTTCGTCGTACGACACGTAAACCACACAATGCAGAATGACAACATAGCAACGAACAGTCGCTACGTCGAAAACAACGATTTATCACGATGAAATGCAGGGACACATGATCGGCCATACGACGCTACCTGTGCAATCAAAGAGGGTCTTGCTATCCATGCGATCAAAGAGACGACGTCTATCCATGCGATCAAAGAGACGACGTCTATCCATGCGATCAAAGAGACGACGTCTATCCATGCGATCAAAGAGGGTCTTGCTATCCATGCGATCAAAGAGACGACGTCTATCCATGCGATCAAAGAGACGACGTCTATCCATGCGATCAAAGAGACGACGTCTATCCATGCGATCAAAGAGGCGACAAGCTACCAGCGACATGTAGTCGTATCTCGCGCGCGCGAACGTCATCGACCTTGAAGAAGCTATCCATGCGATATGGATTGAATCACTATGCTTACGATTGCATTATCAAAAATATGTTGCTTCAAGTACGCATCACACTTTACACGTCACATCATCAAGTGTGGGACACTGAGTAGAGACAATGACGCCGCAAAGTAGTGTCATGCGTCATACATGTTAAACTCGAAGGCTGATGACTGGTTTTGATCATATTTGATTAGAAAATAGGGTCACGGTTTACGGAATTATTCTTTATTCTTTTCTGCCGTCAATGGATTTTCTTGCAGCGTACTTCCGTTAGTCTGCATGGGGGGTAGCCTGCGCGGCTTTATCACATGCCGTGCGAATGGTTTGCATTGTATCTGAACAGTCTCTTTGTCGTCAGTCAAGGTTTTCCTCGCCTCCGCCAATGCTTTAGATAAGGAGCCCGTAGGATTCATCTGTTAGAGTTAGGCAGGATTGATGACAATCAAGAATGAGTATGTCAAGACGACGGAGAAGATACGCCACGGAAGAGCGATGTACAAATAATGATGCCATATGCCGCGTGACGTCATAACCCTAAATTCTACGCGGAGGTGTGTGGGTTGAGCATCGACGATCCAGACACAGAAGGATGTCATGAGACCATCGAAAAGATGCGCGATCACAACATAAAAAGACAAATAATTTTCAGAAAGTCCTTAAGGAACTGCGTTGGTCACCACATTTTGAGAATCAAAGCTTTTGAAACGATGGTCGACATAGGGGGGTGCGTTCGGGATCGGTGTCATGTTAAAGTACAAGTGACCCTCTGGAAATCCCTCCGTCGACAATTCTATAATTGCGCCTTTGTTGGGATTTTGGAACGATTGCTGACCTGCTCTGAGTTCTTGTATCATGGATTCAATGATATTGATGAAAATAGGCGAAGCACTCACGATCAGCGTTCGAATGCGCTGATACGCCTCCAGAGGGATAAATTGTACGCACTCAGGACCTGTCTTTTTGACAAATCCTTGCCTTTTGTCCTGATCAGACTGCTCATCAAGTGATTGCCTGAAAATGCGGATCCGGTCCCGGGGCTGCACCAGTATGAAATCCCAATCAGTGCGCCAAGATAACGTGTAGTCCAAGTAAGGAATCACACTCAGCTCCTGCACAAGATGGCGATTTATATATTCCTTCAATTGAGCACCTTCCAGCTTGGTTAACATATCAAACGGAATCTTGATCCCCTTGAGAGTTGACTTGCGTCGTTTCTTGGGAGTGCTTGAACGCGCACTCTTTACCCTCTTCCAAGACAATCGGCCGATTTTATCCTCTTTCACGATCCACATATTTCCATCTTGACCCCTTCGTCGCTTTCCCTCCCCATCTGATCTGGGACAATATCCCAACCCCTTTGGGGAAGGTTCATCTCCGGTGTAGTAGGTGTTGTAAAGTCCTTTGCAAACTGGCATGTTATCTTTTTGCACCAAACAAAATATAAAAATTGTTGAAAAGCCATCCATTGTTTCTTCTCATCCTCACTCGTGTTGTTCTTCAATTTGGATTTGGACTCCACATAAGTCCGGACATGCATACGGTTGGTTTTTGAAACAGCACGCAGCATGCCATAATTCAAGACAATCTTCATGGTATACATGGCCACACTTGGACGCACATGTTTTCTCCGTAATAAAGACGGGGGCCAAACAAATTGCACAATTTCGGATACTTAAAGAGTCCACTTTGTCGATGAAGTCCTGTACCGCTTGCATGCCCACATAGCCGGACATGATCTCTTTAGTGGCGAGGAAAGGGTTTTGCCTAATAAAAATGTTTTACTTGAATAAAAAATTAGAAGAGGAATGTCAGAGTCGCAAATGTCAACATTTCTTACACAAGCACAAGAGGCTTATCAAAGCTCCCTGGCTGCATCCTGCCAGGCGTCCAAAGCAGTCACCAATGCCCGCGAAATGGTAGCTAAAGTCAGGGCGGCATCCGAAGCTGCTCAAGTTGCCTCAATAAATGCGACCGAGTCATTAAAGTTGAAAGTTTCACAAGTGCTTACAGATTCCCGGATCCGCATGCTTGATGCGATGGCCGAGGTCACAACTTTGACGGCAATCAAGACGAAGGACATTTTAAGCCAAGCAAAGTCTGCTCTCGAGTTGGCCGAGAAAAATGCTGCCGCAACCAAGCGACACACTCGATCAACTCTTATCAATAGAAATGTAGCACAAATGGCCGGATTAGACTTTGCAACAACAGAAACTACGTACTTGACTAAAGCATCTCGGGCAGCGAACGAGGCCATCGCCTCTGCTCGCGATGCAGAAATAGCTCTTCATAAGGTCATGATGTGGGAGAAGCGCGTGCTTGAACTGATGGATGCGATAAATAGTACAGTAGTCTCACAACAGGAGGCTGTACAGAAAGCCTCACAAACGTCGTATGCCCAGGTACAGACACCGTCGTCTGACTTGGAAAGCGTTCAGAAGATCTCAAGTGATGTACAAATGAACAATGCTGTCATTACTGCGAATGTGGAAGCCACTAAGAAGGTCGAAGGCAACATCGCGAAGGTTGGCCTATCTGCAAAGGAATCCGCATGGACAGCCATCCAAGCTACATCAAATGCTCAAATTGCCCTCCAGAATGCAGAGGCCGCCAAATCGATCATGCATATCATGCAGAAGGCAAAGACAAGTCTGTTGAATATGAATCTCGAAAAAGCAAGCGTGGTTGCGAAGGCGGCTACCAAAGTTGCCACAGAGGCCAGGGACCTCGCAATCATTGCGACAGATGTCGCTAAAGCTATCGAGAAAAACGTACCGAAGAAATCGACAGACCCCATTCAAGCTATCGAAAAAAGCGTACCCAAGGAATCGACAGACCCCGTTCATCAAGATATGACGACACCAGTATTGATCGGCGGCTTCGCAGCGATTGTCGCCATCATTGCATTAGGCGGTGGCGCATATTATATGGCGACCAGGAAAAAACGTAAGCCCCAACTAATTAGGTAGATAATCGAGTCCACTGGTCCATGGTGACGTCACCCGCTGTATGTCGTGACGTCATAAGTACAATCACGCCACATGTGAACTTGCAACACACCTTATCATGTGGACGCATACGAACTTGCAAACTGTGAACGAATATTGATTGTGAAATTGCAAATCACCGCCTGCTTTGATTGGTGTCTTGTTGTGTGTTGTTTGTTTGTTGTTTGTGTTGTCTTTGTCGTGTATTGTTTGTTTGTTGTTTCGTGCTGTCTTGCCATGTGTATTGTGAACGCACGTGAACTTGCAAACTGTGAACTCACGTGAAGTTGCAAATTGTGAACGAATATTGATTGTGAAATTGCAAATCACCGCCTGCTTTGATTGGTGTCTTGTTGTGTGTTGTTTGTTTGTTGTTTTGTGTTGTCTTTGTCGTGTATTGTTTGTTTGTCCCCGCTTTTCCTTTAGCCACTGAGAATGGGTTTAACGCGGCCGATTTCGTGGAGGGAGGAGGCTAAGATGAGGAGGAGATTGGATGAATTTCCCCATGGCCACCGACATCTCATCTCTTGCCTCCACGTTTCCCAATCACACAGACTAGACCAAATGACAGACGACAACATCCTAGCCGACCGACATAATCATGATGAAAGTATGAAGATCGCCCTCAGATTCAAGTACCAGACCATCTGCGCAATATCCCGTAAACAGGAAGCGTTCAAGAAATGGGTTGCCAGAGAATTGCCAGTACCGTTCTTGGCAGAGATTCCGGAGTACGTGGCTACATACAATGCCATTGTAGAACGGTATGCCTTCAAACCACCAATCTTGGAAGAATTCATGCTCTCCTTAAAGGAGTACTGGGCCGTGCACCATTGGCAGTTCTTGGTAGACAGTGGTTTGTTTGAGGAGATGGGCAGGCATCTGGCAGATACAGTCAAGACGCATGTTAGCAGCATCCCATTGGAGGGAAGATGTATCATGCTACGTATTTGCAGCCCGAAAATATCCAAAGATTGTTTATGGAGGGAGGTTTTGCGGGGCTCGGCGCACATTGTGGCCGCATACATTTATCGCGGAGGACTCAATCCACGCCAGATTTCCACAGAATGGGCAAAAGATCCTGAAATCAAGGCCGTCCTTATACAAGCGAGAATTAACAAGAAGGTGCCGCATTGGAAGAAAGTTAATTCTCTTGCGTGTACGTTTTGGCGTCGGGGAATGTCCGGCGTTCTGACCCGGGAAGTCTTTTCATATTTTGACCCACTGATTGCCATGCCCTCCCCGCGTCCTCCCCCGAAGAAAATTAAGTGCCCATCTTGCCCCCATTCGCCGCTTGATTTATACGGGGAGTTCTTTGAATGATTATGAGTTTGGTCGTTGATGGCATGCCGATGCGTCTCTAGAGTTGGGGGTGACATGATTGAATAACGGACTTTCTGAAAACTAGTTTACCCTACACCCAACCCAAAAAAAGTTCCCATTCAGTCCTTTGTTATCGTGCCCCACGATTGAATGTAAGCAGTATGCTGCGATGCGATGGTAACTTGAGCGCAAATACGAAAGCTACCATGCGATTTCAACAACACGGCGTCTTTAAGGACTTTCTGAAAATTATTTGTCTTTTTCTACAAAGCAAATAATTAAATATGAATCCTATCGCACTCAACCTTTTGCTGCATCGTATGCGCCCTGATTACGTTTCTCGCGTTGGCCGT
>Ga0160419_101276_pt1 | contig 10793 bp, 19 predicted proteins | sample CelAP2metagpilot_2_FD_108196 | JGI IMG/M metagenome (GOLD analysis project Ga0160419, IMG submission 108196) | Phycosphere-associated microbial communities from Cellana algal ponds in Kailua-Kona, Hawaii, USA - Cellana AP2-4-25 metagenome pilot ... | reverse complement strand
GCGCCCTGTGTCCACCGCTCCTCAGCCTGCTGGTCCCGCATCTGTGCGTCCTAATGCCCCGTCCTGCGCTCCGCGTCCTCGAGTTCCCCCTCCTCCGCTTCTCCCTCTTCTAACTCAGCCACCTCGCCTTCCTCCTCCTCTTCTTCTTCCCCCTCCTCTTTCTCAAACTCCATGCCTTCACCCACTCCCACGATCTCCTCGACCGGCAGCTTGGATTCAAACCCCCCAGGCTTATCCCACGTAGTGCTACCGTCACGTCGATTGAAGAAGTACACTTGACCCGTTTCCTCGTCCTTTGCCTCCCCCCACTCCCCTTCCTCCTCATCGTCAGCCTCGAACTTCTCATCCTGCACATCTTGCGTCTCCTCTTCCATCGCCTTACCTTCCCCCAACATCCTTTTCCCGTATGATGACGGCGCGGTGAGGTGGTTGGGCGTGGAAACCGTACTCTGTCCCCCATCCTCCGACATACGCCGAGACAAGGCACCGATCTCCTCCATCTCCTGTCTTGCCACTTCCCCTTCGTCATCTCCATCGCCTTCTTCCGAAACCATCATTGACATAACCTGCTCGTTACCAGCGAGCTCGGTGGGGATATCCCATTGCGTCGCTTCCGTAGCTGCGTTGTAGAAGTAGGGTTTGGCGTTCCCATCATCGGTCGAGTAGATCTCCCAGTCCCCGACCCGTAAGAGGGGCTCAACTTCTCCCTCGTCCTCCATGGCGTGTATGTCACTCGTGCGGTGTGGAGTTGAGGTAGGGAGGGCAGGCAGGCACAGGAAAAGAGAGGAGGCTGCTGGCCTGGTGCGTGTGTGATTGTGAGGAGTGAGTCTTCATAGCTGAAAGGCACGAATCGTTGTAGCAAGCACACATTTTCCTGTCGCATATGCATGTTATGGGTGGTCGCATGGCGTTGTCTGGTAGAGCTTTGTCCAAGGGAGAGGGGTGGCTGATGAAAGAGTGGTGGGGTGGGGCCTCGCCAAGATGGCGTTGTTCGTCGTCGTTTATGGGGGGGTGGGGAGGCGGGAGGTTGGCTGAGGGGGAGGCCGGAGTCCTTATGGTTGCTTAGAACCAACGGAACAATATGTTGCGTCCATGCCTTGCCTTGATTGATTTTTCTGTGCACAGATGCACCGCGTCGTTCCGCCCCCGGAACCCTTTCCTGGACAACGGTAGCCAGTTAAGGATCAACATGTGGGCAATTTCCACCGAGATACCACAGCGCTTCACCAAGCCAGAGAGGAATGTCGAGGTCTCGGGGGCGCTGCAAATCAGTGCGAGTCCGTGGCAGATACATATATTTATCGGTTGCAGCGATCGCCTTCGACTGCGGGCTCTGTTTTTTTGGGGGGCGGTGCGTGTGTGTAAGGGGTGGAAAGAGGGAGTTGTGACCTGAGATGAAGTAGCCACGCTTCTAGTGCCCATTGAGCAAGAAATGGCGGCATTGGGAGTTTAATCAAATCGTAGGTCGCAATGAAATATAGTCAGCATGTATATTTGAATCGATTTAGCTGAGATCTTGTTTTCGGTGCTTTATGGTGGAACTGGCACGCATCTGGCTTCCTCCATATCCTTGTTTCCTACCGAGCGCACGTCCACATTCTTAGTCACTTACTCCCTCGTAATTTGTCGTTTTCACTCAAGGTTTCATGACCATGCTCTCCGTCCTTTTTTTGCCCTTCTGGATAAAGTGGGCAATTTTGGCGGCGAGGGGCCATCGGCAGTCCCAAAATGTGTCCCACTACAGATTTGCTTCCGCGAATCAACCTGCTTGCCACAGGCACTATCGTAATCATAAGACCCGCGACCAACGTCGAACATGTCTATCATGTCGGTATGGCGACTTCTGCAGGCACTGCGGGTGCTACAGATACTGCTGCTACTGTTGCTGCTGGGAAGGCTGCGGCTTCTGGCAAACGCGGAGGAGGGGTGATTGATCTTGATAGAAGGGCCCCAGGTGGTGAAAATGAAGGAGACTCCGTCGGCTACTCGCTCGTACGCCGTGCACGGCCTGTCAACTGCATTCAAGAGTGCCGAAGCAAGAGTGGAGGCCCGGCGCAATTAGGGAGTTGAAAGAGGAAAAGCGGGCAGGGTGATGGCAAGAAGAGCAAGAAGAGCAAGAAACACAAATAGAAGACGATCGATGGCATCCGGGGAATAATGACAGCGTTCGAGAGAGAAGCGTTGCGAGAGGAGAAGAAGTAAGGAAATCGGGAAAAGAGTAGGAGCCTGCGACGGAAGATTAAGTAAGTTACCAAGGTTTGGTACCGCGCTAATGCGAGAGCCAGCACCATGGTAAGCGATCTTCATTTCAAGACGATCGTATTTCTCTTTTAACGCTTCGATGTGATCGTGGCTCCGAAATCGGGTGTGGGTGGGATGTTGGGGGAGACGAGTGTTCTGACGACAGGGACCAAGGAGACAATGCGTTTCCAACGAAACTGCCTTTTAAATGAGCGTATCAGGATAAGGGCCGAGGGTTGTTGAAAGGTCGTCTTGGAACTGGAGGAGCATGACGCGAGTATAACGTGCAGCTCTTGCGGTCTGGTCAACGAAGGGTTAGGGGGCAGCAAAATCTTCAAGTATGAACGTTGTGGGCACGATGAAGACCGGGATATGAAGGCTGCCAAGAACCACTTGCTAAAGGAATTCGTCGGTAGGTGGTATAAATACTTCAAGAAGGGATAGTCATACAGTATAGGGGTGTCGTTGTTTGCCCCATAACGCTTTTTGGTGAGCATTGTATTTGAAGTCAGGTGCGCGCATGAAAGCCTGTCTTACAAATAGATATGCGAGAAAAGGCATGTGACGGTTACATAAAAAGGCATTCTCTCCATTCTGTCAGCAACTCTTCATCATACAGCGAAGTATGACAACTTAAAAGAAATTTTTGAAACAATCTTTGGCAAAGATGTCATGTCCCAAACAACAGGGTCGCGCGCCTACCTCCCCATCCGACTCGCACGACGATCGACCGGATTCGATTTAGCGAGGGGAATTATCGATTGATCTTGGTCGCATTCCAATGGTTGTTAACTTTCACTTAGCGCTGCCGGCACTGCGTGATGTGTATTCCTTCATTCGTTTGTAAAGGCTAAGAGTAAAGCTTTGAACCTCCCAACCTCCCCTCTCACCGTCATGCTGGACGAACCCAACGCAACTCATACCAAGCAAGTAGCACTCTTCCCAGCCAAACACCACGATGTTCAGCTCTACCGTCCGTCGTTGCCTGCAGCGCACTGCCGGCGTCCGTGCCTTCTCCTCCTCCATGTACGTACCTATTGTCCCGTTGGTGGATGGAGACGAATTGGCAAGTCTGGATAGGGGTGAGGGAGGGTATGATAAATGGTTGAGACGACCTGAAGTAAAGCGTCTATGTGTATCTACATATGCACACACTCAAGAAAACGCACAAAGCGCTTTGGCGCATAGATGTTCTTGGTCACAAGCATGTCTGAAAGTCTTTCAGACACATAGCGCTGCCTTTTTGATCGCTTTTTCTCATGCCCACCCCTCAATTCTCCGTTCCACAGGGCCCGTGCGTCGGCCTCCTCCGCCAAAGGCGCTTCTGTCCAGGCACTTGGTGGCTTGGCCCTGGTCGCGGCAGGCGCAGCATGGGCCGCTCAAGAAATGCGCTTTGGCGCGCCTGCTCACTGCTCGGCGGCGGCCAAGGTGCCCCATACAGGCTTACCGGGGACGGACAAGGTGCGTGAGAGAGGGCCAGAAATGCCTCAGAGGAGGAAACTATCGTTTGTTTTACGACTTATCATGGGTTTCACCCTTTCTACCTCCCCACAGGAGCGCACCTTCATCGCCATCAAGCCCGATGGCGTGCAGCGCGGCCTCATTGCCGCCATTATCGCCCGCTTCGAGAACAAGGGCTTCAAGCTTGTGGGTATGAAGATGTTGTGGCCCACCAAGGCAAAGGCGGAGAGCCACTACTCTGACCTTTCCACCAAGCCGTTTTTCGCGGTACGTTTGGAAGGGTAAATGGGCTCGTGAGAGGTGGTAGTGATTCTTCTCCTGGTTTCGCTCCGTCCCTTCCTTTATCTTCTTTTCTTGTCGTCGTCCACCGTTACGTGCGTGTCTCTTCATATCCTTCTTCAATCAAAGGCGAAATGTTTCTCCTTTCCTCCTCCTCCTCCTTCTATGCCTTCCCGTCCTCCCCTCAAAACAGGGCCTCGTAGCCTACTTCTCGTCCGGGCCCATCATCGCCATGGTCTGGGAGGGCAAGGACGCCATCAAGACCGGCCGTGTCCTCCTAGGAGCGACCAACCCCGCCGCGGCCGTGCCTGGCACTATCCGTGGTGACATGGCCATCAGCGTCGGCCGCAATATTTGTCACGGCTCGGACGGACCGGAGTCGGCAGTGCATGAGATCGGGAACTGGTTCACGGAGGCGGAGATTTCGGACTACACCCGTAGCTTGGATGAGTGGATTGTGGCGGACAACTAGGGCGGAGGGGAGATAGGGCATTAGAATCGAAAGAAGGAGAAGAAAGGAGTGGGGGATCTTATTATTCCTCCCCTCTCTTCCTTTCACAGCGGCCTTAAATGGTGGTGCCCGTGGAGGAATAGTAGGTTAGAGGAAGTTTAGAGCACGTTGATGGATAGCTGACTGTAAATGCGCTTTGAAGGAAGGCGAGGCGGGTAAGAGAGTAGAGGCAGTGATGTCTCCTTCTTGTTACTTTGTCTTGTCTCCTTTCTTGGCTTCTCTTTGCGTAGACACTGCGGAGCTTTAAGAACCAGTGGAGAAAACATATCAGCAAACAAATATATCGGGATTCTTGGCGTTTCTTATTACTTTCTTTCAAATGTCGATTATGACGTACAGATCTGTTCTATGCTCCATCTCGTGGATCTGCATTGCCGAATAAGTAATTGCTTTTACCTCCGTCCCCTGCGGATGCTTAGCCAGGCTGAACGTCTCCCCCTCCGCCCTTACCTTAATCTTGTACTTCCCTTGTCTTTCTCCACCTTCGACCTTGGCGATCCCCACAGGAGTGTCTTTGGCCGAACCTATCATCACAGCAGCAGGGCGTTCGAAAGTCAGGATGGTGACCGACTTGCACACGAACGCTTCGGAGCTAAACCGAAACAAAACCTCATCCAACCAGGCAAAGAGCAAGGAGGACAAGTCATGACCCTCTACCTCAAACGTCTGTGTGAGCCTGGGGTCCACTTCGACCTTGGACAGGTCCGTCATGTAATTCAGCATGCACGGCACAATATGCTCAAATGCCTCCTTCAGGTTCTTGCCCCACGCATGGAGCTGCACGTCCGCCGTATGATCCAAGTACTCGTAAAACTCACCAGCAACGCCGTCATTACCCATGCCTTCTCCCCGATCAGGGCGGTGTTGTGCTGCCCGCTCCTCTACAGCGGCCGTCACTCTCTGCATCTGCGACTTGTCGGGTGCGGCGCGACGGGTCAGCTGTGGTGTCTCGGCCGATGCCTCCTCCTCCAGGTGATTGGGCTGTTGGGGCTCCTGTTGTTGCTGCTGCTGTTCGGGTGGCTGTGGCGCATTCTCGGCAATGACAGGGTACTGTCGATAGCTCTTCTGTTTGCGCCGCTTGGGTAGAGGTTCCCATTCGTCTGTCATGGGAATCTCTTTGTAGGGGTAGATGGGTTGGGTGGTTTGGTGGGTGAGGAGGTTGGTTTGGGAGGCGGCGCCCTGCAAGGCGCGTTTCACTCGCTTGAATGCGCCAGTGGCGTTATGTATTTTTAGTTAGTTAGAAAAGCAGAGAGCGAGAACAGAGCTCCTCCGCCCGTTATAGCAGGGCCAGCTCATTAAATCAGCAGAGCACAAGCTCGGAGAGCAACAAAGAAACATCGCTCCAGTTGCGATTTCTGACGAGTTGCCTCAACAACGCATTCGTTTCTATTTTTGCCGAAGCAGAGACTGTGTCTACATTTGTGGTAGCTAGCGGATGATTCGAGCCTCTCTCCTTTTCTTCTCCTGCCCTTCTCTCTCCCTCTCTCCTTCCCTCTCTCCCCTCCTTCCCTCACCTTCTCATGGCTAGCTCTCTTTTCCATCGGGTTGCTTATCTCCGGTCATCTCTTCTACTCTCAAGCTCATCTTGCCTAGCTTTTCCGTCACATCCTCTGCAATTAATTCCATTCTCTTACTTTGATGTTGCGTTGGTGTACTGGTAGTCCCGGCTGCTGTGCCGTCTGTGGCAGATGCATCATTGGACGCGTCCGTGGGCGACGAAGATGGACTGGAGGAGACGGGCACGGATGAAATGGGAACTTCCTTAGTCTGGAGGTATTTGCGCATATCGTCTGCGTGGTGATAGGGAGATTGGAAATTAACTTGTGTCAAATTAAGAACGAGTGAGTAACCACAAAACCCATCTAGTAGTGTACGTACATGCATCCTCCCCGTCGGCATAGTAGCCCTTCTCCTCATCGTTGACACTGTAAAGTGGTAGGGAAATCATGGTGAGTACTCACATGTCAAGGAAAGTCAGACACTAAGTTGCAGACATGCTGCCCCCGTTCAAGATGCTCCGTTCGATCCGCCCGTCCACCGCAGCCATCACAAACTCACGCACTGCCTAACGAATACCCATGTACCCTATTTCCTCCCTCCCGCGCCACTCCCTCACACCCGCTTCCTCCCTATAATCCAAACATCACGTACTCGTAGCCTAGCGTCCGGGTGTAGAGGTGGATGGCGGCCCGGTTGCTCTTGCGCACGTGCAGTGACACGTACTGGGCGTCGAAGGTCTCCAACATGCAGCGTTCTGTGTTACAAGACGCATATGTACGTGAGAAAACATGAATATGTAGATTCACGAATGCCAAAAAATGAGGCATCCTTGCCTGCACTGTCTCCCTCCCTTTTTCTCTCTCTCCCTCTTTCCTTGACTTACGCGACGCTTGCATCAATTTTGTGGCAATGCCGCACTTCCTATGCGTTCGTAACACGGCCAACGAGGTAATGTGCCCATGCGGCACGGCGGCATCCTCTTCCCTAGGTGTCATGTCCACATAAAGTGAACGACATACATTAGCGCGTGTGTATTGGGTAAGCCGGCGAGTAGCGTCTCCCATCTCCCTCATCACCTCTCTCTCGTCCATACATACATCTTGGCGAGAACATAGCCCACGATGCGCCGACGGTGATCTTCGGCCACGTACAGTAGTTGGGGCCAGGACAGGATATGGTAGAAATAGTACTTCATTTGGTAGTTCTCGGGCAAGCACCAGAGGTTGGCGGCCTGAATCTGCAGCAGGTCCTCTGCTTTAGCCTGCCGGATGCAGACCATCGTTGAGTGGTTAGGATTGGGCGGGTGCTGTAAATATGCGTGAGAGGTGGAATTGCAGATGGAGGATAAGTGCTGGGCGTGGAAGTGGCTTCCAATGGGATGCGGACTGGAAGGTAGAAAGAAGGGGGAGGAGGGCGAGAGGAAGAGGAGGGAGGTCGCTCAGTGACGGACTGAGGACGACGCCAAAAGAACAGGATCTCGCAGCCTGTCAACCATCTCAGGGCTTGGATACGGTGACAGTCTTATTGCTGCTCTTGTCTGTACAGTGATAGGAAGTAAGATAATCGTAATATCGAGGAGGGTTGCCTGCATCAAACTGTGTCCATACGCATAGGACTCCTCGGAGCAACGGCAGCATGCAACACTTCACTTAAACCTCAAGCCCAGCGCGATTCTCACTCATCCAATGAACCCTCCACATGACAGGCACACGCAAGAGGCCACGCCAATACCTTTCGTCGTTGTCACGACACCCCTGGTGCTGCACAAACCGCGTCCATCCGCCGCGAGCTTAGCCTCCTGCCTCCCCCTACGTCCTAACCCCCCACCGCCGTACGATAATGAGGCGCATCACCACTAGCTCCGCCAGCCGGCAGAACGCACACAGTAAACCATACCCTCTCCCAGTCACTCTCACTATAGTACTACTTGCTGCTGCCTTGCCCACGACTACCCTTTCTTTCGTCCTACCCATCCTCCCCTCCTCCCCCCCTTGGGGCGGCTTAACTACAACTATCACTACCACCTCAAGGATACATCTACCACAACCCCTCGCAGCTGCAGGAGGGACCACTAACGAGAAGATGGAGCAGATGACCTTGCAACCCATAAAGACTTTCGAGGGAGAAATTGAGCTCCCCGGCAGCAAGTCCATCAGCAACCGCATCCTTCTCCTCGCAGCGCTGAGCCAAGGCACCACTGTTGTCGACAACCTGCTCCAAAGCGAAGACATCGAGTACATGCTTCAAGCCCTCACCACATTAGGAATTAATCTCGAGAACACCGGCGATAACCAATGGACCGTCCCCGGCCGCGGGGCGCCCTTCGATACCACCTCCCCTGTAGATCTCTTCCTCGGCAATGCCGGCACGGCCATGCGTCCCTTGACTGCCGCCCTCTGCGCTGGCCAAGGAGAATTTAGCCTCGACGGGACCCCGCGTATGCGCGAACGCCCCATTTCCGACTTGACCGATGGTTTAAAACAACTTGGGGTCGACGTGACCTGTTCCGACACTGGTTGTCCGCCCGTCAAAATCAAGGCTAAAGGTCTCCCTGGTGGAAGCATGCGTATTTCAGGCAAGATCTCAAGCCAGTACCTTTCAGCCCTCCTCATGGCTGCGCCGCTCGCCAAGGGAGATATCACGATCATAATCTCTGATGAGCTGGTTTCTGCCCCTTATGTGCATATGACTATCAAATTGATGCAACGCTTTGGGGTCCATGTGGAGAACGACAATGACCGCACTTTTACTATTCGTGCCGGGCAAACCTACCGTTCACCAGGTCAGATATTCACAGAAGGCGACGCATCCTCGGCATCTTATTTCCTGGCAGGCGCTGCAATAGCTGGGGGGACAGTGACCGTGAAGGGGTGTGGGAGCGAGAGTGTGCAGGGCGACGTGTATTTTGCCACGGTGCTGGGGATGATGGGCGCGCAGGTTGACTGGACCCCGAACTCGATCACAGTTTCGAGGAAACCTGGTGTGGTGCTTAAGGGGATTGATGTGGACTGCGGAACCATCCCGGATGCGGCCATGACGTTGGCAATCGTGGCGCTGTTTGCAGACGGACCGACGGCGATCAGGTACATGGAGGGGGGGAAGGAGGAAGGAAAGGGATTATTATGTGGGCGACACTGTCGAAGATCCTAAGTTTTCCCTTTTCCCTGTTCCTTCCCTCTTTCATCTCTCTTTCTCCTTCTCCCTCCCTCGCTCCTTTCCCCAACCCCAGAAATGTCTACAACTGGCGCGTTAAGGAAACGGAGCGCATGAGGGCCATCGTCACAGAGCTCACCAAACTCGGCGCCACTGTCGAGGAGGGCCGGGACTTCTGCATCGTCCATCCACTCAAGCAGTTGAATGCCAACGTGGCTATCGATACCTATGACGACCACCGCATGGCCATGTGCTTTTCCCTCGCCGCCTGTGGAGGAGTCCCCGTGGTGATAAACGACCCCAAGTGCGTTAGGAAGACGTTTCCGGATTACTTTGAACGGTTGGCGGTTATGAGTAAGTAGGAAGAGAGGAGATAAGATAAGAAAGGGATGAAAAGCACCCGAGTCTGAAGTGAAGGCCTAGGAGATCCAAACAAAAAAGGAACAACATGAACCACGAGGAAACGGTTGGATGGGATGAACCCTCCCCTCCGCACCGAGACACACTGCTGCGGGGCAATCAAAACGCATGGAACTTTTATTGGAGGCTCAATCGATAGGTAGATGGATCTCAACACCTCGCCATGATGCACCTCTGCTCTCCGCGACCCCCCTCTCCTCTCTAACCTTCCGGCTTTAACCCCCCTCCCCCTTTCTCAATGATTTCGTATCCACTTCCTCCTGTGAGATTTATGGTACGCCCAGTCTCCCTTTCTCTCCCGGTCCATCGCTCGCTCTCTCACACACGTTAACGCACACAGGACAGCCGTCAAGGGACAACATCAGCACCTCCTATATCATCAGCGTCAAAAATGTGGTCGGCTTACGCCCTCCATTACCTCTTTCCCCCTCCCTCACTCCCTCCTTCCACGCGTCCTCGCACAAACCTCTTCCCCCCTTTAAAATCACTAAATACACGCAGGACGCCATCTTCCTTCCTTCCTCCCACCCTTCCTCCCTCCTAGCTCTAGTGCGGCATGGGTACCTTCGGCGTGGTGTCCCAGATGCTGTCCAAGAACTTCACAATCTCCCCATACAAGCTCATGGTTATCCCCACTTCCAAGCACACTCGAGTCAATCTCGGGCCCACCCCCTTGTAAAACCCTGCGATGCCCTCGTTCTTCATTATCTGCCCCACACAGTCCAACGTGCTCGTGTACTTGGCCGCTTCCAATCCCTGCATCCGACTCTTGACAACGTCAATCCCCTGGAAGGCCAGGACAAAAATACCACCAGCCGTGGCACCGGCAGCAGCGCTTTTGATTGGGGTGTCGAGCTTGACGTAATCTTTGATGACGGTGAAGATGCCGAAGCGTGTGGCTTGGGCGGTGGACACCTTACAAGGAAGGGGAGGGAGGCGGGGAGGCAAGAAGGGATCCGTGATGAGAAGGGAAGTTGACGATGAGACAAAGAGTCGACAAGTCCACTCATATCTACTGCAGACCAAGATTAATAGTAGGAGCCAAGTCTATGGACACGTATGAGTAGACACAACCCCCTATCTTCCCTCCCTTCTTCCCCCCCCCCCCCCCCCCCCCCCCCCCCTCCTTTCTCTCTCCCTCCTTTTCTTCCCTATCTACTTATCTGGCCTCAGAATGTTGGTCCCGCCACATCGTACGTACCAGTTAGGAGTGATCCTCGCTACATCT
>Ga0160419_101273_pt1 | contig 10808 bp, 18 predicted proteins | sample CelAP2metagpilot_2_FD_108196 | JGI IMG/M metagenome (GOLD analysis project Ga0160419, IMG submission 108196) | Phycosphere-associated microbial communities from Cellana algal ponds in Kailua-Kona, Hawaii, USA - Cellana AP2-4-25 metagenome pilot ... | reverse complement strand
GGGGGGTGGGTGTGGGGGGTGGGGGGGTGGGGGTGAGGGGGGGGAGGGAGGGGAGGGAGAGGGAGGAACAGGGGGTTTGTTGGGGCGGGGGGAGGGGGGGGGGCGGGGAGGGGATGTGAGAGGGGGGGGGGGGGGGAGGGGGGGGAGGGGGGGGGGGGTGTGGGGGGGAGGGTGAGGATAAAAGGGAGGACGGGAGGGAAGGGGAGAGGAAGGGGAAGAAGAAGAAGGGACGTACCTCGAGCAAGCGGCGGACGGGCCGGTACTTGGGAAGGAGATAATGATGCCCCCTCCCGCTGATGAGAAGGTCGAGGATGGTCTCGCCTGAGAGGGAGGGAGGGAGGGAGGGAGGGAGGGAGGGAGGGAAGGGGTGGTTGTGGTAAAGGTGGTGCGGCAGACAGGATACGTGATGAATCTGGAGGGAACGAGGGATGCATAAGAAGAGAGAGAGGATAGAAGGGAGGGAAGGAGAGAGAGGAGGGTAAGGATCGATACCTCGGTGATTTTTAATGGTCGGGTCGGCGCCACCGCAACGGAGAAGAGTTTTAACGGCCTCGTAATTCAGAGCATCTGCGGCGATGAAGAGGGCGGTGCGTCCCCACATGTCTAGCGCAGGAGGGAGGGATGGAGGATGAGAAGGAGAGAGGGAGGGAAGGTAAGAGACAGCCTCAGGATTGATTGTGACTGCGGCGACAAGGGCGGTGCGTCTCCACATATCCAAGGAGGGAGGGAAGGAGGAAGGGAGGGGAATGCGGAAGGAGGGAGGGAAGGAGGAAAATGTACCTTGCGCGTCAATCTCGCGCTTGACGCCCTCACACGCCTCCAGCATGTGCTCGAGCATCCCGTGCATGACCCGTCGCTCCTTCACGTCCTCGGGCCGCGTGAAGAGCGGGGGGTAGAAACAGTGTCCGCCATGGGGTTGCAGGGAGAAGGACGGATAGGCACTGGGGCTGGCCGAGAGGGAGGGGAGGAGGGACGGAGTAATATGAGCGAGTCGTTGCCCCTTGCCCTTCCAGGGAAAGGAAAAAATTCAAGAGCTTATCCCTTTTCCCTCCCTCCCTCCCTCCTTCCCACCTCGCCCTCCCGTGTGCCTGGAAGCGGGCCAGCTCCATCAAGGGCGTATTCCCCTTCTTATTCTTGGCCGTGGGGTTCGCGCCAAGATACAACAAGAACGTCACCATGTCCATCTGTCGCTCCTCCTCCGTCCCTTCCTCCCCCGTGTCCTCCCTCCTGCCCTTCCTCCCCAGCCAGGCGTGCGGGGGGAGGTGGCGGCGGAAGCGCCGAAGGAGGGAGGCCAGGGCCCGCATTCTTCGTCCTCGACCTGATAGAGGGAAGAGAGGGGGGGAGGACGTTAAGAAGTACGCGAGGGAGGAAGAGGGAGTTACGATGGGCACCGAGAGGGAAGGGAGGAGGGAAGGAGGGAGGGAGGGAAGGAGGGAGGGAGGAAGGAAGGGAGGGAGGGCAAGCAAGGCAGTCAACTCCTTCCTCCCCTTACCATCTTCCTCCTCCCCATCCACCATCATGATGGCATAGTGCAGGGGCGTGTTACCGCTCGCCTCGTCCCGAACGTTCACGTTCTCCACACCCTGAGAGAGGAGATACCGTATGACGCGCTTGTTCTGACGGAGGGTGGCGAGGACTAGGAAAGGCATCTCGACTTGCTGGGATTCGACCTGGAGGGAGGGAAAAAGAGAGGAAGGAAGGGGGGGAAAGGGAGAGGAGATAGTGTGAGTGGAGAGAGAACTACAGGCGCGCTTCGCCTGAGCGGAGGGAGGGAGGGAGGGAGGGAGGGAGGGAGGGAGGGCGGGCGGGAAGGAGGGAACGTGGGTCGATGTAATCCGAGTGGAGGGCGGGCAGGAGGGAGGCAGCGTGTGCCAAGGACCATAGTACAGTACTCAAGCTTTCGCTTCGCCTGCCCTCTCTTTCACTTGGCTACCTATACGTACGTACAGCTCCTCCCTCCCTCCTTCCCTCCCTTACCTCGTCCATGTCATAATTCCGTTGCAGCATCATCCAACGCAAATGCTGCACGTCCTGAATAAGCGGGGGGGGAGAGGGAGGGAGGCAAGGAGAGGAGAGGTCGGGTGGAGTGAGTGCGCGGGCCGGTGTGTGATGCGTGTTATGTGGAGCCAGGTGACGAGAAAAAGTTAGAGGGGGAGGGAGGGAGGAGAGGAGGGTGCTTGCAGGGGCAGCAGCCCAACATGCCGACAGACATAACAAGGAAGGCTCTCTCAGGACACTCATTGCATTGCCTAGCGGTATTCGTGCCTGCTTGCATCCAGCCCTCACTCCTCGCGGATGTTCTTCCCTCCTTTCCCGACGGCCTGCGACTCGAGAGCATCTGTCCCCAAAAAATAGCGCCGTGGGTCTCGTCTTGGCTGCTTGCCCGCCATCCCTCCCTCCCTCTCTCCCTCTTTCCCTTTCACCATTTCCATCAACCCCTTCAATTCCCTCGCGCGTACCTTTCCCTCCACCAGGCGTCGGATGGTCTCCAAATCGTCCTCTTGAATAGCCTTATACAAAAGCTTTGCTGCCGTCGACCCCGCTCCTGGCCTGCCCTCCCCTGCGTGGCCGCCACCGTGGTCGTCGTCCTCTTCCATGATTATTAACGTGTAGCGATTTATCTGCGAGGCTCAGGGAATGAATGAGCTGTGGGTTGGCCGTTGCGCCAAAAAAAGTCTATATAGGGAGAGCATCGAGGGAGGGGTGAGCGACGCGCGTGCGTGTGTGCCTATGTCTCTAAGGGAGGGCGAGATGTGCCACGACAGCACAGGAGAAACAAGCTGGGTACGCCAAAAATACAGGTGTCATATAAATGGGGAACAATTACATCTATAGACGCTATGGCGCTAGAGGGCAACTTCTAGAGAGGGTCGTCGGGCGCGGGCGAACGAGGAGGAGCGACGCAACCGCAACTGTCGCTCCTCCTTGCTTGTCATAGCCTATTCAAGTGACGATTGGTCAATACCAGTGACCGATAGATCCACCAGGTCTTCAATGAGATTCCGAATGTATGTGTGCTCTACGAGTGGGGGCACAATGGCCAAGAAGACGACCGGAAGACACGGACATATGAGACAGAACTATTGTATTTCAAGCACTGACTTGATGTTCAGTGCGTACTCGTTCCACCTAAGCTTCCCCCTTGTTTTTCCCAGGAGCTTGTCATCAACGATCCTCACGATGACTCCATCGTTTAGATGCACGTGCAGTCTCTATGGCACGGACCTTTGAATGTGTTGGGGCTTGCTCCAGTCAGAACAACATTGCCGTTGCTGTTGGTGACGCCTGCTGCCTCGTCGCTCCATCTTAAGGCAACATCAACCGACTCCCTGATCGCTGAAATGAAAGGCGATGCCAGTGTGGCGTTATTTGGGTAAACTTGTTACCAACACCGGCAAGCAAGTTTGTCGGCATACGGAAGGATCAAGATGTGCACAACAGTTCCTTGAGCATGTAGCGGCACATTGCAGGCGTTTTGTGCTTTAAAATCACAACAACGTGTTAGTTCACCTCCAAAAAAAAAGACTTACATCTTCTCATTGTACTCTGTGTCTATGATGCACAGCTTTCCTTGCCCCCCTTACGACCACAGACAGAAAAAGATAGAGTCTACCAAAGAACGAAGGAAATTGGTGCTACCCATTAAAAGAACAACAAATTCATGATCGTGGTTATGGGATTCCCTTGCCATTAAAATGTTGTTCGTCAGAGCCGTTTCGCTCAATCGCTTCTTCCTCTTGCCCTCTGTTGTCTCACCCCCTTGCGATGACCATGTCGGTCAGGATGACCCATATGCCCCTACAAGAGGCACATATCAATTAGGGGGTGATGTGGCCGTGCACCATAGGCTCGATGCAATGCTTCTTCAGATTGCTGTAGGAGATGGCTGTACTCGGGTGATGATCCCTGAGAGCAGATGATGGTGGCATTTGAGATGGTCGGTTGGTCAGGCTCCGCTGTTGGCCTTACAACCGCCTCCACAAAATGTGTAAGATCTGATCTGCATTGTAAGTGTAGATGAAGGCATCATCCTCAAGGATATTTATAAGTTTTTGCAGTGGAGTGTGTCCGCTCGCCAATTGTAAAATTGACGTCTCGCTGTACCTTTGGCTCCCGAGTAGGTGTAGAATATCACCATATATTATTTGGGCACTCCACTTCGTTGTTACTAAGGATGATTTGCATTCTTGCCCATTGAGGCACTATTGTAGGAGCCCCACTTGCTGTGCAGTGTCTGTCATTAGACTATCTGAACTTCTTGAACCCACCCTCAAATAGGCAACAGAAACATGCCGGAAACTTCTTCATACATCAAGCATTTAACATATATAGCGTGTGCTTTATTTTTCATATATTGCTTTATTTCCAATTCATTGGATGGTATCCAGGCGCCTCTAGAACTTTTCCATTTAACAGCAATTCCCAAGACTGCAGTCGAGATTTCCAGTCGTTCACCGAGCCCGAACAAAATGAATACATCTGTTAAAGATTTCTACAAGTTTTATTCGAGGGATATTGAGGCTAGTGCTCGGGGCTCTGAGCTACCCATCCATTCTCGCGTACCGAAATCTGGCTTGGGGATCTTCGTTATTTTGTGGACTGAAAGTGATGAAAATGGCCAACAAAAAATTAAAGATGCCTGCAATCATTGGATGTGTACTTCAACGATCGCTTTGATTACCCGATCCTTATTTTGCATGAAGATTTATCGCAAGAGGTCATTGACACCGTTCGGACATGGACACGTTCAAGAATTGAATTTGTTGGGCATTCTTTGATCGATTCAGAGTACTTGAAAGTCTTTCAACAAATTGGATTCAAAATGTTTGACCGCCAGGCCGGTAAAGGAACTGGATATTCGCATATGATTCGTACAAACATCTACCGCTGGCCATTGCATCGAGCACTTTTTGGATACCGATACGTGTTCAAACTCGATACAGATGCAGCTCTGGTTGAAAGGATCGATAACGACCTGTTCGAGGATATGAAAATCGTGAAATCATGGCAGCCTACGTGACTTCAATCATGGACGCTGAATTTGTGTGCGAGAATTTGTATGAGACTGTCGAGGATATTTTGAGGTACAATCAGCTCGAGCCTGTTCAAGATTTGTATCGAATGCCGAAATTGTGGACATGGCATGGATATGCATTCGTTTTCGACACCGCATTTGCGAGGTCACCTGCCTACTTGAACTCAGTCTGGCATCTCGACAATGTTCATGGTGCGTTTAAACATCGATGGGGTGATCCCCAGTTGTATCTACTCACTTCAATGTTTCTCGAAGCCAATCAAACCGAACAATTCGATATCCGCACTGCTCATCGGGATAAATGTGTGCACGCCAAGAGCCTATCGTCTTGCCCACAAGATGTATCTTTGATGTGGACACATAATCCAAAGTCGAACTCACTCATAAAGTCCACCGACTGGATGTGGAATCCAAGTCAACCATTCGACCATTCTTCTACACTGTGGCCTCAGCCGGAGCTCTCAAAACCTCCATACAATTTTTCGAATCAAACGCAATGAACAAGGTGTAGCCTACCTGCAGCAAGGCTTAGGGGTAAAGAGATCGAGCCGAAGACGTTCGTTCCTACCAAAAAACAAATAAATCGAAAAACTGTCAAGCGTGGGGCATCAAATACACCACGATATTGAACTAACAAAATATAGCTACCTATTTAGTTGAACCGAGTTGTTGGACGTTCTGTCATAGGAGCGCAAGGAGAGCGTGCGATTTTGCAAAGGAACACAAAATACATCGGATCACATCATCTTGCGGATGCTAGGAAAAATGCCTTTGCCTCGGGATAAAATACATGCCCCCTCGGACAGCTTGCATACGGAAAATTGCCGAGAAAACAATAGAGAAAGCGGCCGACTTGATGGAGGGGGAGGGAGGAAAGCAAGTAGCAGAAGGTTTTGGTGGACGAGATACAGGTACAAGGGGCTGACAGTGTAAGAACGAGCTCATACATCCAGAAGGAGGAACGAGGAATTGGAGAGTGCATCCGAGAGAGGTTTGTCTCATATACGAAATACGGTGGAGAGGAAGAGAAATGAGAAGGAGAGGACAAAAGGGTGGGAGGACATTTCCAGGGATGAGATGGGATAACCCCAGGGTAGGACTGCCCCTTATTTAGTAAGTGGCAAAAAATCGTGGGCTTGAAAAGAGCGAGGGACGTCTTCTCTCAAATGCAAAGAAAGAAGAAGGGAATCAAAATCTGGAGAGTGCGAGCGCTTCAGTGATGGGGGGCTCCAGTGGGAGAAAAAGGAGGGGAATGGGCAGTCGTTAAAAGGGAGACATGTCCTGCAATTGGGAGAGGTTGCAGCGCGCGCAGCCCACGGATGCATCACATCGAGAATTGATGAAAGCCATAATATGTCCATCAGATCAATTAAGTCGCATCAATGGCGATAGTCTAAACGATCAGATAAAGAGCCTGTAGATGTATATATCTCATCATCTTTTTCTTTCCCGCTTCTTCCTCCCTCCCTCCCTCCCTCCCTCTATCCCCTCTGGACTTCCCTCTTGCCAGCTGACCCACGTGCACATTCTACAAACTCCTCTCACTCTGCATGCCTACCTCCCTTCGTCCTCTCCCTTCATCCTTCTCCTTAAGACGACATTGCAGCGGCAAAGCGGGCCTCGGCATCTTTCCAGTTGACCACCTTGGGAGGGAGGGAAGGAAGGAGGGAGGATTAGAACAGATACGGGCGTGGTTGAGGCGTTTCGGTCGAAAAGGCGACATGAAAGAAAGGGAGGGAGGGGGGAGGCAGGGAAGGAGAAGAGACTGAAAAGCTGGCCTTGATACCTTCCAGATGGCCTTCACGTAGTCGGGGCGGACGTTCTTGTACTGCAAATAGTAGGCTGGAGGGAGGGAGGGAGGGAGGGGGGGAAAGGGGGGGGGAGACGGAGGATGAGCGACAGGGAACACGTACAGGTGATACTCACGGCCCTATTGCCCAGCTTGTCATAATTGGAATGGAGGGAGGGAAGGAGGGAGGGAAGGAGGGAGGGCACGTACCGTGTTCCCAGACGTCAATCCCGACGAGAGGGACGAGGCCGGTGGTGGCTTCGAGAGGGTCCTGGTTGGGAAGAGCGACGATGGCCAATCGCTTCATCTTCTTGTCCACCCTGGAAGAACGGAGGGAGGAAGGGAAGGAAAGAGGGAGGGAGGGAGGCATGGCAGAGTGAAGGGCAAAGGAGTGTGGTGCTGTGCTCTCCTCTCTCCCTCTCTCTCTCCCCCCTACTCTCCCTCCCTCCCTCCCTCGTTCCCCTCCGTGAACTGAACCATAAGACGAGGCGTCTGGCTAATTCCGTTCTCCCGAACCACTGATGCTTCCCTTCCTCCCTCCCTTCCTCCCTTCCCCCGTCCCTTCGTCCCTCCCTCCCTCCCTCCCTCCCTACCCGAGCCAGCCCCATCCAGAGCCCTGGACTGCCACACTCTGTGCGGACATTGTATCTTGCAGGCCGGCCAGGGAGCCGAACTGACTCTCAATGGCCTGTGCCAAGGCGCCTACGGAGGGAGGGAAGGAGGGAGGGAGGGGATGAAGGAGAAAAAGGGAGGGAGAGGAGGAGGGAGGGAGGGAGGGAGGGAGGGAGGGAGGGAGGAAGGGAGGAAGGAGGATAGGGCGGGACGCACCGGTAGGGGGGACGCCGCCTCCTGCCTTGGGCGGCGCCAAATTCTTCCAAAAGATGGAGTGGTTGAGATGGCCACCGCCGTTGAAGCGGAGGGCCTGAGGGAGGGAGGGAGGGAGTGAGGGAGGGAAGGAAAGAGGGGTGGGTGGAATGAAGTGAGGCACGTGCAGCAAATGGAGGGAAGAGAAAGGAAGAGAGAAAGGGAGGAACAGGAGTTGTCCAGAAAGGAGGCATCAATCGTGCCATCACGGCCGGGGAGGAGGCATGTCGCGAGAGAGGGGTGAGAAGGAAGGGGGGGAGGGAGGGAGGGAGGGAGGGAGGGATACCCACCGGCTGCAGGGCGATCATCGCCGAGACGTCACCCTTGGCTTCGGCCTCGACCAACTTGCCCATGGCCACATTAAAGTTGGTAATATAGGCCTGGTGGTGCTTCTTGTGGTGAATCTCCATGATTTCTGTCCGCGAAGGAGGGAGGGAGGGAGGGAAAGAGGAGGAGAGCATGAACCAAAATTACCTTCGAACGAATGAATCAAGCCATGACGCCGCACTCTGTCTACACTTCCTTCCACCCCTAATCCTCTCTGTATACTTCCTTCTATCCCTCTGTCTATACTTCCTTCTATCCCTCTGTCTATACTTCCTTCTATCCCTCTGTCTATACTTCCTTCTATCCCTCTGTCTGTACTTCCTTCTATCCCTCTGTCTATACTTCCTTCTATCCCTCTGTCTGTACTTCCTTCTATCCCTCTGTCTATACTTTCTTTCACCCCTCTGTCTGTACTTCCTTCGACTCCTCCTTCTACCCCTCCTTCCATTCCTCTTGCTTTGCTTTGCTCTGCATGCACGTACCTCCGGAAATGACGGGCTCGAGCTCCCCGTAGCCGTAAGCCAGGTCGGGCAGGGTCAGCGCCTTGGGCTGGGCAGAGGCGAGGAGGGGAGGGAGGAAGGGGAGGAAGGAAAATGAGAGGTGAGTAGAAGGGAGTCGAAGAGAGAATAATATTTCTTTATGCATCTGACCATGGAAGCCTGTATAGTCAAGGAACGATGGCGGAACTTAAGAGCGATGGAGAGGGAGGGAGACTACGAGTGCTGTGGCCCATCCCCTTACACACTCTACTCTTACCGCCGCAGCCGCCGCAGCCATGAAGGTTTTGGCCTGCTGTCCCTGGGCCTCGTGGAGGCCGGTGCTGTTTGAAGAGGGGGAGGAAGGGAAGGCCTAAGTGCGCAAGACGGCATGACATGACAAGCCTTGATATGACTCGTTTTTCATGAGTGTACCCCTTAGGAGAACTTTAATGACGCGTGGCCGAAGCTGGCCGACAATGTATTGTGCATCTCATCGTCCCCCCATGCGCTGGGTACGCCCAAGTCTTGTGCACCTGAGCCACCGGGGCTCGTGCAGGTTTCATACATGTATGCTCGTGAAAGGCCGTCTAGAGCACTTAGCCTCCCCCCTCCATCTTGCCCCATCTTCCACATTTTATTTATTACCTCGCGATGCGCCGTGCAAGGGTGGAGACCGCCTTTGCAGCGGCGGTGGTAGAAGAAGCCATGGTGTCTGTATCGGTTGTGTGCAAAAGGGTTGGAGCAGGGAATTAGAGCAAAGGAGGACGAGAGAAGTGTTCTTCAGGGCAAGGCCGACGCAGGACTCCTCGGAAAGAGCCAGTAGGAGATGAGAGACACGACCCGTTGACATTGACTGGCCTGCCCTCACCGTCCTCTCGTGTTTTATTGCCCCCATCGCACGCACACCATACCATATGTACTACTACTCTTTCCTGTACTCTGTCGTATTTGAGCTGACAGTTGAGGACTTGATGTCTTTGCAAGGCGCTTCTCTGTTTCGGTTCCAGCAAGCAGTCGCCGAGGAAGAGGAACAAGTACGAGGCGTAGTGCATGCGAGCGCGAACTGCGCGTGTGTCCGACCCTTTCAATGCCACACGCTCAAGAAAATAGAAGCTTGGACATTTGCAAACTACGTTCGCCTTTGTTTCCAAATATCGCTTCCCATTATTTCCTCATCCTCCATCGACCAGCCCAGCCATTTCGAGGCGGTCGACGCGACACATGAGATTCACTGTCCTCCTTCTCCACCCCCCTCCCGTCCATGTGATGCAGCATAGCTTATCGCGTGCACCACCACCACCTCGTGCTAGATGTGTGCAAGATGTTGAGCTTATTCCATGGAGGCTGCTGGTAGCTCATGGAGGTCTTTGCTTTCCACGAGAAATAGCGCTCTGCTTACACCTCGCCCATTCTAATTTACCCGACCAACCCTCCCCAACCCCTTCCTCCCTCTCTCCCTCCCTCCCTCCATTTCTACTTCTTTCTTCCCAAAATTGGACAGGTTCTGAGGCTAGGTCATTTTTACTTCCACCACCATCATCACCAGCCGCAACAGCAGCCGCTGCAACGGCAGTAGCAGCGCAAGGGCAGCGGGAAAAGAGGGGAGGGAAGAAGTTATAGAGGACAATAGAAGAAACAAGGACAAGGGAGATGGAGGCTACCGCGATGAATAGCAAGGAGTATCGGGCTTCGGATGGCACAGTCTTTACCAACCTCGACGAATATCGCAAGGTGAGGGAGGAGGAGGAGAATGTGGGAGGGATGGAGAAAGGGAGAGGGGGAGGCAAGGAGATGAGCTCGGTGCGCTGTCGGCATTATCGGGAACGGGAGGGAGGTATAGAGGGAGGGACGGAGGGAGGGGATGTGAAAAACACGAAAAAACAATCGCTCATATCTTGTAGAATTGAGAGAGCGAGCATAGTCGCGCCTCGGTGATAAGGCATTAGGAGACACAGCATCTAACCCCCCCCCCTCCCTCCCTACTTGGTCCTCCCTCCCTCCCTCGCCCTCCTCCTTCCCCTCCACAGTACGAAATGGAGACCTCCTTCACCTTCCGTGACTCGGTTGGGGAAAGTCTGACCAAGCTACCCGGAGAAATCAACGGCCAGCCCTTCGATTGCCTCGGTACGACGCGCCCTCCCTCCCTCCCTTCCTCCCTCACTTCCTCCCTCCCTTGCCCCATCCTCTGCCACCTCTCTTTGCATTGTACCAATCACTTCCACAACCCTCCTTTCCTCCCTCTTTCCTTCTTTTCTCCCTCCTTTACATAAGACACTGACTTCACCGCTCACGTACCCCCCCCTCCACCCCCCCC
>Ga0160419_101271_pt1 | contig 10818 bp, 6 predicted proteins | sample CelAP2metagpilot_2_FD_108196 | JGI IMG/M metagenome (GOLD analysis project Ga0160419, IMG submission 108196) | Phycosphere-associated microbial communities from Cellana algal ponds in Kailua-Kona, Hawaii, USA - Cellana AP2-4-25 metagenome pilot ... | reverse complement strand
TTTTATATGATGATGCAGCTGCTTCTGCAACAGGTTCTGTAATATTCAAGAATTCTATGAGAGTTTCTAGTAATAATGATCAATTTTTCAGAGCTTCTTCAAATAATAATCCTAATAAAATTTGGTTACGCTTAACTTCAGATATTGGATTAAATAATCAAATAGGTATTGGTTACGTTAATGGTGCAACATCACAAAACGATGGTGGTTTTTATGACGCTAAAAAGACTGGCGCTGTTATGAATAGCTTAGCTTTTTATTCAGTAATTTCTGGAGATAATGACAAATTTGTTATTCAAGGTAAAGCTCCTTCAGATTTAAACGTAGATGAAATTATTCCTTTAGGATTTATTACCAATATTGATGTAGCAACAATCTACACCATTTCAATTGATAATTTAGAAGGTGACTTTTTAACCAATAATACAGTTTACTTAAAAGACAATTTAACCTCAACCATACACGATTTAACTGCAAGTGATTACAATTTTACTTCTACTATTGGTGAGTTTAATGACCGTTTTGAAATTGTTTTCAACAATGCTAGTTTAAGTATTGATAATAATGAAATTACTTCAAACAACCTTTCTATTATTGAGCTAGAAAATGATAATATCATATTTAAAGTTGGCCAAAACTTTACTATTCAATCGATACAAATATTTGATGCTTTAGGAAAAGAAGTGTACAATTTTAAAGGTAAAAACAGTACAGAAACTTTTAATATGAAAGACTTAAGTAGTAGTCTGTACATAGCTAAAGTTACTTTAAATAACGGACAAACTATAACCAAAAAGGCTATAAAAAAATAAGGATGACGTGTAAATGCTATTCTTTAAACCAGTATTGACAATTTTGTTAATGCTGGTTTTATTTTTATAAACTATAAGTTAATGACACAATTAAATTTCTTCCTGGTGCTGCAATACCAGAAGAGTAGGTTTTATAACGCTGATCTGTAATATTTTCTAATGTTGCGGTTACTATTGTATCTTCTCCTAATTGATATTGAGTTCTAAGATTTAAAGTATACCAAGATGGCGAGAAAGGATTTCCGTTTTCATCTAAAGCGTAGATATAATCTTTTTCGGTTTCTGAAGGTGCTAATTGTGTAAACGACAATTTGTTGTTGTAATTAACAAAACCATCTAACTTAATCTTATTAGATTGCCACACCAAATGTGTATCTCCAAAATTTGGTGCAACGTGTCTTACTGGCACTTCTACACCATCTGTTTCTTCAGTTCCTCCTATAAAATTGTATCTTGATGTCAATTTAAATTGGTCGGTAATATTCCAAAGCGCTCCAAATTCAAAACCATAAATCCAAGATTTTGATGCATTTTGTATGGACTGTACATTACTTAATTCGCCATCATAAATAATCTCTGTTTCGCCATTTAAATCTCCATTTCGTCTTACTAAAGCATTATCTAAATAAGTATAATAAGTTGCCATGTCTAAGATAAATTTTTTATTGAAATTCAATTTTAAACCTAATTCACCATTATAAGCATACTCTGGTTTTAAATCGTTATTAGGCACAACAACAGATCCTGGTTCTGAGTCAAACACCTTACCTACATCATCAACATTTGGTGCTCTAAATGCTGTAGATAAGTTAAACTTCCATTGTAAAATATCATTTGGCAACCATGTAATTCCTGTAGAAGCTGTTAGCGCATCTGCATTAATATTAGCTTTATTAAAAGGTAAATTTAAATACTGGTTATTAGCAGTAAAATCTGCATTTTGAGCGACGTTATTATATCTTAATCCAGATTGAAATACAAACTTTTCAGTTGGCTTATATTTGTAATTAGCATAAACCGCTGCACTGTGCCAAGTAGCACCATCTGGATATCTTGAGACTGTATTTTGGGTAGTATTATCTTCAATATTTTCTGTGTATCCAATAGAATTCACTTTGTTAAAAACATATTCAAACCCATAAAAAAGGCTAGATGTTGTGCTTAAATCTTTTTCTAAGTCTAAGTTGAAAGATAAAGCGTTAACAGACTCTTCGCGTACATTTCTTTCAACATCTTGAAAGTTTCTATCCATCCTACTTTCTTGAAAATTTTGATAGGCAAAAGTTGCTTTTACATTATCGTATAAAGTTGCGTTACTGCTTCGTTTGGTTACTTTTAAATTTGACATAAACCAACGTTGCGGACCGTAATTCCACTCTGCAGAACGCAAATTATCACCACGATATCTAATTAACCTATCATATCTTGGATAATCTGAAGTTGTTGTGTAGAACAACCCTAAATCAAAATCTAAATCATCTTTTGGTTTATAAGAAACCTTTTGCATTAAGTTAATTTGATTGTAACCCGTAAATTTTTGAATTTTAGGATTATTATTTTCAATAATTACATCTTGATTGTTTTGTGTTACTATATATTCTGGTCTTAAATACTCCGTTGGACCATGACTACCCATACGCAAATCGTTAAAATCTGTATAGGTAACATTAGTTAAAAAACCCCATTTTTTTAGACCTAAATTAATATCAATATGCGCTGTTTTTTCTTGATTTGCAGTCGCATATCTAAGCATCACGTTGCTATCTACAATCAAGCTATCTGTATAAGAAAGTTTAGGGTTTTTAGTGTAAAAACTCATCACACCACCAATAGCATCGCTACCATAAATAGTAGATCCTGCACCAAGAATAACTTCAGTTTTTTCTATAGAAAGCGGATCTATAGAAATAACATTTTGAAGATTACCACCTCTAAAAATGGCGTTATTCATCCTAACACCATCAACCGAAATTAAGAGCCTATTGGTTGAAAAACCACGTATCATTGGGCTACCACCGCCTAACTGACTTTTTTGAATATAAACTTTACCAGTGTTTTCTAATAAATCTGCGCTAGTTTGAGGATTATTAAAACTAATCTGCTCTGCACTTACAGTAGCAATACTTTTAGGGATTTCTCTTTTGTTTTGCTTAAAATTTGAAGCTGAAATTATGATTTCATCTAGACCTAATTGATTTCCTTCTAAGTAAATAGTGTTGTTTGTAATATTAGATTTTTTAATTGTTTTTAAATTGAAAGAAATATGTTGAAAGAAAATAACTTCCTTATTTGAAAAACTTTCTAAGTCAATCAATCCATCTACATCTGTAATTGCTGTTTTTGTCTGAGATTTATTAAAAACTGCTACGCCAGAAATTGGTGCATTTGTTGTCTTATCTAAAACCTTTACCGATTGAGCATAAGAATTTGCAAAAAGAAAGAATAGAAAAATAAATGTTATTTTCTTAATTAAATACATCATTTAAGATTTGTAAAGATTTTGGTTGGTTAAAATTGGTTAAATGTAAATCAAAATACTGCAACAGCATTTTTAAAAACTGCTGACGCTGTTTTGAATTCATTTTTATTTCGTTTAATGCATCAAAATTTGTGCCCAACATCTGTTTTAAAAGTGTTAAATTTTCCCCAGAAATACAGTATTTTGAATTATTTATATGCTGAAATTGACCTTCTAAAAGATTAAAAAAATCTGCATCTATTTCAGAGTCATCTGGATAAAACCCAAGATACTTGGTTAACTCTAAAAGAAATAATAAATGTGCATTAGAAATTTGACTATTTGTATCTAACCATTTAAAAGATGTTTCTAAATAATTAAACAGTGGTAAGTTTTGCTCTTCTTCTTTTAGGGCTTGAGATAAAATTTCGGCTAAAAACATGGCTATAGCACTTTTAACTATATTAGTGTGCAAAGAGCTATATAAAAAGCTTGTTTTTAAATCTTTTATATATTGCAAAGACCTATTGTCTTTATGATCTGTTTCTAAATCTAACAAAGATAAGGGCTGAAAATAAGCTATTTTTTTGTTACTTTTTTTAGACTTTAACACACCTTTTAGCAGGTAACTAACAATACCATGATTAGAGGTATAGCATTTTACTATTAAGTCGTTGTCTTTAAATCTTATTTTTGAAAGAACTATGGCTTTTGTTTTGGTTTGCATTACCTAACCACCATTAATTTAAGCATCTTAGTTTCTAGCGTATCAAGGTCGTTTAACATCACTAAATATACACCAGAAGCTACAACATCTCCAGCAAGATTTTTACCATTCCATAAAGCTGTACCACCATCAATTTCAAGGTTATATCCTTTAAACCTTCCGTTTGTATTAGACTCAGCTTCTGCAACTAAGTTACCTTCTATATCTGTTATTTTGATGTTTACGTTTTCAGAAATATCTCTTATTTTGATTTTTTCTGTAACCATATCAAATGTTGGTCTAACGGGATTAGGAAACACGAAAGCATCTTCTAAAGTAGTTTTTGGTTTAGAAGCATCCGATTTAAAGGATAGAAGTCCGTTTTCTGTTGCTATATAAACAATACCATTTACTTCGTCTAATGCTACATCCAAGATATCATTACTTGGTAATGGTGAATTATCTTTAGTAAAATGATAAATTGTTTGTTGCCCATCTGAAGAGAAATAATACAAACCAGTATCTAAGGTAGCTATCCATTTGTTATTAGACCCATCAACTTCTATATCTGTAATAAACTGTTGGTAAAGTAACTCACTAGCTTCACCGTTATCTAAAACCACAATATTATCCACTTCTGGGTTTTGTAAAAAACTTTGAGTGTTGTAAACTACTCTAAGTCCTTTATCCATACCAATCCACAGCTGACCATTTCTATCAATTGCCAATGCTCTGATATTTGGAGAAGGCATACCGTCTTCTTCACTGCTAATATTGACAATTGTTGGGTTATTACTATTATTTGGAACACAAGCTATAACTCCATAATGAGAGCTACCAGAAAAGACTGTTCCATTATCATCAAAAGCCATTGATGAAAATCCTAAATTACTAGTTGCTGGGTCTATTAGTGATTGATAACTATAAGATGTCCATTGACCATTTTCTGATAATTTATTAAGAGTTTCATTAACGCGACCGTTAAAAATATATAAATTACCTTCATCATCAAATTTAGAATTTAACATAAGATATAGTGATCCTCCAAAAGGAACCAAACTACTATTATTTTGGTTAAATACATTAACCACTTCTTCATTTTCTATATTAATAACTCCAGAATAATAAGAACTTACATATACATTACTACTATTAAACGGGTCTATACTAAGGTAAGACAAATAAAATGGATTGGTTACATTCTGTGCTAAAGTAGCATAAGTTATATTTCTCCATTGTTCATCTATAAAATGACTAATACCTTCTCTAGCAACTCCTCCATTAAAATTATAAGATATTGAATAACCACCATGTATTCCCCAAATTTGTCCTTCTTGATACTTTAACTTAAAAAACCTATTTCGTAACGGACTTTCTGGGTGAATTTCTTCAAAATTTTCTGGCTCTGCAAAGCCTGATTTTAAAATCCCAAAAGCTGGTTGACCAGTGTTTTCTATTCTATTTGTTCCGATAAACAATTCATTTGATATAGATATACTTTTACTAAAATTTGGATTAAAATCTGCTGTCGTAGCTGCATTAACTAACTGATCAAAATTACTACTGTAAACAAAAGCCTGCTTGGTTATTGTAACTGATAAACGGTTTTCGTTACTTTTAAAACCAACTATATTTTGAGGATAAACAACTTTTTGGACTAAATTACCATTATCAATTTCATAAACTCTTCTATTAGCATTTGCGACATATATTCTATCTTCAACATTTTGTATACCCAACCAATTACCTGCATTTAAGCTTTCCCATTCTTGAAAATCAATTAGATTAGGATTTGATATACTAGCTCTAAATAGTCTTTGTTCTGTTGCTGCATAGATATAGTCATTATAAATTGTTGTTTGCCTTACTTTTAATTGAGAGCCATTAGGTCCAATATAATAAGTATCTCCAAACTCTAATGCATTAATATTATAAACAGAAATACCATAATCTGTGGAGATGTATACAATATCGTCATTTCTAAAAAATTGATTTATTGCTTTATTATTTGGCGGAATTGTTGGTTTATCTAAAATATCAACTACCGTTAAAAAAGTTTTATTTGTTTGGTCATAAACTTGCATTAGACCATTTTCAAAACCAATTAGGAGCACATCTCTATCTTCAACATATAAAATAGCGCTTATTGTTTCTCCTGACATACCATTGATTGTCGAAATTTTTTCTATTTCATTGGTAATAACATCATATGTAAAAATTGCATTTTCTGCCGCAACATATAATTTATTTAAACCAGGAGACACATCTTTAATCTCTAAATAAGAGTAATGTTCTGACCAAGCATCTTCAAAGTTTTGAGAGTAACTTATTTTTATTAAAAAAAATAGTAGAGTAAATAACAGTGGTTTAATATAACCCATTAAAACAAAATTTGGATTGCTACAATAAAACCCAAAAGTACTATAATTTATTGTATTTTAGGCGTCAATAAATTTACTCTTGTGTTATTTAGTAGCCCAATATTTTTATTTCTTTTTCTTCCTATTTCTTTAGCTCTATATTATTTAGCGCCAAAAAAATTGAAAAATGTAATTCTATTAATTCTAAGTTTAGGTTTTTACACTTGGGGAGAAAAACAAATGGTTATTCTAATACTATTATCTGCATTGGTAGATTATAGTGCTGGTTTGATTATTAATTCAGGAAAAAAGAAGCTTGGGTTAATACTTTCTATACTATTTAATTTAGGGATTTTAGCTTATTTTAAATACTTCAACTTTATAGTTTCTAATATTAATTCAGATATAATTACTAATGTTATTTTACCTATTGGGATTAGTTTTTATACATTCCAAACAATGTCTTATACTATCGATGTTTATAGAGGTCATATAAAAGCAAATAAAAATTTTATTGATTTTGCAATGTATGTTACTTTATTTCCTCAATTAATTGCTGGTCCTATTGTTAGGTATTCTCAAATAGAAAAAGAATTAAAAAATAGAACAACTACAATAAAACAGTTTACTGTTGGCATACAAAGATTTATCATCGGTTTATCTAAAAAAATGATAATTGCTAATAACTGTGCCTATTTTGCAGATGCAGCTTTTAGTCTTTCAGGTCATCAATCATCTGCATTAATAGCATGGATTGGAATTATTGCTTACACGCTACAAATTTACTTTGATTTTTCTGGATATTCTGACATGGCTATTGGATTAGGTAAAATATTTGGTTTTAATTTTCCAGAAAACTTTAATTATCCATATATCTCAAAATCTATAAAAGAATTTTGGAGACGCTGGCACATAACATTATCGCAATGGTTTAGAGATTATTTATATATATCTTTAGGTGGAAACCGAAAAGGAGACTATAGAACATACCTAAATCTAATTATAGTTTTCTTTTTAACTGGTTTATGGCATGGCGCAAACTGGACGTTTGTAGTTTGGGGATTATTCCATGGGTTATTTTTAATAGTTGAAAGACTTGGGTTTGGTGGTTTTTTAAAAAAACAAAATAATTGGTTAGCTCATTTTTACACTCTTTTTGTAGTTGTTATCGGATGGGTGATTTTTAGAAGTGAAAACCTAAATCAAGCCATTAATTACATCTATACTTTATTCAATTTTAAAGCATCAACAAATACAGGTTTCTTAAACTTTTATTTAACCAAAGAAGTGATTATCGCATTAATATTAGGTTTAATATTATCTATGCCAATTTATCAAAAAGTAAAATTATATTTCAACAATATAAAAGAAAATAAAAGCATCTACAACCTAGGTGTTTTGAGTTATAATGCTGGGTTAATTCTCTTATTTGTTATCTATTTTTATTATATAGCTACAGAAGCCTATAACCCTTTTATCTATTTTAGATTTTAAGATGGACAATATCATTCACATAAAAAATAAACTTTTTGTAGCAGTATTTTTACTGTTATTAATGGCACCTAATTTGGTTTTATTTTGGGGGTTTGAATCTAAAATTGCTGATAACGAAAATCTAAAATTTAAAGAATTCCCTAAAATAGATATTAAAAAACCCATACAAAGTCTATCTAGTTTTAATAGTTATTATTTAGGAAATTTTGGCTTAAAAAAAACAGCGGTTAATCAATACATTTCTTTTAAAAAAAATATATTAAATGAAGAGCCTTTACCAAATTACAATATCACTGGTAAAGAAGGATGGTACTTTTTAGGTAATCATTATAACAATGTGTTTTATAATTCTTTTGGTATAACAGATTATAATCAGGTAAAAGACATAAGTAATTACTTAAATAAAATTAATCAATATTTAACTTCAAAAAACATAAAATTCTATGTGGTGTTTCCTCCAAATAAACATCATATTTATTCTGAATATTTACCATTTCAATTAGAAAAAGAAGAAACTCTTTATAGTTTTTTAAAAAGCGATTTAGAAGAAAACTCGACAGTTAGTTTAATCGATTTACATTCTCTTTTACTTAAAGAAAAAAAAGAAAACCAATTGTATTACAAAACAGACTCTCATTGGAATGATTTAGGTGCTTTTATAGCCTATCAATACATAATAGACTACATCAAAAAAGATATGTCTATTCAAAAATTACAACTTGAAGATTATACTATTTCTAAAGAATTAAAAGTTTTAGGAGACAACGCACAAATGATAAATATTAAAGAAAAAACAGAGGTCATTAATTTTGAAAAAAAGACACCTTCTAAAATAAAAATCTTATCAGATGACCAGAGATTTCTTCATTTTAAAAATGAAAACAAAGATTATAAATTAATGCTTTACAGAGACTCTTTTTCTAATGCGTTAATCCCTTTTTTTAATGACACTTTTGGTGATGCTATCTATATTAGAGATTTTAATATCAACAAGAAAAACATTGAAAACCATAATCCAGATATTGTGATTTTAGAATTAGTTGAAAGAAATATAAATTATCTTAGTAAAGCAGAATTAAAATAATAAAAAACCGCCTCGAAAGGCGGTTTTTATTTATAAGGTTTTGATATTTATTTACACCAATCCTTGAGCCAACATAGCATCTGCCACCTTAACAAATCCAGCAATATTTGCTCCTTTAACGTAGTCTACAGTACCATCTTCATTTTTACCGTATTCTACACAAGATGCATGAATATCATCCATGATTTGGTGTAATTTAGCATCTACTTCTTCTCTTGTCCAGTTATATCGTAATGAGTTTTGGCTCATTTCTAAACCAGAAGTTGCAACTCCACCTGCATTAGAGGCTTTACCTGGAGAGAATAATATCTTCGCATTTTGTAAAACTTCAATAGCTTCTGGTGTTGTCGGCATATTTGCACCTTCTGCAACTGCTATTACATTATTCTTTACTAAAGCTTCTGCTTCTTCTTTATTTAATTCGTTTTGAGTTGCACATGGCATTGCTAAATCACAATTTACGCTCCAAGGTCTTTCGCCTTCATGGAAAGTTGCAGAAGTATACTTTTCAGTATATTCGTGTATACGTCCACGTTTTACATTTTTAAGTTCCATGTTAAACGCTAATTTTTCTGAATCTATCCCTTTTTCAACAAAAATATATCCAGAAGAATCAGACATTGTTACAACTTTTCCTCCAAGTTCTGTTGCTTTTTCGCAAGCATATTGTGCTACGTTACCAGACCCAGAGATTACAACTGTTTTACCTTCAAAAGAATCGTTTTTAGTTGCTAACATATTTTTTGCAAAATACACACAACCATAACCTGTTGCTTCTGGTCTAATTAAAGATCCTCCATAAGACAATCCTTTTCCTGTTAAAACACCTGTAAATTCGTTTTTAAGTCTTTTGTATTGACCAAACATATAACCAATTTCTCTTCCTCCAACACCTATATCTCCTGCTGGCACGTCTGTATTTGCTCCGATATGTCTGTATAATTCAGTCATAAAAGATTGACAAAAACGCATTACTTCGTTATCACTTTTTCCTTTTGGATCAAAGTCACTTCCTCCTTTTCCTCCACCCATTGGTAAAGTAGTTAATGAGTTTTTAAATACTTGCTCAAACCCTAAAAACTTTAATATACTTAAGTTAACTGAAGGATGAAAACGTAAACCACCTTTGTATGGTCCGATTGCCGAGTTAAACTCTACACGGTAACCTCTATTAACTTGTGGCTGACCTTTATCATCAATCCATGGTACTCTAAAAATTATTGTACGCTCAGGCTCTACCATACGCTCTAATAATAATTTATCTTGGTACTTAGGATTAGCTTCTATAAACGGAATTACAGTCTCTGCAACTTCGTGTACAGCTTGTAAAAATTCTGGTTCGTGACCATTTTTTGCTTTTACTTGATCTAAAAATGCTTCTATTTTTTGTTTCATTATTACAATAAAATTATGACTCTTTTATTTTAAGCGTCAAATTGCAGTGCAAATATACATTATCTTTAAATATTTACGTTACATTTTTAAAATTTCGCAAACGTTTTAGTAGGATTTCTATTTTAAGAAATAATTATATTTACTTCATTTTATCCTTAATATTTGTATGTTAATCGTGTTTTCATATATTTGTTGGATAATTAGCCTCTAAAATAAAAGCCTTATTATGCTTAACCATAAACAATTAACACTGTTTTTATTAGTTATTTTAACTAGTACTACTGCTTTTTCTCAGTTAGGCTTCTCACACGAAATTGGTATCATTACAGGTCCTGTTGCCTTTAAATCTGATTTTGGAGAACGTTTAGATACCGAAACTAATGCGGGTAACTCTGGAATTGGAATTGGAATCGTTCACTACATCAACTTTGCTTATCAAGCAAATTGTAACTGTTACACTACAGATAATTTTTTTAACGATCATTTTAAACTTAGAACTGAAATTTCTT
>Ga0160419_101267_pt1 | contig 10859 bp, 7 predicted proteins | sample CelAP2metagpilot_2_FD_108196 | JGI IMG/M metagenome (GOLD analysis project Ga0160419, IMG submission 108196) | Phycosphere-associated microbial communities from Cellana algal ponds in Kailua-Kona, Hawaii, USA - Cellana AP2-4-25 metagenome pilot ... | reverse complement strand
GCAGACATGGACTTACTGCGAACGCTGACGATGTTATGGACACTTCTCAGATGGATATTGCAGTTTCCAGCCGCTCCTAGGCCGGAAAGTATGGACACGTTGCCTATACGACAAGTCTCCGTCGCCAAGCACAACCACCGCCGCTGTGCAGTCACGCTCCCCACGGCCGGCCTGTCGTACATAACCCCATATGTCCAGATTGGGCTGCGATTAGCATGATTTCTCGGTGCCTCTTTGATTCTCCAATTACCCTCCCTCAGCATAGCGTCTGGCATGAGATGTTTCTTGACGTACTCCTCAGCCTCTTCCGGCGAGACGTCTGGCTTCGCGAAGGCCAGTGCAATCCCCGAAGGCTTCCTACTGGGCGTGTTTCTTGTACGGGTGGTGCCGGTGTCAGAAGTTTCCGCTGTGGCCATGGCACTGGCATCAGTGTCGCTGGTGATGGAGCTATTGTTATCATTAATCTTGTCGTCCTCGACTTCGAGGTCGAAACCTTGGAAGTCGTTTTCGTCCTCCTCCTGTTGTTCTTCGTCGTGATGGAGGAGATAAAGCTCAATCTCCTCTTCCTCCTCCTCATGAAAAGGGAGACCAGGAAGAAGAGCATTCTCGTCGGTCACTGACATGACGCGTGCTATAGCTGTATGTGTGCGTGTGTGTGCGTGTGTGTGCGTGTGTGTGTATGTGTATGTGTGTGTGTGTGAGAGAGAGAGAGAAGGAGAGAGAAAGAGAAAGAGAGAATAAGAGGGAGGAGGATCAGTCAGCGACTTTGCGGAACAAATAGAATTCATTGTTCACGAGGCGGCGTACTTGCGCGCCTGCAGACTTGCACAGACCATTAACACACTTCGTAGCCACGGATTTATTCGTCTGACTTCATGCTAGAATCTGTTATTGTGACGAATTACTCCTGTCCACTTCATGACGGTGCGCAGATTAAATAGAGAGTGGTGAAGTAACTTCGTGAGGGTCCACAAATCATTTACGAAGTCACTTTGTGCTGCCCACGATTTTCTGTACGAAGTAACGGCATAACTTCGTCCGCCACCACAAAATGTGTACGAAGTGATGGATTACATCAAATATAGACGAATTAGACAGAGTAACGCATAAGTTTCTGGACTAGGCCTCATTCGTCCAAGATTCGTCGGACGTGTGGTCTGTCCGTCGCTCACGTAAAACGATGATTTCCGCGTTCTTCTCTGTCCACACACCATTAACGCACATGCACGCTTAGCAACACACACGGAGGAAAATACAATGCGTAAGACTCTTTGCAATCTTTGTGACGTCTTCCCGTGGTTTATGTGGTTTTGAGCTTTTCGTCCCTTAATTTGGAGTATTCCGCGGCCCGCGGGTCCACATATCATCACTCCCTCTCCAACTCCCCTCGAGTCAATTTCCTCTTCCCTCAACCCTTCACAAGTTAGACAAGCGTCTTAAGAGCACACACCCGTTTGCTGACCATGCACTGAGTATTGAAGTTGCGTATTTGCCCTTCTCCATGTTTATTGAGGGCTGTGAGTAGAGGGTCGAGCATGATGTTTATGATGACGCATTCAAAATATGAGCTTTGGCCATGGGCCTTTACAGACACAACATACGCCTTGCGCCGTGCTACTCCTCTCCTCCTTCTCCCATATTATCCCTCCCGTTGCATTCTTTGCCAAGTGGAATGCGACTCTTGATGCAGCAGCATCATCAGCAGCAACCTTCTTCCAGATTGCTCTTTCTTGCAACACAGCTCAACGCCCTCCTCCTGCTCTCCCACCCTCACTCATAGCACAGCAACGCCGTGCCTGTTGTACGCCTGGGCGGGGGCGTGGATGGTTGTGAAGAAGATAAAAACGGTCATATAAGTGGTAATGAACAAGACGAAAATGATGCGCAGCAGTTGGGTCTTCGTCGCCGTCTACATCAACCACGCGAGCATCGTGCCCACGTACGAGTTTGACTTCCTAGACAGAGCTTAACAACCACATCACTTGGGTGCTCAAGTGGCTTGCCAGCACTACGGCTCCTTGACTTGGCCGGATGAGGCGGTGGAACATAACCCCGCCGGCTTTATTTTCAGCATTTGTTATAAAAAAGGGTGGATGATCCTAAACAAATTGTCCAACACACTTTCTGTCATTGCTTTTTATCCTTTCTCCAGTGCACCAAAAACAATCCCAAAATTGTTCGAGTAATACACAATTATGGAATCCTACTTCAGTCACTTTAAGTCCAACCATAGCTCCTCTATGTGCCCTATGTCGTCATTGATTACACCGTCGGGCGCAATCGCTGCTGGCTCGGGCGACTCAAGGTTGTACAGCGTAAGTATTCCCAGTGCTGTATGGCTGTGAAAGCCTATATTGACTTCAAAGACATGATGAGAAATGCTGATGATGATACTCGGGAGCACCTGAAGAAATAGAGATTCGATGAGACAGGTAGGCGTACATATAAGAGAAAGCCTGATGCTAAATATCACGGAGAAACGGGACCTTTTGGAGACAGCCAGGGCAGATGCAATAGAGCTCGGCAACTATGTCGGATTTTAGCCGCAGAATAGCCGTGTGACCCTAAAGCAGACGGATCTTCTCGTGCCATGGCTCTTTTTGGGGACAAAACAGACAAAATTTAACATAGAACATCAAAATAATGGCACGATTACCCGCTTGATCTCGTATGTTCTATGTGTATGAGTAGTCATTTGACACATTTCAAGACAGAATATCGAAAATGTAACATAGAACATTAAAATTACGGCACCATTTCCTACTTCTACGCGCACTCTTCCTGTCTCAATCGAGTGTTTTGATGCATTTCGACACCAAACATGGACAATGTTACTTAGAACATCAGCATCGTAGCATCATTCCCTACTTCTCCGTATGCACTATCTGACCTGAAAGGGTCATTGGCGCTTTTGCTCAAAATATTGAAATCAAAGCAATGTGATGGAAAAGACTTTGAACCTAGACTTTTTAAGGCAAACTTATTCGACGATGCCAGGAGCTGCATGACTCCGCAAATTGAAGATCTAGCTGAGCAACAAGGAACACATTGACATAGAGCACCTCCTCGAAGACATATAGCCAGACCGTACGGCGACGATGGAGGGTTCCAAAATGTAGTCTCAGCGCCAAAATGAAGACACGGACTATACAGAAAGACGTGTAAGTAAGTTTTTGTTCTTTTCATTTTGTGGAGGTTTAGTTACCATTTCGCGTTTTGCCACCGGCATAATGGCATCTACGACTATCTAGGAGCATCAAATTAAGCCCGCCCCGTGACGGGATAGATGCCGGCCAGTGGCTTTTCCGCAGAAGGTTGACGCCAAGTCTAGCCTAATTTTGTAGCTGGCTTGACCGCATTGAGTCGTGCCTCTACTGAAGTCATACGATGTGATCCGTATCAGGGCATAGTACATTCACTTTACTTACAGTACAAACTAAGATTACATTGACAAGTAAGTCAAAGTCTCCCCGATGTCCCATCTAGTCACAAAGGTTTGCGGTCTAGGTGCCACGGAGTGGTCACTCCCTCCCGCTCTCACAGGGGCAGAGAGTCTCAGCTGTACTTGAGCGGGCCGCCGGGAGGCGCTGGGGGACGCGCACATAACGGTGGTCATCCTCCATTTCACTCCGTATACCTAGACTTTGACTGACTGACGATTGCATTCTATCTAGGTTATATAGAAAGAATTAATCTCGTTGTGGCGTTCACCTCATCACCTACCTCGCGTAAATTGAAAGTTTCACCCATAGGGCACTTCTTTATCGTGTACTTCTAGGAATCGCATGAGTGTTTGTGCCGACAATTCTGCAATCGTGGGTGATAAGATTGTCCCGTCATCCCCAATCATTGCATAATCCGCTCGCATCTGGGAGGGATAAAAGCCTCCTTCTTTTGATTTGGTGAACAGCACTACGGGCTGGAAAAAGCAGGAGCGTGTATAAGGTGGGAAAATGGTGGAAGAACCAGAACTAGCGTCATCTAAGTGCCCACATACCTTAGACGACACCGTAACTGCAACCAATGGGAACGAGGAGCCAGTGGCAATAACCATGTCCGCATTCATGTGGTGGTAAAGTGTCTCTTTGACACCCATATGCTTAATATAGGACATACGATGTGAGGAAGCACCCTCCTTCTGATGACTTCTGTTCCCAAATATGTTAGCCAAAAAGTCGAATCCAGCAGGGGGAACTAGAAGCTCATTTACCGATTCATCATTAGGCGCTTCCGCAAAGAAAAAGTAATGGACAGGAGAAAAGGTAAGCACGGTGTCGAGCTGGCTTTTGAGCCTCGAAAAAAATCCTTTGCCTTGGTCACCATCAAGCAACACCAAGTCACCAACGCGTAGCTGGAAGATAAATTGATAGGTCATGATTTTAATTTGGTGGGAAATGGGGGGGGAGGACTGGCCTTCGAAAGACATTGCGTTAAGACTTACATGAATAGCGACATTATACCAACCCGATTCAAAGATGAGTACGGGTAGATTTGACCGATCGGTGTGCAAGAACCAGCAGCCCATAATGTAACGCATGTGCTCATAAATTTTGGGATCGGAAGAGAAATAGCATTCCCGTCCTCCGACGCAATCCTGTCACGATTCGAGAATGTGTTAATTTTAGAGTGTCTTATTTATTTTATTGTCTATGTCCTCTGTCTCTTTATTTTTACGCACGTCGTTATCAATTTGTATTACAGTGTTGCAATGCGACCCCAGCGCTTGAATTCTCTCCCCGTAGCTGCTGCCGTACTGATTGGGTCGGGGTGAAAATTAATTCCTAACAAGGTTTGAAATTATTCAGGGTGCCGTAAAGCATTTTACCTCTTCCACTCGCTCTACAATTGTCAAATTGCTGTAGTGATCTTTTATGACATCCATTGTCATGTTCGAGTTGATATAGTTTAATTTGAAGAAATTGGGCACCCAGTCGTAAGCACCATGAGTCGAGTTGGTACTCATCTCTGCGTCTACATTCACAAGGAAAGCTGTGAAATGGGTTGTACGAAAGTGGGAGTGGTCTTGCGCAAATACAAATTCTTGATGATGATGGCAACAGCAGTGAAATTTATAGAATTTTATGTACCGTTGAGATGAAGTGCATATGTAAGTCCGACCATTAATTGGAAGAAACGGTCTCCCAGCCCTGCTCGCTCGAACCATCCTGTATCATATAAAAAATAAGTAAATAAACGATACAGTAGCATGCATAATAGGAGATGAACTAGTTTGTTGAAGAGGCAAATAACACGTACGAAATCGAATATTAACAAATCGCGGACATGCGGGATCGATATCATCAAGGTGAAAGTCGCATGTGGGAAGCTGCCCCGAGTACGAGTTATCCAGTGCTGTAGGCTTCGGAGAATGTTTGGTCCATTTTTAAAAAAGGGATAGTTTCATGAAGTTATGGGCATAATGATGACAATGTTACACGCTACATCGCGCTTACCGCCTGAGGGATCATTTGCGATTTCTTCTGGGCAGCCAGTATTTGAGTCTGTAATTCCATAAAACATGCCACAAAAGAATGTAAATATTACGTATACCTTGGTTGTCGTTCTCTTATATATCCAACTTACTTGCAAAATATTTGAAAAGCCCAGTAAAGTAAAGAGGCATGTGGAGATGAAAATGCCTTGCCGGAAGGTCAGCAAAAGCTGAGCTGACCTGGGTCCTGGCTTCTGGTCGTTTGCAGTGTCCATTTGCTCCTGCCATTTTGGTTTACATGAGATGTGTTGAATTGGAGAAAAATGCAAAGAGCTATGAGAAGAGGAAACAAAAAAAAATTGACCTGACGCAACTTCATCGTAGTTATTGCATAAGAATCGGTAGTAGAAATCCTGTCGTGATCACAAACGGGACGCATTTTCTGTGAAAAGGCCAGTTATTCTAAGTAGTATAACCACATGGATCCACGTGATTTAGTTGTAGTTGTGCATGAAGAGGCTTCGAGGCATGCAAGTGCACCGGGTAGCAGTAGAGTTCTTCCTCCTCGGATAGACGCGGGGAGTCCAGATGTCCACTCGCGTAGATCCGATGGAGGGTGTACGCGAGGTCAGTCACAAAAATTTCGACATTTGTTACCAAACATAGTCCGCCTGACGGCGGTTTCAGAAGTAAGCTCAGATCTCACGTTTTCAAAAAAATTATTACACAAGTCAAACCGTCGTTGATTATAAGATTGGTTTCGGGGGGTTGAGATTGGCCTCCAAAAAAATATAAATGTTTTTATGTCATGCGGAATTTAGAGAATTGTGTAGGAAGCCTCCTTCCTCGCTTTGGTGTTTTGAATTATACATTAAATTTATATATATATAAACGAAAGTGAATGGTGGAAATCATCTTCAAACCTAACACATTTTTAGTATCTATTCTCACGTACTGTGCAGATAAACTGGCTCTCTTAACAAAAGCAACATGGCATTATTCGAACTTAAAGCGCATCCTCGCCGTTTACAAACTATGGCGCCATCGATCCTCCTGTTTGCTCCAGGTACCCTCACTACCGCATTTCTCTTCGTGTTCTTTACGTGGACATTGTTCCTCATAGCACTGCAACAATTATCTATAACTCGATGTTCTGAATTAAGGTACGTCCAGAGGAGATACTCCAGCTCTCAACATGTCTGACCGTGCCTGGGCAATCACCTTATTCTACAGATCAGACTCTACCCTTCTTGCTGGTTACGTTAATTACGCACTTCCCTTCCCAGTGTATTACATCAACATGGAGCAGAGCTCTGCGCGGCGAGAGAGGATGCAGCTCGATTTCGGCGGTATATGGGACCTACGACGGAGCCCTGCCGTGGACGGAACGGATACAGATATGGTGCTCCAGCTCATGGGCCGAGCAAACTACGACGAAATAGCTCCGTCCATCTCAGATGAAAGACGTCAAGGCACTATAAATGGCGGAGAGCTTGGCTGTATACTATCGCATCTCATGGCGATAAAACGCGCATATCTGGAAGGGAACGAGATCGCGATGATTGTGGAAGATGATATCACGCCCTTACTCATGTCAGTGCTCGTAGGATGGCTAACTTAAATTTCTACTTCTTGCCCTTACATGCACATTATATTCACTCCACCTGTAGGCCATTTTGGACATGTTCACTCATTGATGTAGTCAACGAAGCAGGAAACTATTCAACGGGCACGTGGGATATGGTTCAAATGGCTTGGATTTGGGGCATGGATAAGACCTTGTATGATAGAGGTGCGCATAATTTTGGTCCACGCCGTCATATCTTGCAAACACGGTTTCAGTTCGGCACGTCGGCGTATATCATTTCCAAAAGAGGAATGGAAAAGATACTTGATGCCTATTTTACTGACAGTACAGAGAACGGACAGATTTGTCTTCGAAGAGGGGGCGACCAAGCCGAGCTCTACATTTACGGTGCTATCTCGAATTTATTTGTTGCTGTGCCCTCATTTTTCACTATTGAGGGATCCGATACTACCATTTCAACAGGAGAAGAAAGCCAACTGCGCCTGTCCAGCCATCGGGAGTCCAACAGCATCCATATCAAGACTGCGTTTGACCTTTTTCACGAAATGAAGAAGGAAAAGCTCGCCTCCGAGGAAAAATCAGAATGAGCGAAGGACCACTGGGACTCTTTGAAAAGGTCCAACAACCAACATGAAAAGAAGAAACGAGTTTTCCGCCCATTTTTTTAAAAATCAATTCATCATTTATCTATTTATTTGTTTTTTTGAGACGTACAATTCATTCTGCTATCATCAAAAGTTACCAAACATTGTCGCAGGGACTGCCACAAGGCTGTTGTCATGATCTGAGGTGTACACCTGCGGGCGAAAAGAATTAGGGTAAGCATTTTCAAGCCATGCCCAAAAATTCACCTCCCACACAAGCGTTTGCGTCTGGGCAAGGAATAGTCTGAGGGTGTCAGAGCACAGCTTGTACCATTGTTCCAAAGAGTATCGATCGCCTAAAAATAGCCCCCCGGCGAAACGCCAGTTGACTCGTTGGATGAGTTCCTCCATATTGAAGTCGGAGCGATTCCAGATGACAGGAAATGTGAGAAGGTGAGGCTCGAGATCCCTTTGCTGCAAATCTTGCAATGATTCCAGAGCGTTTATGGAGTCATCAAATACGTGGGCTATATTAAAGTCTATCCAAGCAAGGTGGGTTGCGTCCGTATATGCGAGGGCTTGGTAGACAAAGTCGATTTTTGCCAGCATGAGCTCTAGAAATCCGTGCGTGTCCTTATTGTCGTTTAAAGAAGTAGGAAGCCTCAAGTCGATAAAAGATCTTATGGTTCGCACCGATTGAAATTCATCCATTTCCACGGACCGTAGCCCAACAATGTTGGGGAATTCGATCCGAACTTTCTCCATGACATCGATATTGGAAGGACTGGTAAATACAAACAAAGAAATACCACTCGAAGCCAATCTTTTAAAGTGATCTAGCCTTGAAGCCGGCGTCTTTTCTATGTGTTCGGCTCCCAGGTCGATCCAGGCTGTCACAAACACAAGCTTGGTATAAGCAGGAGCAAATGAAGGAGGATGCGCATTGCGAATAGGACCTTTATGATCTAGATTGAGGCCTAGATTCAGATATTTGGTTATGAATACGACAAAGACGATGCCAGTGATTATTGCCATAAACGCCATCCAAACCCTAACCATAACGATGGGTGAGGATATCCGCTTTTTGCGGGCGTATTTTTCTTCGTATTTGGAATAAGGCATGCTGTACTTTTGAATGATCGAGAAAACCAGATGAAAGCGCTGTAAAGGTGGTATCAGTATATTCCCTTTCCATGGCAGAGGGTATCGAATTTCCCGGTATCTAGCGTGACCCGTGAAACTATTAAAGTAAAACTTAGCTCGGGTAATGATTCCTGGTACCCGAATGATCTGGGTACCCGGAATAAAAAACTAAAGACTACTTTAGGAAGAAAAATGGAAGTGAAAGCGGGGGAAGAAAGGAGGCTGGACTTTCAAGAACTTGTCTTGATTTACGCCTTACAAATAATTTGGCGGAAAGATTTCCTTATCTTCACTCCAAGTCGCGCAGACATCTCTCTTTTCTACGCTCCACAACGACAACACGGGTGCAGCTATGTCCTTTCAGGTGACTATCAATGCTTTCAGCAAAGGGGATAAAGTCATCAGGCGCAATCTACATTCTTCTCGTCGAACACTACTTTGTTCATTGTACCACGGACTATACAGGAAGTTATGTAAGTTTTTTGCTCTGTTTACTTTTTGGGTTTATCACCATAACGAGCCTTGTCACCGGCATAACGACATCTCCTTCTATCATATTTTGAGCACCAAAATTAGCCCGCCCCGCATGACGGGGAAGCTGCCGGCATCAGGCCACTGGCGTTTTCGCGGGACGATGACGCCATCCCGCTCTAAACAAGCCGCTTCTTTGGCTGCCGGTCATCCCGTGCCAACGTGTGAGACTGATGCCGGCAGTGTGTGAGAAGGCGGCGGTACGCTCCAAGAGTGTGATGCAAGAGATGTTTTGATTGGTTAGACGTCGACGCGTCATGTCAATGTCACGTCACGGTAATCCCATTTCGATGTCGAGACTAAACATTGACCTTCTTTGACTTTTGTATTGTCAACGTTTCCTTTAAATAGACTAGCGGGTACGCCCGCCCTGTGGGCAGCCAGGGGTGTGTATTTGTTGTGCGAGTCTTAGGAAAAGAGAGGGATGGTAAATGGGATGGTAAAGGAGGAAGTATAGGGGGAGCATGTACGCGAGGTGCACACATTATACAGTATCTCGTGTAATTTAGTGAGTGTGTATGTGTGTGAAGAAGGAGGCGAAGACCAAGAGAGAAAGTGTCCGTTTCGACTGTTATTATCATTTCTTTTTGGAAACTTTGACCCTGCGATTTGTTGACCTCCAAAATGTTCTGAGGTGTGGCTGTGCTCTGTCGGGGTAATTTATACCTCCATCACGTCTTCCGGTTGCAGTGGTGGTGACTGTGGCGGTTTCATGTACATGAACACTTGCTTATAGACTTCATTGGGTATGGCAAGTGCGGGAGGGGGCTGGCCGTGCAGAGGAGGGTGGGTGACCATCATGGTGATGTTGGTGGGAACTCCTACTTTCGAAAGCGCGACATACAGTTGACCGTGAGCAAAATCCGGGGACGGCAAGTAGATTGCGACTTTTTGGAAGGTCTGCCCCTGGGATTTGTTTATAGTCATGGCGAAGGCAGGCCGGACCGGGTACTGACGTTGGCGGAGGATGAACGGTACGCCTTGGTGTCGTCGTTGGTGTTCATGTTGATCCCGGGAAGGCAGACAACTTGACTCACGTGGCTCCCCGTAAGAATTTTGGCCTGGATGATGTGAGGAGAGATATGCAGGATGAGCAAACGTGTCCCATTGGCGAGGCCTTGTGCCGGGTTTACGTTCCGCAACAGGATGATAGGTATGCCCACTTTCATGCGAAGTTGATGCGGGGCGAAGCCGGCCGGGTTCATGGAGTTTAAGAGATCCGTGGGGTATACACACTCGTTCTCGTCCTGCGCTAGCCTGTCTGCTGAGAGGTATACCTTTTCTTCTCCGGGGAAATACTGGACGGCGTGGTCGTTCAAGGCGTCGCCGTCCTTGTTCTTGGGGGTGAGGATGGCGCGATACATACGAGTTTTCTGCGTTGTATTGCGCGCGTCATTGAAATCCCCGTAGACGTGGTCGAGAAGCCGAATGGGGTCGTAGTTCAGCTCTGGCGAAGGGTGCAGACATGGACTTACTGCGAACGCTGACGATGTTATGGACACTTCTCAGATGGATATTGCAGTTTCCAGCCGCTCCTAGGCCGGAAAGTATGGACACGTTGCCTATACGACAAGTCTCCGTC
>Ga0160419_101265_pt1 | contig 10885 bp, 11 predicted proteins | sample CelAP2metagpilot_2_FD_108196 | JGI IMG/M metagenome (GOLD analysis project Ga0160419, IMG submission 108196) | Phycosphere-associated microbial communities from Cellana algal ponds in Kailua-Kona, Hawaii, USA - Cellana AP2-4-25 metagenome pilot ... | reverse complement strand
AGCACGAAAATGACACACGACGAGTCCAAAGGCAGACATGCAAGAAACGATGAAAGGACGGGAGAATCAACGAGAACAACGGGGAGAGAAAAGGGGCACATTCCAAGGAGAGAACCACAGACAGAGACAGAGAGAGACGGCGAAGGCCATGCGGCATGAGGGGGCAAGAAAAAGAACCAGCTTGCGCTACTCGACTTTAGTACGCTGGTCTTTTCCTCGTCGCCTGCCATGTCTCAACGCCAACGCCCCATCTTAAGAACACCAAGCACAACCCCAGAAACATTTCTTGATGAAGAACAAAGAGAGAGGAGGGAAGCTCATCATGGTATTCACCTCACACGACTTCATAGGAGGGTAGAGCGATTAACACCAAAAAAAAAGAGGGGAAGGAACATCTTATTGCAAAGAGGACCTAATATCCTTGCCTTTTTCCTTGATGATAGACATACTCTCGCCCTAATTTCCCCCTCCTCTCTCTCACTCCATAACTCTTTCCTTTTCCCTTACAAAGAAGGAAACTCTTTGATTCCCTCCAAGTAGTCATCCACTTCCGAAAAAGAAGACACTCTGGCGAACCTCTTGCCCAACTCTTCATCAATCGGCGCATTCCCAGGCCTTACACTCAACAAGACCCTCATGCCTGCCTTCCGTGCCGCCACCGCCTCTTCTACTACATCCGTCAAAAACAAAACCTCCTCCATCCCCCCCACACCCAGCGATAGTCCAATCTCCCTGTAACTCCTCTCCTCCCTCTTCCCCCCCACCGTCGTATCAAAGTAACAATTCAGGTACTCCCTCAAATCCCCTCCTATGGCCGTGTACCCGAGCAAAAGCCGTTGCGCCTCCCTCGAACCACTGGAATACATCGCCAACTTGAATCCCGCCATCCCTCCATCCCTTCCTCCCTTCCCTCGCGACCACCGCCGCAACGCCTCAGGGACATCCTCGTAGACATGAGAAAGAATTTCTCCCTTTTCATACCCCGCCCTCCAGATGTGCCCCTGCAGCTGCTTCAAGGCCGTCGTCTTCCTATCCTTCCCCATCTGCCACTCGACATTTCGGACTACCGCCTCGACTACCTTCTCAGTCCCTTCCGCGGTTTCATCCCCTTCTGGAATCATTGGCACCTCCGTCCCTCCCTCCCCCTGCGAGTCCACCATGGCTTGCACCCGCAATGCGGCAAGGTCCAGTAACATTTCAGGATCCTTTTGCAATAATTTTTCTCGGACATGCGCACCTACAGCGGACTTGGCGTAGGGGAACAAGGTGTCATGCACAAACGAAATGGATGTTGTTGTCCCTTCAATGTCCATCAACACGTGCTTGATCGCCCTCCCTCCCGCCCTCCCTCCCGCCCTCCCTCCCTCCTTCACTTGACTTGTACAGTGAAGACAGTGGTCGTTCACCATTATCCCACCCTCCCCTCCTCCTCCTCCTCCGCTGCAACACCCCATCCCCGCGATCGCCTCCTTTGCCTCCCTCTCACGACTTGGAAACAATTCCCGCGACGAAAATGGGAGAGATTGTACACCATCATCGTTCCCACAAGAAAGAGCAGGAGGGGTCGTGTAATCAAGTCCGAGTCGATGCATCTCTACTGCTAATCTAAACAAATAATGATAACACTCTGCTTGGGTTTTGGCTTGCATCCAGGTCGAGCCCCAGATATAAATGCCGTGCCTTCGCACCAAGACAGCAGTCGCTTCCGGGTATTTTCTGATGGCTTCTCCAAGAGAGTCGGCGAGGTCCGCCTCATGGGGGGTGTTTTCAATGATGGGAATAACGAGGGTAGAGCGGTACCCGTGCCCAGCAATACCCTTAATCATTTCTTGGTGTGTCATGCGGAATTCAGTGGCATGCTCGCCTTGGAGAAGGGTGGCCAGGACACAGTCCATGCCATGGGAGTGGATAACGGCACCTACAGGGGAAGGACGGAATGAGGGGGGGAGGGAGGGAAATAGGGTTGAGTGGGTGTCGTGCTCGTCCAGGATAACTTCGGTCGTTCTCGTGTGGATTTCACTGAGAGCACCTCGAAGAGGAAAGAAGGAAGAAGGGAGGGAGGGAGGGAGGGAAGGACGACGACACGAATCAGGGAATTGTAGTCTGAAGAGACCCCAGCATGGGAAGAATGACTCGGGCTTCACGGATTGTCATCATTTGCGTATCGTCGTCTTCCTTTCTAATCCTCTCTATTCCTTTATCTTTCTCTTTTTGTAAATTGCAGGCATCTGGCAAAGGGATTTCAAGAAGTATACGCCCCCTCTCCTTCCTCCCTCTCCCTTCCTTCCATCCTTCCTAACTCAAAAATTTAAGGAAAATGGGCTTACCAGCATTGCGTATACGGTAGGAGTGGAAGAAAAGAGGGGCGCATGCCGTGAGCTTCAGACGAGCTCGACCGGGCTTGGATTCAGGGGGCGCATAGAGCTGGTTTCCGCTGTGGGATGTGAAGGTGTAGGGTGTGGAATGTGTGTGGGCAGTGAGTGTATAGGTATGGACTTGGATGGAGGGGGGGGGGAATGACAAACAGAAGATATCGAATGAATAAATTCATAGGTGAATGAGTACACTCAATTATTGAATATAATAAATCAATCAATGAATGCACATTCTTACCTCATATCGAGCACATACAGCTCCTCGGGCAAGATCCGCTCTTTCTGCACACCCGACGGTGTCATGTACACCCGGTTCCCATGCCGAATGCTAATGCTTCCCCCAGTGCCTGTTACCCATCCCAACTCGTAGAACTGCCGGCACAAATCTACAATCAATTGTTGCATTCCCCCTCCCTCCTTCCCTGCCTCCTCCTTCCTCAGGCTCGCCAGGCGTTGCTCGTCGTCGCGGGAAGAAAAACGATAAATCTTGACGAAATGAGACTCCTTTCCATTGCTGGTGCTGCTACTGCTGCCGCTGGTACTGCTGCTGCTGCTCTTCGTCCGCCGTTCCAGCACCACATAGGGTTCCTCGGAAGGAAGGACAAGACGACGCCACATACCATTAGGCAAGATCAAGGCATCTTTCTTACTTAAGGCAATGCGGATCCAAGCATCAGCACTATCGCGGACATCAATGTACACACGCCCGTCGGAGAGATAAAAGTACTCTTGTCCGTTGCTGTCTTGGAGACAGTGCTCGCGGCCGAGTTCCTGAGCAATGATTGGCGGGTTTGGTGAATTGGGAGAAGAGTCAGTGAGTGGAGAGACAAATGTGACAGGTAGTGGGTGCTTCGAATATTTTTCTCGACAGCGCCCTGGTTTACTGGATCCTTTATCACTAGCGGAGGCGTTGGCATTGATGCATGAATGTGGAGGGGAGGTCATGATGTTGCCTGAACCAATCCACATTTTCCCGCACCTACCCGACCCTAGACTCACCTTCACCGTCTCCGCAAACGCCGCGCCAAGGTGCTCCTCACTCAATTCCATTGTTTCCCCCACCACTGCCTCCATCCCCGTCGTGGCCAAAGCCTCTTTTGCTGGCCCCACGCATGCTCCCAACTCCTGTAAGATGGCAGCCGTGCATTCTTGTTCGGGATCGCTCAGGAACCACGCCCGCATTTTTTCCCCAAGGGAATAACAGGTGACTTTCTGTTCATTTTAATTTTGTTAGGGATGGTTTTATGCATGGTATTGAGGGTGCTCGTAAGTCAAAGACACAAGTGGATAAGGTGAGATTCCTTCCCTGCCACGCCGCCGTTCGTTCACGGGTTGGTGATAACAACCGACAGGTACGAGAAGCAGCATGGAGTAATTTTAATTTAAGCAATGCATTCGATTCGCCGTTGAGGAAAACCATTTTTCCTCCACACGCACGCGCCACACTACGACACACGCACCGTGGTCGTGCACCTTTTAAGAACTTGATAGCGGAATGTCAAGAATTTGTAGTCCGGTGTATTATTTCGTCCTGGCCTCCAAAATTATTTGGGACGCGCCGCACAATGCAATGGGCCGGTGTCTACTACTACGTTGCCAACGCTTGTTCTCCTGCCATCCCTTCTCACCAGCCCTTACAAGATCGCACCCTCGAGACACAGTCCACAGCCAATAAAGAACAATTAAAACGCAATGAGCAGCGGGGCCGGCGCAGGTGGCGGTCGGGTGGACAAGCGTTCGTCGTCATCTTCGTCCATGCTGGCGCGGGGCAAGGCGTTCTTGCGTAGCTTCTCAGGTGGGGACCAGCCTATCGTTGCAGATGCCGCTGGCGGCAGCAGTGGCGGCCAACCATCCCGTCAGCAGCTCTACCGCCAGCAGCCGCGTCTATCCGTCCCTCCCGCACCGACAATGGTGAATGGAGCAGCAGCTGCAGGAGGAAGAGCAAGGAAGAAAGGCATACTAGCTACCGTTGACTTCCCATGCACAGCAGCCGAATCAGCATCAGCAGGAAATACGTCTTCTTGCCATTCGTCTTCTGCATCTTCAGCGGCTTGCCAGCAGCAGCAGCAGCAGCAGCAGCAGCAGCAGCAGCATTACAACCACGAGGGAGACCACCACCCCAACGACCAAGAGGAAGACGATGATCCGTTTGCCGGGCCAATCAGAGTTAAGATCACCACACCTTCCCGTGGCGGCGAAGGGGAAGGAAGACTAGCTGCTTGGTTGGCCTCACCAAGGTTGCTGCTGTCTAGAGGAGAGCAGCAGCAGCAGCAGCAGCAGCAGCAGCAGCAGCAGCAGCAGCAGCAGCAGCAGCAGCAGGAGCAGGAGGAGGAATGGGAGGAAGGAGAGTGGGAGGGGGAGATAGATGTAGGAGAAATAGATTATGGAGAGGAAGAAGATGAGGAAGATGAGGATGAGGCGCCATTTGACCCCCGCAAGGCTCACGAAACCTTTATCTGGCGAGCGCTGCAAGGCTCGCCGGTGGTCGGAACTGGCAGCAACTCTGAATGTAGCAGCAGCAGCAGCACCAGTGCAACCACGTCCACCCAATTTAGAAAGTCCCTGAAATGGGCCGATGAGGACGGGGGCGAGCTGAATTGTGTGCAGTACTTCGACAAGAACGCCGAGCCATCTCAGGTCCTCCGCATGATGCTTGCTGCCGATGCCCGTGCGGAAGGCGCCCCTGGGAGTGGGCGAGCCGCCATGGGTCGGGATGACATTGTCAAGAATCTTGAGCCGTACCTGAAGCAATTAAAAGGCAACGTCCGGGAGGTCCAGCCGGTTAAACTCATGAGGAACGGTGAAACACGCGCGATACTGATAGCCGGGAGGGGGCCCGTGAGGATGAGGGTGGGGGTAGGCATTGTGTGGATGGGCGGTCTAATCAAACACCTGAGAATGATTAAGAACCCCTCCGCCGAATTTTTAGAAGACGAGGCTCTCCGTTCCTCCCTCCCTCCCTCCCTGCCCCCTCCATCTGTGGTGGCTGCCGGACGCCCTATTCCTCCTCCTCTCCCTTCCCGCGGTGGGACAGCAGCACCATCACCTTGCCACGAGCAGCACCACCCTTCCTCCCCTTCCTCCTCCTCGCCCCCCTTCACCACCCCCCGATCCACCGAATCCGAGCTCCTCCTCCTCTCCCCCCCCTACCTCATTCCTCGCCCTGCGTCCTTCCCTCCCCCCACCCTGACCGTTCAAGTCATATCAGCCCTCAATCTGAAGAGCTCGGCCCAATTGCCACGACCGGTCAATCCTTACGTAAAATTAAGGCTGGGAGGAAGGGAGGGAAGGACGAATGTGCTGACCAACACCAAGAACCCTGTGTGGGCGGGTACGAGGGAGGGCCTGCTTAGAGGAGTAGGAGTAGGAGGAAGAGGAGGAGGAGGAGGGGAGGGGGTAGGAGGAGGAGGGAATGTCTTCCGTTTTCCGGCCGAGGACCCAAATGCCTTGTTGAAGGTGACAGTGGGGGATTGGAAGCTAGGGAAAAACGTGTGGATTGCGCGCCTGGCCATTCCCCTGGCATCGATCGAAGTCTGCCCCCCCACCTCCGCCCTCCAGCCCTCCTTTAAGAGGCCAGGACGCGGCGGAGGACAAGGGGGGGGGGAGGACGTGATGGAGGGAGGGGTGACGAAGGAATTTCAATTGCGTCTGCGTGTGTCGAGATTCGGGACGAGGATCGAAAAGGAGGGGGTCAGCGAGGCCAAGTTAACGCTGAAATTAAAATATGAATTCTGGGAACGATCGTGGACCCTGGACGAGCTGAAAGCACGGGACGAAGAGAGGCTGAGGCAGGAGGAAGAGGAAGAGGAGGAGGAGGAGGAAAGGGGGAGGAGCGGAGGAGTGGCCGTGGCTGGAGGATGGAGGAGAGAGGGAGGAAAAGGAGGGAGGGGAAGTGGGAGGGAGGGGGCGTCGGCGGCGGCGGTGGCGTCGGCGGCATGTGTGATTGCATGAGGGGGGAAGGGAGGGAGGGATGGAGAGAGGGCGGGAGATCGGGAGGTCGAGGAAGGATGTCGATAACGCAGTGCGACTTGGTTGGGAGGAAAGCGAAGGAAAGGAGGAGGGAGGAAGGGAGGGAGGTCGGGCTGGAGGAGGAGGAGGAGAAGGAGAAGGAGGAGAAGGAGGAGAAGAAGGAGGAGGAGGAGGAGGAGGAGGAGGAGGAGAAAGAGTGGCTGCAGGTGTTTTGTTCATGAGGGCTGGGTGTGATAGGTGTAGATGAGGTCGTAAGAATGATGAAGTGAAAATAATGATACAGGAGGTGGATAGAAGAGAGATACGGACAGGAGCGGGAACACATTGAGAAAAGACCGTAGAGCGTATATGTATATGTTTAAGAAGAGAAAAGGAAGAAAATAGACAGAGAAAGCGGCCAAAATGAGAAGGGAACATGGAATGGATCGGAGAGGGAGGAGCATAAGGAAGGAAGAAGAGGGTGGAGACAATAACACTGATGCTTGTACTCAAAGATACCTCGCAGCTTGAGTGCGGGTGATCAAGACTGGCAGAGGAATTCTGCTTTTGCGAAGGGGTTAATGTTGTTATTCTTTTTCTTCTTGATATTGTTCTTTTTGTTGTTGTTCTCGTCACTATTGCCCTATAACTCTCATACTTTCCTACTCCGCAGCCATAAATAAAATTTACGCTCCCCGTCCTCTACGCCACTTTCCCCCCTCCCTCCTTCACCCCCTCCCTTCCTCCTCTCAGCTTAATCAACCGATTGCTCTCCCGCGCCAAGTCACCCACCCCAACTCTCCCCCTCCCCACTACCCACCGTCTGACTCCCTCCATTTCCTCATCCTCTATTTCTATGTACTTCCCCCGGTCATCCACCACCCCCCTCAGCCTCCCCATCCCTTCAAGCACCTCCAACCGTTCTACGACCACTTTTACAGGCAACTTAAACCGTGCACTCAACTCGTCAAGCAACACAACCTTTCTCTCCTTTATATACAAAACAAAGGATGAGAGCAAATCCTCTTCCTCCATCTCCTCCTCTGCCGTACTCCCTTCTCCTTCCACCTGCATCATCGCTTTCCACATTTGAAATTCGGACTCTTTTTCCTCCCGTTTTCTTCGTTTGGTCTTGGCCTCCTCGTCCTCCTCCGCCTCGTCCTCCTCCTCCCAGTCCTCTTCATCCTCCTTGGGTGCAGGAGAGGGCAGCCCGAGTAAATGTCTTCGTTCTCTCTCTTCTCGCGCTCGTCGCGTCTCTTCCTTCAATGCCCTCTTGTCCGCTTTAATTTTATCCTTTTTCCGTTGCCGCCGCTCTTCCGCTCCTTCCCCTCTACATTTCCCCTCGTCCCCCTCCCCCTCTTGTTCGTCGTCCTCCTCTCCTTCCCCGTCTTCCCACAAAGCTCTATGCCTCGCTCTTGCTGCATCGACTCCAACTCCTTCTCCGCGTCGTCGCCGCAACCCTCTTCCTCTTCCTCCTCTTCCTCCTCCTCCTCCTCCTCCTCCTCCTCCTCCTCCTCGCATTTGCAGCTGCTCTTGTTCCTCCTCTTCCCCTTCCTCTTCCTCAGGCATCGCTTCACCTGGACCCAACCATATCAATAACCCGCCCACTATCAAAGCCAAGCCTGCCAAGCACACGACCAGGATGAAGATGTCCCCATCCCGCAGCGGCATGGTGCAGGGTGCTGATTGGACAATGCGAAGGAAGAGAGGGGAAGGAGGAAAGGGGAAAGGCAATGGCAAGAATGTACGCACGTATCTTCCCTCCACTAGGCTGGCCCGTGGTCGTGCGGGTCTCCTCCTATTTGGGAGGGAGGGAGGGAGGGGAGGGTGGGAGAGTGTGAAGGCCGTATGGAACAACGCAAATTCTTCAAGCCCGTCGTCATCTACATGTCATAATCTCCCTCCTCCTTCTATTCCGCCTTCTCACGCACACAACATTCATGGCTCAACGCCCACAGGACGCATGGAAGATGCTCCCAGAAGTCTCAAGGAGGATGGCAAGGCCGAGGAGGGGATGCCTTCGTCAGGTACGTCTCATGTGCTATTTAGAAGGGGAGAAAGGGTGATGCGATGATGCTGTGCTTCTCCATCAGAGAGCTCCAGTGAACAGAGGAAATGTCCCCTGTTGGCACATGTCACTACGTGGATAGGGCTTTGCTGAGTACGCAATGGACTCCGGAATGAAAGGGAGGAGCAAGACAGTGACTGCTCGCTCGTTTGTCGGGGGTTGGACGTCTCGTCGTCCTGCCGCCCATATAGGGAGAGGGAAGGCGGGCGTCTTTTCCTGGCTCGACTCCAACAAACACGAGTACCACAAATCGAATCCTAAATCCTTCCCTTCCACACGACCCATACACAGCATTCAGCTTTCTTGCCTCTTCCTCCTCCTTGTCATCCTCCTTGCCCAACAGCCACATGGCAGAAACAGAAGCAGCAATAGCCTCAGCAGCAGCAACGCCGCTTGCCGATGGAGGGAAAGATGGAGAAGGTTCAGCAAGCGGCATGTCTTCTTCTTCCCCTTCTTCTCCCTCCATGTTATTGCCACCTAAGACGGAGATGGCTGTCGAGAATGAGAAGAGGAACGGTAGTGCCACTACCGATGCAGCCGCAGCTGCAGCAGTGCCAGCTGAGAGAGAGGAAGGAGCGTCCTCAATGCCTCTCTCCGCGTTCAGTTTCGTTTCCTCCTATTCGCCCTCTGTGGCAGAATTACCAGCAATTGTATCCGCACCGTTAGAAAAAGAAGAGGAGGAGAAGAAGGTCAAGGGAGAGAGCACGTCTTCCTTCTCTGCCTCTGTGTCTGCGTCCTCCTCCCCTTCGTCTTCCTTCTCCTCGCCTACCACGAAACGATCGCCATCGCCGACACCACCCAAGACAGCTACAGCACCAGCGGCAGGAAATGGAGCAGGAGTGAAAGAGACCGCATTAGCACCATCACTAGCAGCAGTGGAAGCAACACCAGCTCCAACACCAGGAGGAGGAGAAGGAGCGACAGACGCATCCGTTATCGCGGCTTACGCGTACCTACAGGGCTTGGACTCTCCTGTGACTGCTGCTAATTCTTCGGCAGGCAGGGAGGAAGGGCTCGGATTGACTTCCCCTGTTGCTGCTTCCTCTTTATTGCCCAGAAAAGGGGCAGGGAGGGAGGGAGGGCTGGAGGGTGAGGAATCAAGACCTTTAGGTTCTGCTTCTCCTTTTCTTCCTCCTCCGTCCTTGTCTGAAGCGTCATTGCCGCCGGGTAGCAGCAGCAGCAGTGGTGGTGGTGCGTCTTCTTCCTCCTCCTCAAGCACGACGCTGGAGGTGCCCTCAACGATATTGACCAGCACCACCACAACCAAGACAAAGAGAGAAGATCGGGCACCAACAGCACCAACAGCACCAACAGCACCAACAGCAACAGCAGGAACAGCAGCAGCAGCAGCAACAACAACAGCAGCAGCAGGGCCATCCTCTTCAGCATTTCCCTTCATGGCTCCAACAGCAGCTGTCGAGGGAGGGAGGGAGGGCACAAGCAACACCTGCACCAGCACCAGGAGCAACAGCGGCAGCAGTAGTGGTGGTGATACACCTACTTCTCTTCCTCCTCCGCTCCCTCCTTCTCATATCACGACAACCACCACCAGCCACACCTTAAAGGAGGGGGGGGAAGGGAGGGAGGAAAGGGGGGCGGGAGCTCTTCTTAGCTTCGGATCTTCTTCCTCCTCTCGATCCATCTCCTCCTCCTCCTCCTCCTCCTCCTCCTCCTCTTCGTCTTCTACTTTTTCTCCCGTATTAAGGGGAGGAAACAGCAGCGGAAGCATCACCACTCGCCCTCCCCCTCCTCCTCCTCCTCGATCCGACAGCAGTGGTGGTATTCTCGGGGGGGCTGCCTCTCCCTTGACGTTCTCTCTGACCAGCAGCAGCAGAGGCACGATGAAAAAGAAGAAAAAAGCAACTGTTAAACTTGTTGGATACGCTCGCGGAGACGGAGAGGGAGCGAGCGAGGGAGGGAAAATGGACGAGGTGATGGAGAGGAGTGGAGGCAGTAGTAGCACAGTGTCTTCAACGGCATCGACGGGAGGGAGGGAGGGAGGGAGGGAAGGAGGAAGTGGAGGAGCGCAAGGAGTACCTTCATCAACTGCTACTGCCATTGGCCCTCCTTCCCGCTCCCTTCCTCCCTCCTCAACCTCCACCCCCTCCTCCTCTTCCTCTACCTTCAGATTCGTCAATGCTGCTTTTGCTCCCGCTCCTCCTCTTCCTCCCCCTTCCTCCTCCACCAAAGCAGCCCCCCCCGCCCACCCCCACCCCTCGCACCTACAGCACCCACAACAACAACGACAATTACAGGCTCCCTGTCCACGCGCCGCTGGCACCAACAGCACCAACAGAGGCAATGGAGCTGGTGTTGGACGTGGGGCAGCAGCCGCATCCCCAGCAGCACCAGTCTCAACCACCGCAGGAGGCATTCTCTCCTTCTTCGGATTTGGCATCCCCCACCCTCCCACCCCAGTCCCCACCAACATCCCGCCCACCACCCCTCCTCACCCCCCCGCCGCCAGCTTTTATTTACGGCGCGCCAACGGTCT
>Ga0160419_101264_pt1 | contig 10900 bp, 21 predicted proteins | sample CelAP2metagpilot_2_FD_108196 | JGI IMG/M metagenome (GOLD analysis project Ga0160419, IMG submission 108196) | Phycosphere-associated microbial communities from Cellana algal ponds in Kailua-Kona, Hawaii, USA - Cellana AP2-4-25 metagenome pilot ... | reverse complement strand
GGAGGAGGAGGAGGAGGAGGAGGAGGAGGTGGTGGTGGTGGCACGGGGGATGGAGAAAGGAGGAGAAGGGAGGGGAGGAGGCTGCTTGTCGCTGCTGCTGCTGTGGCAATTGCTTGTGGTAGTGGTGGTAGAGGCGGTGTCGTCGTGTAAAGAGGCGAAGCGGTCCAGGTAGTAGGAACGCTCTAGACGGAGATTGTAGGCCACCGAGACGACGAGGCGGAGGATGCTTTTAATTTCCTGGGGATAAGAGGGAGGGAGGGAGGGAGGGAGGGAGGGAGGGAGGGAGAGAGGGAGGGAAGGACACGGGGGGTGAGCACCTGGCTCCTCTCCGAGTGAAGGAAGCATTCAAGACGGACAATGAAGGCCGCGCACACGATGAGGCGTGGGTCGAAGGGAGGGAGGGAGGGAGGGAGGGAGGATGGGAAACCTCACCTTGAGTGCTGCCTCCTCCTCTCCCCGCAGAATGATGGAGCAGCCCAAGGAAGGAGGGCACCCTATGTAAAAGGAGGCGAATTACATTATCCCGTGAATATCTGTTCTCGTCCTCCGTCTCCTCCCTCCTACCCACCCTTCTCTCTCCCTCCCTCCCTACCTTCGATGTAGGCATACGTCTTGGCGCGAGTGCTGCGATGCGGTGACGACACGACAGGCGGCGGCATGTCTCGAACACTCACCCCCTCCCCTTCCTCCTCTCTCTCCCTCCTACCCGCCCTCCCTCCCGCAGGGACCGACTTGACGCCTCCCCCGTGCCCGTCTCCTTTTTCCTCCTCCTCCTCCTCCTCCTCCTCCTCCTCCTCCTCCTCTTTCTTGGGAAGGGGGAAGGTGACGAGACGAAAGCCCCGGCAATGCGTTCCCAGCGCCCGAAGCCCGTGCTGGGTCATCACGTGATCTTGGAGGGAGGGAGGGAGGGAGGGAGGGAGGGAGGGTGAATAGGACAGAAGATGAGAAGCAGGGGAGGGAGGGAGGGAGGAAGGGAGGGAGCGAGGGACTCACCGGTGGAGGCGAGGATGCGCGCACCAGAGTGTCGGGAAAGTCTTTCAAGCACCTAGGGAGTGTATAGGGGAGGGATCGTCATAAGAGTGTTAATCGACCCACACAGACAAAAGTGGGGGGGTTTAAAGAATAATTATAATAATATCGACAATAGGGAGCAACCTGCTACTGCCAGATCCACTCTTTTCGTTCCCTCCCTCCCGCCCTCCCTCCCTTCTGCCCTCACCTCCGGCTTGACGTGCTGCATTAGGGTCACCCCTCTTCTCGTCAGTTGCTCCTGGGCGTGGCGCGAAACCGCCTTCCCAACACAGAGGAGGTCGGGCTGGAGGGCGAGCAGCTTGTCAACAAGAATCTGCATGTAGCGTGCTTCCTGAAGGAGGGAGAGAGGGAGGGTGGTGGTCGAAAATAGGGAGGGAGGATGAAGTGAAGACCCAAGATTTTCAGTGACAAGCCAGAAAGATGAGAATATCCCTCCCGCCCTCCCTCCCGCCCTCCCTCCCTCCCCCCCCTGGGTACCTGATCCATCAGCGTCTCGAGGGAGGCCATCCTGCTCTCCGTTCGCTGGAACTCGATCCCTCCCGACAGCAGCAAGATGCGCGGACGCCGAATTCTGCCTACAGACAGAGATGTGAGAAGTTACAGAGATAGACATGGATACGTGAGTCAGAGATGCTGTGCGTGAGAGCCCTCCAGCTCTTCCCCCCCCCTCTCCCTCCCTCCCTCCCTCCCTCCGCACCTCGCATGGCCTTGTGCGTGACGTTCTTCCTAAACACCAGCCCGTCTACATAGTGCGTGTCTTCCACAGTGCCTCCCGGAATGTCCTGAGGGAGAGAGGGGAAGGACGGGAAGGAAGGGGGGGAAGGAGGGGGTTGCAACGAGGATGAGTGGGCATGGTAGGACCATCGCATCTATCTATCTACCCCTCCCTCCTCCCCTCCCTCCCTCCCTCCCTCCCTCCCTACCTACCTTGATCTTGACGTAAGCTCCCACGTCCATCTGGTCCCCGCTATGCACGTCTGTGTCCCGAACAGGGATTATGTCCGAGGTCAAAGGGGAAAAAAGACAAGACTCCAACATGTGGATGCTTTGATCGCTCATTGCATCCTTCCCTTCCTTTCTTCCTCCCTCCCTCCCTCCCTCCCTACCCGGATCCACCCTCTCCACCACCAGCTGCGTGAGCCGGCCCAGCGTCTCGACCCACAGAGCCTTGCGACATGAAGGAAGAAGGGGAGAATTCTGCAGACAAACAGACAAAATGTGGGGGTGAGTATGATGATATTTTAAGAAATTGTGAGTGTTCTCGCTGTATCCGCATCGCCCCCTGTGTGACACCCACGATCATTCATTTCTCGTGTCCTCCATGCTATCCCCCTCCTCGCCACCCTTTCTATCCGCGTCACTCCTCCCTCCCTCTTTCCCTCCCTCCTTTCTTACCTCCACAAGCTGCTTGACCATCGCCCGCCAGCGGATGTCCCCCTTCGACCGCAGCCGCGCCTCTTCTGCCTTTGTGTCTTCCCCCACCGAGGGAGGGTGGGAAAGAAGAAGAGCTTTCTCGAAGATGGAGAGAGGAGGGGTAGGAGGGAAGGGAGGAGGAGGTGTCATGTCTGGGAAGGGAGGAAGAAAGGAAAGGAGGGAAGGAGGAAGAGGGGAGGGTGTGAGTACTTGAGCCTGTTTCCTTCCTGCCTCTCCCCTCCCTCCCTTCTTCCCTCCGTCCCTCCCTTGATTCACCCTCTTTCCATCCCTCCATCCTTCCCCGCGCACTTTTGTCGCCTCCTTTGTCCACTCCGCCCTCCCCCTCCTTCCCGCTCTCCTTCACGCCCTCCGCCCGGCCCAGCTTCAGCTGCTGCTGCTCCTCCTCCTCCACCTGCTGCTGCTGCTGCTGCTGCTGCTGCTGCTGCTGAGAAACCCTCTGCGTCAGGGCACTGAGGCTGGGGGATGGCAACGGCAGTCGGAGGGTGTAAGGGAAGGTAGGAGTGGAGGCCAAGGGAGGGAAGGACAGCGGACCCCTCCCTCCCTCCCTCCCTCCCTCCCTCCCTCCCTTTCTCTTGCGCCCTTTTCCCCTTCGTTTTGTAGATAGATCTTTCCTGTTGCCGCCGGTACAGATGTTGTTGTTGTAGTTGATGTTGATGTTGCTGCTGCTCCTTCTGCTCCTGCTGCTGGTGGTGGCGCCCCAAAGACGACGCCGGGATGAGGCAGGAGAAGGTAGGGGGGAGGAGGAATAGGTGGAGGACGGATGAGGGGGAGGACTCAAGGAGGAGGAGGAGGCGGCGGCGGCAGCGGACACGGGAGTAGGGGAGAGGAGGGAGGAAGACGGCTGCTGCTGCTGTGCTTGCTGGATCTATTGTGACAGACGCGGGAACATGTGAGCCTCTCACCTTACCAGACCTACCCCTCCCTCCCTCCCTCCCTCCCTCCCTCCCTCCCTCCCTCCCCACCTGTTCCCAGCAGAGACGACAGCATCGTACCCCTCCCATGTGAAGCCCGAGACCAATGGCAGACCCGTCGACATAGAAAGAGGAGCAGGGGGCGCAGAACACCTGGAGGGAGGGAGGGAGGGAAGGAGGGAGGGGGGGAGGGTGTGACGTGCTCCCGATGGAAATATAATAGAAAAGCGGGAAGGGGGGAAGATGAGGGGGGAAGGGAGAGAAGGATGAAGGGCCTACCTGGCCACAGAGGCGGCAGTGGTGCCGGCGACGGAGAAGTGTGAAGGGCTGCTCGCACTCGTAGCAGGTCTTGCAGAGCTTGTCGTCCATCCAGTACTGAAAAGGAGGCAGGGAGGGAGGCAGGGAGGGAGGCAGGGAGGGAGGAAGGGAGGGAGGGAGGGATGCAAGGGTATAATACGTGAGGCGTGGATCGTACTCGAAGCTTTCCTCCTATATTTTGGACCGCCCTTCTTTCCCGCCCTCCCTCTCTCCCTCTCTCCCGCCCTCCTTCCCCCCCCTACCTGCCGACCCGAGGGAGGGGCCTGAAAGATCAGCGGCGATCCTCGCTCATTCTCCTCTTCCTCTTTCTTTAATTCCTCCTCCTTCTTCTCTACCGCCGTCATCCTCCTCCTCATCCTCCTGTTGCCACTGCTGCTGCTGCTGCTGCTGCTGCTGCCATAGCCGTTCGCTCTGCCAGTGTCCCCACCCCCAGCATCAGCCCGCGAAGGGGAAAGATACGAGAGCAGGTGGGAGGGCAATGCAAAGGGAGAAGACGAGGGTGAATCAGAACAAGAGGCGTCTTTGTCCTCCTTCCGTTGACTTTGCCCGTAGGCTGCTCGCCCTTCCTCCTCCTCCTCCTCCTCCTCCTCCTCCTCCTCGTTATAGAGGTAGTCATATTCTTCATCGCTCTCCGTGCCTGTGTTCGAGCCCCCTTCCTCCCCCTCGTCCTCCCCCTCGCCCTCCTCTTCACTCATGGACTGGTAAATGACAATGGGCCGACCGTGCTGCGTGAATGCATGGAGGAAAGGGGGTCGGGAGGGAGGGAGAGAGGGAAGGAGGGAGAGTGTGAGGAAAGATGATTCAGAGACACGCGCCAAAAGGCTTGCGGATAGTCCCGTCCCTCTTCTCCTCTTCCTCCTTCCCTCTCCCCCCCGTATCCTACCTCGTCAAAGCCCTCCTCCTTGGGCAGCATGAACGTGGACGTGGCCGCGAATTGCCGCCCCCCTAAGCCGTGAGTGATGCTGCTCTCACGCTCGCCCGCCGGGGAGGGGAAACAGGTGAGCCTGGGGTGGGGACAAAAGAGGAGAGGAGATGAATAATATTAATGTGGTGTCATCTATCAAATGAAGAATGGCATCAAAACAGAATCATGGAGGTTGTCAAAGCTCACTCTCGTTCCCTTCCTCCCCCTCTCCCTCCTGTCCTCTCTCCCTCCTCACATCCTCACGGACGCCCAAGACCCGCCTCCTCGGTCCCGAGCGGCGGTGGCACGCTCCTGTTCCTGTTTTTGCACCCTCCTTTGCGCCGCCTGGTGTGTATGCTTGTGAGAGTAAGACTCCCAACCACAGTCACTGCTCACTCTCCCTCCCTCCCTCCCTAAAATCCTCACCTCTGAAGCTGTATAGAAAAGTCCAGCGCCGTCCAAATCCTCTTCTCCGCTGTTTTGTCTCGCTGCTGTCTCTATAGGAAGAATTGGGCGTAAGAAAAGGCCTACAAATCGGCTACTTTTATTTTTCCGCTTGCGGTCTGCCTAAGCATATGTCCTCCCTCTCTCAACAAAATGGCTTACCTGGAGACGAAGAAGGGGGCAATTGAGGAGGCGATAGCGAGCAGTGAAGGTCTTTGCGCCGCATGCTGCCTGTAATTTATGTGTTGGATGTGCGTGTATGAAAGGTTAGAGAGGGAGGAGAGGGAGGGAGTGAGGGCTGTAGACTAGTTTTCATGATTCGGCGAGGCTTGATCTTGACCTTGACGTCCCCGTGCGCGCTTTAGCCAATTCCAAGTTACACAGACACAAGTCTCACAACAGCCTCTACGCATGACATATTAGAAGCACAGACAGGCAGAATTTGTGCAGGCTAGGGGTGTAGCCTCCTCCCCCTCCCCCTGTCAATGCGCCTCCTCCTCCTCCTCCTCCCCCTCTTGGGTAGCACCAGGACAGCCGCGGCTATCCCAGCATCAGATGCCGCCGCAACGACCGAGCATCCTTCTCATCCAGTATCTGCATTTCCTCCTCCAAGCAACGCCTCGGGCCATCTCGCTGCTGCTGCTGATGCTGCTGCTGATGCTGCTGCTCCAATGCCCGACATGGACCCCCCCGTGAACGCCATCGAGGTAAGGCAAAAAAAATGTGGAGATGATCTCCATCAGACGGGTATTATACATGCATCTCTTCGTTCTTAATCGCGCCGTTCTGGCGTCTGAATGCTTTCAGCTCTGCTCTGCTGAACCATTTCGTCCCTTTCCCCCCTCCCTCGCTCCCTCCCTCCCTCCTCCCCTCCCTCTCGCTCCTTTTCAAGGAACAAATCGCACTGCACGGACACGCTCTCCCCGCCCAAACCTGTAAGGGATCCTTTGAGGACGGGTTTGCCGGATGGACAAGCTTGGAAGGGGCGCGGAATGAGTCGATTGTGGTGAGTTGGGGACGGGGGAAGAAGAGGAGTAAGGGATGAGACAGATGGAGAGTGGAGGAAAGGAGAACGATGATCGGATGTGTCGCTGCAGAAATATAGATGTAAACACTTATTCTCTTTCCCCTCCCCCCCCTCTCTCCATTTTTTCATCTGTCCTCAGCTCGTATCCACGCCCGTGCGTGCCGGCAAGCAGGCGGCCCGTGTGACGGTTAATCCTGGGGAGATGACGCACCATGGAAACAGAGCGGAAATTACGCATAATCTGGAGGATGCACCTGGTAGGTAGGGATAGAGGGAGGGATATTAGGGCAGGGGGGTTGGAAAAGGTACCAAAAAAATATCATTTTAATACCATCCTCCGTCCCTGCATTCCCCTCCTTCTTTTGCAGGCACCGTAGGTTGGTACGCCTGGTCTGTCTTAATCCCTCTCTCCTACCCCACCGACGAAGACCCGACCCGGAACTGGCAGATCATATGTCAGTGGCACGATCAGCCGGACCTGGATGCAGGTTGGGATGGAGGGATGGAGGGACGGAGGGAAAGAAGGAGGGAGGGAGGGGCTGACGGGCGAGAGCAGTATGTCTCTGACTAGTTTTTCTTCTCTCCTTTCCCCGAAGGGCATCATGATCCGTTACACGTCAACGCCTTGCACGGCTCTCTCCCCTCCCTATTCCCCCCATCCCCCCAGGCCAATCCTGGGACGGTTTTCCTCCCCACAACTCATCCATCGCCCTCTACCTCCTCAACCACCCGAACCGCACGTCCCTGGCCATGGGCGTTGGCTTCAATCTTCCCAAGGGCACCTGGCAATATGGCCCCGTGGTCATAGAGAAAGTAAGGAGACCGGTCCTCCCTCCCTCCCTCCCTTCTACCGCGGCGTCGCTCCTATTTTTTCTTCTCCCTTTTCTCATGACCTCACTCTCCCTCTTTTCGCCCCCCTCCCCCCTCCTTCCTTCCTCCTTCCTCCCTAACTCCCTCTTTCCTTCTTTTGGGAATCAGGGCGAGTGGGTTGACGTTTTGTTTCACATTGGATGGTCAACGGGGGACGACGGCTTCATTCACACCTTTATCGAGGGAGGGAAGGAGAGAGCGAGGGAAATGCAGGCGCTTACCCCTCCAGAGGGAGTGAGAGGGAGAACGCTTTTTTATCAGTACACAGATTACTTGAAACTGGGCTTGTATCGGTGCGTGGAGGGAGGGAGGAAGGGAAGGAGGGAGGGAGGGAGGGAGGGAGAAAGGTAGAATTGTCCCGTGGTTATCGCACAGATGAACATGGGGATATACTTATCCCTTTCTCAAATCCAAATTTATTCAAACTCATACCATCCGGCCTCCCTCTCTTCTTTCCTCTGTCCCTCCCTCCCTACTTCCCTGCTCCGTCCTCAGGGAGCCCTCCATCAACTACACCAGCACTCTCTACCTAGATGAGCTGCGTTGCGGCCCAACAAAAGAAAGTGTGGCCTTGCCTCCTCTTTTAGAAGCCGGGGAGAGGGAGGGCGGGGGAAGAGGGAGGAGAGGGAAATTCCGAACACGAGTTTTAGGTGGTTGATATTCACTTGCATTTCTCCTTTTGGAAAGCGTCGCTGTATGTGCAGTAAGAGTTCCGGTTTGACTAGCTTCCCGTCATCGGTATCAATATTAGGAATAGCGGTGTACATCTCAGACGAGAATACTCCCTACATGCTTGTGCTGACATTTTCTGATAAAGCGAACAAACATGTACGCAGGGATCGATCGATCCGTTGCCTTCTTTTTTTTTCCCCCTATTCGTATACCTCGCCAATTCTCTCGCTCGACTTTGATGTCTCTGAAGACAACGGGGAAGAGACCCCATCCAAGTAAGCCACGCACAGGGGCAATCTTGGTGTCGCTGCTGCACGACTCGGAACGAAGAGCGGATGTGGGGAGTAGTTACCTTCCGGGCTTGGCCTTTAATCGACCCGTCCCTCGGCCCTCGATCATCACTCCCGTCATCCTGCCTCCCTCCTCTCCCTTGCCCTCGTCCTCCTCTTCTCGCACACTCATTCCCATGCTTTGAATACGACGAACAGGTGGCCAGCCTTCATGAGCTACAACGGGGGAGGCGGGGGGTTTAGGGGGCATGGAGGTAGGGGAGGAGGCGCAGACCCTGTCCATGTTAAGCCGTGGAGACCTGCGCCGTCGTCCTCAGCTGAAAACGCCAACTTTTTGACTGACTGCTACTACTATTTAAATGACATGTGTACTAAGGTGAGCAAAGGGAGTTGGCTCATCAAATTTGTGCCGGACATCTTGGTTGGCGCTCAATTTTTTGCCGATCTAATAATCTACCTCCTCCTCCCCCTTCACTCTCCCTCTCCCTCTGCAGGGCCCCGACTGCTCGTTCCGTCACAATGAGCATGCCAAGCGGAACCACAAATCGTGTAATACATGGATGCAAGGAGGTAGGCGCCCTAAGTGTCAAGCTATCACAAGTCTCACTGAATGCCTGCGTTGCCGTGGTGATCCCTTCCTCCACCTGCCATCGGCAACACCGTCCTCATACACTTCCCACCCACCCTCCTTCCCTCCCTTCTTCCCTTTCTTCCCTCCTTAAATCTTACCCATTAGGAAATTGCAAAGTTGAATGCTACTTCCGTCATCCCGGCGCTGCTGCACCCGCAGCTGGAGGAGAGGGAGGAGGAGGGGGAGGAGGAGGAGGAGGCGCAGGAGAGAAAGCTATCTGCAAGTACGTCAAGATGGGAGAGGGGGGGAAGAGAAAGAAGAGGGGAAGTGAGTGAGACGATGAACTGTGATTTTAAAACGTCGGCATACGTCGAGAAAGTGTCTTACCCAGCCCTCCCTCCCTCCCTCCCTCCCTCCCTCCCTCCCTCCCCCCGCCAGATTTTTCGCATCGGGGAAGTGTCGCAATGGAGCTCGATGCTCCTTCCGGCACGATCGTCGAAACGCCGAGCCTACCACACTGCACCAGGCGGTAGGGAGGGAGGGAGGGAGGAGAGGGAGGGAGGGAGGGATCTGCCTGTCGGCGTCAAACATCCACAGCTCATACATGAAGGAGGAGAAGACTCACGTGATAGGCAGTCGTCGCACGCACCCTCTTGTACATACAAATGGCCAGCATTGCGTCCCTCCCTCCCTCCCTTCCGACCTCCCTTCCTTCCTCCCTACCTCCCTCCCTACCTCCCTCCCTCCCTCCAGGCCTTCCTCCTGTGTACTACCGCTGGCGCGACAGAACCACCAGGACCGTCTGCAGAAGCAGGAATAGCGGCGGCAGCAGCAGCAGGTCCAGCAGGACCAGCAGCAGGGAGGATGGCCCCACAAGACGAGTAAGTAGATAGAGCCCTTCTCCCTCCCTCCTCCCTCCCTCCTTGTACCCTTCTAATTCCTTTTTCCTCAGTGGTCCCACACTCCTTCTCTCTTCCTCTCCCTCCCCCCCGCTCTCCCCCCCTCCGCCCCTCCCTAGACGTGCCACCTCCATCCTTCGCCGTCATTCGGTCTCCACCACGGCCGCGGAGGCCGGGGTAGTCCAAGTCACCGTTCGAAGGAGGGAGGGAGGGAGGGGTCGAGGCGACGGGCGAGGGCGAGGTCTACTCCGGCCTTCTGCTGCTGCTGCTGCTGCTGCTGCTGCTACTGCTGTAGCGCCGTCCTCCTCCTCCTCCTCCTCCTCTGATGCCCCTCGAAGCCGCCCTCCTTGCTACCCTCCCTCTCTACCTCACCCTACTCCTGTTGCCGCTGCCGATGCTGCTGATCCTTCTCCTCCACCTCCTTCTCCTCCTCCTTCTCCTATTTCTCTCAGCAAGACAAGGAAAGAGAGATTTGAAACTTTCCATGTAAAGAGCTTCGAGGAGGTGATGGCAGAAAGACAAGGAGGAGGAGATGGAGGAGGGGGAAGGGAAGGAGGAGGAGGAGGAGGAGGAGGAGGAGAGGAGGAGGAAGAAGGAGGAGAATATGGTGGAAGGAGAACAGGAGATGGAGAAGAGGAAGAAGAAACGAGCAAGAAGAGACCACTCGCGATTGGGAAGGAGACAGCAGCGGCAGCAGGAGCAGGAACAGCAACAGCTGCAGCAGTGTCAGGAGGAGCAGCATCAGGAAGTGGAGGAGCAGCAGGAGGAGGAGGAGCAGCAGCAGCAGCAGCACAAGGAGAAATAGGTGTAGTCTCACCACAGATCCCGCAAGAGCCTTTAATTCCTAATACCTCAAATAATAAGCGGCAATGCCTCGCACCTACACCTGCAGCCCTCCCTCCCTCCCTCCCTCTTCCCTCAGGAGGCCCTGAGGCAAATTTTCCGTTGTCTGTCCCTGTCGAACCATCAAGGGCTGAGGTGGTGGCTGAGAGAGGGGTGAAGGGAGGGAAGGAAGAGGAAGATGGGCAGCAAGGGATGGAAGGAGTAGGAGAAGCAGGAGGAAAAGGGTTTGGTGGTGAAGAGTGGGGGAAGGAAGGGAATGAAGAAGAGTATTATGAAGAAGGTGAAGAGGCGGGGGAGGAGAGGGAGGGCCAAGGGCAGGAGGAAGAGCTGGATGAGGACGAGGCAGCGCTGATGGCGCTCCTGGAGAACGATTAGGGAGGATAGAGGGGGAGGGAGGGAAAGACATGGAGTGCCTACGTCTCCAAAGCAATCAAATCATGTCTATTTTTGGAAAACCTTTGAGTGCCCCTTCTAAACAACACACAAATTGAGGAGCTGCACCAGCCCCCGCCCAATGCCCAATCCCAATCACAATTGAGGACGCTTTGTAGTTCTTTTGAGCGTTCCTACATCTCTCTAGAACTATCGCATGCAACCTGACGTCTTCGAGGACTTGCATACGAGGGGGAGCCTTCCAACAAGAAATTGTTGTCATCCCTTATTTCCTTGTCCGAGTTTTTCTAGC
>Ga0160419_101261_pt1 | contig 10944 bp, 20 predicted proteins | sample CelAP2metagpilot_2_FD_108196 | JGI IMG/M metagenome (GOLD analysis project Ga0160419, IMG submission 108196) | Phycosphere-associated microbial communities from Cellana algal ponds in Kailua-Kona, Hawaii, USA - Cellana AP2-4-25 metagenome pilot ... | reverse complement strand
GGAGAGGGGCGGGTGGGAGGGGGGGAGGGAGGGGTGATGAGGACCATCTACCGTCGCTTTGTTTGGGCACAAGAATTTACCAGCATACCCCTCCCTCCCTCACCGGGGCAGAGGTCTCTAAGCGCCACGTCCTCGCTGAGCTTGTGCAAGATGGCATCCCAGGGTCCCTGCCCTTCCAGGTCCCGGCCCATGTCGATGGCCCGGAAGACGACGCGTGGTTGTCCCTCTTCAAGGTGCGAGAGGGGGTCCTGAAAGAGGGAGGGGGAAAGGAATTGTAAGAGTCATTCATCATCAAGGGGGACATCGAACGGTCTTATTGCCCTCCCGTCCGAGTGAGAGACCGTCAGAGGGAGGAAGGGAGGGAGGGAGGGAGGGAGGACGGGAGGGAGAAAGGGGCCTAACCTGTACGATGTGCGCCATGCTGCTCATCTTCTTGGGAAGGAAAGCGTATCCCACTATGACCGTGCCCTCTTCTTCCTTCTCCTCCTCCTCCCCTTTAGTATTAGTGATGGTAGATTTTTGGCCCTTGAATTTGCGCGTCAGGAAGGGACAAGAGGTGGTAGCCGAGAGGGAGGAGGAAGAGGGGTAGAATGAGGAGGAGGAGGTGGTGGTGGAGGTGGAGGAGAGGGGGAAGGAGGCAGGTGCAGTGGAGGAGGAGGTTGAGGGCGAGAAGGGGGGTGTGTCGTTTTCATGCTCCACCGCTTTTTTTTTGGGCATGATGATCGTAGTTTCAATAACCTTCAATTTGGCATTCTTGAAAGTGGGGGAAGAGGAAGTGAGCGGAGGGCAGGGGGAGGACGGAGAGGGGGGGAAGGAGGGGTAGGAAGCACCCTCATTCGGGCTGGCCATCCTTCCCTTGTGCCGTCTTGGATGCCAGCAGTCGATTAATGAATCTACTCGGCAGAAAATCTCAAATGTGAATATGAGAGCGGGTGGCAACAGAGGAATGACGTGGTCGAGGATACAGTGTGTAGCAAGAGGTCTTGTGGAAGCGTGCGGAGATGGAAGGAATGGAGGCCGGTAGTGAAAACGGGGGTGGGGAGGCTGGCTGGTGGGAAGATGACAAGCGGAGGGCGGAACGAGACTCTTTTTTCCGGCCTGGCCTGTCAGTGAAGATAGGCGAATAATGTAAGAATATGTTGTCCTAGTATATGAATACAGCATGCTTGTAGCATGTTGTGCCGGCCTCTATGTCGGAAGGTGGGATTGAATGTCGGCTTGGCCCTCGCATGCAATGGCGCGCCATCGTATCTCTCACTCATTCGCCGACCTCGCCCACAATTCGAAATGTTCCCTGTCTTCTTTGCTTTTGACTTGCACGGGGTCGTGCACTGCGCGATAAGCATGGGATATCAAGCCCATTACTGTGTATCTATGAGTCCTCAGCGTAGGGCGTGAAGGTGGATAGGGCTGTCTCAAGTCCGGGACCTGCATCTTCTTTCTCTCCCTCCCTCCCTCCACTCCTACTTCTTCCAAGAGCGTGCCCGCCTCTTGTCTAATCACCGCCCTCACCGCCCACCACAATCACCGACACAGATTCAACAAAATACTGCTAGCATGCCGCGGTTCCACGCCCTCCTCCTACTCCTCCTCTCCGTGCTCTCCCTCCTGGCTCTCACCCACGGCCAAGCCTCGTTTGCAGAGGACATTTTCGCGGATGAGGACGAGGTGCCCATCCTGGGCTATGACACCGCGGGCAACCCAATCAAGCCGGAGGTGAAGCGAGAGATCAACACACAGTGAGTGGGCGGGAGGGAAGGAGGAGTGATAGAAGGAGGGTCGAGGACTCGGCCTTGGCAACGCCAAGCAGCCGGACGTGAGGAGGGCGCCTCGGCACGCCTCTACAAGGGAGGGAGAAGTGGGACCCTCAATATTAATGTGCCTTTAGGTGGCTTCGCATGTGACTGTGATCCTCCTCTTTTCCCTCCCTCCGTCCCTGCGCCACAGGGTGCATACGACCAACCCCGACCTGGGCAAGCGGGCGCAGAAGGTGGACTTGCCCTTCATCGCTTGTGACGTCTGCACGCTCGTCATGACCGAGGTAGGAGAGAAGGAAGAGAAGGGGAGGGGGGGCGAGTGGGTTCATCTGAAAAGCAGCAGAGGAGGATCCTACGACACTGGTGCTTTCAACCTCCTTACCCTCCTCACCCTCCCCCCATCCCTCCCTCCCTCCTTTTGTTTGCAGCTACACAACCAAACCGCCGTGCTGGCGACCAAGGCCGAAAATCTTGTGAACGGGAAGCCCAAGAAGAGCGTGATGCTGAAGCTGACCAAGCGCGTGTGCGATCACGCCACCTTCGAGGGGCGTTGGATCTCCTACTATGACATCCAGGTAGGGAGAGGGGGAGGGACGGAAGGGAGGAAGGAAACGGGGAAGGGAGGAAGGGGGGGCTGAAACGCCAATTCAATCATATGCTCATCCTCCCTCCCTCCCTCCTTCCATCCCTTCTTCACCCTATCTTGCACCCCCAGGAAAAGGAGCGCGTGGGCGGCATTGCCCTCAAGCTCGTCAAGCAGCCTGAGAGCGGCATGTGCGAGGTACGTGCCCCCTCCCTCCTTCCCTCCCTCCTTCCCTCCCTCCCTCCCTCCCTCCTGACCCTCCCATTTTCCTATCGCCTTTCACTTATCCCCGTTACCCCCCTCCTTGCAGGTGGAGGCGGAGACTATTGCCAAGAGCTGCTCAGACCTCTTCAAGAAGGACCATGTGGAGCGGGATGAGGTAGGGAGGGAGGGAGGAAGGGAGAAAAAGAGGGGTAAAGCGAAGGCTACGGAGAAGATGATTTGGGAAGACTCAGGAGGGAAGGAGAAACGGAGGTAGGGGAGGAGGGAGGGGGGAAAGGGGGTTCCTAGCCCTCATTTCTTCTTTCTCTTCTCTCAGCTCCTTTCGGCATTACCAATTGTTGGTATTGATGATAATGAATGATCACCAATCAATGTTGATAATGACATGTATATTATGTTTGTATGATCGTTAAGTAATCATAGTGATATGAGCTGACCACACCCACTACCAGGTGGTAGACGACCTGTAAATGATAAAAATAAAAAATAAAATAATAATAATAATAATAACGATAAAAAATAAAAATATAATAACAATAATGATAATTATTATTGTTTTTTAATTATCATCATCACTACCATCACCAATACCGTCACAATCATCATCGTCATCATCAAAGCAATTGTAATATTTAAAATAATGATGATATGACACGCCCCCCCCCCTCCCAGGTGGTGGACGACCTGGTGGAGCAGGTCATCTCCAAGAGTGGCCTTGTTACTAAGTATTGCAAGGACATCTCCTCCCGGTACGCACCCTTCCTCCCTCCCTCCCTCCCTCCCTTTCCTCTCCTTGTGGTCCACCCACCCCTACTTCTAATCCCTCCCTCCCTCCCTTCCTCCCTCCCTCCCTAGGTGCTCCAAGAACACCCAGTCCCTCATGGAGAAGGGCAAGCGCCGCGACCACAAGTTCCATGTACGCCTCCCTCCCTTCCTCCCTCCCTCCCTCCCTCCCTCCCTCCCTGGCCATCTTGCCCGCCTCCTCCAGCCCGTCATATTGACACTCCCATATCCCCCATACACCTCCCACCGACATGCTCATCGGTCTTTCCCCTTCCCTCCTTTCTTCCCTCCCTCCCTCCCTCCTGCAGGTCAAAACGAAGGAGGCCAAGTCGTACGACAGGATCATGGACGCTTTTGCCGAGGCTGGCGTACTGGGTAGGGAGGGAGGGAGGGAGGGAGGGAGGGAGGTAGGGAGGGCAGACGCACGGACACCAAACCGAATCGCTCTCTCCCTCTCGAGAAGGTCAGACAGGAAGAGAGGGAGGACGGGAGGGGGAAAAGGACGGAGGGAAGGAGGAAAAAAGTTGAATGTTCATGCTCAATTTCTCCTTTCCAACCCCGCTGTCTCTCTTTCCTCCGGTAGGAAATGACGATGGCACGGCGGCGCCTGACATAATGGACCGCTTCGACAACGTGCTGAAGATGCTCGAGGAGAATGGAGAGCTCTGAGCACAAGGGACAGGCAGGCAGGGAGGGAGGGAAGGAGGGAGGAGGGAAGGGGGAGGGAGGCGGTGGGCCTTGAATTGGCTGCTCTTGTCCCCGGTATGTGCCAAGCGCCTTTGACAGGCAATAGGATGGTCGTCGCTTTGGTTTAATTTCTACTTAGACGAAGGGAGAGGGGCTTGTGGATCGGCGGGGGGCCGCAGACAATGTGGATGAGATGAGAGAGCGTATATAGAGGTGATGGGGAAGCCGGGAAGGAAAAAGGGAGGAGAGGGGGAGGGGAGCTTCTCAATGAGTAAAACAAGAGTGAAAATAATATATAGAGAAGGAAATGAGGAGGGCACCTTGTCCCTACCACCTTCCCACCTTCCCTCCCTTTGCTCGCCCCTCCGGATGGAGGGCGGGAAGGGGGTGGGAGGAAGAAGGGAAGGGGGGAAGGAGGACAGGGAGGGCAAAGAGCACGCACGCCCTCGCGGGACGATCTATTGAAGGTGATGATCCCAACCAAACAAAGGAAAGAAAAAGCACTGACTGGTCCCTTACCGTCGAAAAGGGAGGGAGAATGCGCCCTTTCGGTCACCCTTTGACGCATCCGCGATTCATTCACTGAGTGGTTGACCCTCTCGTGAGATCAACACCGACTCTGGTTGAGCCCCTTAATAAATAAATCCGACTCTGGTTGAGCCCCTTAATAAATAAATCCGACCCTGGTTGAGCCCCTTAGTAAATAAATCCGACTCTGGTTGAGCCCCTTAAAAATTAAATCCGACCCTGGTTGAGCCCCTTAATAAATAAATCCGACTCTGGTTGAGCCACTTGATACATTTATCGACCGCTTTGACCGGCCAACCTCCTCACGCCCTCGGTCAGGAACTACTCCCAATGAACCCTAGTCTCCTGTCTGAGCTTGCCGTCTCCCGCAAACACGCTCATCCGTCTTCCCCTTTATCCTCCTGCTTCATCAACGTCTCCCTCTGCCTTCTCCTCTTATCTGCCAAGTGCTCCCAGGCGCCTTGCAGCCACCCGAGCGGGTTTTTGCGCGAACTGGGGAAAAGGACCACCTCGAAGCCCTCAGCCGCATACGCCGCCCAGGCCTGAGAAGGACAAGAAAGGAAAAGAGGGAGGGAGGGAAGGGTAAGGAGGAGGAACATCAGTCAGCCTGAGAAGGGGAAGGTGAGCAAGGAGTGAGGGAGGAAGGGAAGGAGGGGCATTAGAGCCATGACTGAGTTCACGTCGCCTCTTCTTTATCCCTCCTCCTCTTCTTCGCGTTACCTACCTGCCCGTAGGCATGCACACGGCGGGTGCTTCGCCCGTCCGGGCCTACCAGCAGCGCAGTCTCCATCGCGTCCCTCCCTCCCTCCTTCCTTCCCTCCCTCCCCCCCTCATGCGTCCAGAGGAGGATGCCTTCCCCGTTTCGCACCTTGTGTTTATGATGATTGTGGGCAGTGGGATAATAGTGAGGAATGTACAATGTAACGGGCGGACCGTCAGCCACGGGTGTGAGGAGATGGATGGAGGTTCTATCTCTTCCCTACCTTGCCCGGGTGCTAGGCGTGTCGCACGAGAGGCAATCACAGACTTCCTCCTCGTCTCCTCTTGTCACAATCCTCTCTTCGCCTCTTTCCCTCCTGATTCTTTCCTCACCTTCTCCTTCTCGAAGCCTCCCTTTTTCACCAGCTTTCTCGCGTATATCCCGGAGCGCCGCCCCATGGTGCAGTACGGGACTACCGTGATTTCAGGCCTTGCCCTGTGCGCATTACATGTACAGGGTACACGAATGGCGTAAGATTCGAGAACCGATCAAGACGTCCACAAGACCCTAGTTTGTGGTCAATGGTGCACGCGAAAGTCTCCTAAACGACCGCAACGGATGTAACGGATACCTTCACGCTGTCTGTCCCTTCTTCCTTTATCCTTTTACCCTCGATTGTTTTACCTGTATTCTTCTTGTCGTCTCTCAAACTCTTCTTGGGTTATGGCTGCTGGCAGCATTGACACAGCTCGCTCTTCGGGCGTGCGGACATCGACTATTTGGTTGCAGAAAGAGGGTGAGAAAGGAGAGGTAGTGCAAGTGGAATTCACCACGATGATTGACCCATTGGTTTCTCACCTAAAACCACGGCGTCGGAAGGAAGGGATCGGACTTCAGTGGCAGAAATGGGTGGGGCCAGATCCGGAAAGCTATCTGTCAGCATTGCGGGGGAGTAGCGGCATGGTGAGGAGAAGAGGAACATATCGAGGGAAGGATGGGGAGGAACGACGTGGGGTTGTGCGCGGACCTGTGTAGCTTTTGACCGCTAGCTTGGCATCTGCATGTATTCTTCGAAGCGGGTTGACGCTCGTGTGAGGCCTTGGCGTTGTCATGATCGTAATTGTACTGGCCTGGCCCGTGCACGTTAGCAGGGAGGTCTTGGGGGAGTCGGTGAAGGTGTTGTCGATTTATTTCGTCTTGTTGGAGGAGGACCCGATACGCAGGATGGTCCTGTACTCAGATTTCTTGTTCTCTTCCGTGTTGTCCTTGTCGTTTTCGTGTATGCGTGTGAGTTCGTAAACTGACTGCTGCTTTTGACGTGAGCAGCTCGCCGACAGCGAATAGAGCGAAGCTTGCACTGCGCTGTGCTGCATCAACCTCGGCGACGTCTCAAGAACGCCCGCGAACACACCCTTCCACCACTTCACCACGCACATGACCACAGGCAGGGAGAGCAGTTGTAACTTGCAAGTCTGCTTCATCTCCTGTGCTCGGGGGTGGAAGAAAAAAAGCGGTACTCCAAAGTTACACTCCTACCCGTCCTTCCACTCCAACCTCAACCACTGTCCATGCCCGTCATCCCCCTGTTGCAGCTTTTGCCATTGTCCACCATTAGCACTAGTCAACTACACCGCCGTTTACCCCTCTTCGTGGCCATGCTTTTCCTTGCCTGTACCACCACGACTGCCACGGCCACTGCTGCCGCCACTCGAAGTCTGATGAAGACCCTTAGTAGCAGCAAGAGCTGCGGTAGCAGGAGAGCCAACACCAGCCTGCTCCTCCTCCTCCGCACCCGGGGAGGACAGACTGCCGCTGCGTTCTCTTGGTCTGGCGCTATTTGTGCTGCTGCTGGAGGTAGTAGGCGTGGTACGGCAATATCCGCAACGACGAGGATGACTGCAACAACGGCGTCCCTCCTGACACGAGCTGGATTTGGTGGAAGAGGAGGAGGAGGTGGAGCAGAAGGACAGAGACGTGGAAGGGTCAATACTGCTCTCGCATTTTCTTCCGCCACTTCCGCTGGTCATACCACCACTAGCTGTGTCAGCAGCAGCAGCAGCTGTGTGGGCAGGTCCTCCTCCTCTTCCTCCTCCTCCTCCACCTCGGCGCAGCAGCGGCAGGGGCACTTTCCTCTCTTGGCCTCGTACCTGGGTGCTGTCGCCCTCTACTCTTCCTTTAACAATGGAGGGGAAAAAGGTGGGGAGGACATGACCACTGCTGCGTGTGAAGCCGCGGCTTCTATACCGTCCAAGGAGGGAGGAAGGAAGCAGCCTCGCACCGTCACGGGGACTGACCCCCCTCCTAAAGAGCTCTACCCGCCTGTGCAGGCATTCCGGTACATCCTCCTCCCCTTCCTCCCTTTATCTCATTCTTCGTTGCTTCCTCCCTCCCTAACTTTTCCTCATATTTGGGGAAAAAAGAAGGCTGCTAAACCCTCTTTCCACATTCCTGCCCCTCCCTTCCTCCCTCCCTCCCCCCCCCCTCTCTCCGCAGCACCGGCATGCTCCCTGTTTCCGCGGTCCACACGCTGTATTGGGAGGAGAGCGGGAACCCACAGGGGAAGCCGGTGGTGTTTCTGCACGGAGGTCCCGGTAGGGAGGGAGGGAGGGAGGGAGGGAGGGAGGACATCCAGTGACTCACTTGCTTGCACTACCCCTCCCTCCTTCATTCCCGCCCTCCCTCGGTCCCTCCCTCGTTCCTGCCCTCCCACAGGCGGTGGCACAGCCCCCGACTTCCGCCGTTACTTCGACCCAGCCGTTTATCGCATTGTCATCTTCGATCAGCGGGGGTGCGGGAGGAGCACGCCGCATGCCAGCCTGGAAGAGAACACGTGAGGAAGGGAGGGAAGGGGGAAGAAAGGGAGGGAGGAAGGGGACGGTGGAAGAGCAAATAATGTAAAGTGTCGCCCTAACCACCCCTCCTCCACTTCCTTCTCTTTTCTTCCTCTTTTTCCTCCCTCCTCCCCTCCCTCCCCCCGCAGCACGTGGGACATGGTGGAGGATATTGAGAAGCTTCGCCTTCACCTGGGCATAGACAGGTGGACCGTCTTCGGGGGCTCATGGGGGTCCACACTCTCCTTGACCTACGCCATTACGGTAGGGAGGGAGGGAGGGAGGGAGGGATACGTGCCTCGTCTGACTTTGCGCATCTCCTTCTCCCCCCCATCCCCTCCCTCCACCCCTTCCTCGTCCCAGCACCCTGAGCGTGTCACGGAGCTCGTCCTCCGCGGCATTTTCATGCTCCGACATAAAGAGCTCGCCTGGTACTATCAGGTAGCAACCCCTCCTCCCTCCCTTCCTCCCTCCCTTCCTCCCTCCCTCGTACCCTCACCGAAAGCCAGCGGCTGACTATCCCCCGCGTCCTCCCCATATCCAGGAGGGGGCCTCGTGGATCTACCCGGACGCGTTCGAGCCCTACCTCGAGCACATTCCAGAGGCTGAGCGTGGAGACCTGATGCTTGCCTACAACAAGTGAGGGAGGGAGCGAGAGAGGGAGGGAGGGAGGGAGGGAAGGAGGGAGGGGGGCAGAAGGGAAGGTCAGCATCGCAGGGTGGTAAATTATCAATGATTTAAACTTTAACAAACATTTTAAACCTTAACGCATGCTTCAATCATTCCATCCGTCCATCAATCAAACTCTGCCGCCTTTCCACCCCCTTATCAACACCGAAAAACCCTCACACCCTATCCTACCACCCGTGCATCCACCCACCTACCCCCCCCTCCCTGCCTCCCTTCCCCTCCCCCGGCCTCAGGCGCCTCACCTCCCCCGACGCCCATGTTCGTCTCCCGGCCGCCCGCGAGTGGACCCGGTGGGAAATGGCCACCTCCCGACTTATCCCCGACCAGGTCGTCATCAATAAGGTATGCCTCCTTCCCTCCCTCCCTCCCTCCCGACCAAACCGTCATTATGGGGGGGAAAAAAAAGCGATGATAGGTGCTCTCCCTCCCTGTCTCCCTCACATTCTCCCTTCCTCTATCAATCCCTCCCTCCCCTTGTCAGCCCTTTGGCCATCCCGTGCTCTGTTCAAGTCCCGCAACTCACCTTCCCTCTTTCCCCCTCTCTCAGGCCGACGACGACGATTTTTCCCTGGCCTTTGCGCGCATCGAGAATCATTTCTTCATCAACCGAGGCTTTTTCCCTTACGATGACTGGATCCTCAAGTAGGGAGGGAGGGAGGGAGGGAGGGAGGGAGGGAAGGAGGGAGGGAAGGAGGGTGGGAAGGAGGAAGGGAAGGAGGGAGAATTGAAATCTCGACAGGATTTGTTTGCTTTTTACTTTTTTTTTTGCCCTCACACTCATCCTCTTCCCTCCCTCCCTCCCTCCCTCCATCCCTCCCTCCATCCCTCCCTCCATCCCTCCCTCCCGTTTTTAGAAACGTCGACAAGATCCGTCACATCCCCACCGTCATCGTCCAGGGCCGGTGCGTTTCCTCCCTCCCTCCCTCCCCTCCCTCTCCCTTCTTTCCGCCCACTCACTACCCCTCCCTCCCTCCCTCCCTCCCTCCCCTCCTCCCTAGCTACGACTCGGTGTGTCCGATTCGCTCGGCCTGGGATCTGTTCCGCGCCTTTCCCGAGAGCGACCTGGTCATTGTCCAAGGTACGCCCTCCTTTCCTCTCTCCCTCCCTCCCTCCCCCCCTCTCTCCCTCCCTCCTCTCCCCCCTCTCTCCCTCTTCCTGCCTTTGGGGGCTCACGTGTATTGAAGCCACTTGTCTTCCCTCCCTCCCTCCCTCCCTTTAGACGCAGGCCACGCCTCGAGCGAGCCCGGCATCAGAAGCGAGTTAATCAAGGCATGTGACAGCTTCGGGAAGGCGGGAGAGGGAGGGAGGGAGGAAGGGGTGAAGACGGGCCAGTGAGGGAGGGCGGGAAGGAGGGCGGGAAGGGAAAAGTCTGGCCCCAGATAGCACCAGAGCACGGACGACGATAGAGAGGGTAATGGGAACAGCCACAACGGCGTTGCGTAAGCATACAAGGAGATATATGTATACGGCAAAAGGGATAATAACCACAACGACAAGAAAAAGAAACGAAGCAAGCGAACAACCGGCAGATGCGGAAGAAAGGAAAACAACCAAAATCCGATTAAATGGTAATCAGGAATGTGTAGTGCGTTGTCGGCGCGTGGTGAAGAGGAAGTAGTTAGTAATGAGGGCGGCAACGAAGAGGTTGAAAGAAAGTCAACCACTGAGGCACAAAAGAAAGAAAATCAACGAGACAGAACGAAGAGGATCACGAAAGGGATGCGGCCACCTGCAGGTGTCTATCTGCTTTAGCATCTTCCCCTTCCTCCTTCCCCTCCCCTCCCTCTCTTCTCCTTCCCTCCCTTCTCCTTCCCTACCTTCCTCCCTCCGCCTACAGAGGAATCTCGGGAAAGTAGCAGAGCCGCGTGCCTTTGGTCAAGCCCAGCGCCTCCGTTTGGTCGCGGAAATAACAGAGAGACAGTTCTGAGGGGAGGGAGGGAGGGAGGGAGGATAAATGACGAGACTGAGTGTGGAGGGAGGGGGGGAGGGAGGGAGGGAGGGAGGGAGGGAAGATGTACCGTCCTCGGTGCCCTTGGAGAGGAAGCACATGTAAGAGCAGAAGTGAGTGGCGGCGATGCTCCGACCCGAGGGGATGGCCATCTCGTTTTCGGCCTCGTACCTGGGAGGGAGGGAGGGAGGGAGGGAGGGAGGGAGGGAGGGAGG
>Ga0160419_101259_pt1 | contig 10967 bp, 11 predicted proteins | sample CelAP2metagpilot_2_FD_108196 | JGI IMG/M metagenome (GOLD analysis project Ga0160419, IMG submission 108196) | Phycosphere-associated microbial communities from Cellana algal ponds in Kailua-Kona, Hawaii, USA - Cellana AP2-4-25 metagenome pilot ... | reverse complement strand
GAAGAGCTCGCTCTGGCCCTCGGTGCTCTCCTCTTCCTCCTCCTGGCCGCCTAGAAGCGGCACGGTGCCCGGCGGCGGGCGGTTCTCAAGGAGGCCCGCGGCGCGCAGCTCCTTCAGGCCCGGCAGGTCGCGGGCGTTCTCCAGCCCGAAGTGATCGAGGAAGGTCGGCGTCACCACAAAGGTCACGGGCCGCCCCGGGGTCATCTTGCGGCGCCCGAAGCGGATCCACTCCATCTCGAGCAGCTGGTCCACCGTCCCGCGCGAGACCGAGACGCCGCGGATCTCCTCGATCTCGGCCCGGGTCACCGGCTGGTGGTAGGCGATGATCGCCAGGGTCTCGATGGCGGCGCGGCTGAGCTTGCGGGTCTCCACCACCTCCTTGTGCATCAGGAAGCCCAGGTCAGCGGCCGTGCGCAGGGCATAGCCGTCGCCCACCCGGGCCACCTGGACACCGCGGCCCTCGTAGCGGCGGCGCAGCAGCACCATGGCCTCGCCCGCGTCGCAGCCGTGGGGCATCCGCGCCTCCAGCTCCTTGAGGGTCACGGGCTCGGAGGTGGCAAAGAGGATGGCCTCGATCATGCGCTCCTGTTCGGCCAGGGGCGGGGCTTCGAAAAGGCTTTCCTCGCGGGGCTCTTCGTCGTCGGACAAGGTGGCGTCAGTCCTTCTTGCGCAAATGGATGGGGGCAAAGGTCTCGCTCTGGCGCAGCTCCAGGCGGCCCTCCTTCACCAGCTCGAGAGAGGCGGCGAAGGTGGCGGCGGTGGCCGAGCGGCGGCGCGCCGGGTCGCTCTCCCAGCCCTCGGGCAGGAAACTCATCAGGTCGCCCCAGTCGCCGGCAAAGCCGATCAGGCCGCGCATCCGCTCCAGCGCCTGCTCCATGGTGAAGACGGCGTCGCGGTCCATCACGAAGGGGCGGAAATCGTCGCGGGTGCGGATCCGGGCGTAGGCCTGCATCAGGTCCAGCAGGGAGGCGCTGTAGGTGATGCGCCGGGTGCGGCGGACCTCGTGGGTCTGGCCGCGGGCAAAGAAATCGCGGCCCAGCCTGTCGCGCGCCATGAGCCGGGCGGCGGCGTCGCGCATGGCCTGGAGCCGTTCGAGCTGGAAGGCCAGGTGGGCGGCCAGCTCCTCGCCCGAAGGGCCCTCCTCCTCCGGGTCGGGGGGCAGCAGCAGGCGCGACTTCAGAAAGGCCAGCCAGGCCGCCATGACGAGGTAGTCGGCCGCCAGCTCCAGCCGCAGGGCCTTGGCCCGCTCGACAAACTGGAGGTACTGGCGCGCCAGCTGCAGCACCGAGATGCGGCGCAGGTCCACCTTCTGGGTGCGGCTGAGCGTGAGCAGCAGGTCGAGCGGCCCCTCGAAGCCCTCGACATCCACGATCAGGGCCTCCGCGGCCATCCGTTCGGTGACCGAGAGCCTGTCTTCCTCGAAGTCGGTGTCAGCCATGCAGCGCCCCGCCCGTCAGCGCATCCAGCTTGGCGGCGAGGGCAGGAATGTCAACATCGTCGGGGGCGCGGCGCGCCGCCAGGGCCCGCTCGGCGCGCGCCTGTCCTGCGGCGGAGAGGGTCCCCGCCGCCTCGGCGATGGCCACCCGGTCGGCGAGCGGCTGGTTGCAGTAGAGGATGAGATCGCAGCCCGCCGCCAGGGCCGCGCGGGCATTTGCCACGTGGCTGCCGCTCAGGGCCTTCATGGAAAGATCGTCCGTCATGATGAGGCCCTCGAAGGCCATCTTCTCGCGGATCATCCCCATCACGGCGGGCGAACAGGTGGCCGGCGTCTCGGGGTCGATGGCCTCGAAGATGAGGTGCCCGGTCATCCCCATGGGCAGGTCTGAAAGGGCCTTGAAGGGGGCGAAATCGGTCTCCCGCAGCTCCGCCAGGGGGGTCGTGACGCGGGGCAGGTCATAGTGGCTGTCGAGGGTCGCCCGGCCATGGCCCGGCATGTGCTTGAGCACCGGCAGGACCCCGCCCGCCAGGAGCCCCTCGGCAACGGCGCGGCCCCGGGCCGCCACCTCCGCCGGGTCGGTCCCGTAGCAGCGGTTGTGGAGAAAGGCGTGGGTCTCGGGCGTGGCCAGGTCCACCATGGGGGCGCAGTTGCTGTCCACCCCGAGCGCGCGCAGCTCATCGGCGATGATCCGGTACATGAGGGTGAGGGCCTCCTCGGCCCCTGCCCCGGCCCGCGCCACCAGATCGAGCGGCGGCAGCCATTCGCGCCACTGGGGCGCGCGCAGGCGCTGCACCCTGCCGCCCTCCTGGTCGATCGTGATGGGGGCCTCGCGGCCCACCGCCGCGCGCATCTCGTCGCAGAGGGCGCGCACCTGGTCGGCACTCTCGATGTTGCGGGCAAAGAGGATGAAGCCGAAGGGATCGGCTTCGCGGAAGAAGGCCCTCTCGTCGGCGCTCAGGCGCAGCCCGTCGGCATCCAGGATGGTGGCGCCGAAGGCCATCAGCGGGTCACCACGGGGATGCAGTCGGCGTTCTCGGCCACCAGGGCCGAGCAGAAGCGCCGCGCCTCGCCGAGATCGGCAAAGCCCAGGGCGCGCAGGCGGTAGAAGACGCGGCCGCCGGAGGTGGCCTTCTCGATCACCCGGTCCTTGCCCACGAGGTAGGTGCCGAACCGCTGCTGCATCACCTGCCACTGCTCGCGCGCCACCTCGGGGCTGTCGAAGGCGCCAAGCTGGGCCAGGCGGGTGCCCGCGGGCAGGCTCGCCGGGTCCACCTCCTTCGCCTCGGCGGAGGCGGCGGCGGGGGCCACGGCGGCGGCTGCCGCGGCGGCGGCGGTGGCCACGGCCAGGCTCGCGGGGCGGCGCTTGGGCCGCAGCGAAAGCCGCAGCCCCGGCCCTTCGAGCACGGCGGCCACGCGGGTCTCGGCGGCGGTCACCTCGGCCACGACGCTCTCGGTCACGGCCTTGATCTCGGCATCCGGGGTTTCCTCGACGGACAGCGGCGCCACCCCGGCGGTGAGCTGGGCCACCAGGTTCTCCACGTCGCCCTCTTCCAGGGCCTTGGCGATGTCGGGGGTGGAGGGGGCGCCCTGGGCGGGCGCCAGGGGTTCGGGCTGCTCGATGGCGGCGGTATCGAGGTGGTCTTCGGGCAACAGGTCCAGCGGCTGGGGCGCCAGGCGCAGCTCGTCGGCGGGGCGCGCGGCGCTGCCCTCGGCGGCCACGCGGTTGACGGAGAGACCCTGGTGCTGGGCCAGTTCGCCGCCCGGATCCTCGGGGCGGATGCGCATCTCTCCGCTGGCCGCGCGGACCACGGGGATGCCGCTCACGTCGCGCACCAGCAGCTTGTAGCCCCAGACCCCGACCCCCACGAGAAGCGCGAGAGAGACCAGCGCGCCGGTGACATTTGCCACTGTTGCCAATGCCTTGACGGGCGGCACGTTGGCCGCGTCAAGATCGGAGTCCGGGTGGTAAGAGGCCCCCTGCGGGGGCGCCGTGTGCTCTGCCATCTGTGCCTCATCGCCCGCGGATACGTGCCCGCCGGTCTTTCCTCGGGGTCGCCTGTCAGCCCGGCGCGCGTGCTTATCGCATCTCCTGCGCCGGTGTGACCCCGAGAATACCAAGACCCGCCGCAATTACAATTGCCACGGACCGGGCGAGGGCGATTTTCGATTGCGAGGTGGCGGCATCCTCTTCCTGCAGGAAGCGCAGGGAGGTCTCCTCGTTGCCGCGGTTCCAGAGGCCGTGGAAGTCCCCCGCCAGCTCGTAGAGGTAGAAGGCCACGCGGTGCGGCTCATTCACCCGGGCCGCCGTCTCCACCAGGCGCGGCCATTCGGCCAGCTTGCGCAGCAGCGCCAGCTCCGCCTCGTGGTCGAGCTTGCTGAGGTCCGCCGCCTTGAGCGTGGCCTCGTCCGTGGCGATCCCCGCCTCGGCGGCCTTGCGCAGCACCGAGGAGACCCGCGCGTGGGCATATTGCACGTAGAAGACCGGGTTCTCGCGGCTCTGCTCCAGCACCTTGTCGAAGTCGAAATCGAGCATGGCGTCGTTCTTGCGCGTCAGCATGACAAAGCGGGTCACGTCGGGGCCGACCTGGTCCACCACGTCGCGCAGGGTGACGAAGGTGCCCGCGCGCTTGGACATCTTGAAGGGCTCGCCGTTCTTGAAGAGCTTGACGAGCTGGGTAAGCTTGATGTCGAGCGGCACGCGGCCCTCGGAAAGGGCCGAGACGGCGGCCTTCATGCGCTTGACGTAGCCGCCGTGGTCGGCGCCGAAGACGTCGATCAGGGCGTCGAAGCCGCGGCTCACCTTGTCGTAGTGGTAGGCGATGTCGGGGGCGAAGTAGGTCCAGGCCCCGTCCGACTTCATCACCGGGCGGTCCACGTCGTCGCCATGTTCGGTGCTCTTGAAGAGGGTCTGCTCGCGCGGCTCCCAGTCCTCGGGCTTCTTGCCCTTCGGCGGCTCCAGCACGCCCTCGTAGATCAGGCCCTTGCCCTTGAGGTCCTCCAGCGCCGCCTCGATCCGGCCGGTGCCGTAGAGCGACTTCTCGGAGAAGAAGACATCCATCTCGACCCCGAGCGCGGCGAGATCGGCGCGGATCAGGTCCATCATCCGGTCGGTGGCGAAGCTGCGCACCGCCTCCAGCCACTCCTCCTCGGGGGCGTCGATGTAGTCCTCGCCCACCTTCTCCTTGAGCGCCTGGCCCACCTCGATCAGGTAGTCGCCCGGATAGGTCCCCTCGGGGAAGGCCACCTCCTGGCCGTGGGCCTCCAGGTAGCGCAGGTAGACGGAGCGGGCCAGGACATCGACCTGGGCGCCGCCGTCGTTGATGTAGTACTCGCGCGTCACCTCGTAGCCCGCGAAGTCCAGCAGGCTGGCCAGGGCATCGCCAAAGACGGCGCCGCGGGTGTGGCCCACGTGCAGCGGGCCGGTGGGGTTGGCCGAGACATATTCGACGTTCACGCGCTTGCCCCGGCCCAGGGCGGCGCGGCCAAAGTCCGTGCCCTCTTCCAGGACGGCCAGGGCCAGCCCCTGCCAGACGGCGGGCGCCAGGCGCAGGTTGAGAAAGCCCGGCCCGGCCACCTCGGCGCTGGTGATGCGGTCATCCTCGGCCAGGCGCGCGGCCAGCTTTTCGGCGATGTCGCGGGGCTTCAGCCCGGCGGGCTTGGCCAGCACCATGGCGGCATTCGTCGCCATGTCGCCGTGGGCGGGGTCGCGCGGCGGCTCGGTGGTGATGGGATCGAAGTTCAGACCTTCGGGCAGGTCCCCCGCGGCCACCATGGCCTCCAGCGTGGACAGGGTGAGGTCGCGGATGTCGGCAAAGATGTTCATATCGGGTGTCCTTCGTTGCGCCCCATGTATCAAATGGCGGGGGGCAGTCAATCGGCCCGGTCGGGCCGCCCTGCCCCGCCGCTCAGGGCTGCGGCAGGGCCAGGCCCCGGGCGCCGATCAGGCGGGCATGTTCGGCATAGGCGAAGCGGTCCGTCATGCCGGCGATGTAGTCGCAGACCATGCGCGCCAGGCTCGTCCGGTCGCGCCCCGCCGCCTCGATCTGGCGGGCCCAGTGGCGCGGCAGCATCTGCGGGTTCTCCAGGAAGAAGGGAAAGAGCTCCTCCACCACCTGCGTCACCTCGGCCCGCTTCTTCATGACCGAGGGCGCCCGGTACATGCGGCGGAAGAGGAAGGCCCGGATCTCCTTCAGATCGGCCCACATGGCATCGGAAAAGCGGATCACCGGGCGGCCCAGCATCCGGATCTCGGCGGCCGAGGTGGCCCCGCTCTCCGCCAGGGCGGCACGCGAGGTGTCGATCACGTCGGCCACCATGACCCCGAAGACCCGGCGCAGGGCCTCGTGGCGGCGGCGGTAGGGATCGGTGTCGGGATAGGTGGCGTCCACCTCGGCGTAGGCCGCCCCCACCAGGGGCAGGGCCGCGATCTCAGCCTCGGTGAAGAGATCGGCGCGCAGGCCGTCGTGCAGATCGTGGTTGTTGTAGGCGATGTCATCCGACAGGGCCGCCACCTGGGCCTCGGCGCTGGCGTGGGTGTGCAGCTCCAGGTCGTGGCAGGCGTCGTACTCGGCCAAGGCATAGGGCAGATCGCCCGTCACCGGGCCGTTGTGCTTGGCGATGCCTTCCAGCGTGTCCCAGGTCAGGTTGAGCCCGTCGAAGGCGGCGTAGTGGCGCTCCAGCGAGGTGACGATCTTGATCGCCTGGGCGTTGTGATCGAAGCCGCCGTAGGGCGCCATCAGGGCGTGCAGCGCATCCTCCCCGGTGTGGCCGAAAGGGGTATGGCCGAGGTCATGCGCCAGGGCCACCGCCTCGGTCAGCTCGCCGTTCAGGCCCAGCGCCCCGGCGATGGTCCGGGCCACCTGGGCCACCTCGATCGAATGGGTCAGCCGGGTGCGGTAGTAGTCGCCCTCGTGCTCCACGAAGACCTGGGTCTTGTGCTTGAGCCTGCGAAAGGCGGAGGCGTGAATGATCCTGTCCCGGTCCCGCTGATAGCAGGAACGGAAGGTGCTTTCCTCCTCCGCGACGCGCCGTCCCCTGGCGGTTGCGGGATCGGAGGCATAAGAGGCGCGCATTGCGGCTGGTCCTTGTGGCCTGTCCCGCGGCCTCTATATTACAGGGGTGACACGATGAAAACCGCAAGCCATCGGAGAGCCCATGAACCTGCCGCCCAAAGTCACCCCCCGCGCCTTCGAACGCCTGGCCGAGATCGGCGCCTCGGATCAGGGCAAGGCCCTGCGCGTGGCCGTTGAAGGCGGCGGCTGCTCGGGCTTCCGGTACGAGATCGCGCTCGACGATGCCAAGGAGGACGACCTGGTGCTCGAGGGCCAGGGCCAGCGGGTCGTGGTGGATTCCGTCTCCCTGCCCTTCCTGACCAATGCGGTGATCGACTTCAGCGAAGAGCTGATCGGCGCGCGCTTCGTGATCGACAATCCCAACGCCACCTCCTCCTGCGGCTGCGGCACCTCCTTCTCCATGTAGCCACGCCCTAGCGCGCGGCGCGGGCGAAGCCCTCGAAGAACTCCCCGAAGCGCGGGCTGGAGCGCTCCGCCTTGTAGAGCAGCGCGTGGCCCTCGGCCCCGAGGTAGGAGAGCACGTGGCCGCGCATCGCGCCCCAGTCCGCCGAGCGGCGGGCGCCGAGATCGCGCAGGCAGGCCGACAGCGGCGGCAGGGCGCTGCGGCCCTGGGGCGGCGGGGCAAAGCGCAAGGCGCCGCCCGCCAGGGGGGCAAAGGCCGGAGCCCCGGCAACCCTTTGGGCCCAGCCGGTGACGAGATAGAGGTGATAGGCATCCTGCAAGGGCGCCTCGGGCGCCGAGAGCACCGGGATGGCCCCATGGCCCCGGGCCACGGCGCGGCACCAGATCGGGCTGGGGCGGCGCCCGGCCAGACGCAGGGCGGTGCAGACCTCGGCCAGTAGATCGAGGTTCTGATCGAGAAAGGCCAGGAGCCCCGCATAGTCGAGGCTCACCAGGGCCTCCGGTGACAGCCCCGGATCGCGGCGGCCATAGTCCGACAGGTAGAAGACGATGTGGGTCAGCTCGTAGGCCGCCTTGCGGTTGGGCAGGGCAAAGGTGGCGGGCCGCCCGCTGAAGGCGCGCAGCCGGTCGCCCAGGGCATCCTCGCCCAGGGGCCGGGCCGCGCCGCGCCGGGCCAGCAGGCAGCGCGCCTCGGCCCTTTGCAGGTCGGACAGTTCGGCCCCCGGCAGGCCCTCGCGGGCCACCCAGGCGCAGAGCCGCTCGCCCAGGCCCGGATCGCGGCGCGGGCCAAGGCCCAGGTCCTCCAGATCGAGGCAGAGCGAGAGCAGGAAGCGGTAATACTGCGGAAAGAGGTGCAGGCGCGCCGCCATCTCTGCCATCAGGGGCGCGTAGGGCGCCAGCGCCCCCTGCCCCGGCCGGGCGCCGGTGCAGTTGAGGATCGAGAGCAGCTCTGCATTCTCCTTGAGCCAGAAGACATCCTCGCGGTCCCGCCGCCCCTCGGCGAAGGCGGCGATCAGGGGCGCGAGGCCCTGGGCGGGCGCCTCGGACGGCGCGGCCTGCCGCAGAGGGGCGGGAAAGTCGATGACGTTGGACATGGCGCCTCCTTCCTGGCAAGGGGCCCGGCGCGGGGCCGGACCCCATTGGCCTCAGCAGCCGCTGGTGAAGAGGGCCGTGCCCTCCCCCTCGGCCAGGCGCGGCGCCTCGCTCAGGCAGCCGCTGGTGAAGAGATCGAGCCCGCCGCCGCGGGTCATCTCCATCTCGGCGGGGGCGCAGCCCGAGGTGAAGAGGGCGAGGCCCGCGCCGCTCTCGGCGTCGGCTTCGATCAGGGGGCGGTGCTGGTGGGTCTTGGCGAGGGCAGTCATGGCAGTCTCCTTTGTTTATCAATCTAAGGTTGAGTAGACCTCAACGATTGCCCGCATTGGATGATCTGCCAAGGGTAAATTTCTCCTTAAGGTTGTGTGCCTAGGCTTATCCACATCACCCACACCCGGCAGCCCGCCCGGCCCCCAGCGCTTTTCGACTTATCCCCCGCGGCGAAAAAACTGCCCCGCGCAGCACGCGCCAAGGCGCCCTCGGCCCCTCCTACTGCCGCCCAACCGATTCGCCGGGTCGCGCCCCTTGCCCCCATGGGCCCGATCGGCGATAGCTTTGCCCCAACCAGGGAGTGCCCGCATGAAGATCGCCACCTTCAACATCAACGGTATCAAGGCCCGTGCCGAGGCCCTGCCCGCCTGGCTCGACGAGGCCCAGCCCGATGTCGTCCTGCTGCAGGAGATCAAGTCCGTCGACGAGGCCTTCCCGCGCGAGCTCTTCGAGGATCGCGGCTACAACGTGGAGACCCACGGCCAGAAGTCCTTCAACGGCGTGGCCATCCTCTCCAAGCTGCCGCTGGAAGACGTGACCCGCGGCCTGCCGGGTGATGCGGCGGACGAACAGGCCCGCTACATCGAGGCCACGGTGATGGGCGCGGACAGCGCCCTGCGGATCTGCGGCCTCTACCTGCCCAACGGCAACCCGGTGCCGGGGCCCAAGTACGACTACAAGCTCGCCTGGATGGAGCGGCTCAAGGCCCGCGCCGAGGCGCTCCTGGCCGAGGAGACGCCCTTCCTGATGGCGGGCGACTACAACATCATCCCCCAGGCCGAGGATGCCAAGCACCCGGAGAACTGGCGCGAGGATGCCCTCTTCCGGCTCGAGTCGCGCAAAGCCTTCCGGCGCATCCTGAACCTGGGCCTAACCGATGCCTTCCGCGCCCGCCACCAGGGGCCGGGGCACTACAGCTTCTGGGACTACCAGGCCGGCGCCTGGAACCGCGACAACGGCATCCGCATCGACCACCTGCTGCTCAGCCCGGCCTGCGCCGACCGCCTGCGCGACTGCCAGATCGACAGGGACGTGCGCGGCCGCGAGAAGCCCTCCGACCACGTGCCGGTCTGGGTCGATCTCGACTTCTGACAGGCTGGTCCGAAGGCGCCCTCGTCTGAGCACCGGGCCGCGTGGATTGGGCGCAGATACCCGTCGCCGGGGGCCAGTTGCGCCTGCCCCCCCGCAAAACCCGCACTCAGCCCCTCAGGCCTGAAGCTCGGCATCCCAGTAGAGGAAATCCATCCAGCTCTCGTGCAGATGGTTGGGCGGGAACTTGCGGCCGATGTTGCGCAGCTCCTCCGCGCCGGGCTGGCGCGGCGGGCGGCGCAGGGAAAGGCCCGTCTGGTGCAGCGCCTTGGAGCCCTTCTTGAGGTTGCAGGGGCTGCAGGCCGCCACGACGTTCTGCCAGGAGGTGACCCCGCCCGAGGCGCGGGGCACCACGTGATCGAAGGTCAGCTCTCCGCGCGCGCCGCAGTACTGGCAGCGGAATTCGTCCCTCAGAAATAAATTAAAGCGCGTGAAGGCCACGCGCTTTTGGGGTTTGACGTAATCTTTCAGCACCACCACCGAGGGTATCCTGATGACGGTGGAGGGGGAATGGACGCATTCGTCATATTCGGCGACGATGTCCACCCGGTCCAGCCACTTGGCCTTGATGGCTTCCTGCCAGGGCCAGAGCGACAATGGATAGTAACTGAGCGGCCTGTAATCCGCGTTCAGCACCAAAGCGGGGCGGTGCTTCAACCCAGCGGGTTGCCGGGTAAATTCGGTTCTGAAATCGCCATCCATAGCGCCGATCAACCTCTGCCCTTTTCTTCAACTATATCTCGTGCTTTTGCTCTGGCAAGACAAAGGTTGGCACAAGATGTCGCGGCAAATGTCGTCGAACTATGTGACAGGCGCGTGACAGCCATCACGCGCCCGGGCCGGGCTCCCTCAGAGGCCCAGCTTGTCGCGCATGAAGGCCAGCGCCACGCTCAGCCCGTCGGGGGCGATTCCGTGGCCCGTGCCCTTCATCACGTGGGCATAGACGTCCTGCCAGCCGGCCTCCTGCAGGGCCTCGGCGGCCTGCGGCAGGGACTGCGGCGGCACCACGTCATCGGCATCGCCGTGGACCAGCAGCACCGGCGGGCGCACCTGGGTCTCGTCGGCCAGCAGCTCGGGCGAGAGCAGCCGCCCGGAGAAGGCGACGATGCCCGCCACCGCATCCTCGCGGCGCGGCGCCACGTGCAGGGCCATCATGGTGCCCTGGGAAAAGCCGAAGAGCACGACCTGCTCTGGCAGGACATCCTCGTCCACCATCAGGGCATCGAGGAAGGCGTTGAGGTCGGCCACCGCCTGGGTCATGCCGCGCTCGGCCTCCTCCTCGGAGGAGCCGTCAATCCAGGGGATCGGGAACCACTGGAAGCCGTTGGGCATCCCGGCCACCCGCTCGGGCGCGTCGGGGGCCACGAACATCGTGTCGGGCAGGTGTTCGGCCAGGGGGTCGGCGAGGCCGAGAAGGTCCGCGCCGTTGGCGCCGTAGCCGTGCAGGAACACGACGATGGAGCGTGTCTCGCCCGATTTGGCCGCCCGGCGGTCCGCTTGCAGTACCCGTGTCATCAGAGCCCTTCCCTGTTCTTTGCCAGACGGTAGTAGGCAAAGAGCGCGCGGGCTGCAACCGACCGCCAGGGGGACCAGGCCGCGGCCCG
>Ga0160419_101258_pt1 | contig 10973 bp, 9 predicted proteins | sample CelAP2metagpilot_2_FD_108196 | JGI IMG/M metagenome (GOLD analysis project Ga0160419, IMG submission 108196) | Phycosphere-associated microbial communities from Cellana algal ponds in Kailua-Kona, Hawaii, USA - Cellana AP2-4-25 metagenome pilot ... | reverse complement strand
TGCGCAGATTGAAATCCGCTAGCTGGTGTAAGCGTATTTCTAAACTTATTGTATTGTTCTATATCCATACCGTCTTTCATTACGGTAAAAGATGACGTAAGCACATCAAAATAACGACTAATACGCATTATTTTAGTTTCGAAAAAAGATGCTGTTATGTCCTTTTTATTGGCTACTTGGTCTATTTCCCAAAGTATCATTTTAAACAATAACTCATTAACCTGATGGTAGAGTATAAACACCATCTCGTCTGGTAATGTTGAGCGTTTTATTTGTAAATTTAATAGCGCATCTGTCTGGATATAATCCCAATAATCTATAGGCTTGCTATGTAGCAAGCCTTCTAGATGTGTGTTTAGATTTTGATCTAAATCTGAATATTTTTTATCTAGTTGGTCTATAATTTTTTGGTCAGCACTCATGGATTAATCTTCTACTAATATTTTAAATTGATGCTTTAGTCCTTTAAAAGCCTCTAAATCTGCTCTTAAAGAACCAACCGCAAGGTCTGCTTTGATGCGTAAAGGTATTTTATTTTTATCATTAGACACCCAAAGTGTTAAACTTTCTTCTTCTTTAAAAACACGTCCAGCCATAACATATGGTCTAAACATTAACGCATCAACTTCTCCGAATTTTGTATCTAAATTTTCTCTGCCTAAATATTTAAGTTTAAAACCATAGTTTTCTTCGTCAAAAAACATGTCAAGTTTTACTTCGTCACCTACTTTTAATGTTTTAGTGTCAATATTATTTCTCAAAAAATAAAATGTAGACACCATATCTTGAATATTAGGCTTAGTTGTAAATGACTTTTTTGTATCGTGCTTTTTATTATAGACTAAAGCCTCTTTTTTTTCTTGATCAAAAGTAATTTCTATATCTTTTTTATGTCCGCCTTCATCTATTTTTCTAATGAATTTGTATGGTATAATAGACTTTTTATCGAAATAACTTTCGTAGCGATCTTGCACTTTAAAAAACCATTTAATTGCTCCTGTTGTCCAACCTTTACCAACAACATGATATACAGGTTTTCCGTCTAAAACGGTCTCATTAACTTGAAGTGTTGCATTACCAGCTTTTAAAAATCCGCTATAGCTCATTTTAAACTTAAACCATTCGCCGGTTTTAAAAGAAGACTCTTGCGCATTTGTTATTTGTAATGCAAAAAGGAATACTATAATTGGTAAAATTTTTTTCATAACATATTGTATTTATAACACTTAATTAGGTTAAGCATAATTGTTTAACCATTGTATTACAATTACTATTCCAAAAATATAAAACAAAAAAATGCCATCTTCATATTTGATGGCATTTTTTTATCATTAAACGGTAAACTTTTGTTAAAGTGTACCTCTTTTTGCTTGCTCTCTTTCGATAGATTCAAATAATGCTTTAAAGTTACCTGCTCCAAAACCACGTGCGCCCATACGTTGGATAATTTCGAAGAATAATGTTGGCCTGTCTTCTACTGGTTTTGTAAAAATTTGAAGTAAATATCCTTCATCATCAGCGTCTATCATAATACCTAAACCTCTTAGTGTTTCGATATCTTCTCTTAGCTCGTGACTAAATTCTTCTAATCTTCCTGGTACTGCTTTATAATATTCTTCTGGTGGTGTTGATAAAAACTCTACACCTCTAGATTTTAATTTTGAAACTGTTGAAATTATATCGTCAGTTGCAACAGCAATGTGTTGTACACCTGGACCTTCGTAAAAATCTAAGTATTCTTCGATTTGCGAACGTTTTATACCTTCGGCTGGCTCATTAATCGGGAATTTTATACGACCATTACCATTACTCATCACTTTACTCATTAAAGCTGAATATTCGGTATGAATTTGTTTATCATCAAAAGATAAGAAGTTAACAAATCCCATAACATCTTCGTACCATTTTACCCAAGTATTCATTTCTCCCCAACCTACATTTCCTACCATGTGGTCTATATATTTTAAACCAACTGGTTCTGGGTTGTAATCGCTTTCCCATTTTGTGAAACCTGGTAAAAATTGACCGTTGTAGTTTTTACGTTCTACAAACATGTGTACCGTTTCTCCGTAAGTATAGATTCCTGCTCTAACTACTTCACCAAATTCATCTTTTTCAACTGTTGGTTCCATAAAAGATTTAGCACCTCTTTTTGTAGTTTCTTCATAAGATTTTCTGGCGTCCTCAACCCAAAGTGCTACTACTTTTACACCGTCACCATGTTTAACAATATGGTCGTTAATTGGCGATTTACTATTTAAAGGCGTTGTTAAAACAAGTCTAATTTTATCCTGCTTTAACACATAGCTTACAGTGTCTTTAGAGCCTGTTTCTAATCCTCTGTAAGCGTAAGATTGAAAACCAAATGCTGTTTTGTAAAAATGTGCAGCTTGTTTTGCATTACCCACGTAAAACTCTACGTAATCTGTTCCTAAAAGCGGAAGAAAATCTTGCGCGCCATCAAATATTTTTTCAAGACCGTAGTCTACTGATTTTATTTCTTTACTCATTTTGATTTGTTTATTATAACCAAGATTTAAAATAATCTTCGTCTGCTATTTTTAATGCTTCTTCTGTTACTTGTAATGGTTTAAAGGTATCTACCATTACTGCTAATTCGTCTGTTTTTACTTTTCCTATACTACGTTCTACAGCGCCAGGATGTGGACCATGCGGAATACCTGCAGGATGCAAACTTATGTGTCCAGCATCTATATCGTTACGGCTCATAAAATCTCCGTCTACGTAATATAACACCTCATCACTATCAATATTACTATGATTATATGGTGCTGGGATTGATTCTGGATGATAATCATATAATCTTGGCACAAAACTACAAACTACAAACGCATCGGTTTCAAAAGTTTGATGTACTGGTGGCGGTTGATGTATACGTCCTGTTATTGGCTCAAAATCATGTATTGAAAAAGCATACGGATAGTTAAAACCATCGTATCCAACAACATCAAAAGGATGAGTAGCGTAGACCATATCAAAAATATCATCTTGTTTTTTCACTTTAATTAAAAACTCTCCTTCTTCGTCGTAAGTTTCTAATTCTTGAGGTTGACGTAAGTCACGCTCGCAAAATGGCGAATGTTCTAATAATTGTCCAAACCAATTTCGGTAGCGTTTTGGCGTGTAAATTGGTCTTCTAGATTCAACAATAAACAATCTATTATCTTCAGTATCAAAATCTAATTTGTAAATTATTCCTCTTGGAACTAAAAGATAATCTCCGTATTTAAAGTCTAAATTACCTAACATAGTGCGCAACTTACCTGTTCCTTTGTGGATAAAAATAAGCTCGTCTGCATCTGTGTTTTTATAGAAATAATCTTTAGTAGATTGTTTAGGTGCCGATAGTATAATGTTACAGTCACTATTGGTTAAAACTGTTTTTCGGCTTTCTAAATAATCATTTTCGGGTTGTACCTGAAACCCTCTAAATCTATAGGATTGTATATTATTTTTTTTAGCAATTTTTGGCGCTACACTATATTGCTTTTTTATAGCTTTTACCTTTGTTGGCGGATGCTCGTGATATGAATTTGTAGACATACCATCAAACCCTATTGTACCAAATAATTGCTCTGAATAAAGAGAACCATCAGGTTTTCTAAATTGTGTGTGTCGTTTAGGCGGTATCTTGCCTAATTTATGATAAAATGGCATTGTTTGATATTTTTATTAATGAAATATTAGACTAATGTCTAATTGTTTGTTAGCTAAGTTAGAAGAATACTATTCTGGATTTCTTTTAATAAGAAATTTTAAGTGAGATAATAAATGCATCCAAATGGTATTCATATATTTCAAATATCGTATTTTTTTTAGAGTTTTGAAAGTCTTTTTTGTTAAGTTTAAACAAACTGATTTTCAAAAACTTAATCTAAAACCAGTATCCTAAATTAAAAAACCAAAATCCCTTTTTTGTATCTGGAGAGAATGTGTATTTAGCTTCTATTGGACCCAAAAATGTTTCTAAAGAGTATCCAACAGCGTAACCAGAATATTCTGGCCAAGATAGCCAATCTCCGTCATCAAACAACCTATCTTCTACATTTGCATAATTTGCAGCCAAAATAATATGGTTTTTTGGGATGAAATTATAATCTAAAGTAACAGATCCTTTTATGTATGAATCTGCTGCTATTGAGAAAAAATCATATCCATAAAATGGCTTAAAATTGTTTATAAAGTCATTGCCATATCCACCTAAAACAAAGTCTAAAAATCTATTTGCTTTTGGGTTAATCTTAAAACCACCATCTGAAGTTATATTAAATGACAGTTTATCTGTTGCTCTAAATGCGTAACCTATTTCTGCTTTTAAAATTGAAAAAGGAGAGAAACCACCATCAAAATCTGAAGAATATAGATAATAATTACCTTGAGCGTTAAAATACATTCCTCTTGTTGGAAAGTACTTACTATCATAAGAATCAAACTTTAGATTACCAAAAACACTTAAATAATTACTGTTTTCAAAAACAGTTTCTTCTTCATTTTCTTCAGTAATAATTGTTTCTGTTTTTACTTTTAGTTTTTTATGTTCTCCTCCTATTGTGAAAACTAAATCGTTTCTAAATAAAGTCTGAAAAAAAAGTTGATTGGTAAAGTCTGTTAACTCTGTATTAATCTTATTCACGCCAGTACTAAGTATTTCACTTTCTGTTAAAAACGCAGAAGACACAACTCCGTTTTCAAATTCATTAAACCTAGAACTTACACCTATACTCCAATAAATACCCTTATCTATGAAGTAGTCAAAATTGTATCTTATATGGTCACCCACAATAAAATCTAAGGATGCGACGTCATTATTAAACAAAAATTGCTTTTTTGTCAAATTGGCTAAAATGGCGCTCTTATACAAATCATCATAATGCAATCCCAACTTTAAAAAGGTAGTTTTTTTTGTTTCTCTAACTTTAGTTACCAATTTGTAACTATCGTTTTCTTCTGGTTTTAGTTCGTAAAAAAAGTTGTCAAAGTTATTTGTAGCCACCAAATTATTAGCTCCTAAAGTAAGATCTTTAAAAGCAATTTTAGTGTAAGGTCTTAATTGTAGTTTACCTAACACATAAGACCTTGTATACTTTTCTAGACCGTTTGTTTCAATGTAATTAAGCTGAATACTGTCAGGAGATTTTTTTATTTCAGTCTCAATTTTTGGTTTAATTTGTTTGCTTTTAACCTGTTTTAATTGTTCTATATTTTCTAAAGCTGCTATTTGCCCGTTACTGATTATTTCTCTTCCATCATCAAATGATACTACAGTAAACTTCGAAATATCTGGTTTAATATAAATATCTGTTTGCTTTGACTTTTTAACCATATCATTAATGGTCCTAAAGTTGTTAATTTGAAATAATATTGCTGGAGCAGAAGATAAATCTGTACGATTGGCTAATCCATCTTGTACATCTACACCTATAATTACATCCATACCCTTTGCTTTTAGCTCTTCAATAGGGTAATTATTTACAACACCGCCATCAATTAGTAATTGGTCACCTATTAAAACTGGCTCGAATAAAGAAGGAAAAGCACCACTTGCTTTTACAGCTTGAGCTAAATTACCTTTATCAAGAATGACTTGCTTACCAGTTTCAACATCTGTAGCGACACAGAAAAAAGGTATAGGAAGCTCACTAAAATCGTCTTTATTACAAACATCAATAAGTAGTTTACTCAATAGATTGAAAGTGTTTTGACCTTTGGATAGCGCAGAAGGTAATTTCATTTTAAAATCATCAAAAGGTAAAGAGATAGCGTACCTTTCAGAAACTTCTCTTTCGTAATTAGATTTTGCTTCTCTTGGCAGTTTATCTGTAATTATATTATCAAAATTTACCTTATCAAAAATTGAATCTAACTCTTTTCCTGAATAACCCGACGCGTAAAGAGAACCTACGATTGCACCCATACTAGTACCTGCAACATAATCTACTCTAATCCCTAAGCTATCTATAACTTTTAATGCGCCAATATGCGCTAAACCTTTAGCGCCGCCACCACTTAAAACTAAGCCAATTTTTGGTTCTTTTGGTATTTTTTCTTGAGCTTTAATTACTGTATTCACAGATAATAATAGTAAAATAGCGATGATAAATGATTTCATTCCTTGTGATAATGGTTGTAAATTTTTGATGCTCTAGACACGCCAACAACTTCTTCTAGCTCGTCTAATTTAGCATTAGCAATTCTTTTGGTTGATTTAAATTTTTTAAGCAATTCAACAATGGTTTTTTCTCCAATACCTGGTATAGTTTCTAAAGCACTGTTTAGTGCATTTTTACTTCGTCTGTTACGATGATGCTCTATACCAAATCTATGGGCTTCATTACGTAATTGCTGTATGATTTTTAGCGTTTCGCTTTTTTTATCTAAATATAAGGGAATTGGATCGTTTGGATAAAATAATTCTTCTAAACGTTTTGCAATTCCTATAATGGCAATTTTTCCTCTTAAACCTAAAAGATCTAAACTTTTTAATGCTGAAGATAATTGCCCTTTTCCTCCATCTATTATTATTAACTGCGGTAACGGTTGTTCTTCTTCTAATAACCGCTTGTAACGACGGAAAACGACTTCTTCCATAGAAGCAAAATCGTCTGGTCCTTCTACGGTTTTTATATTAAAATGACGATAATCTTTTTTGCTTGGTTTACCATTTTTAAAGACTACACAAGCCGCAACTGGATTTGTCCCTTGTATGTTAGAGTTATCAAAACACTCGATATGTCTTGGCTCTTCAGATAATCTTAAATCGGCTTTCATTTGTGCCATTATCCTATTGGCGTGACGATCTGGATCTGTGATCTTTATTTGTTTAAAACGCTCCATTCTATAATACTTTGCGTTTCTTAAAGACAGATCTAAAATGTGTTTTTTATCTCCTAATTGCGGTACAGTTACTTTAATTTCTTCACCTATATTTACCTTAAAAGGTACGTAAATTTCTTTTGATTTAGAGTTGAAACGTTCTCTTATTTCAACTATTGCTAATTCTAATAATTCTTTATCGGTTTCGTCTAACTTTTTCTTTATTTCTAAAGTGTGAGATCTAATGATGGATCCATAAGATATCTGAAGAAAATTAATATACCCAAAACTCTCATCACTAACAATAGAAAACACATCTACATTGCTTATTCTTGGGTTTATAATTGTAGATTTTGCTTGATAATTTTCTAAAACTTCTATTTTTTCTTTGATACGTTGTGCATCTTCAAACTGCATTTTCTCAGCATAGGTTTTCATCTGCTGTTTAAATTGGCCTAAAGAGTCTTTGAAATTTCCTTTAATTATTTCGCGAATTGCCTTTATATTTTCTTGATAATCATCCTCGGTTTGATAGCCTTCACAAGGACCTTGACAGTTTCCTAAATGATACTCTAAACATACTTTATATTTACCGTCTTCAATTTTATCTTCGGCTAAATCGTAGTTACAAGTTCGTAATTGATACAATCCTTTTATTAAATCTAGCAAGGTATGTACGGTTTTCATACTTGTGTAAGGTCCAAAATACTCACTACCATCTTTTATTAAACGACGTGTTGGAAACACACGCGGAAATCGTTCATTTTTTATACAAATCCATGGATAAGATTTATCGTCCTTTAGTAATACATTGTAACGCGGTTTGTGCTTTTTTATCAGGTTGTTTTCTAACAACAAAGCATCCGTTTCAGTTTCAACAACAATAAATTTGATGTCTGCAATACGTTTTACTAAAACTCGGGTTTTACCACTATCATGTGTTTTTGTAAAGTAAGAACTAACACGTTTTTTAAGATTTTTTGCTTTACCAACATAAATTATATTACCTTCTTTGTCATAATACTGATATACACCAGCAGACTCTGGAATGGTTTTTAATTGAATATCTAAGTTGGTTTTACTCATAAAAATTAGTAAAATGGGTATAAAATCTAGCGGTATTCAAAGGTAATTATTTAATAGTTTTTAATTAAAACTTTAACCAAAATTAAATTTTAAACACTATTATATTTACTACATTGCGCGACTTTTAAACAAAGAAAATGACTAAGAAAGTTATAGGAAGAACAGATTGTATTGACTTCCCAAAATTAAATTTACTAAACATTAATTGTAAAATAGATACAGGTGCTTACACATCAAGTATTCACTGCTCTAACATTACACTTACAGAAGAAGGTTTGCTTTGTTTTTTTGATGAAAACGATACACAAAAATCAGAACCTGTTTTATTTAAAGAATACAGTTTAACAGATGTTAAAAGCAGTAATGGTTACGTAGAAAACCGTTATAAAATAAAAACAGACGTTCTTTTTTTTGGTAAAACCTATAAGATTAACTTAACTTTAAGCACAAGAAGCGACATGAGATTTCCTGTTTTAATAGGAAGACAATTTTTAAAACGAAAGTTTTTAGTTGATGTCGATTTACAAAACCAATCATTTAAGAAAAAATCAGAATGAATATAGTTATTCTATCGCGCAATCCAGGTTTATATTCAACAGATAGATTAGTTGAAGAAGCTGAAAATAGAGGTCATAAAGTAGAAGTTATAGACCCATTAAAATGCGATATTATTATTGAAAAAGAAAAACCAACAATTTACTACAAAGACCGTTACTTAGACTATGTTGATGCAGTAATCCCTCGTATTGGCGCGTCGGTAACTTTTTATGGTTGTGCAGTTGTAAGACAGTTTGAAATGATGGGTATTTTTACCACAGTAACTTCAGATTCTATCCTACGATCAAGAGATAAATTAAAAAGTTTACAACGTCTTAGTAAAAGAGGAATTGGCATGCCTAAAACAGTATTTACCAACTATTCTAGAGATGTAGAAGAAGTTATAGAACACGTTGGCGGACCGCCAGTTATCATCAAACTTTTAGAAGGTACACAAGGTCTTGGAGTTGTTTTAGCCGAAACTAAAAATGCTGCCGAATCTGTTCTAGAAGCTTTTAATGGGTTACAAGCTAGAGTTATTGTACAAGAATTTATTAAAGAAGCCAAAGGTGCAGATCTTAGAGCTTTAGTAGTAGATGGTCAAGTTGTTGGCGCAATGAAACGTCAAGGTAAAGAAGGAGAATTTAGATCTAATTTACATCGTGGTGGTAGCGCTCAAATTATAAAACTTTCTGAAGCAGAACTTCGTCTTGCCATGAATGCTTCTAGAGCATTAAAACTTCCCGTTTGTGGCGTAGACATGCTACAATCTGAAAGAGGACCTTTACTGCTAGAAGTAAACTCTACACCAGGATTAGAAGGCATAGAAAAAGCTACAGGAAAAAATATTGCTAAAAGCATTATAACTTATTTAGAACGAAATAGTAAAGCTTAATGATTTACCAACAAAAGGATTTAAATATTTTAGATGAAATTATCAAACCTGGTAAAAGTGCAGAACTAAGCTTTAACGTCGCACATTTACACACACGTACTCCAGTAGACGTTCCTGTTATTATAGAACGCTCTAAAAAACCTGGACCTACAATTTTGTTTACTGCTGGCATACATGGCGACGAAGTAAATGGTATTGAAATTGTACGCCAATTAATTTCAAAAGGAATAAATAAACCTAAAGTTGGTACCACAATCTGTATTCCTGTTTTAAACATCTTTGGATTTATTAATATGGAACGCGAATTTCCTGATGGAAGAGACCTAAATCGTGTGTTTCCTGGAATAAAAAAAGGCTCTTTAGCTAGTCGTGTTGCGCATACTTTAGTAAACGAAATTATACCTGAAGTAGACTTTATTATCGATTTTCATACCGGTGGCGCTTTTAGGTTTAATGCACCTCAAATACGTATTGCTCCTGGTAATGAAGATGATGATGTTATGGCAGAAATATTTGGAGCGCCATTTATTTTATACTCTAAAAACCTAAACAAATCATTTAGAAAAACGTGTAACGAGCTTGGTAAACCGATCTTGCTTTTTGAAGGCGGAAAATCGTTTCATATAGATAAAACAGTCACTAACACAGGTGTTAATGGCGCCAAACGCATCCTAAATCACTTTGGCATGCTAAGAAAAAAATATAATGTTTCTGAGCCTAAAAAAGCGTGTATAAAAATATTAGATAGCAAATGGCAACGCGCCAGCTTTTCTGGTATGTTTAAAGCTAATGTAGATTTAGGTCAATATATAAAAGAAGGTGACACCATTGGTAATATTACAGATCCTTACGGAAAATTTAATCATTTTGTAAAAGCAAAACATGATGGTTACGTGTTTAATATAAATGAATCTCCTATTGTTTATCAAGGTGATGCTTTATTTCATATTTCAACAGAAATAGTTAAATAATTAAAAATGAATAAAGCCCAATTACGCCAAAAATATAAAGCTTTAAGACAACAACTTACCGAAGAACAAATAGATCAATTTAGTATTGATATTGCTAACCAATTATTAAAACTATCTATTTGGGATTACAATGTGTACCACATATTTTTAACTATTGAATCACAGAAAGAAATTCAAACTGAATTTATTTTAAATATTCTATCCGGAAAAGATAAAAATATAGCTATTTCTAAAAGCAATTTTGAAAACAACACATTAACCAATTACCTGTTATCGGACAATACCACTTTAAAGCTCAATCAATATAACATACCAGAACCTGTTAGTGGTATTGAGATACCAAACCATAATATAGACGTTGTATTTATACCGCTTTTAGCTTTTGATATTAAAGGAAATCGTGTAGGTTATGGTAAAGGATTTTACGATAACTTTTTATCCAATTGTAAGCCAAATACTGTAAAAATAGGTTTATCTTTTTTTGAAGCTGAAGCTGAAATTAAGGATGCTTATGAAGGTGATATTGCGTTGGATTATTGTGTAACGCCTGATTGGATTTATGAGTTTTAAATAATAACTTAACTAGTTGATATATACTCTAATTTTCAGTTTTTATAGATAGATCTGTTGGCACTATATTTTTTCTTGTG
>Ga0160419_101257_pt1 | contig 10979 bp, 22 predicted proteins | sample CelAP2metagpilot_2_FD_108196 | JGI IMG/M metagenome (GOLD analysis project Ga0160419, IMG submission 108196) | Phycosphere-associated microbial communities from Cellana algal ponds in Kailua-Kona, Hawaii, USA - Cellana AP2-4-25 metagenome pilot ... | reverse complement strand
GGCTCCCCCCCCCCCCCCCCCCACCGGCTCTTGCGCCGCTTCTCTTTTTCCTCCGCTTTCTTCTCCTCATGCTCCTGCTCCTGCTCCTGCTCCTTCTGCTCTTCCTGCTGCTGCTGCTGCTGCTCCTCCGTCAGGGCGCTAGACGAGCGCCCCCCTTCATTCCCTGCTCCCCCATTCACATGCCTGTTCTCCCCCCCTTCCTCACCCCCTCCCTCCTTCCCTCCCTCATTCGTCCCAGCAGCTGCCTCGACCACTTCCACTGTCACCTCTTTCTTTGTATCTCCCAAGATACCCAGCAAGTCCTCCCCGCTGGCCCCTGTGTCCATCCACCGCAGATACAACTTTTGGACCACGCTAAGGAGGGAGGGAGGGAGGGAGGGAGGGAGGGGTAAGGTGATTGGACCTACTACCGGCACCCTCTCCAGCATACCCAATCGAATCCATGACGTGCCCTTCACGTCTTTTATTTCCCCTTTAATTCTTCCCCTCCCCCCACCCCCCTTACTCCACCCACCGTGTGTGCTCCCACGTGAGCAGGTCTTGCCAAAACGAAGGGTAGGGTCCGAAGCGCTCCTTGATGCTGTGGGTGTCCAGCCAAGAAAAGATGAATGAACGGAGATGGAAAATAAGTTACTAGATGATGGGTGAGTATACGAAGACATCCCATCAGGTAGGCATATGGTTTCCTCCCGCCGCGGACTAGACAAGCTGCATGCTACATCCATACAAGCCGAATGACAAGCAGCCGCCGACCTTTCCTACAACCCGCACGAGTGGCCGTTCCACATGCCCCCTCCCTCTTTTCCTCTTTACCTGCTCGCCTCCCCCCCATGAAACCAGGTCTTCATCGGGCCGTACAAACTCTGCAACAAGGCCTTTCGTTCCTGCTCCTCCTCGTAGGCGTACGTGTCTGCATTGCCACCGTCGGACGCCATGCCTGCGGGAGATAGATGGTAGGGAAGGAGGGGAGAGGGGTGGGCGGTGAGTGGTGATGATGAAGAGCGAGGTGACGCAGGCCGCGGCACAATAAAAGCTTGGTGGACCTGCAGTCATCTTTGGTACATGTGGTTACGAAAGAGCGTCGTATAGGCGCCAGTAAGGCCATCGAAGCATGTGATGCCGACGAAAGGGGATGCGATAGCAAGAAAGAAAAGACAGAGGGGGGGGGGACGATGCCGACACCATGTCGCTGGTGCTTGCTTCGCTGCGCACACTCGCAGAACACTGGCCACCACATTCCACCCGGCATGCTCTCCACGCCCACACTTCCACTATTACTACAACTACTATTGTTGCAAATTCAGGTGGCGGTCGCGATAGCTGTGGCTGTGCGGCTGCAAATGGATGTATCGCCTGTTTACCACTTCAACTTTATCAGCTTGCCCCGATGCGGTGGCAGAAGTAGAAAACTGTAATAGAAGGCATATCTGCAGTCCCTCAAACCCTCAATACAGACCTCCCCTCTGTGCACGAACACATACAGGCAGTCTCCTTGGTCTTGATGGACCATTGAACGCCACGGCAGCGGCGGTGGCATCTTACCAAGCTCCTTCTGCTCCTCGCCCTTCTGCCTGCTGTGCCTCGCCTCTCCCCGTTCTTCACCTCACGTAAATGCTCTACCCTCATCTCCGCAGCCCTGCATTCGACGAGTCTGTCCATCAATATCCCTGCCATCCTATCACCTGGTGCAGCTTATCCTACCGCCGAGCTCCCTCTTTGGCCCTGGCGCGTGCGTACCAACAGCAAGAGGCTGCCGCTATACCCCCCCCCTCCCCCTCTTCCTTCCTTCAACCGTACCACAAAAGCATGGAAGAAGGAGAACCAGAAGCACAACGAGCCGGTCTGAAGGCTGCGCGTGCCTTGATGGTGCTTGGTCTTATTACCGCCCGCGAGTGCAAACACCTCCTATCGGCCCTCTCTTTCACCAAAACCCCTCCTTCGCCCCCTCCCCTCCATTCTTCCCAACCCCCCGCCGTTCCTACTTCCCCCTATCACTCTTCTGGTAAAACTGTCTCTCCTCCTCCCCCTCCTCCTCCTCGACGTCTGGATCCCATTAGTCTTGAGCCGCTGTGTGAGGTGGAAGGAGGGACGCACACCTTCTGCTTCCCTCCTTTGGGGGGGGGGGTAGGGAGGGAGGGAGGGAAAGAGGAAGGGTGTGAGGTGGTTTACAACGTGAGGTCTTTGTGTGAATATCTGGTCGCCACGGGTCAGTTCGTGGAGCCCACGAGCCGGAGAGCGATTGAGGGGGAGGACGTGCAGGTAAGGATGGAGGGAGGGGGAAAGGGAGGGAAGAAGGGAGGATGGCTTGGACGTCGGGCACATGTTCTAGAGAGGCGTTATTAAATGATGTATATTCTACAGGCGCTGGCGAACAAGCTGGTGCTGCTCGGGGAGAGTGAGATGAAGGACAACTTGTGGGCTGCTTTTGCCTCGCCTGACCGGTACGCGAGGGAGGGAGAAAGGGAGGGAGGGAGGGAAGGAGGGAAGGAGGGAAAGAGGGCGGCAGACACTTGAGGAAGAAAAATGCGCGCCTTGTCTTTATCGCCCTCCTTTTCCTCCCTCCCTCCCTCCCCTCTCTTCTTATTGCTTTTCCGACTGGAGCGCATGGAGCTCACCACCTTGCCAAGCCTGTCCCTCACCTCCCTCCCTCCCTCCCACCCTCCCTCCCTTCTTCCCTCTCAATCGATGTACGTCCTCCCTCCTTCCCTCCTCAGTGCGGCGCTCTTGCGGGAGCGTATGGATCTATTGGAGGGTCTCGACCGATGCGTAGGGGAGGTGGTGACAGAAATGCTGCGTGTGGTGGAGGGAGGGATGACGGCAGGTAGGGGGAGAGGGCGGGAGGGAGGGAGGGAAGGGAGATGGGAGAGAGGCGTGGAGGGGCCAGGAATTTGCTGATGACGAGCAATCAACTGTATGACGACCCTCGTCTTTCCTTCTGTCATCTCACTCGTCCTCTTCCTCCCTCCCTCCCTCCCTCCCTCTCTCCCTCCTTTCCTCCCTCCCTCCCTCCCTCCCTCCCTCACTTGCGCCCTAGCCGTCTCGGCGGCCGACGGCGAGGTGCGCCTGTGCATGCTCTTGCCCCATTTCGAGCACTTCTTCAACCAGGTCCACTCGCTTCCCTCTTCTCCCTCTCTCCCTCTCTCCCTCTCCCCCTCCCTCCCTCTCTCCTTGCTCCGCTTTGACCATCTAGTTGCTCCCCTGACACTCCATTACCACCTTCTCTCCCTTCCACTTCCCCTTCCTCCCTCCCCTCCGTCCCTCCAGCTGGTGCAGGCGGATGAGATCTACGCCCTACAGTGCATCGACCAGTACATCCGTGTGCTCAAGTAAGGAAGCAAGGAGGGAAGGAGGGAGGGAGGGAGGGAAGGTTGGTGCGAGAGAGAGAAGGAGGGAGGAAAGAAGGGAGGTTGAGAGGGAGGGAGGGAGGGAAGGAAGGAAGGAAGAAGAGGCGGACGAAAAGTTAAGGGAAAACGCGTGGTGGAGGCTCTCAAATGACACCGTCATTCTCCTTTTCCTACGTCCCTCACCCCCTAACTCCTTCCTTCCCTCCCTCCCTCCCTCCCTGCAAGCGGTCCTCCGACCTACCCTACGAGCGACGCCCGAGGCCTCCTGTCGGCCTGCCTCTCCTTCCTCCGCGACAAGGAGAGGGATTTGGCGCGAAAGGTGGAGAGGAAGCGGAGGAAGCAGCTGAAGCAACAACACGAACAGCAGCAGCAGAAGGAACTGCAGCAGCAGCAAGGAAGGAGGGGATGGATGGGGAGATGGCTTGGATGAGGGAGGGAGGGAGGGAGGGAGGGAGATAGAGGCGCGAAGGTTGCTTGTGTGTATATAGAGGAATAGAATAAGAGGGAAGAAGAGGAGGGGGATTGAAGGAGTGGGGGGAGGGGGGAGATGAGAAAAAAGAGGGGATAGATGAATGAATCTATGTGATAGGAGAAATTCCGGGATTGGAAAAAGAAGACGGGGAGCAGGTTTAAAGGAGGGTTAAGAGACGGAGACGCATGCAGACGCCAAGGCAGGGGGACATGAAGACAGCTCCAGCTCCTCGACACATCTGCATATGTATATATATATATATATATATATATATGTGTGTGTGTGTGCGTGTAAACACACTCAAGTGCGTAGTAGCATGCTCTCTATGGAAGGGACGAAGGAGGAGATGGCCAACCACTACCGCTACAAATACTACAAGTATCATCATTACCACTACCACCACGTCCAGCAGCAGCAGCAGCAGCAGCAGCAGCAGCAGCAGCAGCAGCAGCAGCAGCCCCACCCCTCCGGCCAATCCCGGACATAAGATAAGCAATGCAGATCACAATACAAATCCTCCTAATCAGCCAATTAATTAGCAATGCAGTTCACGAAACAAACTCTCCTGACAAAACAATGAATAAGCAACGCACACACGACACAAATCCTTCCCGTAGAGCAAAACAAGCAACGCACACACGAAACGAATTCTCATTTGTCAAACAATGAATAAACACCCACGAGGAGGACATCGAATATGATAGCAAAGAAAAGAGAAGAGAAGGGAGGGGGAAAAAGAGGGAGGAATAATAAGGAGGGTCAAAGCAGGAAAGTAACTGGCAAAGGAGGAGAAAGAAGAGAAGAGGAATTAAAATGAAGACGATAGAAGGAAGTGAAGATAAAAAAGGAAATAAAGGGAAACAAGGAAGGGCATACCCAAGAGATGCATCGGACATCCACAGAGAGCTTCTCGTAAACGCCATGCGTGTGTCAAATGACATTCTTTGCCTTCCTCCCCTCCGTCAACCACGACAATTGATACCGACAAAGTCCTTTCTAAGGCCTCCTTCTCCTCCTCTGCCTCCTCCTCCTTCAATAGACCTCGTCTCTTGTCCCCGACAGAACAACACTCACCAACACGAAAAGTAAACAAATGAAACGCAACTCTGTCGGTGAGAAACTTCCTATTTCCCTGGAGATTGATTTCATTCTTCTGATACTCAAACCCCTCTCTCCTCCGCCACCTCCATCACTATTCGTCAGGCACATTAATACGGCATCTCAAATCAAGTGTGTGTGCCCGTACGGTGGGAGACAACAAAAGAAGGAAGCCTTTAAGGGGGAAGGGGAGAAAATGGTTTAAAAGCAGAGGCCGAAACCACTGGATCCCTCTCCCTTCCTCCTCTCTCCCTCCCTCCCTCCCCCCCTTTCATGTGCGGCGGTCCTCTGACCGCCGCACACACACACATACAATTACAGAAGATGATGGGACAAGACAGGGCCTCCTTACAGACGCCCCCCACCACACCACCTTCCCAGGCCTAACAACGCACTCTCACTCACTTTAACTTTGACACTGACTAAACCCAGACCGACCACTCCTTACCAAACCCCCTTTCGCGCGTAAAAAGCTACCCTCTCCTCTTCTCTCCATCGCTCTCGGCCCCTTCTTTTTCCTTGATGCGGTGCACGAGACAAGGCTTAGAAGAAGAAGTTGTAGACGTCAGAGAGGGCGAATCGGTGAAATTCGAACTCGGGGAGGCCGTTGGTCACAAACTTCTCCTGTAGGAGCAAGGAGGGGGGGAAATCGGAGAGGAGGAAGGGGGTGAGCGGGGGGCAGGGATGGTTGGGAAAAGCGAGGAAGGGGGAGGGAGGGAGGGATGCAGGGAAGGGAAGGGCGGACGAACCTGGATCGTGATGCCGGCGGCGGCGATCATGGCAAGTCGGCCGTTGTTGAGCTCCTGAAGCGTGAAAGAGAGAGGGAGGAAGGGGGAAGGGGGGAGGATGAGAATGGGATCTAGACAAGCTGTAGGCCCATAGACGGCAAGAGAGGAGGTGGGAGGGAAAGCACACCTTGTTGCGGTAGGAGAGGAAGGCCTCCTCGTCCTCGTTCTCGATGATCTTGAGGGGGTCAAGGCCCAGATTGCCGCAGATGTAATCCTCCTTCACGCCGGCGATGGTGGTCTGGTGAATAGGGAGGGAAAGGAGGGAGAGAGGGAGGGCGAGATGGTTATTGGAGTGAGTTGGGAGGAAAGGGGAAAAGCATACACTGAAGAAAACAACAATTGACTGTTTGGAGGACAGAGAGAGGGAGGGAGGGAAGGAGAGGAAGGGAGGAAGGAATGGAAGGTACTCACGGAGCCGCCCATGTTCTCGTCCCACCCTGTGGCGATGGTCTTGGCCTCGATGACGCCGATGATGAAGAGGAGGGCAGTCCAGAAAAGGGGGTAAACGTTTTGAATTTCCTGGAAGTGGAAGATAGCGCCGTCCATCTCCTTCTCGTTAAAGCCCCACAGGGGGTGGTAGTTCTCCTGCACCGCGGTGCCCAGCACGGCAAGCATGGCCACTCGGCCTGTCGGTTGAGGAGAAGGGAAGGGACGGGAAGAAGAGCATGTGGTGAGACCAATGAATTTTTAATTTTAATGAATGAAAAAAAGGGGGGGGGGGGGAAGGCGTGACGTACCGTGTTTGAGCTCGGCTTCGCGCCATTTCTTGAGCTCCTTGAAGGACTTGTCTTTGGACAGGCCAAGGGGGTCAAAGCCCTCAGGGAAGGGGGAGGTCTTGCCGGCCTCCAGTTCGATCTCAGCCAAGTTCATGCTGATGGATGAGGGAGAGGGGAAAAGAGGGGAGAAGCGGAGAGGGTGAGCGAAGGTAAAACAGATGCCTCGTTCGAGAAGGAGAAAAGATGGGGCCGGGGGGGAGAGGGGGTGAAAGGAGGGACGGTGAGGTGATAGAAACGCACGGTCCAGTCATGACTCAAGGTACGATGGGGATGGTGGTGTCGTGTTCGTGTTGGTGTTGGTGTTGTGAGCGAGGAATGTGGGTATAGGAATCTGCCACGGGAGGAAAAAGAAGAGGACGATCTTTTGGGGAACTTGGTTTCAATGCCAGGGGAAATCAAAGGTACAGCGCGACCGAACTTCTCTGTAAGAGGGTTGATTAGGGTGTACAGGGGGGAAGGCAGGCGATGCGGGGGAAGAGGCCCGCAACTTGTACTAACACACGTGCGCGCCTGATCTTCGTTTTTCCAGTCGCGTCTTTTGGGTTCAACCACACGGGTAATGCAGTCAAGCGCAGGGACCTGAACACACATATCACTCACTTACCGGAGGGCACCGGCACGGGTGCGGGACCCCGCAGAAGGGAGGGTGGGCTTGACAAAAGCGGCGGCAGTGCCGAGCATGGCGAGGAAAGTGAGGACACGCATGGTTCTTCTGGGTGGGGAAGAGAAAAGGATGAAGAGGTGAGCTTGTTGCCGGGAACAGGGCAACCGAGGCAGGGAGCCAGTGCGAGAAGCGAGATGAAAGAAGCGTTGGCAGAATGATCGGACCGCGGTAGGGTGAGCAAATGCCCAACACTACTGTGCGTCGTCACCACGACAAAAACGTACAACAGAACTTTGCAGAAAGTCGGGGAAGGGAAGTTCATATCCTTCTCGTCGCCAACTTGGAAATACAGTATCCACATGGTCCAAATGCGACACATCTGTTGCCGCATCTCCCAGCTATTCTTGTTTATGCGTCTTATAAATCTGGGATCGAAAGGCACGCGATTGTCCTCCAAGCCATGCTTTCGATTGTCTTTATTCCAGAAGAAGAACAGCGCTTCCATTGCTGCTGGAGTTTGAGTGCGTGTGACTGCCCAGTCCACGCGTTGGAAAGCGTCGTCCGTTTTTCGCTGCAACTTGCACCTCTCCGGGTGTGCCAGGACCAGCAAAGGGCTTTCTTTCATGTTCTACGTGGTACCGCAGTATATTCTGCCAGGTAGGACATGCAAGACATGTGTTTTTGGGTGGTTTTGGATTGGAAAATTCCAGGTGCGAAGGTGCGGAAGTTTGTGAAAGTGAATTGCGCGAACTATGTGGGATACTCGTCGGTCGCATTGCACTCCGTCGCACTGGCACTGCTAGAACCATGCATAGATACAGAATAGCAGTGGCCGACTGCGTGTGGAAAAGCGCAGCCTCTCTCTCAAAGGTATTTCTAATTGGATTTACGTATATACGCATTCATTTTCAATTGCACGTGCAACTCCTCCTTTCTCGAGACTGGTGCTCGCTCGTTCTTGCATGGCTCCCGGTATTGCACAAAGAATGGAATTGACGTGAAAGAAGAAGCAATATTTTGTAAATTGAGGTCAGTCTTTTCTACCAAGAATTCTTTTCTTTTTTCCTTATTCAACATCAACGTACAGGATACTTTACATGTAATTTCCTGGCTACTCCATTCAGTCCTCTCACCTGTCCCGCTCTCCTCCCTCATTTCTGCTGCAGCCTCTCCAGCCTCCCTCTTCACCTCCTCCCCTCTCATCATCCTGCTCCTCCTTTCCTTCCTCCTCCTCCCCCACACTCTTACTGTAATATCTCAACTTCCTTCCCTCCTTCCTAGCAGCCTCGAACATCACCTCTTGGTACCAGCCAGTGGGATCAACGCCCACCACCCTCCTATACCCTCCCCGTTGATAGAGTCCCATCGCTGCCTCGTCAGCTTCATCGAGGTGCAAATAAATCACCTCCTCTCCCCACACCCTTCGCACCAATCCCTCCGCGGCCTTGACCAGGCCTCGGCCGAGCCCCTGGCCACGATAGAGGGGGGCAACAGCGAGATTGCAGAGATAAGGGCGGCATTTCCTATCGTATCTGAGAGAGGACGAACGAATGCTCGATATAAGGTTCCCGTCCGGCCGACGGAGGCACAGCTCAACGACCGCCACTAGGCGGCGGGTGGGTTCTTCCTCCACGCATAAAGTCAGGCTTTCGCTCGTCTGACCCTCCAGGGACAGGGTGCGCAGGCGTTCTCCGTGCCGGGAGAGGAGTCCCCAGCGGAGTTCTTGCCTGGAGGCAACGAAGGCCAAGGCGTTGACGGTTTGCGTAAAGGGGCGGATGAGGCGGCGGGCCAGCCACGAGGGGGAAGAGGAGGAGGAGGGGGGGGAAGGGGAGAAATCGGGATCCTGCAGGGGTAGGTCGGGAGGGAAGCAGACGAGAAGAAGCTGGACGAGGGAGGGGAGGTCGGAGGGCTCGAGGAGGCCGAGGCGATATCCGAGCGGGAGGGGTTTCGGCCCAAATGTGGCTTGCACTGCGGAGGGAGTTGAGGGGTGGTGATGGAAGGGATGAATAGCGACCCAACGATGATAAGAAAGGACTGCAAGAAAGTAGGATGCAATGGAATGAATGATGCCGAAGCTTTAGTGCTGTGTCGGGAACGAAAGGTGTCATGAGAGGGAGGGAGGGGGGATAGACACAAGAGGGTGAAAAGGTTGAAAAATCGCGACCACGTCGTACCTTCTTCTGGCGGTAGGGGTATGGGTGCGAGGGCCCGAGGGGTGCATTGGCTACGTACTTCTGAAGCTGGGAGCCGCTGCAGCTGCAAAAATGTCAAGGGAAGGGGGCTGGCGGTGAGCGGCAGGCAGCACTGGAGCAGGAGAAGGAGGAGGAGGATGGCGAGTACAATGAAAGTTTCTGGAGGGCCATGGCGGTGTGCTGGACGCGCCTGCAGCGGCCTCATCCTGCAACCCTGTATGTCGCAATAGCATGGTCTGGCGGTGAGCTTATCTCATCAAATTGGAGGAGCCTGTCGACTAAATTTCTTCGAATGCACCCTCCTCCAGGACGGCTTTGTATACCGCGTGCCGAAGCAGGCCGACACTGTACCGTGCAAGACATAGCCTCCCCATGAGTGAGCCGCACAGGCCTTATGCATTGGACCCATCTCGAGTTTAGTGCGGCACTTATTGATTGATAAATATGCGGCTCCGACACACACATATGCCTATGTTCGCCCCTTTATCAACCTCCCCTCCCTCCTCCTTCCTTCCTCCCTGTTTTCAACGAACACAAGAAAGGCCATTAACTTTCGAATAAAGCAATGAAAGCACTTTAATCAAGAGGCAACCGTATTGAAGCACTTACAGTAATCCTTTCATTCTTTCCAATACAAAGGACAGCATTGTCCTCCTTGCAAATTCTCTCCATCCTCATGGGCCTCAGCCTGTCCGTGCAAGCGTTGTGGTTTCTCATCTAGAGCGCTTCGTCCCTCTCGATGTAAGATGGTACTCCTCCTACTACTGTTATCATCATCCCGATCTATATCCATTCTGTTTCACGTGTACAAGCCCTCCCTTCCTTCCTCCTCCTTTCCTTACGATTTCGCCCCCACCTGTCTCCTCCCTTCCTCCAATAGCTCCACTCCACTATTCTCCTTCTTCACCCCTATCTCTCCCTCCCCCTCATCCTCATTCACGTTCTCCTCTTTAAACAAAATACGAAAGACCCCCACGGCGACGAGAAGGGCTAAGATGTCGAAGGCGCCGGCCACGTAGAAAGTGATGCCGGTGATCCATTCCCCACGCTTGAGGAAGGGAGGGAGGGCGGAAGGGACGGAGGAAGGGAGGAGGAGGATCAATACATTATAATGGCAAAGGATAGAATGGAGAAAATCAGACGTACCTCGGCAATGCGCTGCTTGTCAAAGAAGTAGCTGAATATCATGCCATATAACGGCGTGCCGACGGTGCGGGCCAGGACGCGGAGACTCATGATAGAGCCTTGCACGATGCCTGAGGAGGGAGGATGGGAGATAGGGAGGGAGGGAAAGGTCAGTGGAAGGGCAATCTTTCTTTCGGCGCACGAGGGTGCGTATGAGGGAGGGAGGGAGGGAGGCAGGGAGGGAGGGCGTACCTTGGTCGGTGTGAAGCACATTTCTGCTCATGAAGCTGAAGAGCCCGGGCAGTTTGAGACCCGCCAAAAATCGGGGAGCCATCTAGGGAGGGAGGGAGGGAGGGAGGGAGGGAGGGAGGGAGGAAGGGACGGGAAAGACGGGAGGGACGGGAGGGTGGAATGAGTGGTGGGGTTGTAAGGAGGGAGGGAGGGAGGGAGGGGAGGTACCATGAGAAACATCATCCATGAAGCAAAGGCACTGCCCATGACGGCCATGGCAAGGCAGTAAGGGCGACGGGACTTAAAGAGGAGGAGGCGAGGGCGGAAGACGAATCTCCCGGTGAGGTCG
>Ga0160419_101256_pt1 | contig 10983 bp, 7 predicted proteins | sample CelAP2metagpilot_2_FD_108196 | JGI IMG/M metagenome (GOLD analysis project Ga0160419, IMG submission 108196) | Phycosphere-associated microbial communities from Cellana algal ponds in Kailua-Kona, Hawaii, USA - Cellana AP2-4-25 metagenome pilot ... | reverse complement strand
GGGAACGACAGGTCCGCTCGGGCCTGACCAACCCGCCGCGCCTGACGCCGCGCCTGCTGGCACAAATCGCCACCCGCCCCGCCTGGGCGTGGGAGACCGCCAAACGCGGGATGCCCCATATGCGCGGCCTCGACAAATACACCGATGCCGCGAGCGAAGGCCTCTCGCCCACCGCCCATGTGGGCTACCTGCTGCGCACGGCACCCGACTGGGACTACGTCAAATGGCTGCGCGACGCCTGGGACGGACCGTTCATCGTCAAAGGCATCCTCAAACCGCAAGACGCTGAAAAACTGGATAAAATGGGCAGTGATGCCATCTGGATCTCCAACCACGCCGGCCGCCAGTTCGATGGCGCGCCGGCCAGCATCGACGCCCTGCCTGCCATCCGGGCCGCCACCAAACGCCCGCTGATCTTCGACAGCGGCATTGAATCCGGCCTCGACATCCTGCGCGCACTGAGCTTGGGCGCAGACTTCGTCATGCTCGGCCGCGCCTTTCACTTCGCGCTGGGGGCCTTGGGCCGCACCGGTGTCGACCATCTGATCGACATCTTCGCCAAGGACATGGCCGCCAACATGGGCCAACTGGGTGCTGCCACCCTCACGGAACTGCCCCCCGCATTTGACCTGACCGCCAACGCCCCCTTCCAAATGGTTCAAAAAACCCCCCCGAAGGGCTAAAATCTCTTAAATCCCCGCGCACCACTTCCGTAGTGCTGGGTATTGCGCTGCAGCGCCGCATGCCTAGACTGCGCTCACTTTAGACCTGCCAAGGAATCCACATGCCCGAATTCAACAAAGTCATGATCGCCAACCGCGGCGAAATCGCCATCCGCATCATGCGCGCCGCCAACGAGATGGGCAAAAAGACCGTGGCCGTCTATGCCGAGGAAGACAAGCTGGGCCTGCACCGGTTCAAGGCAGATGAAGCCTACCGGATCGGCGAAGGGCTGGGGCCGGTGGCGGCCTATCTCTCGATTGATGAGATGATCCGTGTGGCCAAGGCCTCGGGCGCGGATGCGATCCATCCGGGCTATGGGCTTTTGTCGGAAAACCCTGATTTTGTAGATGCTTGCGCACAGAATGGGATCACCTTCATCGGACCCAAGGCAGAGACGATGCGCGCTTTGGGCGACAAGGCCAGCGCGCGCCGGGTGGCGATGGAAGCGGGCGTGCCGGTGATCCCGGCGACGGAAGTGCTGGGCGATGACATGAAAGCCATCGCCAAAGAGGCCAAGGAGATCGGCTATCCCTTCATGCTCAAGGCCTCCTGGGGCGGCGGCGGACGCGGGATGCGGCCCATTTACGATGAGAGCGAGCTCGAAGAGAAGATCCTCGAAGGGCGCCGTGAGGCCGAAGCGGCATTCGGCAATGGCGAGGGCTATCTGGAGAAGATGATCCTCAAGGCCCGCCATGTGGAAGTGCAGATCCTGGGTGACAAACACGGTGAGATTTACCATCTCTATGAGCGCGATTGCTCCGTCCAGCGGCGCAATCAAAAGGTGGTGGAGCGGGCGCCCGCCCCGTACCTGACTGAGGAACAACGTATTGAAATCTGTGACTTGGGCCGCAAGATCTGTGCCCATGTGAACTACGAATGCGCAGGCACCGTTGAGTTCCTGATGGATATGGCGGACGGGAAATTCTACTTCATCGAGGTGAACCCGCGTGTGCAGGTGGAGCATACGGTGACCGAGGAAGTCACCGGCATCGACATCGTGCAGGCGCAGATCCTGATTGCCGAAGGCAAGACGATTGCCGAAGCCACGGGCAAGGCATCACAGGACGAGGTGCAGTTGCACGGCCATGCGTTGCAGACCCGGATCACCACCGAAGACCCGCAGAACAACTTCATCCCGGACTATGGCCGCATCACGGCCTTCCGCGAGGCCACGGGCATGGGCATCCGGCTGGACGGCGGCACGGCCTATTCGGGGGGGGTGATCACGCGGTACTACGACTCGCTGCTGGTGAAGGTCACAGCCAAGGCGCAGACGCCGGAACTGGCGATTGCGCGCATGGACCGCGCGCTCAGGGAATTCCGCATCCGGGGGGTGTCGACCAACATCGCTTTTGTCGAGAACCTGTTGAAACACCCCACTTTTCTGGACAACACCTACCACACCAAGTTCATTGATGAGACGCCGGAACTGTTCCAGTTCAAGATGCGCCGCGACCGGGGCACGAAGGTGCTGACCTATATCGCTGACATCACCGTGAACGGCCATCCGGAGACCAAGGATGTGCCCCGCCCCGCTGCGGCGCGCGCGCCCCGGCCACCGGAGTGTCTGGAAGAGCCGCGCATGGGCACGCGCAATCTGCTGGAGCAGAAAGGCCCGCAAGCCGTGGCCGACTGGATGAGCCAGCAGCGGCAGTTGCTGATCACCGATACGACCATGCGGGATGGGCATCAGTCCTTGCTGGCCACGCGGATGCGCAGCCATGACATGATCAAGGTCGCCCCGGCCTATGCTGCTAATCTTCCACAACTTTTCAGCGTGGAGTGCTGGGGGGGCGCGACTTTTGACGTGGCCTATCGCTTCTTGCAGGAATGCCCCTGGCAGCGCCTGCGCGACCTGCGCGAGGCAATGCCGAATGTGATGACGCAGATGTTGCTGCGGGCCTCGAATGGCGTGGGATATACCAACTACCCCGACAATGTGGTGCAGCATTTTGTCGCGACGGCGGCCAAGACGGGCGTCGATGTGTTCCGCGTGTTCGACAGTCTGAACTGGGTTGAGAACATGCGCGTGGCGATGGACGCGGTGATTGATGCGGGCAAGGTCTGTGAAGGGACGATCTGTTACACGGGCGATATCTTTGACCCGGATCGCGCGAAGTACGACCTGCAATATTATGTTTCCATGGGGAAATCCCTCAAGGCGGCCGGTGCACATGTGCTGGGGTTGAAAGACATGGCGGGGCTCTTGAAACCGGCGCAGGCGCGCAAACTGGTGAGCACGCTGAAAGCCGAAGTCGGGCTGCCCATTCACTTCCACACCCATGATACGGCGGGCATTGCCTCGGCCACGATCCTTGCCGCCTCGGAAGCCGGTGTGGATGCGGTGGATTGCGCGATGGATGCCTTCTCCGGCAATACCTCGCAGGCGACTTTGGGGTCGGTTGTAGAGGCCCTGCGCCATACCGATCGGGACACGGGGATCGACATGAAGGTCGTCCGGGAAATGTCTGATTACTGGGAAGAAGTACGTTCCCAATACGCCGCATTTGAGACCGGGATGCAGGCGCCGTCCTCGGAGGTATATCTGCACGAGATGCCCGGCGGGCAGTTCACCAACCTCAAGGCGCAGGCGGCCTCGCTGGGGCTGGACGAACGCTGGCCCGAGGTGGCGCGGACCTACCGGGATGTGAACCAGATGTTTGGGGATATTGTGAAGGTGACGCCCTCGTCCAAGGTTGTGGGCGACATGGCACTTATGATGGTTTCCCAAGGGCTTACGCGGGAAGATGTGGAAGATCCGGGCACGGATGTGGCCTTCCCTGACAGCGTTGTCGACATGATGCGCGGCAATCTGGGGCAGCCGGAGGGGGGCTTTCCGGACGGGATCGTCAAGAAGGTGCTCAAGGGCGAGGAGCCGAACCTTGAACGGCCCGGCAAACATCTGGCCCCGATTGATCTGGAGCAGACGCGCAAGGACCTGTCCGAAGAGCTTGAGGGCAAGGCCATCGACGATGAGGATCTGTGCGGTTACCTGATGTATCCAAAGGTTTTTCTGGATTACATGGGGCGTCACCGGATCTATGGACCCGTGCGCACCCTGCCGACGCCAACGTTCTTTTACGGGATGGAACCGGGGGAGGAAATCTCGGCCGAGATTGATCCCGGCAAGACGCTGGAAATCCGCATGCAGGCCGCCAGCGAGACCACGGAAGACGGTGAAGTTAAAGTGTTTTTCGAGCTCAACGGCCAGCCACGGGTGATCCGTGTGCCCAACCGTTTGGTCAAATCCACCACAGCGCAGCGGCCCAAGGCGGAAGCCGGGAACGACAACCACATCGGCGCGCCGATGCCGGGGGTTGTGGCCTCTGTCGGGGCCGTTGTGGGCCAGCAGGTGCATGAAGGCGATCTGCTGCTGACGATTGAAGCGATGAAGATGGAGACGGGCATTCACGCGGAGCGGGATGCGGTTGTGAAGGCGGTCCATGTGCAGGCCGGCGGTCAGATTGACGCGAAGGATTTGCTGGTGGAACTGGAGTGAGCGCTGCGTCTGGAATTGCGACGGAGTGGAAACGCGCAACGGGTTAACAAAGGTTAATCCGCCGAGTTGCGCGAATCGGGGTTAATGGCCTTGTTTTGTGGGGTTTGGACGGGGCACGGGGTGTACACATGCTGTACACAACCTGTACACCGTTTGAGGCACCGAGGGGCGGGTTAACGCGGCGTGCGGTGGTGCGCAGCGGGGTTTGTTAACTTTTGATGGCTCGTTTTCAAAAGCACTTTGCGTTTGATTTGCATCGCAAGACGCTGCCTCTCCCGTTGGTCGAACGCGCCTTGCGATGCATGATCTCAATTGAAACGCAAAGTGCGGAGGCGCAGAAAACGGTCAGAATTTTGCGAAAATTCTGGTGTACCACGCGGGCGGGGTGTGTGAGGCGGCACGCCTGCTACATGACCCGGAAAATGCGCCATTTTCCGACCGTTTTCCGCGCCGGAAAACGTGGCTTTGGTCCACCCTGTCGCATTGAACCCTGCGCCTGATCCGCTACTCTTCCCCCATGCCCTACGAATGGACCACCGCCCCCGAGGCCCCCCGACAGGAAATGCGCCTTTGGCCGCATCAATCCCTGCCTGCGCGGGGGTTTGCGGCTTTTGTGCTGGCGACCTTCACGATGATCCTGATCCCCACCTTCACACTGCTGGGCACAACCCTGCTGTGGGGGATGCTGCCCTTTGTGCTGGCTGCTGTCGGGGGCATCTATTTCGCCCTGCAAAGCAACCACCGGGCGCGGCAGATCGAAGAGGTGCTGACGCTGGACGGCGACACGGCGCATCTGGTGCACACCACGCCCAAGGGTGAGGTGAAGGAATGGGACTGCAACCGCTATTGGACGCGGGTGACCAAATACGAAAAGGACGGACCGGTGCCGCACTACGTCACGCTGAGCGGCCACGGGCGAGAAGTGGAGATTGGCGCGTTTCTGAGCGAGGAAGAGCGGATCTCGCTTTATGACGATCTGGAGCGGAGCCTGCGGCGCGCGTGAGCCTCAGGTTCGGCCTGTACTGCGCTGTTTTCGTTAGCTCAAACGGTCTTTGACCATGGGGCCGACTTTGCCGAAATCCATCTGCCCGGTGTATTGCGATTTGAGCGCGCCGATCACCTTGCCCATGTCGCGGATTGATTCTGCGCCGATATCGGCGATGGCTTTTTCCACGGCGGCGGCGGTTTCGTCCTCGGACAGCTGGCGGGGGAGGAATTCCTCGATCACCTCAATCTCTGCGCGTTCGTGTTCGGCCAGATCAAGGCGGCCCCCCTCTTCATAGGCGCGCGCGGATTCGAGACGTTGTTTGGCCATTTTGCCAAGGATCGCAAGCACTTCGCTTTCGGCCACGCCGTCGTCGTTGCCGGTGGCACGGGCGGCGATGTCCTTGTCCTTGATCGCGGCATTGATCAGCCGCAGGGTGGAAAGCCGATCAGCGGCCTTGTCCTTCATCGCCTGTTTCAGGGCGTCTGTGATGCGGGTGCGCAATGTCATGGCGTTGGATCCTTGGACCGGGTCATTTCAGGCGAGGACCATAGCGGCAGTGCCGCTGTGGTGCAATGGCTGGCGCGGGAGGTTAAGTGCATGTTTTGAAAGAATATCTCATTTGCCGCGCCCCCTTGACCCGCCGCCCCCGCACAAGTAGGTATGCGACCGTTTACCTATACCAGATGTCGGAGGCTGCCCCATGACCGCGCCGGTTCCCACCCACCCCACGGCTTGCCTTGCGCTGGCGGATGGGTCGCTGTTTTACGGGGCCGGTTTTGGCGCCACGGGCCAGACGGTGGCTGAACTGTGTTTCAACACGGCGATGACCGGCTATCAGGAGATCATGACGGACCCGTCCTATGCCGGTCAGGTGGTGACTTTCACCTTCCCGCATGTGGGCAATGTGGGCACCAACCCCGAAGATGACGAAACCGGCGATCCGGTGGCGGCTGGCATGGTGGTCAAGTGGATGCCAACGGACCCGTCGAACTGGCGCAATGTGCAGCATCTGTCAGAGTGGCTGGCGGCACGGGGGCGGATTGCCATTGGCGGCATCGACACGCGGCGTCTGACGCGCGCGATCCGGCAACAGGGTGCGCCGCATGTGGCGCTGGCCCATGATCCGGACGGGAATTTCGATATCGAGGCGCTGGTGGCCGCTGCCCGCGGCTTTGCGGGGCTGGAAGGGATGGATCTGGCCAAGGATGTGACCTGCGCGCAGAGCTATCGCTGGGACGAGATGCGGTGGGCCTGGCCGGATGGCTATGCGCCACAGGAGGCCCCCCAGCACAAGGTTGTGGCAGTGGATTACGGGGCGAAGCGGAATATTCTGCGCTGTCTGGCCTCGGCGGGGTGTGAAGTGACGGTATTGCCGGCCTCTGCCACCTATGAGGATGTGATGGCGCATGAGCCGGACGGCGTTTTCCTGTCCAACGGTCCCGGTGATCCGGCGGCGACGGGTGAATATGCGGTGCCGATGATCAAGGATGTGCTGAACAAGACGGATCTGCCGGTCTTTGGCATTTGTCTGGGGCACCAGATGCTGGCGCTGGCGCTGGGGGGCGACACCATCAAGATGAGCCACGGCCATCATGGCGCCAACCATCCGGTGAAGGACAACGACACGGGCAAGGTCGAGATTACGTCAATGAACCACGGGTTTGCAGTGGATGCGCAGAGCCTGCCCGAAGGGGTGATCGAGACACATGTGTCGCTGTTTGACGGGTCCAATTGCGGCATCCGGCTGGACGGGCGGCCAGTGTGGTCTGTGCAGCACCACCCCGAAGCCTCCCCCGGACCGCAGGACAGCTATTATCTGTTTGAACGTTTTGCGGCGGCGATGGCGGAGCGCACAAAGGCGCCTGCCTGATCTGACGGGTGCGGCCCTCTGACGGGGCGGTTAACCACGTGTTAACCGACAATTAACCCGACTCGCGGATGTTCACCTTACATTAAGATGTAAGGCACATGTGACATGAGTAACCTCCGGTTGCACCTCTCCGATCCGCAGGCTGCGGTCGTCCCCCCCAGACATGAAGCGCTTGGCCGGTTGCTGGTCGAACATGGGGCGATCTCGGGGCCTGATCTGGTGCATGGGCTGGCGTTGCAACGGCACATCGATGCGCCGGTGGGCGAGATACTGATCGCGGAGGGGCTGCTGGGGCGGCAGGATATGCTGAGCGCGCTGTCGCGTCAGAACGGGGCGCAGTTTGTGGATCTGTCGCTTGATCCGCCGTCAAAGAGCCTGCGGCGTCTGCTGCCTGCCTCTTTGGCGTTGCAGTTCCGCGTGGTGCCCTGGCGGCTGGTGGGCGGCGCGCTGCTGGTGGCGACGGACAACCCGGCGCAGTTCAAGCGGCTGCGGGCCTGTATGGCCAATGCGGATGTGAAAATGCTGCCGGTGATCGCGGATGCGACGCAGATCCGGCATCACATCAGCCGATTGTATGGCGATGAGCTGGCGCGCAAGGCGGCCAAGCGGGTGCCGGCCCATGAAAGCTGTCGGGTCTGGGGCGGTCAGAGCGTGAAGCGGCGGGTCTGGGCGGGGGTTTGTGCGGCAGCGGTGTTGACGGCGCTGGTCCTGAGCCCCTTGTGGACGCTGACGGTGATGATCCTCTGGGCGGTGCTGACGCTGGTGATGAGCACGGGGCTGAAAGCCGCGGCGTTTGTTGCGATGTTTTTCGGGCCCAAACAGCACAGCGGGCCGCGACCGGGCAATGCACCCGATGCCTTCCGGCTGCCGCGTGTGTCGATGCTGGTGCCGCTGTTGCGGGAAAGGGAGATTGCGGGGGCGCTGATCACCCGGCTGTCGCGGCTGACATACCCGAAATCGCTGCTGGATGTGATGCTGGTACTGGAAGAAGGCGATACCGTCACGCGCGAGACGCTGGCGCGGACCGACCTGCCCCCCTGGATCACGGTGATTGAGGTGCCGGAGGCGAACCAGCTCACCACCAAGCCGCGCGCGCTGAACTATGCGCTGGATTTCTGTCGGGGGACAATTATCGGGGTTTGGGATGCGGAGGATGCCCCCGAGCCGGATCAGATTGAGCGGGTCGTGAGCCGCTTTCAGCAGGCGCCCGCCAAGGTGGCCTGCCTGCAAGGGGTGCTGGATTACTACAACAGCCGCAGCAACTGGCTGTCGCGGTGTTTTACCATCGAGTATGCAAGCTGGTGGCGGGTGATCCTGCCGGGCATCGCAAGGCTGGGGCTGGTCATTCCGCTGGGCGGGACGACGCTGTTTTTTCGGGCGGATGTGTTGAAACATCTGGGCGGGTGGGATGCGCATAACGTGACCGAAGACGCCGATCTGGGTGTGCGGCTGGCGCGCCATGGATATGTGACGGAACTGTTGCCGACGGTGACGTTTGAGGAAGCGAATTGCCGGGCGTGGCCCTGGGTGCGGCAACGCTCGCGCTGGCTGAAGGGGTTTCTGATCACCTGGTGCGTGCATATGCGGCGTCCGGGTGTGTTGCTGAAGGATCTGGGGCTGTTGCGGTTTCTGGGGGTGCAGACGATGCTGCTGGCGACGTTTTCGCAGTTTCTCTGCGCGCCATTGCTGTGGTCGTTCTGGCTGGCGCTGGCGGGACTGCCGCATCCGGTTGCCCTGACGCTGGGGAGCGGGGTTTTGTGGGGGCTGGCGGGGCTGTTCATCCTGTCGGAGGTGCTGAACCTGCTGATCGCCTGCGTGGCGGTCTCCCGCCCTGGCCACCGGCATTTGCTGGGCTGGACGCTGACCCTGCCTGCGTATTTCCCGCTGGGCACGCTGGCGGCGTTCAAGGCGGTCTATGAGTTCATCTCCAGCCCGTTTTACTGGGACAAGACCCAGCACGGGATCGCCCAGACGGAAATCCTGGAGGATGTGGCGGCTGCCGCGACAGATGCCCGTCGGGTTGCGGTTGTGCTGCCTGCGCCGGAACCCTCGTGGGTGTCGGTGCGCAGCAATCGGGGGCGGGAGGCGAATGTGAATGGGGTGGAGCCGGGGGCGGGTCGTCGGGCTCGGGCTGCGACACATATGTAGTGTCTGGCTGGACCGGTGTGCAGGGATATTTAAGGCCAAAAAGAGGGGCGAGGGCGGTGGCAAGGCAGCGGGCCGCGTGCAGGTTTGAAGGGTGCAGGCACAGAGCGGTGAAGGGGGGAGCGCCCCTGCCCCGCCTGTAATTTTGGCGACGGTTACGGGTGCGCTTCGGTTTCCAGCCGGGCGGCTTCCTGTTTCAGGCGGGTGACGAAGGCCACGGAGATATGGGCGCGCAGGGCTTCGTCCGCGCCATCCTCGTCACGGGCTTCGATCATGGAGACGATCTTGTCATGTTCGGCCTGTGCGATCTCTCCCCGGCCTTCGGCGGCCAGCGACGTGGTCGCCATCAGCGCCATGGAGCGGTAGACCAGATCAAGCTGCTGGACCAGATAGCGGTTGTGGGAGGCCAGATGCACCTGTTTGTGGAAGCGCCGGTTGGCGCGGGCCAGGGCGTTGGAATCGTTGATCAATGCGTCATCGGCCGTGACCATCTCGCGCAGCACGCGGACCTCTTCCGGCGTGGCATGGCGGGCGGCAAGGCGGGCGGCGAGCCCTTCGAGTTCGCCGCGCACCACATAGAGTTCGGCGGTCTGGTTGTGATCGAGCGACGCCACGATCAGGCTGCGGCCATCGCGCGCGAGCAGGGATTGGGTTTCCAGCCGTTGCAGCGCTTCGCGCACGGGCGTGCGGGAGACGCCGAAGCGTTCGGCCAGCTCGCTCTCCACCAGACAGTCGCCGGGGCGGTAGGTGCCTTCGTCAATCGCCTCCAGGATCATTGTGTAGGCGTCGGTGGGTCCGGGTTTTGGTGCAGCCATGTCTGAACTTCCTTTGAATGGCGATACCTTAGCGCGGAAGACCTGATGCGCAAGAGTGGTGGCGGTTGCGTCCCTGCCCGCATCGGCCTACCACGGGCGGCATGCCACGCGATGCTTTTTCACATGTCGAGACCTGGGTCTTTGATCTGGACCACACGCTCTACCCCCCGTCTGCGCGATTGTTTGACCTCATCGAGTTGCGGATGACGGCCTGGGTGATGGAGGCGTTGGGCGTGGGCCGGGCAGAAGCGGATCATTTGCGCACGAAGTATTGGCGGGAGCATGGCACCACGCTGGCGGGGTTGATGCGGGAACATGATGTGAATCCGGGGCCTTATCTGGAAGACGTGCATGACATCTCCATGGACCGTCTGACCCCTGACCCGGTTTTGGCGGCGCGCATCAAGGCGCTGCCGGGGCGGCGGATTGTTTATACCAACGGCTGTGCGCCTTACGCCGAGCGGGTGTTGGAGGCACGGGGGTTGAGTGGTTTGTTCGATGCGATTTACGGCGTGGAACATGCGGATTTTCACCCCAAGCCGGACCGGGCTGCCTTTGACCGGGTGTTCAGCCGCGATGGGTTGACGCCCACACGGGCGGCGATGTTCGAGGATGATCCGCGCAATCTGGCCGAACCCCATGCGATGGGGATGCGCACGGTGCATGTGGCCCCGGCGCGACTGGATGCCGCGCATATTCACTACCACACGGACGATTTGTCCGGTTTTCTTGATCAGCTGACGGCTTAGGTTAGGGCGATGGCTGAGACATGTGACATTCTGATTTCGGGCGGCGGTATTGCCGGTCTGACGGCGGCAGCGGCTTTTGGCACGGCGGGGTTTGACGTGATCTGTGTGGACCCTGCCCCGCCTGTGACCGGGCGGGATGAGGCGGGGGCCGGCAATCGCTCCCCCCCGGTGGTTCCGCCCGGGCGCCGGGGGCC
>Ga0160419_101255_pt1 | contig 10984 bp, 10 predicted proteins | sample CelAP2metagpilot_2_FD_108196 | JGI IMG/M metagenome (GOLD analysis project Ga0160419, IMG submission 108196) | Phycosphere-associated microbial communities from Cellana algal ponds in Kailua-Kona, Hawaii, USA - Cellana AP2-4-25 metagenome pilot ... | reverse complement strand
CTATAACATCTCTAATTTTTGTAGCACAATTATCATAGAAAAAATCGTATAAATAAGCACCTTGATTGTTGGCGTAATTGGTTTCTAAAAAGGTGTAAATGCTTTGCTTTTCTTCAGCAGAAAGATTTAGTAGTTGTTCTTTAATACTTCTATTTTGACGCTGATAAAAACTAATTAAATTACTGTAGTTGGCTTTGCCTTGCAGGTATTTAAGTTTTCCTCTAGCAAAGTTGAGGTAGAAGTTAGGGTCTTCAAAATTATAACGACCAAAATCGTAAACAATATCGCTGTAACTTGTTTTTATTCTAATACCGCTGTGTCCAAACGCATCGTTAAGGTTGTTACCAGGACCAAACGTTAAAATGCTTATCTGCGCATTATTTGGTATGTTTTTTTGTGAAAAAGCAACTGTAAAACACAGTAAAAAAAGGACGCGTAATAGTAGTTTCATAAGATAGGATTATCTAAAGATACTAAAATCTAGTTTTAAAGAAAATACATTAGAATATAAAGCTACACTTTGGTCGCCAATATCTGTAAACGCATAATCTACTTGTATACCGTTATATTTAAAGCCAACGCCAAAGGTAGGTTGAAAGGTTAATTGCTCTGAATTATCTATTTGTAATTCGTTTTGAAAATTACCCATTCCGCCACGTAAATAAATCATATCTATGTAGCCAAATTCAAAACCAAATGCTGGATTAATACTAGCAAAAGAGGTAGAAATCACATCATTGTTTTGCTCAAATCTTACATTTAAATCTATTTCGGCTTCTAAAGTATAATCGTAATGAAAACGGTATAATTTAGCTACACCAATTTGAAGTTTAGGTATTGTAATTTCGGTAGTTTCTGGTAATTCTTGATTTTGACCTTCAACTGCATTTTGCACTTTAGCAAATTCGTCTTCATCAATTGACCACGCATTGTATGTTGTGGTAATGTCTCTTGCCATTACACCAAATTTCCAATTATTATTCGTTTCAAATTGAATAGCAGCATCAAGACCTACGCCCCAACTTGAAGCAAAATCACCAATAATACGACGTATAATTTTGGCGTTAACACCGTAACTTAATCCTTGTACAGGTAAGTTTCTTGAGTAAGATACCGTTAAGCCATAATCTGCAGTGGAGAAGAGGCTAATGCGATCGTAATTAACATTTCCTTGCTCGTCAATAAGTTGTGTGGTGTCTAAAATATCATCTACAGCAAATCTTATTAAAGATACACCAAATGCACTATTATCATCTAAAGGCATGGCAAAACCGGCATAATCATAATTTGCAATATTAGCAAAGTAGCTAGAGTGCATTAATGCCAGTTGGTTGTCTTCTAAATTGATTAATCCAGCAGGATTCCAATATCCAGAATTTACGTCGTTAGAGCGTGCTACTACAGCGTTACTCTGACCTAATGCAGCAGCGTCTACACCAATATTCATAAATTCGTTAGAATACTTGCGGGTAGTTTGTGCGTTTAAAGGGATGAACACCAATAGTATAAGACAAGCGAAAAGTGATCTCAATTTCAATTTTTTTACAAAGATGCTATATTTTTTCTATATATTAAACTTCATTTTTAATACTATATTGTTTGTAAGTTGTTTTAGACGAAAATTCTTTACTATTTTTACAAAAAACTAATGCATGAACATTAAAGCTTTTATTCCTAATTTTGTCACACTTCTTAACCTTTTCTGTGGAAGTATTGCTGTGATTTTTGTTGTTAATAATCACTTTATGTTAGCAGCAATCTTTGTTTTTTTAGGTATCTTTTTTGACTTTTTTGATGGGCTTTTAGCACGAAAATTAAACGAGCAAAGTGATTTAGGAATTCAATTAGATAGCTTGGCAGATATGATTACTAGTGGATTAGTGCCAGGTTTGATTATGTTTAAATTATTAGAGTTAGCAACTAATACAAATGGTGTGTCTGTTACTGCAGATTGGTCTGATAGTATGTATTGGTCTGGCGTTAATGTTAGCGTTTTACCGTTTTTAGGATTATTAATTACGTTGTCTTCTGCTTACAGATTGGCACGTTTTAATATAGATGAAGACCAACAAACCTATTTTAAAGGATTACCAACACCAGCAAATGCTTTATTGGTATTGTCTTTACCATTAATTTTAGAATTTCAGAATAACGATTTAATAAATGCGACTATTTTAAACCCTTGGTTTTTGGTGGTCTTAACGTTGTTAAGTACTTATTTATTAAATTCACCAATTAAATTATTTGCTTTAAAATTTAAAGATTACAGTTTTAAGAGTAATGCTGTACGTTATATCTTTTTAATACTAAGTCTTGTATTGCTAATTGTCTTACAATTTGCAGCAATACCTTTAGTCATCTTACTTTACATTTTATTATCACTATTTAATAATATCAACTAATTACTATTATGTTAGAAAATATTTTTACCCTTTTAATGCTTATTTTGCTACAAGCTGTTTTAGGTTTTGACAATTTACTTTATATCTCATTAGAATCTAAAAAAGCACCTCAAGAGTCGCAAAAACGTGTTAGAAAAGTGGGTATTTTAATTGCTATTGCCTTAAGAATAGTATTGTTATTTGTGTTAGTATCTATTATTGGGTTTTTTAAAGAGCCTTTTTCGTTCTTAACAGGAAGTGTTGAAGATATAGTAGATTTTGCTTTTAACGGACATAGTTTAATTGTCCTTGCAGGTGGCGGATTTATCATTTACACCGCTATAAAAGAAATTTGGCACATGATAGGTACGCCAGACATTCACGATGCTTTAGAGAAAGAAACAAAAGGTTTTAAAAGTGCCAATGCAGTAGTTGTTAGTATTGTTGTTATGAATTTAGTGTTTTCTTTTGATTCTATTTTGGCAGCAATAGGCTTAACTAGTGATATTGAAAGCTCTACAACAGCTTTTATAATTATGGCAATTGCTATTGTATGTAGCGGTTTATTAATGTTATTGTTAGCAGATAGAATTTCAACATTTATATCTAAAAATAGAATGTATGAAGTTTTAGGTTTATTTATCCTTTTTATTGTTGGTATTATGCTAGTGACAGAAGGTGGGCATCTAGCACATATCAAATTTTTTGGTAATGAAATTACACCAATGAGTAATACTACTTTCTATTTTGTTATCGCGGTTTTAGTTATTGTAGATGTTGTACAAGGACGCTATCAAAAGAAATTGTTAGCAGAGAAAGCTAACGAGAGTAAATAGTAATAATAATTTAGGATTTACGATTTATGATTTGGGATTTTGTGTTTTTTTGATATGAATGCTACGAATTATCACAAATATCATGTATTTAATTGCGCAGATATACAGAGAGAACGCTTAGATATATCTTACTTAGCAAGAGATAATTACAATGGTTTTTGTAGTTAAAAAAGTTCTCGATACATTTTTACTCGTTCCTCGTAAAACACTCGAACTGACGTAAACCTTTAAATCTTAAGTCACTGCCTGTTGAATACTTTAGACTGAATACTGCGTACTGTTAACTGAAAACTGAAAAAACCTACTCGCGTATTTTCTTTTTACGTAACTCGAAGTTTTGACCTAAGTACACTTTACGTACCATTTCATCATTAGCTAATTCTTCAGGTACACCAGCTTTAAGGATGCTACCTTCAAACATTAGGTAAGTACGATCTGTAATAGCTAATGTTTCTTGCACGTTGTGGTCTGTAATTAAGATACCAATATTCTTTTTTGTTAACTGTGCTACGATACGTTGGATATCTTCTACCGCTACAGGGTCTACACCAGCAAAAGGTTCGTCTAATAAAATAAAACTAGGGTTTGTAGCTAATGCGCGCGCAATTTCTGTACGACGTCGCTCTCCACCAGATAATAAGTCACCACGGTTTTTACGTATGTGACCTAAACTAAACTCATCAATCAAAGCTTCCATACGCATTAATTGTTCTTTTTTACTAAGTTTAGTTAATTGTAGTACGCTTAAAATGTTTTCTTCAATACTTAATTTTCTAAATACAGAAGCTTCTTGGGCTAAGTAACCAATACCATTTTGAGCACGTTTGTACATTGGGTAATTGGTAATATTAGTATTATCTAAAAAAATATTACCGCCATTAGGCTTAATTAAACCAACAATCATGTAAAAAGACGTTGTTTTTCCTGCACCATTAGGTCCTAAAAGTCCAACAATTTCACCTTGATTAACCTCAAGAGATACGTCTTTTACTACTTTTCGTCCGTTGTAGGACTTCATTAAATGTTCGGCTCTAAGCTTCATCTGTTGATTTAATTTTGCTAAAAATAGTCATTTTCAATATAACTATTAAAGCGTCACTTTTATTTTATATAAAGTTTAACCCTTCTGGTTTTCTAATTCTTCCCAAAACTCGTAAGCACGACGTAAATGCGGAATAACAATAGTGCCGCCAATTAATGTACCAATACTAAGAGTTTCCATAACTTCTTCTTTAGTCACTCCAGCATCATGGCAAGATTCTAAATGATATTTTACACAATCGTCACAACGCAATACTGTAGAAGCTACTAAACCAAGTAGTTCTTTAGTTTTTACGTCTAAAGCACCTGCAGCAAAAGCATTGGTGTCTAAGTTGAAAATACGTTTTATTATTTTGTTGTTATCACCAAGAATTTTATCGTTCATCTTGGCTCTATAATCGTTAAAGTCTTTAACTAGGTTTGACATGTGATTTGGTGTTTTTTCTTTCTCTTTTTAATACAATTCTTGAAATATGAATACTAATTTCATATAAAATAATTACCGGAATAGCGACAATAATTTGGCTAGCTATATCTGGTGGTGTGATTACTGCTGAGATAATTAAAACAATAACCAATGCAAATTTTCGGTATTTACGTAAAATTTCTGGTGTTACTAATCCTAATTTAGTTAAAAAGTAAATTAAAATAGGTAGCTCAAAAATAATTCCTGAAGCAATTACAGAAGCTCTTACTAAGCTAATGTAAGATGAAATATCAATTTCATTAGACACTTCTGTACTAACTGAATAGGTCCCTAAAAAGTTAATAGATAACGGTGTAATCACGTAGTATCCAAATAATACACCTAAAAAGAATAATAAAGATGAAACAATTATAAATCCTCTTGAAGTGTTACGTTCGTTATCATTAAGTCCTGGACTTATAAATTTCCAAAGTTGATAAATAACATAAGGAAAAGCGATGATGAATCCTGCATAAATAGACGTCCAAATATGTGCCGAAAACTGACCAGCCATCGTCCTGTTTTGGATGATAAACGGAAACGCTTCACCACAAAACGTAGAATCTTCAACACTTACCAAGTTCGCTAAAGCACATAACCATTGGTAGGTTGGAAACTCCATTTTTTTGGTGCAAAAATGATGTTATCAAAAATAAATCCCTTAAAGATAAAAGCTACGGTACCGCAAATAATAACAGCACCTACAATGCGTATTAAATGCCATCTTAAATCTTCAAGATGATCTAAAAAAGACATCTCATTTACATTCTTCTTTGCCATTATATGATACCTTCTTTAATTAAATCATGAATGTGTACCACGCCAGCATAATGTCCGTCTTTCTCTACTAACAATTGAGAGATACCATTTTCTTCAAGTACTTCCATAGCGTCTATTGCCATAGCTTCTTCTTCAATGCGTTTTGGGTTACTACTCATAATATCTTTAGCGGTAAGCGAAGAAAAATCGTCTACTTTAGTTAACATTCGTCTTAAATCACCGTCTGTAATAATCCCAACAATTTTTTGATCTTCTACCACAGCAGTAACACCAAGACGTTTTTCTGAGATTTCAACAATAACTTCTTTGATACTTGTGTTTAATGACACTTGAGGTTTTTCATTTACAGAAGAAATATCAAGCACACGTAAATATAATTTTTTACCTAAAGCACCACCAGGATGGTATTTTGCAAAATCTCTGCTTGTAAACCCTCGTAACTCTAATAAGCTAACCGCAAGTGCATCACCTAAAACTAATTGTGCAGTAGTACTTGTAGTTGGTGCTAAATTATTAGGACACGCTTCTTTGTCTACAAACGTGTTTAATACATAATCTGCATGCTGACCTAAAAAAGATGTTTTATTACCAGTTATGGCAATCATTTTATTTTTAGCGTTTTTTATAAGCGGAACTAATACTTTAATTTCAGGAGTGTTTCCACTTTTAGAAATACATACAACAACATCATCTTCTAGGATTAATCCTAAATCGCCATGTATGGCATCTGCAGCATGCATAAACACTGCTGGAGTACCAGTAGAATTTAATGTTGCAACAATTTTTGTAGCTATAATGGCACTTTTGCCAATACCTGTTATAATGACACGACCTTTAGAATTATAGATTAATTGGGTAGCATTTACAAAATCATCGTCTAATAAAGACTTTAAATTAAGTATGGCTTGACCCTCTAATTCTATAGTGTCTTGAGCACTCTTTAAGATGGAGGCTTTATTTTTCAAAGTATTTTATTTTTTTGGTTTATAAAGATTTTAGTATCTTTAATTTTAAAGCAGCAAATTTAGGGATTATTTCATTAGTGAAATATTTTAAACCTCAAATTATTTTGTTGCTAAATGTGTTAAATGTAACTAATTAATAAAAAACAAATTGTTCGTATAGTGAAAAGCGATTTGCATGCAGCATTAAAAAAGTATTTTGGCTTTAGTGAGTTTAAAGGCTTACAAGAGCAAGTCATAAAAAGTATATTAGACCAAAACAACACCTTTGTTATTATGCCAACTGGCGGCGGTAAAAGTTTATGTTACCAATTGCCAGCCTTAATGCAAGAAGGTACCGCAATAGTAGTTTCTCCCTTAATAGCCTTAATGAAAAACCAAGTAGATGCCATAAGAGGTGTCTCTAATGAAAATGGTATTGCACACGTATTAAACTCGTCATTAAATAAAACTGAAGTAAAGCAAGTAAAAGCAGATATTACCAATGGTATTACAAAACTGCTTTATGTAGCTCCAGAGTCTTTAACTAAAGATGAGTATGTTGAGTTTTTACGCTCTGTAAAAATTTCATTTATGGCGGTTGATGAAGCCCATTGTATAAGCGAATGGGGACATGACTTTAGACCAGAATATCGTAACTTAAGATCTATTATTAAACGTATAGGTGATGATATTCCTATAATAGGTTTAACAGCAACAGCAACCCCAAAAGTACAAGAAGATATATTGAAAAACTTAGGGATGACAGATGCCAATACTTTTAAAGCATCTTTTAATAGACCTAATTTATATTACGAAATACGTCCAAAAACCAAAAACGTAGATTCAGATATTATCCGATTTATCAAACAAAATGAAGGTAAGTCTGGTATTGTATACTGTTTAAGTAGAAAACGTGTTGAAGAATTAGCACAAGTACTTCAAGTCAACGGTATAAAAGCAGTACCATATCATGCAGGATTGGATGCTAAGAAAAGAGCATCTCATCAAGATATGTTTTTGATGGAAGATATAGATGTAGTTGTCGCAACTATTGCATTTGGAATGGGTATTGACAAACCAGATGTACGTTTTGTGATTCATCATGATATACCAAAAAGTATAGAAAGTTATTATCAAGAAACAGGTCGTGCTGGACGTGATGGAGGAGAAGGACATTGCTTGGCCTACTATTCTTATAAAGACATAGAAAAATTAGAAAAATTTATGTCTGGTAAGCCTGTTGCAGAACAAGAAATTGGGCACGCATTGTTACAAGAAGTTGTGGCATTTGCAGAGACTTCTATATCAAGACGTAAATTCATCCTTCATTATTTTGGAGAAGAGTTTGATAACGAAACTGGCGAAGGTGGCGATATGGATGATAATATGCGTCATCCAAAAGAAAAAGAAGAAGCTAAAGATCAAGTAAAAATTATACTTGATGTTGTAGATAAAACCAATGCCAAATATAAAGGTAAAGAGTTAGTTAGTGTGATTGTAGGTAAATCTAACGCGCTAATAAACTCGCATAAAACAGATGAACAGCCATTTTTTGGTATAGGTAAAGATATAGACAAAAGTTACTGGCGAGCCTTAAAACGTCAATTATTAGTAGCTGGTTTACTTAAAAAAGACATCGAAACTTACGGAGTCATCAAACTTACAGATGAAGGTAAAGCGTTTCTTAAAAATCCAACATCGTTTATGATGACTAAAGATCACGATTACAGTGAAGAGTCAGACGATAGTGTAATAACCGCCTCAAAAGGTGGTGGCGCTGTGGTTGATGAGCAGTTAATGAAAATGCTTAAAGACTTACGTAAATCTAATGCTAAAAAGCTAGGTGTACCGCCATTTGTTATATTTCAAGATCCATCTTTAGAGGATATGGCGCTTAAGTATCCAATTACCTTAGACGAGTTATCAAATGTACATGGTGTTGGCGAAGGAAAAGCTAAAAAATACGGTAAAGACTTTGTCAACTTAATTGAAAAATATGTAGAAGATAATGATATTATGCGACCAGACGATATGGTTGTGAAATCTACAGGAAGTAATTCAGCTTTAAAGCTTTACATTATTCAAAACATTGACAGAAAATTACCTTTAGACGATATTGCATCTGCAAAAGGTATGGAAATGTCCGAGTTTATTAAAGAAATGGAAGCTATCGTATTTTCAGGTACAAAATTAAATATTGATTATTGTATAGATGATATTTTAGATGAAGACCAGCAAGAAGAACTTCATGATTATTTTATGGAAGCCGAAACCGATAAAATTTCAGTTGCTATAGACGAATTTGATGGCGATTATGACGATGAAGAACTACGTTTATACCGAATAAAATTTATTAGTGAAGTCGCTAATTAATTTCAAAAAAATAATATTAAAAAAGTCATTGTATTTACAATGACTTTTTTGTTTTAGAAAAATAACTAATCATTAAAAATTTTTAATGCTAATTAGTAAATCTTAAATCATTACGTATCTTTGCCATTCAATAAAAATAACGACAATGCAAGACGGTTTATACGCAAAATTTAACACGACAAAAGGCGAAATTTTAGTCGCTTTAGAATTTGAAAAAACACCAGGTACAGTAGGTAACTTTGTAGCTTTAGCAGAAGGAAATATGGAAAACTCTGCAAAACCACAAGGAACACCTTATTATGATGGATTAAAATTTCACAGAGTGATTAGTGATTTTATGATTCAAGGTGGTTGTCCACAAGGTACAGGTACTGGTAACCCAGGTTATAAATTTGATGACGAAATTCACCCAGATTTAAAACACGACGCACCAGGTATTTTAAGTATGGCTAACGCAGGACCAGGTACCAATGGTAGTCAGTTTTTTATCACTCACGTTGCTACAGATTGGTTAGATGGTAAGCATACCGTATTTGGAAAAGTTGTAGAAGGACAAGATGTTGTTGATGCTATCCAACAAGGAGATGTTATTGAGTCTTTAGAAATTGTAAGAGAAGGTGATGCAGCAAAAAACTTTAACGCAATTGAAGCTTTTAGAGTATTTGAAGGTGCTAGAGAAAAGCGTATTGCAGAAGAACGTGAAGCTAAACGTGCTGAGTTAGATAAATTAGCAGCAGGTTTTGAAGAAACTAAAAGCGGTTTACGTTACCAAATCATACAAAAGGGAAGTGGTAAAAAAGCTGAAAAAGGGAATCAAGTTTCTGTACACTATAAAGGACAATTAGCAGACGGAACTGTGTTTGATAGTTCTTACAAGCGTAACGAGCCTATCGAGTTTTTAGTAGGTATGGGACAAGTTATACCAGGTTGGGACGAAGGTATTTTATTATTAAACGTTGGTGATAAAGCACGTTTTGTAATACCAAGTGATTTAGCTTACGGTTCTCGTGGTGCTGGCGGTGTTATTCCACCAGATGCAACCTTAATCTTTGATGTAGAATTAGTAAATGCTAAATAAACTTTAGCTTACAAACTCAAAATAAAATAAAAACCTCACAGGATTAGTCTTGTGAGGTTTTTTGTTAGTTGATAATTTTTTTTGAAAACTGTATTACTGATACTTTTCAGCAGTCAACTCAGCGATTTTACAAATCACTTCTGTTGCTTTTATCATACTTTCTACAGGAACATACTCATAACGTCCATGAAAATTATGTCCGCCAGCAAAAATATTAGGACACGGTAAGCCCATATAACTTAATTGTGATCCATCTGTACCACCACGAATCGCTTTTATTAACGGTTTAATGTCTAGCTGTTTCATCGCTTCTTCAGCAATATCAACAATGTGCATTACAGGTTCTACTTTTTCTTTCATGTTGAAGTATTGATCCTTAATGTCAATCGTTACTACTTCTCTTTGGTATTGTTGGTTAAGCTCGTCGGTAAGCTTTTGCATCACTTCTTTTCTAGCTTCAAAATGCTCTTTGTCGTGATCACGAATAATATATTCTAGTACGGTTTCTTCAACTTCACCTTTTACAGAATATAAATGAAAAAATCCTTGGTAACCTTCTGTATGTTCTGGAGTTTCTAGTCTTGGTAACGAGTTGATAAATTCTGTAGCAATGTACATAGAGTTAACCATTTTTCCTTTAGCATAACCAGGGTGTACAATTTTTCCTTTCACTTTAACTACAGCGCCTGCAGCGTTAAAATTTTCGTATTCTAACTCACCAATTTGACTTCCATCCATGGTATAAGCCCAATCTGCACCAAACTTTTCGACATCAAATTTATGTGCGCCACGACCAATTTCTTCATCTGGAGTAAATCCAACTTTAATGGTTCCGTGTTTGATTTGTGGATTTTGAATTAGGTATTCCATTGCTGAAATAATTTCGCAAATACCAGCTTTATCATCAGCACCTAAAAGTGTTGTACCATCGGTTGTGATTAAGGTTTGACCTTTATAAAGTAATAAATCTTCAAAATAGTCAGGTGATAAAACAATGTTTTCAGCTTCATTTAAAACAATGTCTTTACCATCATAATTCTCTACAATTTGCGGATTAACATTAGCGCCAGTAAAATCTGGTGAGG
>Ga0160419_101254_pt1 | contig 10985 bp, 18 predicted proteins | sample CelAP2metagpilot_2_FD_108196 | JGI IMG/M metagenome (GOLD analysis project Ga0160419, IMG submission 108196) | Phycosphere-associated microbial communities from Cellana algal ponds in Kailua-Kona, Hawaii, USA - Cellana AP2-4-25 metagenome pilot ... | reverse complement strand
GTGCGGGCTGGATGTTTGTTTGTCCCGGATCCTCCTAGCTTCCTGTCCGGGTGTCTGGGGCGCCTGCGCGGCCGGGCGCTCCTGCCCTGCCTCTGTGGCTGGGGGGAAGGTGGGAGGGAGGGAGGGAGGGAGGGAGGAAGGGAATTGAGGGAGGAAGGGAACCTGAGAACAAACGGTTGCTGACCATCTCTTCTCCTTCTGTCCCCCCATTTCCTCCCCTTCCTCCTCCCTTTTTTCCCTCCCCCCTTCTCTCCTTCCTTCCCTCCCTCCATCCCTCTCTCTCTCGCCTTCCTTCCCTCCTTCCTTCCCTCTTTCCCTAGTGTGCACGACCTGCTCAATTTCTTTAGTATTGTCTCTAGGCGGCGATGGACGCGGGTGCTGTACTGCAAGGTAGGTTGATGTGACCTTCCTCTCTCCCTCCCTTTCTTCCTTCCTTCCTTCCTCCCTCCCTCCCCCCTCCCTCTTCTTCAGAGTTCGCTTTTTCCGGTTTCCCGGGACGCAGCAGAGATGCTTTTCTAACGCTGAGGCTCGTGCTTCCGACCACTCCATCCCTCCTCTCTTATTTCCACCCTCTCTCCCTCCCCTTCTCGACAGGGTAACGTCTGCCGTCCAACGGAAATAAACGGCAAGCAAGGCGGAGGCGTTCTCTTCAACGGCATCAACGTATCCCCCGACAGAAAACGGTTGCTGGTCGCAGACATGAAGGTAGCCCTCCCTCATTCTCTCTCTCCATATCTCCCTCCCTCCCTCCATTTGCTTTGCTCCTTCCTCTTAGCCTTTAGAGTCCCCGAGAAAACCGTATCGTTCCTCCTCCTTCACCCTCTCCCTCCCTTTCTCCCTCCCTCCCTCTGTAGTCCGTACAGGTCCTGGAAATCGATCCCTCCCTCCCTCTCTCCCTCCACCGCCTGGCCCATCTTCCGACTCCTCACCTCGTGGATAATATCGAGGGCATTCGTTCCAAGACTGAGGGAGGGAGGGAGGGAGGGGGGGAGGAACTGGAGAGCTACACCTTGGGATGTGCGTAGGGGAGGGAGGGAGGGTAGGCGGGAGGGAGGGAGGTAGAAAGAGGTCACGGACTGGACGATACATGATGAGATCAAAACAGACACCGATATATACATTTTTTTACCTGCTTTTCTTCCCTTTACTTACCTCCCTCCCTACCTCTCTCCCTACCCTCCCTTGTAGCGTGTGGGCATCTGTGGATGTTCCTGAGGCACAACCTCCATTACGCCGGCCAGGCTCACGGGGACCGGGCCATGGTCTACAACATCACGGGCGGAGTGCAGCGTCTCCAGAGGGAGGGAGGGACGGAGGGAGAGTACGTGGTGAAGGAGGTCCTTCTGCAGGTGCGTTTTTGGGGGGCCTCTCCAAAGTCAAACGCGACGATGCCCACCCTTGTCTACATGATGCACGAACCCGTTCTTGCTCCTGCCCAACAACCTCTACTTCTTTTCAGTCAAACTCTTTGTTTCTCAATATGTTGCTGATTTATCCTCACGTTATCTATGAATCGCCACCAGGATGGAAGCGGCTTGAGTGGCGTCAGTGGTGCTGCCATGCTATCCCGCTTCTCTTCATCGTCGGAAAGGGGGGAAAGGAGAGAAAGGTACGTGATGGGATCCTGGTCGGACAGGGGTATAATGGTGTGTGAAAAACAAGAAATGAAGGAGATGAAAGAGGAGGAGGAGGAGGATGGAGGGGTACAGGAGGGCGAGGGGAAAGAGGAGCTGTGAGTGAATCAAAACAACTGTGTACATCCAGAATAAGTGCCTTTAAATGAGAAGACGTAAACTGCACAGGGAGATGTCTCATCTCAGCCATAGTAGCTCATCTTTGTCGCTTTTGACGTATGTACCCACGCGGGAACGCTTCTCTTGTTAGCTTTTGATTTCCTTTTTTGAGTGGGTTTTGGGTTTGGATGGGGGGAGGTTTCAGTTGAAGTTCTATGGGCGATAACATGTGTGATGTGCCAAATCAGCAAAAGCCTCAAGATAATTCAAGTGCAGAAAACCTGAATATCCTGCCCATGGGGCTGTGGTGCTCTATACTGAACAGTGTCACCCTGCTTCGGCAAGCGCCATAAAGTGCCCTCCCTGAGGATACACTCAAAAGAAGCGAGAGGGCGACACTAGGCAGACGATCAATCGGAGGCCCATAATCTGTTTTTCCACTTTACATGCTCACTCTACATGTCATGCCTTTCGTCCTCGTTTCTTTGATCTACATAATGTCCAGCACGGTTTTTCCATCTGTTTCCTACTTGCATTCTTATTGCGATGGTTGATTGGCCCGACTGCATTGGAAAGACATGCTCCCGAGAGACCCGCACGCGACACCCCGAAACACACTCATCATCCCCCCGTCCTGGTGCATACAAATTTTAGGTGGCCGCATGCATGGGGCAGGGGCAGGACCAGACACTACAGCTCTACTCGTGCCACACTGCCAAAGTCCCTGACTGCGCTTTCCATTCACCGTCCCTCCTTCCATCCCGCACGTGACTTACGTACAAAGCTTCCCCCGTCCTGTCCGTACACAAAGGCATACATCCACAGGCACCGCCACCCACCCCCCCATCAAAAATGAGGCCTTCCTTCTGTTTCCTTCTCCTGGCTTCTGCCATGCTCTCCCTGGGCACCGCAGGCGCCGAGTCTGCATCCTACCTGCGCGGCTTGGAGGCTGCGAAGCAGCGTGAGTAGTCATAAGTAGAGAACATGTGTGGGATTATCACTTTATCAATGCGCGGGATCTAGACCATAGAAACAGGTTTACTCAGGCACATAAACATAATACAAGAGAGGGTGTATCAGTTATCATTCCGTCATTCATCTCATCGCCTCGATCTATTTATATCATTCATCCCTCCACAAACACTTATGGACTCGTGCAGCCCCAGCCCCCGTCGTAAACGGCGAGAAGCTCAAGATGCTCATCGACTGTTTCGCCAGGTACGGAGAAAGTGGAAAAGGGGAGGTTAAAAGAAACTGTCTATGCATGCAGTCACAAAGAAGGCAGGGAGGGGGGAAGGGAGGGACAGAAGGAGGATGAGGGGCATATACGGAGCGCCCGACTTCAATGGACACGAGAGAAGCAAGCCTTTGAAATCATTCCTCCCTCTTTCACTCTCCCCCGTCATGGCAGCTACATGCAAGACGCTTCCTACCGCCCGGACAACAGCCAGCTGAACGGCTGCTGGGATTACGAGATCATTCACTGCCGCACCGATAGGTAACCACCGTGATGGGACGGGAGGGAGGGCGGGAGGGAGGATATTCTCAATGGTAGGCATAACATCTCACAGAATATAAAGGAAGACGGAATTTTTCTCTCTTCTTGACGGCTTGGGTGACTGAGGGCGAGTTGGGAGAGGTCATTCAATGGCAAGTTTTCATTCTCACCCTCCCTCCCTCCGTCCACGACAATAACAACAAAAAACAACAGTGGTCAACATGATCACTTCTGTCTCTTCAACGGCACGAACCATCTGCAAGACTTGGGAGAGCTCTCTGCGGAGGAAAAGCCCAAGTGCTGGTTCAACTGTCAGGTAAAGGAGGGAGGCTGGGAGGGAGGGGGGGGGAAAGAGTGCCTCTCCGCCTGTTCCAGGGGGTACTTCCACAAAACACACATTGTACCCCACCCCTTTCCTCCCCTTTCTTCCTTTTTCCTAGATGGAGACGTGCGATGCCTGGGACGTTCCCCATACCACGGAGCAGGAGGAATGCGTCGACGACCTCTAGGATATCTAGACACGCGGAAAGATCTCCCCTCCCTTCCCCTCCCTCCCTCCCTCCTTGAATACCTGGTTGCCTCAAGACAAGCCTTTTTCCTTCATATTTCTCGTTGATGTTTAAGCGGGGATAGAGGGAGAGAGAGAGAGGATGAAGGGGACTACACGGTGAAGGTGCATCGGGCGGAAGAGGGAGGGTCGGGAGGGAAAAACGGAAGTGATGTGTTGTGTTGTTATGTTGTGAAGTGTTTCCACACACCATCTGGTAGAGCGAGAAATATTAAGAGAGGCCAATATGCGTTACCTGAGGGTGGCTGTATCAGCTCAAAGATGAAAGTGTTCTGAAATTAGTGTTCTAGGACAAGGAGGGGGCGGAGGGATTCTATGATGTGTTGTAATGTTTTAAGGTGTTTCTACACATCATTTGATAAAACAATTGATGGTTCGGGGGAATGTATGTTACCTAAGGGTGGCTCTACCGGTTCAACGATAAAAGAACTCTGAAGTGAAAAGAGGGAAGAAGAGACAAGGAGGAGAACATGGGAAGAAGGCGGGAGTGTGATTGTGTGGACGTAAAAAAGAACAAGAAAACAGTAAAGATAAAAGACTCAAAGTCTTTCAATTATGATTGTATACTCAAATTTTCTATGACGCACGCCAACCAAAAGTGGAGTTGTAAAATTGAGCCTTTCCCATGCCTGCTTGAAGCCGTAATGGGCGGATTTTTTGGCGACGTCCCACGGATTACGATCCAAAAAACAGCTCCTATCAAGGTGACGCCCTGGCATAGGTGTCCATCCATCGCCCCGCGGACACAGATCAAGAACCCTCTTCCCCTCCTCCATGCAATGAATACTAAATCCTAGAATGTGCTTTTCAGGGTTTATTCATGGGTGCTGGTCCAGCATAAAAATATCACTCCGGAATATACATCTATTAAAAAATGCACACGCACGCATGTAGCACCTCAAGACCGCAATACCATGAACACGAATTAGATTCTGCTGTATCTTCAATTGATATTTTGCCTCTCAAGCACAACGGTGGTAGTATATGGTGGTTTTAATTCCAAGCGTGATTCAATCAAAGGGATAGGGCTCGCTGTCTGTGTTGAGGGATATGGTCGAAACCCGCGGCCCAGCCCATCTTTCCAGGGCCTTGCGCTGTGTGTGTATCTCTGACTGTCTGACACGTGTCCGTAGCTTGGCATCATATGACTGCTTTTTAAGCTAGTACTAAGGCTGGCAAAGCTCCTTTGCGCCATTCAGACTCGTCCAGACCTTCATCATCGATCGTACAATATCTCACGCTCCAATAACATTTCCATCTTGCTCCCATCCACCCTCCACACGATGCACACACCGCACCCATACACAACGCAGCTACAAGGCTCATTCAGTATTCAAACAACCATGCGCATTTTTCTTCCCCTCGCCCTCTTTGCCGCCATGGCCCTGACTTTTACCGCCGCCGTGGAAGACCCCCAGCAAGACACTTCCGCCGCTCCTGCTGCCCCGGCTACTTCTGACACGCCCGTGGACCCTGCTGCTGTCCCTGAGGTCCCTGCAACGCCTGCAGGTGAGCTCATTCCTACATCAATCATTTCTTTATCCCCTCAACATCGTCCATTTATATATACTCCTGTATTTTATTCAAATCTGCTCGTACATTTGCCTGTGTCTGCTGGCATCAATTTCCTCCGCTTAAAGCTGTCGATCCATCCCTCCACATCAGCGGTCCCTGCGACATCTGTGGGTACACCATGAGTGACATGGATGAAATAGATTGAGAGGGATCAACAAACGGGGGGTTAGTCCGTAGAAAATGCCAACTTGCAGGGAATTAATGTATCCCTCCCTCCCTTCCTTCCTTCCTCCCTCTCCCCCTCCCTCCCTTTCTCGTGTCTGTTGTTCCCGAAATCCCAGCTACGACATCCACCGCGTCTGAGGCCCGCCCTCATAAATCAGACGACCCCAAGTTGCGAGGAACTGAGCCTGAGGGTGAGTTGAAGGGGGGAAGAGAGCGAGGGGGGGGCAGCGAGGGAAGGAGGGAAGGAATGTGACTGCGTCTGGGGCACTTATATTCTTAGAGTGGCATCTTCTCCCCCTTTGGCCTATGTGCCGTGTTGTTGCATTGGCAACTGCCCTTGGTTATGATCCATCCTGTAATACCTTCCTTCCTTGCACATAACTCCCTCCCTCCCTAGATGCCCTGCCTGCCCCGGCTCCGGTCGAGAAGGATATAGGTCCCGACGGCACCAAGCTCAAGATGTTGATCAATTGCTTTGCCTGGTAATAGATCGAGGGAAGGGAGAAGGGAGGGAGGTTAGGAGGGTAAGAGAGAGGAGAGAGAATTTTCCCTCGTGCTGAAATGAGAGATGCGTCGTCTACATGCACTCCTTATACCTTACCTACCTGTCCCTCCCTCCCTCCCTCTACCCTCCCTCCCTCCCCTTTTCCTTTCTTTCCAAGGTATCTGCCCGATGCTGCCTATCGAGGAGACAATAGCAAGGTCCACGGGTGCGACGAATCGACCATTCAGGTGAGTCCTCTTCCTTCCCTCCCTCCCTCCCTCCCTCCCCTTCTCGCTACCTTCCTACCCTACCCACTCCCATCTTCCGATCCATAAAAAAATGTCTCAGTCGTCCCCTCCCTCCGTCCTCTTCCCCCTCCTTCGATCCCTCCTCCCCTCCCTCCCTCCCTCCCTCATCAGTTCTGCAAGACGGATAGCGGGAACAACGACCACATGTGCAAATTCGACGGCTCCAATCACTTGCGGGTGAGGGCGGGGGGGCGGGAGGGCGGGAGAGCGGGAGGGAGGAAGGAAGGGAGGAAGGGAGGGATTGAGTTGTCGTCATTCGCTCATCCTTCATTCCCTCCCTCCCTCCCCTCCTCACTCCCTCTCCCGCAGGATGCTTGGGGCGAAAATCCCGCCTGCTACTTCAATTGTCAGGTAAAGCCATCACCGTCTTCCCTTCCGTCCTTCCTTCGCTCTTTTCCTCCATCACCGTCTTCCCTTCCGTCCTTCCTCCGCTCTTTTCCTCCATCACCGTCTTCCCTTCCTTCCATCCTTCGCTCTTTTCCTCCTCTTTCCTTTCGTCTTAACCCTTTCCCCGCTGCTTTTGCCCCTCCCTCCCTTTCTGCCTCCCCCCCTCCTCGTCGTTCTCCCCCTCCCTAGATGGAGACCTGTGACAGCTGGGGAAGTCCCTCCACAGATGCCACCAGAGCCTGTGTCGCCGCTTTAGGCCATTAGAAAAAATATGAGACTGGAAGGAGAGCAGGAGGGAGGGAGGGAGGGAGGGAGGGAGGGAGGGAGGGAGAGATGGAGAGAGGGAGGGAGGAAGGGAGGCTGGTGCATTAGTCTTCGTGAGCGCGAGAATTTAAAGGAAGACACGACACACCAAGGGGCCACGTGGACGTGCTGAAGAGGGGAACGAGAACAGTGAGGGCGAGGACGAGGAGGGGGCGGAGGAGGGGAATATGGAGAAGGAGGGGGAAGCGTGAGGGGGTGGGTGTGTGTGTGTGTGTGTGTGTGTGTGTGTGTGTGTGTGTGTGTGTGTGTGTGTGTGTGTATGACTGTGTGTGTGTGTATGTCTGTGTGTGAATGCCCGCGCACACACACCAAAGAGACACGGAGGCCACCCTTCGTTCTCCTACCAACAAGACAAAAGAACAATGCTAATTAATTGACAATACCACATTTATTCGGTCCCCACATGTCCCCCTAAAAGTGTATCTTTCCTTCCTCCTTCCTTCTCATACATGAATCAGTATATTTTATTTCATAGAATTTTATAGTATATTATTACATTATATTGTATTATATTATTACATTATATTGTATTACATTATTATATTGTGTCATGTATTATTATATTATTATATTCTAATATTATATTATTATACTATTATATTATTGTATTATTATATTATATTATTGTATTATTATATTATATTATTGTATTATTATATTATATTATTATATTATATTGTAATACATTATAATATTGTGTCATATATTTTTATGTATCATATTATTATATTATATTATTATATTATATTTATTTTTATATATTATATTATATTATATTGTATTATATTATATTATGTTTGTGTGTTGTAAAATAACATACTCCATTTACTGCATGTTCCAAAAGGTAAGTTGTTTCTTTCTCGTTCCCTGCCTTCCCAATAAATTCTTCTCAACCCCAGCTCTGAGCATAGTTATACGTGTAATCCCAGCATACGTAATCCCACTAATTTGCATGCAACCTCCAAGCGATTACACGTGATCCCAAAATGATTGCACGTGATCCCAGCATGAGTCCGCACCATTCCACTACATATGTGTTTGAGTCCCACTTCCTTCGGCCTCTGTGTGGTCACCTTTCTCCCTTCTCCTTTTTATAATTCAGCACTTCTGTCGTGAATCTCCCCGATAACCTGCCCTCGTCCTTGTCCTCCCCCTCAACCTCATCCTCGTCCTTCTCCCGTCCTTCTCCCTCTTCTCCACGAGCCACCCCACGTGCAATATTTTCCAGTCCCCTCTCCACTTTTCTTCTTTCCCTTCTTTAACTTCCTTTGGAGCCCACGCCTCATGCGCCGGTGGTCAAGCTACACCCATAGACTCTCCCCTTCATCTACTATCCTCCCTCCCACCTTCCTCTAGCTCTTGGGGTGTGGCTCATCTCGCCCGCCCTTTAATGCTCAACTTATGTATGTATGCATCTGTCTTTTTGTTTCTGTCCTTTACTATCCCTACCCTTCTTCTCCTGGCTTTTTTTCCTTCCTTGTACAACTCTCTTTTGCTCTTTCATTCTGTTCGCTTTCCGCCGCTTTTCCTTGTGTCCTTTTCTGCGCCTCAATATGTGTATGTAGGTCATATACATGTAAATTTTTTCTTCTCTACCAACCTATTTACACACAGCCCTTTCCCCCTCCTCTCTTTCTCAATGTTTTCCTTCGCTGTTTCTCGTACCTGGATCTCATGTATGTGATTGTAGGTCATATACACGTGATTTTTTTCTTCCCTTCTTACCTATTTACACACAATCCCTTCTGACCCTCCTCCTCCCTCCCTCCCTCCCTCCCTCCCGCCCGTCTTTCTCCTCCTTCTTCATCGGCGCAAGAAGCCGCGATTGAAAGAGAAAAGAGGGAAAAAGTGTGTTGCTTCCAACTCCTCCTCCTCCTCCTCCTCCTCCCGCTCTTTCCTCTTCTTCTTCTTCTCAACTCCTCCTCCTCCTCCTCGTTCTCATCCTTATCCTTATCCTTCTCCTCTCTCCTTATCCTTATCCTTCTCCTCCTTCTCCATCTCCTCCTGCTTCTCCTCCTCCTCCTCTTCCTCCTCCTCTTCCTCCTCCTACTGCCGATGCTGCTGCTGAAGTCGCGCACTCTGTCGCCGTTCTCCTCTTTTTTGCCCTGCCAGCTGCTTCTTGTCCTCGTTCTCGTCCCGGTAATAATGGCCATCGCCGCCCTGGACAGAAGGAGTAGCAGCAGCAGCAGCAACAACGGCAGAAGCAGAAGATGCAAAAGACGAAGGAGAAGAAAGTGGGATGCCGACCTGCAGGTAGAGAGGGGGGTTGTCAGTCAAAGACCGCGAGGAAATGCATATCTTGGTCAGTGGATGCCTCCATGCCGGAAGAGCAAATTGAAATTCAAAACAATGATAAGGATATGAAAAAACAAAGAATACAAACTCAATCAAATAGACTGTCAACATGCAAGTATGACATAAAGCTCAACCCTCCTTTCCCTGCCTCCCTCCTTTACCATCACCCATCCACCCTCCCTCCCTCCCTCCCTTCGCACCGTAAAGAAAGACAAGAGTAGATCCCTCATCCCTCCTCCTCCTCCTCCTCCTCCTCCTCCCCCTGCTGCTTCTCCCATCATCACGACAGTCGACCGCGGCGGCGGAGGGAACAACGCTTGGAAGGACACCACCGACTGCGGGTGATTATCCATCCCGCCCTCCGTCCCTTCTTCCTCCTCCTCTTCTTCCTCTTCCTCCTCTTCTTCTTCATTTTCCTCCTGCTCATTGTAGTGTCCAAAGCTGTTTCCACTGCTGCTGCTGTTGTTGTTGTTGTTGTTGCTGCTGCTGCTGCTGCTGCTGCTGCTGCTGCTGCTGCTGCTGCTGCATTGCATTGAGTCCCCAGTTGTGGTGGAGGAGGTGGGGAGGGAGGAAAAGGGAGAGGGAGGGGATACGGGAAAGAAGAGAGTGCAGATAGTGTCGAGGTGTTGCAGGATGGAGGACGAGGAGGAGGATGAAAGGGAGGACGAGGTCGCATGCTTCCGCTTGAGAGCGCTGAGGTTTTGTGCGGAAGGAAGAAAGGAGAAAGGGAGGGAAGGAGGGAAGGAGGGAGGGAGGGAGGGGGGGAGGGAGCGGGGAAGGGAAAGGTCATTGTGCGAGTCCTCCAGTACAAGTACCTAACCACATGTCCTCTCTCCTCCCCCCCTCCCTCCCTCCCTTCACACCTAGAGCCCACCCCACAGCCTGGCTCAGGCTCAAACCACTGTCGGTCCACAAAAGAGAGCACCTCCTGCGATGACGATTTCAAGATAGGGATAAATAAATCAAGAAGTCTGTAAAATGAGCAAATCATTGCATCGTTACATAAGTAATTGACGAACGGATGAGTACATGTACAAATGTAGTCCAATTAAGTCGACCATTGGATTAGTAAGTAGTAGATCAATTTAATGTATTTATCAACGCATGCGAAGTAGTGGGAAAAGACATGCACTCTCCCTCCCTCCCTCCCTCCCTCCCTCCCTCCCATCCGCCCCGACTCACTCACCATCCACACCGCAGGAGGTACGGCCCTTCCCACCTTCTTCCCTCCCTGCCTCTTTCCCGCCCCAAGCAAGAGCAAGGCCTTGGCTGCTAGTTGGAAGGTGCGTGGGTACGTGTAGTGAAGGACGGGGGTCCACAAGGGGGCGGGGAGATGGAACCTTCTAGAAGGCGGGCCTGTAAGACGAGAGAGAGGGAGGGAGGAAGGAGGGGAGGGGAGGACGATCCGTCATCAGATCGAACCATAATCTCCTTACAGCCTCCCTCCCCTTGCTCCCTCCCTTCCTCCCTCCCTTCCTCCCTCCCTCCCGACCTGGCTCCTTGAGGGAGGCAAAGCGCACCGCGCTCAGGACAGTGGTAGTATACTCGCCCTCCTTCCTGCCTCGTGTTATCTTGACCAATTCGTCGCCCTTGTGGTGGGGAGAAAGTGCAGAGGGGGAGGGAGGGAGGGAGGGAGGGAGGGAGGGAG
>Ga0160419_101253_pt1 | contig 10991 bp, 10 predicted proteins | sample CelAP2metagpilot_2_FD_108196 | JGI IMG/M metagenome (GOLD analysis project Ga0160419, IMG submission 108196) | Phycosphere-associated microbial communities from Cellana algal ponds in Kailua-Kona, Hawaii, USA - Cellana AP2-4-25 metagenome pilot ... | reverse complement strand
GGATGCAGGGGCACACTGCTCCCAATTTTCTTAACAGCGCGTAAATCTGAGCCTTCGCCTTGGCCCGGATTTTAATCAAAGCGTCAGGCGCGTTTTTCGACTGAACTGTCTGTCTCCATCGCGATCCGGTGTTTCTGGCCATCTGCGCCATAGGTCTCCAGACCGGCCCGCAGCTCACGCAACGCTGACATGCGGGCGACAGCGGCGCGAATCCCTTCAAGCGCGCCATCCAGCAACAACTGGTTGCGGCGCACCTTGCCACCTAGTGCATGCACCGCCTCAATATCGATGGGTGGTGCGCCATTCATATCTTCGATCAGAGCCTCTTTCGCGGGCAGCATTTCTGCAATGCTCTCCAGATCGCCCTCCAGCAGCGCCGCACGTTCTGCATCCAGCAATGTGTTCAGCGCCTCAACGCCCGATTGCTGCGGTTTCGATGTTTGTTCAGGTGTCATTTGCTTTCTCCTTCAGTGCATTGAAAATTGATTCGCTCAGTCCGATGCCGCCTGCCTCCACCATGATCCGGGCGTGTTCGTGGACCAGAAAAGAGGCAAAATGATCCTCCCCTGCGCCACCGCTTCCCAGCCCTTCACGCGCCATGCCAAGCCCTGCTGCACTGAGCATTTCAGTCAGAAAGCTGGCTTCAAGCGCTTGCGCCGCACGCCTGAGTGCGGCGTCTTTTGCGGCCTGATCGGAGGGTGGAACCAAGACAGGGGTCACATCCATGGGGGAGGTCCTTAAATTGCAGCCTATTTTGCGCAGCATGCGCCCAAGGCGGTAAACAAGTGGTAAGGCTGAACGCCGATAAGTCCTCCAACGGCCAAAACCGCACGGAGGACCCGATGCAACCAACCGCCCTGCCGCTCGCTGCCAGCACGACTGCCAGCACGACTGCCAGCACCCCATCTGTTGTCCCACCGATCAGGGGGAACACCGGCGTCGCACCGCAGGTGTCGCGTGACCCGTCACCACCAGAATTTGCAGACGTCTTTTCCGAAGAGGAACTGGTGATCCTTGCTGATACAGCGATTCCACAGGTGACGGACGAGGAAGCAAAATTGACGGACCCGGAAAAGAGCATCACGGCAGAGGACGGGGAGGCGCTTCGTCTTCCTCCCGCGGAATCTGTCGACAGTCCCGACACGCTTCCGCGACAGCAATCACCTGAGACCGCGCAGCTCACGAAAGATGGCATTGCGCCTGCGCGCGAACCGCAAGTGGTTGAATTTGAAGATCCGGAACCGAAGTTGGCGACAGCTCATCAGACTGAAATCACGGTGAGGGAGGGCAGGACCACCCTTCAACAAAGCCCTGCGGCTCCAGCGTCCCCTCAACCGGTAACAGCTTTGCCCACAACACCTGATGTGCAGCGAACCGGCGTTGATGCAGTCCGCCCCAAGGTGATCGCCACAGATCCGGCGCTTCAGATTGCCAGCGCGGTATCGGTGCGCCCGGCGTTTGGAAAACCACACGGAGCACCACCGCCAAGCATCGCATCTGATGGTATCCCTGCCCCCACAGCCAACCGTTCAGAGCCGGTCCCGCCACCCTTGGTGTCGGCTCCGACACCAGCACCAAGGCTGTCCAGCGCCCCGGCACCACAGACCATGCCATTGGTCATTTCGCAGGTGACGTCAGGCATGGCTCAGGAAAAGCGGGACACATCAACCAGCGCGCCACTTGAGCCCTTCACACTCGGCCGCAGCGATGGTCCTGCGTCCCTGCAAACGACCACCACGCCTCAAGCTGTACAACGCAGTGAGCTGGCGGGGCATGTCGCCCGCCAGATCGCCGATGTTGCCCACCATTTGCCGGCGCGCCCGGTGGAAATCACCTTGAGCCCGGAAGAGCTGGGTCGCGTCCGTCTGTCTGTCTCTACTCATGAGTCCGGCATCATCCTGAACGTTGCCGCCGAGCGCCCGGAAACCGCTGACCTTTTGCGCCGCCACATCGGACAATTGGGCGCTCAGTTTGAATCGCTGGGATATGAAAACATCGCATTCTCCTTCTCGGGTGGCGGAGATGCCCAGACGAATGGCGATCAGGCGGCCGACAATCCGGCCACCGCCCCGGTGGCAGAGGAAACCGACACTGCGCCGCTCCATGTCGCGCTTTCGACCGGCAGTTCTGCCGGCGTCGATCTGCGGCTCTAACGCGAAGGACATCTGATGGAAGTTACCCAAACCCCCACGGCAAACGCGGCAGCACCTGCGGCCGCAGCCAATACGCGCGATACCGGCATCAACCTGTCTTCTGACTTTGAGACGTTCATCAAACTGCTCACCACACAGGCAGAGAATCAGGATCCGCTGGAACCGATCGACGCCACCGAATACGCCGCCCAGCTTGCCCAGTTCTCCATGGTGGAACAGCAGGTCAAATCAAATGACCTGCTTACAGCACTCAGCAGTCAGCTGGGGGCGGGCAACATGGCGCAGCTGGCCAGTTGGATCGGCATGGAAGCGCGCAGCACGACGCCTGCGTTCTTTGATGGCAATCCCATAAGCGTTACGTCAAAGCCTGCGCCGAATGCGGATGAAGCCGTGCTGGTGGTCAAAGACGCACGCGGCGCGGAGGTGCAGCGCAACGCCCTGCCTCTGGCTGCACAGGACGTCGTCTGGGCAGGCGTTTCATCTGACGGAACACCCTTTCCCACCGGTCAATACAGCTTTTCCGTCGAAAGCCGCCTGTTGGGAGAGGTGATCGGCACAACCCCTGCCCAGACCTACAATCGCATCACGGAAGCGCGGATTGAACAGGGCGAGACCGTTCTGATTACCGAAGGTGGTGGCACGTTGACGACGCAGGCTGTGACCGGTCTGCGCGCGCCCACGGATTCACCAGTCTGACAAGGCAAACCCGGCGTAGGCAATCGGCATAACCGCCCGGCGGTATCGGCCCAGTTCAAACTTTGCCAGGGGACGTTTCATCACTTCCGGATATCCCACCCGTGGCGTCTTTCCCTGCACCAGGTCTGCCAGCAGCACGCCTGAATAGCTTGCCATGGCAACGCCGTTGCCGTGGTAACACAGCGCCGCGAACATGCCGGGCTGGTCGGGCACTTCTCCGACAAAAGGCATCCTGCTACGCGCAATACAGACCAGACCGGACCAGCCATTTGGTGTCTCTACATCCCGCCATGCCGGGAACATCTGCTCAAAATCCGCGCGCGCGCGCTTCAACGCACGGGCTTCTGAGGCGGGCGTCGCCAACAATCCACCCCGGACGCCAAACAGCATGCGGTTGTCCGGCATAAGTCGAAAGTAATGCAGCAGGTGGCGCGTGTCATAACAGGCTTGTCCGCTTGTCCAGCCCTGTGCAGCAAGCTCTGATTGGGTCAAAGGGCGCGAGACGATGATGCTGGATTGGGTGGGCATATAGCGGCCCGCAAGCCAGTCCGGTAAGTCTTCTGAGGAATACCCGTTGGTGCCGATGATGACCTTGTCTGCAAAAACCCGGCCCTTTGCCGTTTGTAAGACGAAACCATCTGGCCTACGCGTGATCTCTGTCACACCAGAGTTGTGAAAGATCTGTGCACCCGCGTCCGATGCTGCCTGCGCCAACCCCAAGATGTACTTGCGGGGGTTCAGACCAAAACCACTGGGGATGGAAATCGCGCCATGAAACCCGGCGTTTAGCCCTTCGTCCTCTAACGCATCCGGCGGCGTAAGCCGGACTTCGAGACCGTAGTTCTCTTCATAATCCGCCACGTCGCGCTGCATTGCATCGAAATCGTGCGGACGGTGGGCAAGCTGCGTCTCCCCGTCAGAGTGTCGATCCACGTCGATGGCGTGTTTGCGCAGCAACCCCTCTACCAACGCAATCGCATCGCGTTCCGCATGACGCCAGGCCAACCGCCCGTCCCGCCCCACCAGGGCATCCAGTTGTGTATCGTTCAGCATCCCGCCACCCAGACAGCAAAATCCGCCATTGCGACCTGAAGCGCCAAACCCGACATACTGCTGCTCAAACACCGATACCGAAACACCGGCTTCCGCCAGATGCAGTGCGGCAGAGACCCCCGTGTACCCGCCCCCGATGACAGCAACCTCGCAGTGGTGATCCTCCATCAGGGTAGGCCGGTCCGGGGCATCGATGGTCTGATCCCACCAACACCCTTCTCGCGGGCCGTCGCCATAGGCAAATTCTGGATAAATCCGTTTCATGGACATGCAGGTACTGCGTAAGTTGATTGCGTCAGCCCTCGGTTGGGCAGTATTGCCTTATGTGCCAATGTCGACCCCGGTTTGCGCTGAACAATAATGTCCTGATTTGATCAAATTTTGCCTCACGCGACAAGATACCATATGCTGTGCAGACAAATCTTGACGGAACGGCCAGACGGCACCGACCACACGAAAGGTATGCTTCTATGAACATCGATGTGAGATCGCAGCGTGCCACCCCTTCCGGGGATACACCCGGAAAAACCCCTGCGCATCAGCGCGTCTATGAGCAACTGCGCGACAAGATCCTTTTTGGGGACCTCGCGCCCGGTCAAGCCATCACCATTCAGGGTCTGGTAGAGGAACTGAACGCAGGCATGACCCCCGTCCGCGAAGCGCTGCGCCGTTTGATCGCCCAGGGGGCGCTGACCCATCAGGGCAATCGCAGGGTCAGCGTACCGGAACTTGACGCACAAGGCGTGGAAGAGCTTGGTTTTATGCGTGAAACCCTTGAGCCGGAACTGACCCGACGTGCCGTTCTGAACATGAAGGACGACGACATTCAGGCTCTGACGTCCTGCGATGATGATCTCAACCTGGCCATCAGCACGGGCGATGTTGGCGGCTATCTGACCCACAATTATCGTTTTCACAAGATGATCTATGACGGTGCGAATGCCCCGATTATGACCGCCACAGTTGACCGCCTGTGGCTGCGCTTTGGCCCCTCCCTGCGCGTGGTCTGCGGGCGTTTCGGGACCAGCAACCTGCCCGACAAACACGCAGAACTCCTGGACGCTCTGACGCGGCGTAATGCACCCGCCGCTGCCCAGGCCATGGCAGAAGACGTGGCACAAGGCATGCGGCAGGTCCGTGCCGCGCTGGCAGAGACGCAGGGAAACGCGTTGACCGATTGACTTTGCAACTTTTGATCATATTCTGACGCCACTTCATTTTTCCTGCATTGAAAAGGCGCGGCACCATGGCTTCGATCACCAACCACTTGCCCACGGCGGAACTACAGGCACTGGATGCCGCGCACCACATGCACCCCTTTACGACCGGTGATGAGCTTGCCGCTAAGGGCGCGCGTGTCATCACCCGCGCCAAGGGTATCTATCTGACCGACAGTGACGGGAATGAAATCCTTGATGCGATGGCCGGTCTTTGGTGCGTGAACATTGGCTATGGCCGCCCCGAAATGGGCGAAGTGGCCAAGCGGCAGATGTCGGAGCTGCCCTACTACAACACCTTCTTCCAGACGACCCATGTCCCCGGCATTGCGCTGGCCAAGACGCTGTCGGATCTGGCCCCCGCCCACCTCAACCACGTGTTCTTTGCCGGGTCGGGATCGGAGGCAAACGATACCAATTTGCGCATGGTCCGCACCTATTGGGCTGAAAAAGGCCAGCCACAGAAAAGCCACGTGATCAGCCGCAAGAACGCCTATCACGGCTCCTCAATCGGGTCGGGCTCGCTGGGTGGGATGACCTATATGCACGCACAGGGCGGCATGCCCATCCCCGGCATTCATCACATTGGCCAACCGGATTGGTGGGCCGAAGGCGGGGATCACACCCCCGAAGACTTCGGCCTTGCCCGCGCGCAGGAACTGGAGGCGAAAATCCTCGAACTCGGCGCTGAAAACGTTGCAGCGTTCATCGGGGAACCGGTGCAGGGTGCCGGCGGCGTGGTCGTGCCGCCCGCCACCTACTGGCCGGAAATCCAGCGCATCTGCAAAAAATACGACATCCTGCTGATCGCGGATGAGGTCATCTGCGGCTTCGGCCGGACCGGCAATTGGTTCGGCTCCGAAACCATGGATATCACGCCCGACATCATGACCATCGCCAAGGGCCTCAGCTCAGGCTATGCGCCGATTGGCGGATCAATCGTCTCCGACGCAATTGCCGACGTGATCAACGCCTGCGAGTTCAACCATGGCTACACCTACTCCGGCCACCCGGTCTGCGCGGCTGTGGCCGAAGAGAACCTGCGCATCATGCAGGAGGAAGACATCCTCACCCATGTCCGCAAGGTCGCAGCACCTGCGCTGAAATCGGCTCTGGATGGGCTGGCAGATCACCCGCTGGTGGGCACGGTGAACATCTCCGGCATGATGGCGTCACTGCCGCTGACCCCGCATAAGGAAAGCCGCGCGAAATTCGCCGGTGACGCAGGTGCGGTCGGCTACACCTGCCGCGAGCACTGCTTTGCGAACAATCTGGTCATGCGCCATGTGGGGGACCGCATGATCATCTCCCCCCCATTGGTGATTACGCCTGAGGAAATTGAGATCTTTGCCACCCGCGCCAAGCTGGCGCTGGACGCCACGTACAAGGATCTCAAGGAAAAGGATATGCTCAAGGCCGCGTCATAAGCGCGACCTGCCCTTCCAAATGGTTCAAAAAACCCCACCGGAGGTCTGAAATCTCTTTTCCTACAGCTCCCGCAGGCGCTCCAGCAGCCGCAGGGACGCATAGCCATCCGGCACGATATTCTGTGCCGTTTGAAACCTGCGCACTGCGTTGATGGTCAGCGGTCCGATTTTGGCATCGATCTTCTCGGTGTCGAAACCGGCGGCGGTCAGGCGTTCCTGCAACTCAATCCGCTCATCAAAGCTCAACGCCCTGTCGCCACGGGGCCATGCCCCTTCAATCGGACCCGCGCCCCTGATCCGGTCGCTCAGGTGGCCCACCCCGATCACATAGGCGTCGGCGGTGTTGTAGCGCTCAATCACCTCGAAATTGTCGAAAATCATAAACGCGGCCCCCTGCGCGCCACCGGGCAACAGGATCGCTGCGGGGCCATGATCCGGTACGGGACTTCCCTGCATGTCCAGAATGCCCAGCGCCGCCCACTCGGAGGGTGACTTCAACAAATCGCGCTTCGCCAGCAGGTAGTCGAACCCCTCAGGCAAGCGCACCTCCACGCCCCAGGGTTGGCCCGCCGTCCAGCCAAAATGCTTGAGGTAGGCCGCCGTGGAGGCAAGCGCATCCGTCGGATCCGCGCCCCAGATGTCCCGCTTGCCATCACCAGTCTGGTCAACCGCATAGAGCTGGAACGACGAGGGCATGAACTGCGTGTGCCCCATTGCACCGGCCCAGCTGCCGCGCATCTGCGCTGGCGTCGTGTCCCCGCTTTGCACAATGCGCAGCGCATGCAGCAACTCGCCTTCAAAGAACGCGGCCCGCCGCGCGTCATAGGCCAGCGTCGCGAGGGAGTTGATCACACTGTCGCCCCCCTTGAAGGTGCCATAGGCGCTTTCCAGCCCCCAGATCGCGGTCACAACTTCCTTTTCGACGCCATATTCGGCTTCGATCCGGCTCAGAACCCCATCCCATTTCTTCAGTGCCGCTTTGCCGTTGCTGACCCTCAGGTCGGACGCAGCGGTGTCCAGATAATCCCAGATCGTCTTGGTAAACTCGGATTGATTGCGGTCGCGCCGGATGACATCCTCATCAAACGTCAGGCCCGTCATGGCCGCGTCAAAAACCTTCGCGGTGATCCCCTGCGACAGCGCCCGCGTTCGAAAATCGGTGATCCACTGCTGAAAACCAGCGGCAGTCCCTTCATTGGCTTGTGCTGCGGCCAGCACGATGCGCTCCGGTGGCCGGGGTGAGGCATCCGGACCTGTCGCCCATGCGCCTTGGGTTGGCATCAGCCACCCCATCAACGCCAAGATCAGAACCTGTTTCATGTCACACTGCACCTTGTTTTTTCAGATCAGCGTAGCCGCGAAGTCAGCACTGATAAAGGGACAGTCCCTACGGCGCGCGGTCTTTTGCCCGTTCGCGCGCCTCTTCGCGCAAAATGGCGGTGTAGTCGCGCAACATGGGCACGCGCCGCGGGCGAAAGCTCTCTCCGGTGGTGCGCAGATCGTCCATACGATCCAGCCGAAACACGCGGAAGTCCTGCCGCAGGTGACACCATGCCATCAGCATATTGGTGTCCTGCATGTAGATGATCCCCAAGGGATCAACCTGTCTGGTGGTGCGGGCGCCCTGACCATCCGTGTAGGAAAACGCGATTGTATCTTCGGCCCAGGTCGCCGCGCGCAGGGCAGCCACATCAATGCGGGGCGGTTCGGGTCGGAAGAACCGGCGCGCATCCAGTATCGCGTGCTGCAAGCGATGGGCCTGCCGGGGCGGCACGCGTGCGGTGATCTTGGCCAAGGCGCTGGTTGCCGCTTTGGCCAATGCGGGATCGCCAATCACCGCAACGTCCCGCAGGCCCAGCACCAGAGCCTCCAGCTCATCATCCTCAAACCCCAGCGGGGGCAACGCCGCGTCTTCGATCAGCGTGTATCCAAACCCGGCCTCTCCATCGATCACTGCACCAAGGCCGCGCAGCGCATCAATATCGCGGTAGACCGTGCGGAGGGAGATTTGCAACGCATCGGCCAATTGCACGGCACGCACAGGCGCGGGCAACTGGCGCAGCGTGGTCATCATCTGGAACAGGCGGTGGGTGCGGGTCATGGGCGTTGCATAGCTGATACTGACAAAAATTGACAGGATCGCATGGTATCTCAGGGCAACCCTGAAAGGAGCCCATATGATCACCCTCATCACCTTCGCCCCTGCCTTTGGCCAACCCGCTGCAAGCCCGTTTTGCGTCAAGGCCATCTGGCTGCTGAACCTCTCCGGCCAACCGTGGCAGCAGGAGGACACTGCAGACCCCCGGAAAATGCCCAAGCAGAAACTGCCTGCCATTCGTGTAGACGGCCAGATCATTCCGGACAGTGAGAACATTCGCCAGCACCTGGAGACCGAAGGCGCGGACTTCGATCAAGGGCTGTCTGATCTGGAGAAGAGCACGTCACGCGCGTTCATTCGCATGGCGGAGGAGCATATGTACTTCCATATCGTCCTTGATCGCTGGGGCGACGATACCGTCTGGCCGATCATTCGTGACACATACTTCGACACTATTCCGGGGGTTTTGCGTGGATTTGTGACCAACAGGTTACGCAAAGCCTGCCTGCAAGGGATGGACCGTCAGGGTTTGGGACGTTTCACCCCCGAAGAACGGCTGGAGCGTCTGGAACCCGACCTCGTCGCCATCACAACACGGTTGTGGCATGGGCCGTATCTGTTTGGGGAGCGGCCAACAGCGGCGGATGCCTCTGTCGGGGCGATGCTCGCCACCATGCGGGCAACACCCGGCAAGACACTGCTCAAAACCCGCATCGCGGAGGATGAGATCCTGTGCCGCTACATCGACCGCTGCACCGACGCGATGGGCGGTGCTACCGGCGCGCCCGTGAGACTTTGCGCTTGAGCTTCCCCTTCTTGCGTTTTGCCTTCTGCGATTTCCCGCGGTGCCCACTGCGCCCTGCGGGCGATTGCCGCCCCTGCGCGACTTTCTGATCGTCAATCTCAAGAAGTTCCAGCGCGATGCCACCTGTTACGGGCACCGCTTCTGTCAGCCGGACGGTGACGCGTTGGCCAATGCTGATCACCATGCCCGTATCCGCGCCCATCAATGTCTGGCTGTCGCGGTCGTAGTGGAAATACTCGTTCCCCAGCGCCCGCATCGGCAGCAGGCCGTCCGCGCCCGTTTCATCCAGCTTCACGAACACGCCAAACCGCGCGATCCCGCTGATCCGTCCGGTGAAGCTGTTCCCCACCCGTTCTGACAGATAGGAGGCCAAGTATCGATCCGTCGTGTCCCGCTCCGCCGTCATCGAACGCCGTTCCGTGTCAGAGATATGCGCGCCGATCTGTTCCAGCCAATCAATGTCCTCGATTGGCAAGCCATCCTTTCCCCAGCCATGCGCGGTGATCAGCGCACGGTGCACGATCAGATCCGCATACCGCCGGATGGGGGAGGTGAAATGCGCATAGGATTGCAGCGCCAGCCCGAAGTGACCGATATGCTGCGGACCATAATAGGCCTGCGTCATCGACCGCAGGGTCGACAGGTTGATCAGCTCCGCATCTTCCGTTCCCGCCGCATCGTTCAGCAAACGGTTAAGGTGCGATGTTTTCAGCACCTGTCCCTTTGCCAGCGTTAGCCCTGCCGCTTGGGCGGTCTCGCGCAGGCTATCAAGTTTCTCTTTCGTGGGCTCTTCATGGATGCGGAACAGCTGTGGCACGCGTTTGGCAAGAAGCGTCTCTGCGGCGGCGACATTGGCGAGCACCATGAATTCTTCGATCAGGCGATGGGCGTCCAGACGGTCTTTGAAATTGACCGATTTCACTGTGCCATCGTCGGCCAGTTCCACCCGCCGTTCCGGCAGGTCCAGATCCAGCGGCTGACGTTCGGCGCGCGCTTTCTTGAGGGCGCCATAGGCCGCATAAAGCGGCTCCAACACCGGGGTTAGAAACTGTTCTGTCCGTTCATTCGGCTGCCCATCAATCGCCGCCTGCACCTCTTCGTAATGCAGGGACGCGGGTGAGCGCATCAGACCGCGATGGAAGCTGTGGCTGATCTTTGCGCCTTTGGCGTTCAGCACCATGCGCACCGCAATGCAGGCCCTTGGCACCCCTTCGTGGAGCGAGCACAGATCGCCCGACAATCGGTCCGGCAACATCGGCACCACGCGGTCGGGGAAGTAGGTTGAGTTCCCTCGTTTTCGCGCTTCGCGGTCCAATGCAGAACCCGGCGTGACATAAGCCGCCACATCCGCAATCGCGACCCAGATGACGTGACCCCCTTCGTTTTTTGGGTCCTCATCCGCGTGGGCGTAACAGGCATCATCATGGTCGCGCGCATCGGAAGGGTCGATGGTAATCAGCGGCATGTCGCGCAGGTCTTCGCGCCCCTTCAGACCCAGCGGTTTCGCCGCATCCGCGTCGGCAATCACATCATCCGGAAAGT
>Ga0160419_101249_pt1 | contig 11036 bp, 11 predicted proteins | sample CelAP2metagpilot_2_FD_108196 | JGI IMG/M metagenome (GOLD analysis project Ga0160419, IMG submission 108196) | Phycosphere-associated microbial communities from Cellana algal ponds in Kailua-Kona, Hawaii, USA - Cellana AP2-4-25 metagenome pilot ... | reverse complement strand
GCATGTGTTTTCCTACGGATGGAAAAGGATGGTACAAAAAAGGCACACTTGTGAGAGACTTTGTAAAAGAAAAGACGGTTTTTCAACATAAAAAGACAAATAATTTTCAGAAAGTCCTTAAAATTAATATTTACGGGTATTCATTCGTTTTGTTTTCGAAGTGCCGTCACCTCGTCAACACTTTTTCTGATCACCTCGTCCAACGCTTCTTTTTTGTTCTTCTCGCCGCGTTCCATCGCAAACCTGGCATCCAACAAAATGTCGAGCACCAAGGGACGGTAGGTCCGTTTGCACACGCTGCGAAAAAGCATTGGATAGGAGAAAAACAGCTCCTTGTGAGAAGAAGAATGGCGGTGAATGGTCTGGGTGAAGGTCAGGCCTGGGGTGTCCTTTTGCAAGTCAGACTGAAGTGCCTCGATCAGACCCACGATTTGCTCTTTGGTATGGACAGAGGGCAGCTGGTCTAAAGATGCGCGTACTTCGACTGGTGTCATTTTGAAAACGCTCATCGTGTGATATTGACTGTTACTTGTCCAATTTCGATATAAATATCCTTTGTGGAGACGCTCGAAAAACAGCGATCGCCAAATTCCTCTTCGTCGTCGTCGTCGTCCTCATCCTCGTCCTCGTCCTCGTCGTCGTCGATGAAATCGTCGTCGTCGTCGTCCTCTTCGTCGTCTTCCTCGCGTTCGTCGTCTTCTTCCGTCTCGTCTAAATCCTCGCCCTCTTCTTCCTCCTCTTCCACGTCCACGGTCAACGAAAGGGTGCGTCTGCGATCGCGCGATCCATTTGTCGATAGATGGCGGGAAGTGGCGCGCTGCTGTGCGAATCCTGGCAGACCTGATATGGGATGGTCTGCTCTGCATCCTGGGCAACTGAACGACGTGACGGTCCTGGAAGTTCGATTAAGAGAAATTCGCAGTGTCCATTGGAAGATGCACAAGAGGTGGCATCGCTTGTGACAGCATCCGCATGTCCATACGTGTTCGCTGTCGGGCAGACATGCATTTAGACATACCATGCATTGATCTTGGTCTTCGATTGTGGCGGGGGTGGTAGATTCTGACATTTCTTGTTTTTTTTTAAGTTTACCAAAACATTTTTTTGTCCGAACCGTGCCTCACGCGTCCTTTCCCCGCGTGTGAATGCATGCTTTCTTGGAATATGGATGCTCTGTACGGCATGGAAACGCGGGTGGCTTTGGCAAACGGACTCGGAACGACGGCCACGGTAACGGAGCATGTCGTGGTGCGGCTCTCCTGTCATGTTGGCGATCAGAATGTAAAGGATATGCCCGACATGTTTTTGAAAAGTGTTTTGTAGTTGGTAAGACCGTGTTTGTCCAGCGGATTGTGCCTCAGGGTGATTTGACGAAAGATGTCCGACTTTTTTTCGGTGGGCAATTCGGCGTACAACTCTTCCACTGTGATGCGGACCTGATTGGAGTCGAGATGAAGCACTTTCAGTGAGCTGTGCACCATTGTCCGTATCAGGAGTAGACAGCTTTGGGTACCAAGGAAATTATCCGCTAAATTCAACGCGCACAGCGATTTGGTTTTTCGTAGGGCAACGCAGAAGGGGGTGATGGAGGCGCTGGTGATGACGTTGGTGCTCAAATTGAGTCGTTGGAGACGACAGTGGGGGGACGCAAGAACGCCTGCGAAAAGCGCCATGGTGGATCCGTCCATTCCGTTGGAGGAAAGGTCGAGAATGACCAGATGGTAGAGATTCGGTAGTACCGTCGTCAGAGCAGGGATGGCCGTGCTATCGATGACCATGCGCGATAGTTTAAGTGTGGTCCATGTGGTATGAGTCAACAAGTGAAACGGTATGTTTGTCGCGGGTCGCGCCGCTTGTAAGACTTTAACTTCATCAAGGTGATTGCCGTGCTCAAAGAGGACGGCGACGGGATCGACGGGTGGATCGGAGAAGCAGCTGATGTTTGACAGCCACAGATGCCGAAGAGATTCGATGTGACAGAGTCCTCGCATGAGATTGCAATAGTCCAGGCCGTGGGAAAAGGAAAGGCCGTGCAAATGAATTTTGGTGAGCGTTTCGTGTCGTCCTTTGAAAAACCATGTCGTGAGGTATCTGGCGTCTTTGGATGGTCCTGCTTCGTCAAAGGTGTAATTTGCCACATGGAGGCTATGCAAGCGAGGATTCGCTGTCATAAGTACCATGCCGAGACTGAGGGTGCTACTTCTGAATGTGTGTTGATTGAACAAGCGTACGCCCTCTCCCCACGAGGCTTTGTGAAAGAGGGTGTCGATTTTTCGACGTTCTTCCTGGATCCACGACGGTGTCACGGTGGTAGTGGACATTCCGGGGGCACCGTGAATTTTAAGAACGGCCAGTTTATGTCTTGTGTGCCAAAGCAAATTACAAAGGAAGGGTTGGGGCGACAATGGCAGACGGTGGCCGTCGTCCATAACCCCTGGTATCGATCGGATGTGCAAATGCATGGTCGGCGAAGTCGACATTTCGACGGCTTTGCACAGTGTTGTGTACGTCCAAAAGTCCCATGGTAACGTCTGGTACAAAAGGATGTGTGGGACCGGTGATTTTTCGGGGACAGGGTGTCCGCCGTGTCTGGCGACCCATCGCGCCGCGTCATGTTCCCCATTGATGGTCAGTAAGTGAAGAAATAGTTTTCGGGAGAGAAGTGATGGAAACGAAAGAGGGGAATGACGAAATGTCATGATGGTACTGTCCGTGGAGGGGGCCGGTACAAGAATGAAGTGGTTGGCGTACTTGGTGCACAGGTCGTGAATGGATACGGGCTTTCGAAACGAGTGAGTGGTGGACAAACAGCCCAGTCGCTGCGCAAGTCGGTAAATGGAGCGATTGGAGATAGCGGTGGACGCAATTTCACATGCGTCAAGGCAAGACAGTACTTCAGAAAAGACTTCTTTGGGAAGGTGCTCCATGTTGTTTGTTTTTTTCCGATAGAGCTAGATGGTGTTTTTAAATCTCTCTAGAGCTTCGGCGGCAAGAAATTCGGGCGAGATGGCACCTTCTTTTACGTTCCCGTCCCGTTGTGCCGCCTTGGCGAGTTGATGAGAGTATTCGTAGATATCTTCTACGCCTTCTTGGCGTTGTGGTTGTCGATCGACTCTTTCTTCTGATTTTGGTGCCAGCATCTGGCGGTAGACATTCTCTCCTTCCCGCGTGGCATAATATTGCATCGCACGTTTTACTTTAAGGGGGATGTCCGCATTCGGTTCAGTTGTCGTTGATGTCAGCATGTGATACAAGATGGCGTCATAGGCGTCTTCCTTTCCCTGGTACTTTCGTCGAAGCTTTTGCAAATAGTGAAAGTCTTTGGTGTTGAAGTGAAGATGGTTCATGATTGTTTGTTTTGTTTTGGTCCAAGATAATTTCCAACTTCATGGAGACGTAATGATTTGCATGGTTTCATACTTGCCCGTTCCCTCGTTCATTTTCTCAAAGCACAAGCTCGAGGTTTGCGAATCGACCGATATTCTCCACACGTTCCCGATTTCGAGTCCCAATGCCGTGTGGACAATGCCCGAGAAGGAAGATTTCTCGGCTGTCAAGGACACGGCCGTGGTAAGTGCTTGAGAAACGGGAGATACTACTTGAATGTCGCAGTTTGCGGCTGTACCGGCCATCGGGGCGTGCCACGACAATTTGCCGAAGATATTAGGAATGGCGGTGTCCCCGCTGGGTAGGTATGCCGCGCGCAAGGAGTCGGTCGTTCCCGTGGTCGATGGGCTGGCCACTGTGCTGATGCCATTGAGCCACAAGTGGTCCGCGTACTGGTTACTTTGGTTCAGACGAAACTTTGAAGCTTTGAATGTGGTGGTCAATGTCATGGTATCGCGAATGTCGGGGTCTCTTACCCTTTAAGGCAATACATTATTTTCTCAGTTCATATTTACAAGACGGTCTTGTGCAGGGGGCGTTGTTGAGTCCTTGGCCGCTGGTTGTGGGCCTTACTAATGCGGTACTGGACATGGTTCTGTATGCAAGCCCTCCGGCGGCTAGAGTAATCAAGACGTATACCCACGTGAAACGATGACGTTGTGCGGATGTCTCCTCCGAGTCTTGCGCGTGCTTGTACATGAGCCACGATACGAGCGAGATTATGGCGATGGGTACGAGAATTGGGAGCATGTTTGGATATTGTTTTCATTTTGTGAAAGATTTTTTTTTCAGTGTTACGACGCATTGGTCGAACCTTGATCGTACTCCAAGTTAATCACTTTGGTTCTTCCCTTGGGGCATTCAAACACCAGTCGGACGGACAGGGGTGGAATGGGTGTCATGCCTTTTGGGTGTTCTGCACAAGCATGTTTGTTTTCGTGCATCAACGTGGCGATTTCAGGCTCGAGGACGACCTCTAGTACATGTTTTCTCAATTGGTACTCGGATCGGTGATGGAAATCGCCCATTTGACCCCCCAGTGGCAAAAGGCGATGTTTTACACTGAAGGCTGTCGTCGAGGCACAATTTCGGAAGATGAGCGTGGCGGACTTGATGGATCTGGCCATCGATGGTGCCTTGTACATGGGCGGGTACTGAATTCGAGAGGATATCCGGTCGATTGCATACACGTGTCGATATATGGCGGGACTCTTGTCGCGTCCCCATGTGGCAGGACAGGTGTACGTGATGTCTATGTAACACAGGGGCGCTGTTTGAGGATGGTTCGTGGGTGCGGCGCCTTGTAATGCCTTGTGAATGCCGTCGTTCGTGATCATGTCGAGTAGATGCTGTAATACAGGTGCTTTGCCGCGTAGGTTGTGGGGTATTTTGCGCATTTCGTGGACGACATCGATCCGTTGCCTTCCAACAACAAGGTGGGCCGTTTTCAAGACAATAGTGGAACGCCAAGCAAAAAACAGGCCGGAGATCATTGAGATAGTCCATACCCATGAAAAAAACGAGAGAATGAACATGTGGTTCTTTGTGTAGAAACATTCTAAAAAATATTTGTCGTCTTGTACACACGGGGTCACTGAAAGGCGTTCTTTTGAAAAAATAATGTTACAGAAGGAGTAATATACGTCTCTTCATGTCCTCCTTTCAACTACGTCGACGGCCCAAGAATCGAAGCCTTGCGTTCAACGCTTCAGAACGGCCAATGGAGACCTTTGACTCTGTTTACAGTGCTTCTTACACGCCGCCTCTTCCACCTGCGGATATAACACCTTTACCCGTCGGTGTGACTGGCGATTGGAGATTCGAGGAATTGCAGGAGATGGACGGTCTCTCTTTGCTGTATTTAATGTACAAAAATCAGCAAATACAAGCTTTCTTGCCGTAGGATCCTACTTTCTCGCGGATGCGAGCATTGTGTTTCGTAGAGAATTTTTCATCCCGTCTTTGACTTTGACATGGCTTTCTTCGTCGAATAGGGCCAGTCCGACGTTGGTTCCTCCAAGAAGAAGGCTGATTTTAACGACTCTCTGTATGGTGTCTTGATTGATGGGTTTGTCAGAGATCATAAAGATGACCAGTGTCAAAATGAATGCTTCCATACATTCCCGGACAAATTTCTTGAATAGAGCTAGATATCGATACTTGTGCGGCGCCATGCTTTCTATTTGAATTACAGCAATATATTTAAGTCAGAAATATGGGCGTCGACGAGGGCTATGGCGAACGATGCGATGGCAGATTGCACTTGGTGGCAGAATGTCGTCAAGAGATGTTCGTCCATTGGCAAATGGTTTGCCCAGAAGACGACAAGTACGTGAAAGATCGCAAGACTTGCTTGGTGTATGCTGTGGCAGTCTTGGATGGACTGCCACTCCGCTTGGACAATGTGCTTGCGATATACAAAAAGAATGGAAGACGAATGAAACAAGATGACGTGAAATCTGTTCGGGTTCTGCGTACGTACCATGAAGAATGCTTGTGTCTTTTCAAGGACGCACATGCGTCGTGCCACGGATTCAAACCGGAATTTGTTACCGTGACACGCCATGAAAGCGTTTCGAAGAGTCTGTACCAAGATAGGTACTGCCATTGCAAAGGTGTATTTGCTTTCGTCATGGGGTCGACTTCTTTGTAGGTATATTGCCTGTTGAATGGAATGTCGCCACGCGGACGTCATGGCTGTGCAAAGTGTCGTGTAGGGCGTGGTGTCATAGGATGTTTCAACGGATGATACGTCGAATGTTGTAGATTGACAGACCAATCGTGGCGATGATGCCAATGGTGATACTCGCAACATGAAGGGGTTTAAGTCGACGACGGCTGTAACGCGACGTCATGGGGTTGTCGTCTTCTACGAATGAAATTGCGGGTTGTTTGCCGGTTTGATCGATCGTGAAAAGGGTTGAATTTTGTACTGCCTTGTTGAGTGGTGATTTGGGATCGGTCCATTCGTTGACAAAGAGTTTGGCCGCTTCGAATGCGGCATGACTCGCGAGGCTGTTGGTAGGCTGGATGTGGGCACGGACAATATCTTGGACGCCCTGGTTCTTAATGACGTCCACTATCAAGCGCTTGGGTTCCACTTTGAGTACGCTTGCCAAGACATCGAGGATGGACTCCCGGATTTGTCCGAGGGGCGTGGCGGCGTTTTGTTGCTGGATGGGGAAAACGAGTTCGACGATGGGATGTTGAATGCTAAGGAGAGTGCTGTGCGCTTCCATTTGTAGAGTACTGGTACTGGCGACAACGATGGTGTAGTCTGAGGCCGGAAGTGGGAGTGCCGTGGAGGAAGCTGGGATCTCGATTTGGGCCTTGTGGTCCGTCGAATGGCCCGTCGTCATGACGGAGATGAGAGTAAAGGTTTCGGAGAGGGGCTTGCACCGGCCTCCTAGTAACCACCGTTGGTTTGCATCGACTTTTGTCGCGCACATTTCCGACGTCAAGTCAAAACTCAAAATACATCCGTGCGTTGTCACGCCGTGATCTTTCCACGCGATGCATTTTTCACCCGACGCGGTTTGTCTTTCATCGGGGATCCCGCGATAGAGAAGGATGGCGACTGGGAATGGGATGCCAGTGGATGTCCACGTGACATTGTATGATTTCCCTTTGTAGAGTGTGGTGGTGGTGGCATCGATGGATACGTTCGTTATATACTGTTTGGGATAGATCGTAAACAAGGACGACTGGGCACGTGCGCCGGACGCAGTCGATAGTACGAGGAAGGCGTCGTGTTGAATGTCGTGAGAATTCTCCCGGACGGCAAAATGAACATGGTACGATCCGTTTGTTGGTGCGTTGTTTGTGATTTCGGCGACACGTCCGAGGGCCTTGGTCCACAAGCTAATGGACACGGGCGTCACGACTCCCGAGGAATGGTACGCAATGTTCACGGTGTCTCCTTCGCTGACAAGGGTCGGGACGTCGTCGACAAGGGCAATCGTGGGTGTGTTGGTCTTGGTCATGTCGGTTGAAACACTAACATTGATGGGCGGTGACACGATACGTCCGTCTCCGACCAATGACAGTGTATATTCTGCGAGTGTCAGAGGCACGGTCCATTCATACACGCCGGTATTTGTGACCGTGGCCAGAAGGGTCGTCGTGTTGTTGTCCGGCGACGACGTTTTGTTCGAGATGTGAATGGCCACGTTGGATACATGCACGCCGTCCCACGTGATGTTAACTTTGCTACCGGGTATCAAGACGAAGTTTTTCGGCGGGTGAGTCATTGTCAAGGACGGTGGTACGTGTGGAAGATCATCGAATTCATCGCCGTTGGTGAGTGAAAAGGGTGTGGGAAAAGTATGGGAAACTCCGGGATACGTATTGGACGTGGCCGTGAGAAAGCCAGCATAAAAGTCTGGAGGGGGTACAGTGTACGCGATTGGAATGGACAGTTGTTGAGAGACGTGGGCATCGGTTGCGACCACGTAGATACGCGCTCCTCGGGCATCTCGAATATCAAGGGTCACTGTGTCAGACGGATCGGACGCCTTCACAAAGACGGAGGCGTTGCGTCCCCGCGCCCAAACCGCGCCATTTTGCCCTTCAAAAATGTCCGTGATTTTCACGAATGGACGAGGGGCAGAGATGGAGAATGCTGATGAGGTGGCGTTCATGATGATCTTACCGTCCGCTGTCTGATCGTAAAGTTCGAGTTGAAATCCCGTTCCGGAGAGCTCTGGAGTCCAGTCAAACGCGTTCTCGTCGACGTTCTTCATGATCAATTGACGAAAATCGGTCCAAGGCTGCGTCAAGTACAGGTTCGTGTTTACCAATGTGGCGGGGGACGTCCATGTGATGCGGTAAGGCACGCCTTGTTCCAAGATGTCTCCATCGGACGGGGATACAAAGGTCATGGCATTGTCCGAGATGGGTTCGTGTAAATCAAAGGGGGCGCTGTGAATGGTGACGTGGTCGTCCGTGGGCGGAGAGTATTCCAACATCACGCGCACACGGATGGCTGGCAGGGACGAGGAAGGGACCCATGTAAACTGTCCCGTGTTGGGGTGTGATCCCAGGGACACTACGATGTCGTCGGTTTCTTCGTCTACGATGAAAATGTCGACGTCGGAGAGGCCCGCGTTTCCAATGATGACCCATTTGATAATCGTGACCTCACCTTTGAAGACCACCGCATCTTCCACCGGAGTGATCAGGGCCAGTTCAGGCTGCTCTTGAATCGTAAAGACGTCTGACTTACCAACGCGGGTATCGGATCCATTGGCGGGGTGCGCTAGAATTGTCACGGTAAAATTCGTGCCGGGAGTTGCTTGGACATTCCACAGAAATTGACTCTTCTCGACTTTCCCCTTGTCCAAAAGAACGGTCCCGTCCGACAGTGTGAGGGTGACAATGTCCGCATCATGACCCTCGACGTTCCATCTGATGACGGCAATGGTCCCGATGTACAAAACTTCGTCCTTCAATGGGTTAAGCAGGTCAACGGTTTGTGGTACTTGCATGGCCCGCCGCCGAACATTGCCCGGCAGCTGTTCTTCGTCCACCACTAGGGAAGGGGTCACACAACGGCCGTTCTGACAAACTTTATTCAACGCAGCATTGCAAAAGGCGCCATCTGGCATGTTGTAGTCCTTGAGTTTATGGCCCGTATCAATTAAACATTGGCCGCCCTCTTTCTTTGCATATTCCTTGCACGCGTCATTCTGTGGGGCGTTGCATCCTTTTCCATTGAAATCATATAACCGCGCGGCGAGTTTATTTGTGTTGCACACGCCATTGGCACAGTACCCTAGTGCCTCTTTCTTATATAATTGACCAGGGGTGGCAGCGGAGGTGCACCCTGTGTATGTGGGTTGGAATTTACACGCTGCGGTGCAACAGGAGCTATCTGTACCTGGCGTGCACATGGCGCCGGCCTTGAGCTTGCACGTGGTCCGGTCGCAACATGCCGTTCTATCGTCGCATTCTTCACCGGGCTCCAATATGCCGTTCCCACACCTTGGTCTCATGACACCATAACACGCGTTCATCTTGGCATTGACGTGGGAACATATTTCAGAGGGGTTTTTCCCGGTGAATTTAAATTCCTTGGTATTGGGAGACTCGTAGCTCATGATTCCACCATCATCAAAGGTATGTTGGGCACCAAAGGTGTGGCCAATCTCATGAGCAAGTGTCAAGAAAGTACCATATGGTTGACTTGAATGACCAATGTTATTCCATCCTGTGTTGAATGCGTGATTGCATGTTGTACCCAAATATGCCATTCCGACGACCCCTGGTACAGGGTAGCAATTCGTCATTAGATGCCAGGTAACATGCCTCCTCCTGACTGGCAGTCCCCTGCGCCAATTATCGAATCGCAAGAGTACTGTATTGTAGTCTTGATCGGTTTTCATTGATCGAGAGGTCGGACATCCGTGATCCCATCGATTGTCACCACGAAGGATGTCGGGACGAAGGGGCTCTTCGTTCCAGTCTTCCCCGCCGCTTTTTGTCTTGACAAGGGTCTCTGCCACGGCCAAAAATACATTGGCCATGTCGACATAGAGTAGATTGAGGATGCTCATTTGAAACTGTATGTCGATTTTGGCTTTTCGAACGGCGTCCCTATTTGTGATGCTGGTTTGACCGAGTCCCGTCAAGGCTTTCGTGTACCCAGCGTCCATGGCAATGCCGATCCCCGCGCGTCGCATGGTAGAAGGACAATTTTGCATCAATCCGTAAGGAGAGGATGTGTTAGGCACCCACGTCTTGAGGATGCTGGACATTTGCTGGAGGTTTCGTCCACGTACACATTTGGTCGTGTTCATAAAGTCTTTCCCTAGCCATGATTCGAGTAGAGCACGGTCGTGATGGTCATGCTCTACTTCGTGCAGTCGATGGGCGATCATTTTACCTCCTCCGCTAGCAGTGGAGGAAGCCATATCGGAGTAGTGTATTGGGGTCAGCATATTCACCTGACCATTCGTGTTATCAAGCCACATGGCTTGGATGACATCGTCTTCGTGGATGACTGCGCGAATCCATCCTCCGTCCGGGAACGTGCCTGTATACGCGACGGCGGTCGGCAACTCACTAATTTCCATGCCTTGATCGTCGGTGTACCGTGATACGGCTCCCTCTTCAAAAAGTGCATCGTTCAAACTCAGGACCACGTGGTGATGGCTACCAAAGGCATCAAAATCGAGCGCAATGTGTCGACCGAAGGGTGCTTCTAAATCGGCGTCTTTCTGATCTTTGACTTCATGGAGGAGTCGTCTATTGCCTATTTCTAACATGTGATGACCTGGACCTGGTACGGCAATGGACGGCGGGCTTGACAGTGGCGACAGGTGGACACGGGAAACGGGTTCGCCGGCGACTAAGAACGATTGGGCTCCAGTATCGGTACGGTAGTGCTTGGCGGTGGGTCCATAGGCTCTTGCCGTCAGTGGAAGTAAGAGGAAGATCCATGACGTCCACATGGTGCGAGCTTTGTTTACGGTCGTGCAATAGATATTGAGTGGAAAAAAGGAACGATTGTATTTTGATTCTTATTCTTAAGGACTTTCTGAAAATTATTTGTCTTTTTCTACAAAGCAAATAATTAAATATGAATCCTATCGCACTCAACCTTTTGCTGCATCGTATGCGCCCTGATTACGTTTCTCGCGTTGGCCGTC